>Ga0160428_1001738_pt1 | contig 15231 bp, 12 predicted proteins | sample SolpanmetagenomM_FD_108198 | JGI IMG/M metagenome (GOLD analysis project Ga0160428, IMG submission 108198) | Solar panel surface microbial communities from Lawrence Berkeley National Laboratory, California, USA - M | ecosystem: Engineered > Built environment > Solar panel > Unclassified ... | reverse complement strand
CGTCGACGGCGGCAGCGCCAGGTAGTGCACGATCTGGACGTCGCCGCCCAGCTCCTCGCGCACCGAGGCCAGGACGTCGAGCAGCTCGCCCGGGTCGTCCTCGGTGAAGCCGCCGCCCGCGAAGCGCAGGCCCGCGCCGACGGCGTCCTGCACCTCGTCGGTGACCCCCTTGCCGAACTCCTCGAGGCCCTCGCGCACGTGCTGCGCGTAGTCCTCGACGCTCAGGCTGCGGCGGCCGCTGCCGATCAGCCGCCACCGCGGGGGCAGCAGCCCGGCCCCGGCCAGGGCGGCGAACCCGGGCATGACGAGGCGCTTGGCGAGGTCGCCGGTGGCGCCGTAGAGGATGAAGGCGGTCGGCGGCGTGTCCTGGCCCTGCGGGGCCTCGGACTCCTGCGAGGTGGGGGCTTCGCTCACGCGGTGAACGGTAACGACCCGCGCGGGCGGGCGCCCGGGCAGTCCCGGCGGGGTGCTTGCCAGTGAACTTGCTGTGCAGCATGCTCCGGTCCACCACTGCTCCGAACGGGTGATGCCCGGGGAGAGCTCCGCCCTCCAGCCCCCGACCGCGCCGCCGTCGGCGCGCGCGGTCCGCCCCACTCCGCAGGAGGACGAATGCGCCGCAGCATCCTCAGCTCCGCCGTGACCCTGAGCGTCGTCGCCGCGACCCTCGTGGCCACCCAGTCCGCCTCCTCGGCGGACTCCACCGTCGCCGCCACCGCGACCGCGCGCGACTACGTCGTGCTCTACGAGCCCGGGACGGCCGAGGCCGACGCCCGCGCCGCGATCCGCGCCGCCGGCGGCACCGTCGTCTCGAGCAACGCGGAGGTCGGCTACGCCCTCGTGCGCTCCGCGGACTCCGGGTTCGCGGCCGCGGCCGATGCGGCCCCCGCCCTGGTGGGCGCCGCCCGCAACCGCAGCATCGGCAAGGCGCCCGCGGAGGTGCGCGCCGACGCCGACGCCGTCGAGCGCCTCACCGCGGCCGAGCGCGCCGCGGCGCCCCGCGCGGGCGCCGCCCTGCAGAAGGGCGGCGGTGGCGACCCGCTGTCCCCGCGGCAGTGGGACATGGCCGCGATCCACGCCACGCCGGCGGGGTCCTACGCGGTCGAGAAGGGCTCGAAGAAGGTCACCGTCGGCATCATCGACACCGGCGTCGACGGCAGCCACCCCGACATCGCCCCGAACTTCGACGCGCGGCTCAGCCGGAACTTCACCACCGACATGCCCGACATCGACGGCGCCTGCGAGGTCGCGAGCTGCGTCGACCCGGCGGACGTCGACGACGACGGGCACGGCACGCACGTCGCCAGCACCATCGGCGCACCGCTGAACGGCATCGGGATCGCCGGCGTCGCGCCGGGCGTGCGACTGGTGAACATCCGCGCCGGGCAGGACAGCGGGTACTTCTTCCTGCAGCCCACCCTCGACGCGCTCACCTACGCCGGCGACGCGGGCGTCGACGTCGTGAACATGAGCTTCTACGTCGACCCGTGGCTCTACAACTGCTCGGCGAACCCCGCCGACTCCCCCGCGGAGCAGCAGGAGCAGCGCATCGTCGTGCAGGCCACGCAGCGCGCGCTTGACTACGCCCGCAGCAAGGGCGTCCTGCCGGTGTCCGCGTCCGGCAACGAGGCGACCGACCTGGGTGCCCCGGGCGTCGACGCCACGAGCCCCGACTACCCGGTCGACGCGGAGGGCGACCCGATCGCGGCCCGCCAGCGGACCATCGACAACTCGACGTGCCTGAACGTGCCGGCCGAGAGCGGCGGGGTCGTGACCGTGAACTCCACGGGCCCCTCGGGCCGCAAGGCGTACTACTCCAACTACGGCACCGAGCAGTCCGACGTCTCGGCCCCCGGCGGCGACGCCTACGACACCGCCAACGGCCGGCTCGACCCGAAGGGCGAGGTGCTGGCCGCCTACCCGGCGCACCTCGCCGTCGCCAACGGCGACGTGGACGCGGCGGGCAACCCCACGACGCCGCTGGTCGTGAAGGACTGCAAAGGCATGGTCTGCGGGTACTACCAGTACCTGCAGGGCACCTCGATGGCGTCCCCGCACGCCGCGGGCGTCGCGGCGCTGATCGTGAGCCGGTACGGCAGGAAGGACCTCGCGCACCCGGGGACGCTCACGCTGCCCGCGGCGATGACGGAGCAGGTCCTGCTCGGCACGGCCACGGACGTCCCGTGCCCCGTCCCCGCGCAGTTCACCTACCGCCGCGTCTCGGCCACGGCCGGCGTCGTGACGAGCAGCGCGACGTGCGCGGGGCCGGCCGACGACAACGGGTTCTACGGCCAGGGCGTGGTGGACGCGCTCAGCGCGGTGTCCTGACCCGCTCGAGCAGTCCCCGCGCAGGCGGCGTCCCGGTGCTCCGGGGCGCCGTCTGCGTGCGTCCGGCCCTCCGGCGGGGTGACGGGTTGCGCCGTGCGGGGGAACCCGGAGGGCCCAGGGGTGACGCAGCGTGCCCGCGGGGCGGGTCGCGACCTAGCGTGGCGAGGGAGCGACCCGGCGCGCTCACGGTCTGCCCCGCGACGACCCCGAGGACGCCAGCGTGACCCGCGACCCCCGCACGTCCGTCCTGGCCGCCTACGCGGCCCAGGGCTTCGGCTACGCCGTCCTGCTGACGAACCTCCCCGCCCTGAAGGCCCGCCAGGGCCTGGACGACACCGCCGTGACGCTGGTCGTCCTGCTCGTGTGCGCCGTGGCCGCCGCCGGGTCCGTCCTCGCCGGGCGCCTGGCCGCCGCGCGCGGCAGCCGGGCGGCGCTGCTCACCGGCCTGGTGGTGCAGGCCGCGGCGCTGCCGCTGGTCGCCGCGCCCGCCCCGACCGCGCTGCTGCTGGCCGGGGTGGCCAGCTACGGAACGGGTCTGGGCATGGTCGACGCCTCGGCCGGGATGCAGGGCGTGCTCGTGCAGCGCACGCGGGAGCGACCGGTGATGGGCGGGTTCTTCGCCGCCTCGACCGGCGCCGCCGTCGCCGGGGCCCTCGTCGTGTCCGCGGGGGCGCAGCGCCCGGGGGCGACCCTCCTGCTCGCCGCGGCCGGCGCCCTGCTCGTCGCGGCGCTCGCGCGCAGGGGGCTCGTGCGCGGGCGGGCGGTCCCGGCCGCCGCCGCCGCCGCGGCCGCCCTGCCGCGCGGGGCCGTCGCGGTCTTCGGCGGCGTGGTGCTCGCCGCCTTCGCCGTGGACTCCTCCGTGAGCACCTGGAGCTCGGTCTACCTGGGCGACCACCTCGGCGCCCCGGCCGCGCTCGCCCCGCTGGGCTACGCGGCCTACCAGGCCACGACGCTCGTCACGCGGCTCGCCACCGACCGCCTCGTGCTGCGGCTCGGCCGCGCGCGGCTGGTCGCCGCGACCACGGGGCTCGCCGTCGTGGGGTGCGCGGCCGTCGCGGCCCTGCCCTCGGCCGGGACGGCCGTCGCCGGCTTCGCCCTGGCCGGCGTGGGCGTCGGCGCCCTCGTCCCGCTGGCCTTCGGCGCCGCCGGGGAGCTGGACCCGGCGCGCAGCGACGCCGTCGTCGCCCGCGTCAACCTGGCCTCCTACCCCGGGTCGGTGCTGGGCGCCGTCCTCGTCGGCGGCCTGGCCGCGCTCACGGGGCTGGGCCCCGCGTTCGCCCTGCCCGCGGCGCTGCTCGTCCCCGTCGTGCTCCTCGCGGCCCGGTTCCGCCCGCGGCCCCCCGTCGTGCTGCCGGCGGGCGCCGTCGTCGCGGTCCGGGCGGCTCCGCGGCGCTGATCCCGTCCCCACCGCCCCCTGGGCCCGGGTGCCCACCGTGTGGTGGGGTGGCCCGTGTGAGCGATCAGGCGGGTGGCGCGGTGCGCCTCGGGACGTGGCCGACCCCGGTGGAGGCGGCGCCCCGGCTGGCCGCGGCGCTGGGCCTGGACCCGGGCGACCTGTGGATCAAGCGCGACGACCTCGGCGGGCTCGGCGGCGGCGGCAACAAGGTCCGCAAGCTCGAGCACACGCTCGGGGCGGCGGTCGCCGACGGGGCCCGGGCGGTCGTCACGAGCGGTGCGCCGCAGAGCAACCACGCCCGCCTGACCGCGGCGGCGGCGGCCCGCCTGGGCCTGGACGCCGTCCTCGTGCTGGAGGGGGAGCCGCCGGCGGAGACGCGCGGGAACCTGCTGCTCGACGCGCTGCTCGGGGCGCGGATCGTCTGGGCGGGCGAGGCCGGCCCCGAAGGTCTCGCGGCCCGCGTGCAGGAGGAGGCGCGGGCGCTGCGCGCGGCGGGCACCCCCACCGCCGAGGTGCCGTTCGGCGGCTCCAGCGTGCGGGGCGCGCGGGGCTACGCCGAGGCCGGGGCCGAGCTGCTGCGGCAGGTGCCGGACCTTGACACCGTCGTCGTCGCGGTCGGGTCCGGCGGCACGATGGCCGGGCTCGTCCACGCGCTCGGCGCCCCGCGGGTCCTGGGCGTTGACACCGGCGCGGTGGACGACCCGGCGGAGCGGGTCGGGGAGTTCGCGGCCGGCCTGGCCCACGAGGACGGCGTCGCCGCGCCGGGCGCGCTGCGCCTGCGGCGGGAGCAGGTGGGCGCGGGCTACGGCAGCCTCACCCCCGCCGTCGCGCGGGCCCTGGCCCTGGTCGCGCGCACCGAGGGCGTCGTGCTCGACCCCGTCTACACGGGCCGGGCCGCCGCGGGCCTCGTCGCCGCCGCGGCCGACGGCGAGGTCCGGCGCGGGCAGCGCACGGTCCTGCTGCACAGCGGCGGCCTGCCCGGGCTCTTCGGCCACCCGGACGCCGCGCGCCTCGCGGGCTGAGGACGCCCGGCCGACGTGTCAGCGCGCGGCGGCCCGCACGGCCGGCGCGACCTCGGTGCCCAGCAGCCGGATCCCCTCGAGCATCGCGGTGTGCGCGATGCCGGGGTTCGTCATCTGCAGGGTGATCCGGTCGAGCCCGCCCAGGTCGGCGGAGACGGTGCGGACCTTCTCGGCGAGCGTCGCGGGGCTGCCGATGAACAGCGCGCTGGCCGGCCCGAGGCTCGCGTCGAAGCGGGCGCGGGTGATGGGCGGGAAGCCCCGCTCCCGCCCGATCCGGCCGAACATCTCCTCGTAGCCGGGGTAGAACACGTCGGCCGCGCGCTGGTCGGTGGCGGCGACGAAGCCGGGGACGTGGATCGAGACCTTGAGGTCCTCCGGGCGGTGGCCGGACTCGGCCCCGGCGCGGCGGTAGAGGTCCACGAGCGGGCGGAACCGCCGCGGCTCCCCGCCGATGATGGCGACCATGAGCGGCAGGCCCAGCAGGCCGGCGCGGACGAAGGACTCGGGGCTGCCGCCCACGCCCACCCAGATGGGCAGCTGCTCCTGCAGCGGCCGGGGGTAGACGCCCTGGCCCGTGAGGGCGGGGCGGTGGCGGCCGGACCAGTGCACGGTCGCCGACTCCCGCAGGCGCAGCAGCAGGTCGAGCTTCTCCTCGAACAGCGAGTCGTAGTCCGCGAGCTCCAGCCCGAACAGCGGGAACGCCTCCGTGAAGGAGCCGCGGCCGACGACGAGCTCCGCGCGGCCCTGCGAGATCAGGTCGAGCGTCGCGAACTCCTGGAAGAGCCGGACGGGGTCGTTGGCGCTGAGGACCGACACGGCGCTGTTGAGGCGGATGCGCTGCGTGCGGGCCGCGGCCGCGGCGAGCAGGACCGGCGGCGCGGAGTCGTAGAACTCGGGGCGGTGGTGCTCCCCGATGCCGAAGGTGTCCAGGCCCGCCTCGTCGGCGGCGACGACCTCCTCCAGCAGCCGCGCGACGCGCTCGGCGGGCGTGGAGGTGCGTCCCGTGTCCGGGTCCGTCACGGACGAGACGAAGCTGTCGATGCCGATCTGCACGGTGTGCCCCTCGGTCGGAGGGCCGCCGGTGGGCACCTCGGTCGTTGTCCCTTCAACCATCCTGGCGCGGGGCCGCCCTGTCAAGCGGCCCCGCGCGTGCGGGGAGGGCTCAGCGCTCCTCGCGGAAGGCGACGTGCTCCCGCAGCGCCGGGTCGTACTTGCGCACGACGAGGCGGTCGGGGTCGTTGCGGCGGTTCTTGCGGGTCACGTACGTGTACCCGCTCCCGCCGGTGGACCTCAGCTTCACGATCGGACGGACGTCGGCGGCCCTGGCCATCGGGCGCTCCCCTCGGGGTGGTGGGTGGTGCGGTCGGTCACTTCTTGGCGTAGCGGCGGCGGAACTTCTCCACGCGGCCCTCGGTGTCGAGCACGCGGGCGGTGCCGGTCCAGAACGGGTGGCTCGCCGAGGACACGTCGACGTCGAAGACCGGCAGGGTCCGGCCGTCCTCCCACTCGAGCGTCGGCAGGTCGGTCCGGCTCGCCAGCGTGGACTGCGAGACGAAGGTGGACCCGGCCACCTTGTCCCGGAACACGACGGGGCCGTAGGTGGGGTGCAGGTCGTTCTTCACGATGTCCTCCTCGAGTGGACTGGTTGTCGTTCTCAACGGAGGAGGGGTCCCGCTTCTTCCCGGCCGCGGCGGGAGGGTTGGCGTCAGTGCGCCGCGGCCTCGCCCTCGGCCGGGTGCTCCTGCGCAGCAGCGGGTTCGGCGGTCGCCGTTGCGGCGGTCGCGGGCTCGGCGGCGGTGGGCCCGGTGGCCCCGACCTCGTGCCCCGCCGCGGGCGCCTCCGTCGTGGCGTGCGCCTCCGTCGTGGCGTGCTCGCCCGTCGTGGCGTGCTCGCCCGTCGTGGCGTGCTCGCGCGTCGTGGCGTGCTCGGCCGTCCCGCTGACGCCCGTGGTCGTCTCCGCCTGCGCCGCGCGCTGGGCGGAGAAGGCTGTGCCGAACAGGAGCAGGAAGCTCGCGAGGGTGACGACGGCCACCGCGCCGCCGACCCAGCTCACGACGCCCTCCAGAACGCTGCGGTGCCGGATCGTGTGCGCGAGGAACGAGGCCAGCAGGCCGAGCGGGATGAGGAACGCGCAGCGCAGCGGGGCGTCGGCGTGGTGGACGACACCGCCGGTCAGGCTGCCCACGCCGAGGCCCAGCAGGAGGGCGGAGGTCAGCACCCGGACGGGCGGTGCGCGGTGTGCGCCGGCCGTGGCCGGCAGCACCTCCGCCAGGAACGCCGAGGCGAGCACGAGGAGGACGCCGACGCCGAGGGGCAGGCCGGCGCTGAGCGGCCCGGGCGGGAACCGCACGACGCCCACGGCCACGAGGCCGACCCCGACGAGGGTGCCGACGCGGCCGGCCCAGGCACCCAGCAGGCGCAGGCCGAGGTCGGGCTCCGGGCCGCCGGAGCCCCCGTCGAGGTCGGCGCTGGAGTCCAGCGCCTTCTGCTTGTAGGTCGCAGCCTCGACGGCCGCGCTCTGCGCCGCGACCTCGGCGGCGGTGGCGGCCCGCTTGAGCTCGGCGGCCTCCGCAGCGGCCTCCACGGCCGCGGCGTCGGCCAGCGCGGCCGCCTCGGCGTTGGCCCGGGCGGCGGCGGCGCGCGCGGCCGCCGCCCGCGCGGCGATGCTCTCGCCCGCGTCCGTCGGGGCCTCCGTCTGGCTGGTCATGGTCGTCCTCGGCTCCTGCGCGGCGCCCGGGGGCGCGTCCGTGGGCGCGACCTCCGCGCGACCTCCCCCGGTGCATCGGCGTCCGGGGCCGTCGTCTTGACGGCCGGGCGCGCGCCGCCCGCGCTCAGCGGCGACGCAGCGCGATCAGCCTGTCCAGCAGCGCGTAGCCGTCCAGGCGCAGGCCGTCGTGGTGGTGCTCGTTCGTCACGTACGTGCGGGCGCCGCGGATCGCCCGCGCCGTGGCGGCCGAGAACTCGTAGGGGACGAACACGTCCTCGACGTAGACCGCCGCCGCGACCGGGACCTCGTTGTGCGCCAGCACCTCCGGGTCGTGCAGCGCCGGCCAGTCGGTGCGCGCCGCGAGCAGCTGCGCCGCCTCGCGCAGGGGGACCAGCGCCGGGTCCTCCTCGAACTGCCAGGGGTAGACGTGCTCGCCCGTGAAGCGGAACGGCCCCGGCGAGTCCAGGGCGAACTCGCCGAACTCGTCGCGGACCCGGTGCGCGGACCAGTCCGTCGCCGCCCCCTGCGCGTAGATCGACTCGTGCAGCGCGGCGTACAGCGGCGCGCCCGCGAAGGACAGGACCGGCCCGACGTCGAGGAGGAACTGCTCGCGCAGGCGCCGGGTGCCGCGGACCGTCGTGAACGGCGACTCCAGCAGCAGGTGCAGGGCGTCGAAGCGCGACGTGGCCCCCAGGTGCGTGCCGAGCTGCCGGAACCGCCGCGGCGACAGCCGCTCCCCCGTGGGCAGCAGCTCCACCTCGGCGTCCAGGTGGGCGGCGACGGCGCGGGCGACGGCGTCGTCGCCGGGGTAGCGCGCGAAGAACTCCTCGTTGCGGCGCAGCACCTGCCGGTAGGTCGCGCGGTAGACGTCGTCGGCGCTGGTCGCGAGCCCCGGCAGCCCGGCCGTGACGAACACCTCGCGCAGGCCCTGCGGGGCGCGGGAGAGGTAGGTGGTCGCGACGAAGCCCCCGAAGCTCTGGCCGAGCAGCGACCACGGTTCCCCGCCGAGCGCGGCGCGCAGCACCTCCGCGTCGTCGACGATCGCGTCCGCGCGGAAGAACCCCAGGTGGTGGGCCTGCTCGGCGGGGCTCAGGTGGCCCAGCGTCTGCGGGCCGGCCCAGGACGACAGCCCGGTGCCGCGCTGGTCGAGCAGGACGACGCGGTAGTCCTGCAGCGCGCGGTCGAGCCAGCCCCCGACGAGGTCCGGGCGCGGGGAGCGGTGCCCGGGACCGCCCTGCAGGAACAGCAGGCGCGGGCGGTCCTCGCCGCCGTCGCGCACGTACTCCCGCGCGAACACCTCGATCCGCGGGCCGCCGGTCGCGCCGTGGTCGAGCGGGGCCTCGACCACGTGGGCGGAGACGGTGTGGCCGTCGATGCGGTGGGTCTGCGTCGTCGCGGAGGGGCTGCTCACCAGCGGAGTGTGCCCGACGGGCGTCGCGCCCGGCGCTCCTCAGGGTGCGCCGAGGTCCCCGGCGGCCCGGGCGAGGTGCTGCGCCGTCGTCCCGACGCCGGCGCGCACCACGTCGGCCGGGGTGCCGGTGGCCACGACGCGGCCGCCCGCGTCCCCGCCGCCCGGGCCGAGGTCGACGAGGAAGTCCGCGTCGAGCAGGACGGCCGCGTCGTGCTCGACGACCACCACGGTGCTGCCGCCGTCCACCAGCTCGTGCAGCAGGGCGAGGAGGCGGCGCACGTCGGCGGGGTGCAGGCCCGTCGTCGGCTCGTCGAGCAGGTAGAGGGTGCCCGTCACGCTGGCGCGCTGCAGCTCCGTGGCCAGCTTGATGCGCTGCGCCTCCCCGCCGGAGAGCTCCGGGGCGGGCTGGCCCAGGCGCAGGTAGCCGAGGCCGATGGCCCGCAGCGCGTGCAGGCCGCGCAGGGCGCCCGGGACGTCGTCGAGGGCGTCGCAGGCCTCGTCGACCGTGAGGGCCAGCACGTCGGCGATGCTGCGGCCGCGGTGGGTGACCTCGAGGGTCTCGGGGGCGTAGCGCGTCCCGCGGCAGTCCGGGCACGGCGACCACGTGCCGGGCAGGAACAGCAGCTCCACCGAGATCGACCCCTCGCCGCGGCAGGTGGGGCAGCGCCCCGCGGCCACGTTGAAGGAGAACCGGCTCGCGCTCCACCGGCGGGCCCGGGCCGCCGGCTCGCGGGCGAACGCCGCGCGCACGGCGTCGAAGAGGCCGGTGTAGGTGGCGAGGTTCGAGCGCGGCGTGCGGCCGATGGGGCGCTGGTCGACCCGCACCAGCCGGGTGACGGCGTCCAGCCCGCCGACCGCGGCGACCACGGGGCGGTCTCCCGCCACCGGCTCCCCGGCCGCGCCCCCGGCGTCCTCCTCCCCCGTGTCCTCCGCCCCGGTGTCCTCCTCCTCGGCCTCCGGCGCGTCCTCCGGCGTGCCCAGGTGACGCGCGACGGCGTCGGCGAGGATCCCCGTGACCAGCGTGGACTTGCCCGCCCCGGACACCCCCGTCACGGCGGTGAGGGTCCCCAGCGGCAGGTCGACGTCGAGGTCGCGGACGGTGTGCAGGCTCGCCCCGCGCACCTGCAGCCAGCCCGCGGGCGGGCGGGGGGCGGCCCGGACCGGGACGGTCCGCGCCGCGAGGAACTCCCGCGTCACCGACGCCTCGACGTCCAGCAGCCCCGCGACGGGGCCGCTGTGCAGGACGAGGCCCCCGCCGGCGCCCGCGCCGGGGCCGACGTCGACCAGCCAGTCCGCCGAGCGGGCGATCTCCATGTCGTGCTCGACGACGAGCACGGTGTTGCCGGCGTCGCGCAGCCCCGCGAGGACCTCCTGCAGGGCCGCGGTGTCGGCGGGGTGCAGGCCCGCCGAGGGCTCGTCGAGGACGTAGACGACGCCGAACAGCCCCGACCGCAGCTGGGTGGCCAGCCGCAGCCGCTGCAGCTCCCCCGTCGACAGCGTCGGGACGGCCCGGTCCAGCGCGAGGTAGCCGAGCCCGAGGTCCACGACGGCCGTCGCCCGCTGCACCAGGTCGCGCACCAGCACCCCCGCCGGGCCGTCCGGCGCCACGTCGCGGCCCGCGAGCAGCTCGACGAGGCGGTCCAGCGCGAGCGCCGAGAGCTCCACGACGTCGTGACCGGCGAAGCGCACCGCGAGCGCCTCGGGGCGCAGCCGCCGGCCCCCGCAGGCTGGGCACGGGGCCTGGTGCAGGAAGCCGCGCAGCCGCTCCCGCGTCGCCGCCGACCCCGTGCCCGCGAACGTCGTCAGCAAGTGGTCGCGCACGCTGGTCCACGACCCCCGGTAGGGGCGCTGGATGCGGTGCGCCTCGCGCACGGGGTGCACGGTGACGACCGGCTTCTCGTCGGTGAACAGGATCCAGTCCCGCTCGGCGCGCGGCAGCTCGCGCCACGCGACGTCCACGTCGTGGCCGAGCGTCGCGAGGACGTCGCGGAAGTTCTTGCCCTGCCAGGCCCTCGGCCAGGCGGCGATCGCCCCCTCGCGGATGCTGAGCGAGGGGTCGGGGACGACGGAGTCCTCGGTGACGGAGAACTCGGTGCCGACGCCGTGGCAGCGCGGGCACGCCCCGACCGCGGTGTTCGGGCTGAAGGCGTCGGAGTCCAGCCGCGGCGCCCCCGCCGGGTAGTCGCCGGCGCGGGAGAGCAGCAGACGCAGGGAGTTCGAGAGCGTCGTGACGGTGCCCACGCTGGAGCGCGACGAGGCCCCGGAGCGGTTCTGCCGCACCGCGACGGCGGGCGGGACCCCGGTGACGGCGTCGACGTGGGGGGCGGCGACCTGCTGGATCAGCCGGCGCGCGTAGGGCGCGACGGACTCGAGGTAGCGCCGCTGGGACTCGGCGAAGATCGTGCCGAACGCGAGCGACGACTTGCCCGACCCCGAGACGCCGGTGAACACCACGACGGCGTCGCGGGGCACGTCGACGTCCACGTCGCGCAGGTTGTTCTCCCGCGCCCCCCGGACGCCGATGGACCCGGCACCGATCGACCCGGCGCCGATGGACCCGGCGCCGATCGACCCGCTCACGCGCGCGCCGCCCGCTGCAGCAGCGGCACGACGGTCGCGGGCAGGACCTCGTCCAGGACGATGACGGTGCTGGAGCGCAGGACGCCCGGCACGGTGAGCACGAGGGTGCCGACGCGGTGCAGGTCGCGGGTGTCGCGCGCGACGACGCGGGCCAGCAGGTCGCCGTCGCCCGTGGTCGCGAGCACCTCGACCACCTCGGGGATGGCGGCGATGCCGGTGGTCGTCTCCCCCGCCTGGGCCTGGCTGATGGACAGGGTGACCAGCGCGAGCAGCGGGTAGCCGAGGGCGGCGGCCTCGACGCGGCGGCTGGGCGCGCCGACGGCACCGGACTCCCGCAGCCGGCGCAGCCGCGCGTGCACGGTGTTGCGGGCCAGCCCGAGGGTGCCCGCGAGCGCCAGGACGGTGGCCTCGGGGTCCTCGTCCAGGGCCAGGAGGATGCGGGCGTCGGTCGCGTCCACGGACGTCACGGTGCGCACTCCCCGCCCGTTCCCCCGGCTGCGGTTGCGCACGGTGCTCAACCCGGGAGGAACGTGTTGCGCAGCATGCTAAGCGCCCGGACGCTGCCCGGGTGAGCGCACCCCGCGGGACCGAGACCGTCACCGTCGCCGAGTACCTGGGCCGGCGGCTGCTGCAGGCCGGCGTCGAGCACCTGTTCGGCGTGCCGGGCGACTTCAACCTGACCCTGCTCGACGGGCTCGCCCGCGTCGAGGGGCTCACCTGGGTCCGCTCCCCCAACGAGCTCGGCGCCGGCTACGCCGCCGACGCCTACGCGCGCCGCCGCGGCCTCGCGGCGCTCGTGACGACCTACGGCGTCGGCGAGCTCAGCTGCTTCAACGCCGTGGCGGGCAGCGCGGCCGAGGACGTCCCCGTCCTGCACGTCGCCGGCTCACCCGCCACGACGGCCGTGGCGCGCGGAGCGCTGCTGCACCACACCCTCGCCGACGGGGTCTTCGACCGGTTCTCGCAGGCCTACGCACAGGTCACGGTCGTCCAGGAGACGCTCACGGCCGAGCGCGCCGCGGAGCAGGTCGACGCGGCGGTGCTGGCCGCCACCGTGCACCGGCGCCCCGCCTACCTCAGCGTCCCCGCCGACCTCGCGGAGCTGCCCGTGGACGCGCGCCGGCTCGCGACGCCGCTCGCGCCCCCCGCCGCCCCGGAGGCCGCCGCGGCGTTCGCCGCCGACCTGGCGGCGCTCCTCGCGGACGCGACCTCGCCCGTCCTCGTCGTCGGCCACCTCGTCGACCGGTTCGGCCTGGCGGGCGAGGTCCGCGCGGCGGCCGAGGCCGCGGGCGTGCCGTTCGTGACGCAGCTGTCGGCCAAGGGCTGCCTCGACGAGGACCACCCGCTGTCCGGGGGCACGTACGCGGGCACGATGGTCGACACCCGCGCGGCGGCCCTCGTCGAGGCCGCGGACGTCGTCGTCCACCTGGGCGCCGTCCTCACCGACGTCCTGTCCGGGTTCTTCACGCACCGCCCCGCCGACGCCCGCACGGTGCGCCTGGACGCGACGACCGCCGCGGTGGGCGACGGCGCCGCGCACGCCCTGGGCCTGCCCGCGGCGGTGGGCGTCCTCGCCGCGCAGCTGCGCGCCGGGGCCGGGCGGTGGGCCCCGGCACCGGTGCGCCCCGCCCGGCCGGCGCCTGCGCCCGTCGAGCACGGGGTGGGACCGCTGACGCAGCAGGCGCTCTGGGCGCAGGTGCAGGAGTGGCTGCCCGCCGGCACCGCCGTCCTGGCCGACACCGGCACCTCGTTCTGGGGGGCCGCGGGCCTGCGCCTGCCCGCCGACACCGTGTTCGTGGGGCAGCCCGTGTGGAACTCGATCGGCTACGCGCTGCCCGCGGTGCTCGGGCAGGGCCTCGCCGACCCCGGACGGCGGCCGGTGCTGTTCATCGGCGACGGCGCCGCGCAGATGACGGTGCAGGACCTGGGCAGCATCGCCGCGGCGGGCGTGCGGCCGGTCGTGGTGCTGCTGGACAACCGCGGCTACACGATCGAGCGGGCCCTGCAGAGCCCGACCGCGGGCTACAACGACGTGACGCCGTGGGACTGGCCGGCGCTGGCGGCCGCGCTCGTCGGCCCGGCCCTCGTGGCGCACGCGGCGCGCACCGCCGCGGAGCTCGCGCAGGCGCTGAAGGCCGCGGCGGAGGACGTCGACGCCGTCGTCCTCGTCGTGGCCGAGCTCGACCCCTTCGACGCGCCCCCGCTGCTGCGGGCCCTGGCCGAGCGGAACTCCGCCGCGCAGGCCTGAGGCGCGGCGCCCTCAGCTGCGGGGCGGTCGCAGCCGCTGCAGGGCGCGCTGCGCCAGGTCGTCGCCCGCGGCGGCCCCGGCGCGGAACTCCTCCGCCGCCGCGTCGGCGTCGCCCCGCTGCAGCAGCAGGACGCCGAGGTTGTGGTGGCAGTGGGTGTCCCCGGCCGCGATGCCTGCGCGGTAGGCGTCCTCGGCGGCGGCCAGGTCCACCACGTCGCCCCCGACGGGCGCCGTGCCGAGGTCGTCGCCCGCGAAGAGGTTGCCCAGCGGCAGCCAGCACTCGCGCTGGCCGAGCTTCGCGCCGCGCTCCAGCTCCGCGCGGGCCTCCGCGCGGCGGCCGGTGTCCAGGAGCAGCTGGGCCAGGTCGGCGCGCGCCCCGCCGGACACGGCGGCCGCCTGCCGCAGCTCGGGTTCGAGGGCGACGTCGTGCGTGCGCTCCCAGCGCCACTGCGCGAGCAGGCCCACGGCGGGCAGGTGCCCCACGGCCGCGGCGCGGCCGGCGGCGGCCTCCGCGGCGTCGCGGTCGCCGCGTTCCAGCAGCAGCTGGGCCAGGCGCAGGAAGCCCTCGACGTCGCCGGCGTCCTCCCCGGCGCGCGCGAAGGCGCGGGCGGCCCCGTCGAGGTCGCCCAGGTCTTCCAGGACCGCGCCCAGGTTCAGCCACGCGTCCGTCTCGCCCGCGACCAGCGCGCGCTCGTAGGCCAGCACGGCCTCCTCCGGGCGCCCCAGCTCCCGCACCGTGTTGCCGACGTTGAACCAGACCCAGTCCTCGCCCAGCGCGACGGCCCGGCGGAAGCACTCCTCGGCCTCCTCCTGCCGGCCCTCGTCGGCGAGGTCGCACCCCACGTCGACCAGGGCGTCGGCGGAGTCGGCCGCCCACGCGGCGCGCAGCCGCTGGCCCAGCTCGTCGGTCACGGCCGGAGCCTGCCACTCCGGCGGGGGCCGCGCACAGGCTCCCCCGCCGGCGCCCGGCCGCGGGGGCGCACAGGAGGCCGGGGGATGCTGTCGCCGACGAGCGGGACACCCGACCAGCACGATCGACGACACCGGAGGCGCACCGTGAGCGACGTCCTGGGACTGGGGCTGCTGGTCCTCGGGGTGGTCGTGCTGACCCCGGCGGCCGACCGCTGGGGAGTTCCGCAGCCGGTGCTGCTGACCGTCTACGGCCTCGCGCTCGGCCTCCTCCCGCACGTCCCCGTCCCGCGGCTGTCGCCCGAGCTCATCCTGCCGCTGGTGCTGCCGCCGCTGCTGTTCGCCGCGACGCAGAACACGTCCGTCCGCCAGCTGCGCCGGACGATCCGTCCCGTCCTCGGGCTGGCCGTGGGCCTGACCCTGCTCACCGCCGCGCTCGTCGCCGTCGTCGCGCACGCCCTCGGCCTGCCCTGGGCCGTGGCCGCCGTGCTAGGCGCCGTGGTCGCACCACCCGACCCGGTCGCCGCCACGGCGGTGGCGGGCCGGCTGCACCTGCCGGCCCGGCTGGTGACCCTGCTGGAGGGCGAGGGGCAGTTCAACGACGCGACGGCGCTGGTGGTCTACCAGCTGTCG
>Ga0160428_1001735_pt1 | contig 15255 bp, 13 predicted proteins | sample SolpanmetagenomM_FD_108198 | JGI IMG/M metagenome (GOLD analysis project Ga0160428, IMG submission 108198) | Solar panel surface microbial communities from Lawrence Berkeley National Laboratory, California, USA - M | ecosystem: Engineered > Built environment > Solar panel > Unclassified ... | reverse complement strand
GGCGCCGACGTCCTGCTCGACGCCCTGCCGCCTCTGACCGCGACCGTCGCCTCCGCGGAGCCGGAGCCGGCGCCGCCGCGCTTCGACCCCGCGACGCGCTCCGTCTCCAACTGGCATGCCCAGACGGGCGCGCAGCTGATGCCGCGGGCACTGGCGCTGACGGCCTCGCTGGCGGAGGATCCGCCCTACGTGGCCCGCTGCGTGCGGCTCAACAACGGCTGGTGCATCAAGTCCGCCCGCTGGCCGGGCGAGATCGGCGCCGACGGGGAAGGCCACACCGCCTTCGCCAGCCTCGATGACGGCGCCGACGCGGCGGCGAGCCTGCTGCGGCGCTACTATCGCGAGTACGGCCGGCGCACGGCCCTCGCCATCGTGCGCCGCTGGGCGCCGGCCGAGTGCCGCGTCGCGTCAGCGCCGGCGCGGCAGGGACGGACCGTGTCGACGCCCGCCGTCTCGTCGGCGCTCGCGCCCCGGGGTCTCGGGCGAACCCTGCGAGCCCGTTTCCTCGCCGCGCACCGGCCCGGCGGCGCGCCCCGGGGCCGGGCCGCGGCCCTGCGGGTGCAGCCCTGGTCGCCACTCGCCCGGATGGCGGGCCGCTCCGGGCGGCGTCCGAGTGCCGTGCCGCGGGTGGCGATGCTCCAGCCCGGACCCGACATCGCGGCCGGGATCGCCCTGTCGGCCGGAGCGCCGCGGCAATCCGCGGGACGCGCCCCCCAGGGTGCGGCCGACCCGGCGGCGCTGCTCGACCGGAGGGCGGAGCGCGGTGTGCCGAACGCCGACCGGATGGTGGCCGAATCCGCGCTGCTGCCGGCCATCGCCACCGGTCTGCCGATGCTCGACCTGCGCCTGCCGGCCCCGCTCTGCACGGGCGACCCCGTGCGGATCGAGGCCTATGCCGGCCGGATCAGCGGCAGCGTCGGCCTGAAGCCCGGCGACGACCTCGACCTGTTCGGGCCGGACGGCACGCCCCGGGCCAACCTCGCGACGGTGATGCTGGCGATGTCGGCGGTGGAACTCGGCACACTCCGGGCCGGACCGGACCTCGTCGCCGGGGCGATCGCCCGGCTGAGACCGCTCACGCCGGCCGCCAACGGCGCGTCACCCTAGCGGCAAGCCTTGCGGTCCGGCCCTGGCCGCGCCACCTCTGCCCCGCCTATTCCCCTCACGACGAGCCCGCCCGTGCCCCTGATCGACCTTGCCGCGCGCGCCGGCTCGGCCGTCAAAGCCTTCGCCGAAGCCTCGCACGATCTCCTGATCCAGCCGACGCTCCGGCTCGGGGTCACCGGGCTCGCGCGGTCCGGCAAGACCGTCTTCACGACGGCCCTGATCCATCATCTCGTGGAGACGCATGCCCTGCCGGCCTTCGCGCCCGCTCAGGAGGGCCGGCTGCGTCGCGCCCGCCTCGTGCCCCAGCCCGACGACGACGTGCCGCGCTTTCCCTTCGAGGAGCATTTCAGCACGCTCACCGAGGCGCGGCGCTGGCCCCGCTCCACCGATCGGATCAGCCAGTTCCGCCTGGAGATCGCCTACGAGCGCGCCGGAAGCTGGCGCACCGGCCCCGCGACCCTGATGCTCGACGTGGTCGATTACCCCGGCGAATGGCTCCTCGACCTCGCCCTCATCGAGACCAGCTACACGGCGTGGTCGCGGTCCACGATCGGCGGCACCCGCCGCCCCGGCCGGGCCGCCGTGGCGGCACCCTGGCTCGACGCGCTGAAGAGCTTCGATCCGAACGGCCCCCTCGACGAGGTCGCGGCCGAGCGGGCGAGCGACGCCTTCAAGGCCTATCTGGCGGGCCTGCGCGCCGGCCCGGAATCGGTGGCGACGACGCCCCCGGGCCGCTTCCTGATGCCGGGCGACCTCGCCGGATCCCCGGCGCTCACCTTCGCACCGCTGGACGGGCTGACCGAGACGATCGCGCCCGACAGCCTCGCCGGGCTGATGGAGCGGCGCTTCGAGGCCTACAAGCACAAGGTCGTGACGCCGTTCTTCCGCGACCATTTCCAGCGGGTGGACCGGCAGATCGTGCTGGTGGACGTGCTCTCGGCGGTCGATGCCGGGCCGACCGCCCTGGCCGAGTTGGAAGAGGCGCTGGACGCGGTGCTGCTCAGCCTCAACATCGGCCGCAACACGGTACTGTCCCGGCTGTTCGCGCCGCGGGCCGACCGGGTTCTGTTCGCCGCCACCAAGGCCGACCACCTCCATCAGACGAGTCACGACCGGCTCGACGCGCTGCTGCGGCTGCTCGTGTCGCGGGCCATGCGGCGGACCGAAGCGGCGGGCGCCCGGGTGGGCACCGTGGCGCTGGCCTCCGTGCGCGCCACCCGGGAGACCACCGTCCACGACGGCACCGAGACGCTCCGCGCCGTCGCCGGGACCCCCGAGGCCGGCGAGGTGGTGGGTGACGAGGTCTTCGACGGGAACAGCGAGGCCGCGATCTTCCCCGGCGAGCTGCCGGCCCGCGCCGAGGCGGTGCTGGAGGGTGCGGTCGAGCCGGGCTCCCTGCGCTTCCCGCGCTTCCGCCCGCCGCTGGTCCGGCCCGACGGGCTCGGGCGCCCCGGCCACCTGCCGCAGATCCGGCTCGATCGGGCGATGCAGTTCCTGATCGGCGACCGTCTGGCATGACGATGCGTGCGACTCAGCGGAGCCTTCGAGCATGACCTCCGGCCAGAAACCCCGCGCCTTCCGGATCACGCCCGAGCCGTCCGCGGAGCCGAGCGTCACCACGACCCCGCTCGCCGCCCGGCCGCCGCAGGCGCGGATCGTGGAGGAACCCTTCGAGATCGTCGACGCCGCCGACGGCGTCGCCGTGCCGGTAGCCCCGCGGCGGCGCTCGCCCTGGGGGCCGCTGTTCCTGTCGGCGGTCGGCGGCCTGGTTTCGTTAGGCGTCGGCCTGTCGGTCGAGCGGATGATCGCCGACCTGTTCCAGGCCGCGCCCTGGCTCGGCTGGGTGGCCCTGGTACTCCTGGGCCTCGCCGCGCTGGCACTGCTGGCGATCGTGGTGCGGGAACTCGCCGGCCTGCGGCGCGAGCGCAAGATCGAGCGGCTGCGCCAGTCGGCGCTGGACGCCCTCGCCACCCGCGACCACACCGGCGCGCAGGCGGTGGTGCAGGCGCTCTCGACCTTCTATGCGGACCGCGACGCCCTGTCGGCGGGCCGCGCCCGGATCGACGCCGCCGCCGACGCGATCCTCGACGTCGACGACCGGATCGGGCTCGCGGAGCACGAATTGCTCGCCGGACTCGACCGGCAGGCGCGCAACGCCATCGCGACGACGGCCAAGCAGGTTTCGGCGGTGACGGCGCTCAGCCCGCGGGCGATCGTCGACGTGGCCTTCGTGGTGTTCGCGGCCGTGCGGCTGCTGCGCCGGATCGCCGCGATCTACGGCGGCCGGCCGGGTTTCCTCGGCTTCCTCCGGCTCGGGCGCGCGGCGCTCGCGCATCTCACCGTCACCGGCGGGATGGCGGTGGGCGAGAGCGTCATGCAGCAGGTTCTGGGGCTCGGCATCGCCGCACGGGTCTCGGCCAAGCTCGGCGAGGGCGTGCTCAACGGGCTGATGACCGCCCGGTTCGGTCTCGCGGCGCTGAACGTCTGCCGGCCGCTGCCCTTCGTGCGCGAGGCGCCGCCGCGGCTCGCCGACGTCGCCGGCGAGTTGCTGCGTCCGACGGAGTCCGCGCCGACATAGAAGCGGCCTGCGCGCGGGCTACTTGCCGCCCGCGGCGGCGCGGCGGTTGGCGATGCGGGAGAACATGTTGCCGGTGTAATCGGCGGTCTTCGGCTTCTCGGGCTCGCCCAGCTTGGCCTCGAAGGCCTCGATCCGCTTGAGCAGCGTCACGTCGTTGAACAGCGAGCTGTTGAAGTTGCTCTGGGCCCGGGGGCCGAGGGCGGTCTGCACCGATTCGAGTCGTTCCAGAAGCTCTTTGCGCGTCACGGTGCTCTCCAGGGGCGGCTTCGGGACGAAGGACCCGCCCGTACCGCCACTGAACGGGGCGGTGGTAAACGCGGCGTTAACGCGACCCGGCCCGAGGCCCCGGAACCCCGCGGAAGCGCGGCGTCCCTGCGCGCATGTCGGTGCGCCCGCGAGGCCGGCGTCAGAGCCCCTTCAGGAACCCGGCCAGCCGCATCAACCCCTCGGGCCACGGGCCATGACCGCTCGCCACGTTGATGTGGCCGGACTCGCCCGCATCGACCGTGAGCGCCCCCCAGGCATGGGCGAAATCGTCCGCCCGCTCGTAGCGGCAATGCGGGTCGGTCCGGCTCGCGACCAGCAGCGACGGGAAGGGTAGGGGATCCCGCGGCATCGGCGCGAAGGCGCGCACCGAGGCCGGCAGGTCCGGTGCCTCCTCGACGTCGGGCAGGGCCACCAGCAGGGCACCGCGCACCACGCCGGCGGGGAAGCGCGGCGCCGCCTCGACGCAGGCCACCACACCGAGGCTGTGGGCGATCAGGATCACGGGCCGGGTCGCGGCCGAGACCGCCGCGATGATGCGCCCGCACCACGCCTCGGGCGTCGGCGCGTGCCACTGATCCTGCGCCACCAACCGGGCCGTGGTGAGCCGGCTCGCCCAGCGCGCCTGCCAATGGTCCTCCTCGGAGCCCCCGAGCCCCGGGACGATGAGGATGTCGCAATCGGCGGTCTTCATGTCGCGATGCCTAAAGCGGTCCGGCGGACGCGTCGAGACCGGCCGTTCACTCCGCCGCCATCGCGCTCGCCCGCTCCAGGTCCAGGATATGGCGGGCGATCTGCATGGAGGCGTAGTTCTTCGCTTTGGCCTCGATCTCGAAATCCGCCCAGATGAGATGTCGGGCCACGAGGTCGTTCACCGCCCGGTTCCACATCATGTCGGAATGGGCCGCGAGGTCCCGGACCGCGTGGCCGGCCGCGCGCAGCGCCGGGTAGTCCGGCAGGGTGTCCGGATCGCACGCGGCCGAGACCGCCTCGCGCGACACGCTGATGTGAGCCACCGGCCGCACGCCGCGCCAGGACTCCCGGACCCGGCCGACGAGGGGATGATCCGGCTCGAGGTACGCGCCGCCGCTCTGGACCCAGTGGTGGTGCAGGTCGAGCACGATCGGAACCACGTCGGCGAGCTTGAGCACGGCCTCGACGCCGAAGACGTTCTCGTCGTTCTCCACCGTGATGAGGTCGCGCGCCACGCGGCTCGCCCGGGGGAGGGTGGCGCGGAAGCCCTCGACCCCGGGGTCGCCTGCGCCGACATGGATGTTGATGTGCGCGCCGTGCGGGTGCCAGCCGCCGCCGTAGCCCATGCGGTCGAAGATCTCGGCGTGGTAGTCGAGTTCCGAGAGGCCGTTCGCGATGGCCGCGGGATTCCGGCTAGCCAGCAGGCAGAACGGGCCGGGATGGAAGCTCAGGCGCACGCCGAGCCGACGGGCGAGGGCGCCGGCCTCCGCGAGGCCGCGCTCCACGAGCGCCGCGATCTCCGGCTCGGCATAGATCTCCTGCGCGATCGGGTGGGTGTAGCCGGGCAGGACGTTGCTCGCCATGCGCAGCAGCCGCTCGATCGGCGGCCGGTCCCCGACCCAGGCGATCTGTCGGGCGAGGGCGTCGAGGTTGTGGGCGACGAGACCGGAAAGCTTCGCCCGCCGGTCGGCCGGCTCCAGCTTGGCGAGGTGGGCCATCGTCACGCTGGTGAGGTTCATGTGGAGCGTCGCATCCCGCTCCGCCTTGAGGGTGGCGTGCGTGCCGGGCGGCTCGTCCAGGACGAACTTGCAACAGAATCCGAGGCGTGGCTGATCGCGCATAAGGAGCACAACGCGCGGAAGCCCCGGGCGTCCCCGCGAAACCCGCGGAACGGCCGCTGCACGACGACGTTGGGAGTCCCGAGCGCGGCAGTTCCGCGCGGCGGATCGTCCGGACCCATGCTTCCGTCGCCCTCGCGTTCGACCGGACCGTCCGAGACCGGCTCGATCCTGTGGATCCTGATGCTCGGGTCCGCGCTGGTGGCCCTCGCCGCCGCGCCGGGGCGGCGCGGACCGTCGAGCCCATCCGAGACACCGCCGGCGGAGGGCGGCCGGCCCAGGGCGAATCCTGGACAGCAGAAGGGCGCGGCCGCCGGCGCGCGCTCGATCTCGGGCCGCGCCGCGCAGCTCACCGCGGCCACCCAGCCGGAGCGGGGACGCGCCGCCGAGAGCCCGACCGAGATGACCCAGTCCGGCTGGAAGGACATCGCCGTGCGGGTCTACCTGGAGTTCAACAAGGACCGGGTCCTGGCGGTCGCCGCAGGCGTGACCTTCTACACGCTGCTGTCGCTGTTCCCGGCCATCGCCGCCCTGGTGACGTGCTACGGCCTGTTCGCGGACGTGAACGCCATCAACGACCACCTCGCGCAATTGCACGCGGTCCTGCCATCGGGGGCAGTCGAGCTGATCGGCGATCAGGTCAAGCGCATCGCGGCCAAGGGCAGCGGCTCCCTGAGCATCACGTTCTTCTCCAGTCTCCTCCTGTCGATCTGGAGCGCCAACGCCGCGATGAAGGCGATGTTCGACGCGCTGAACGTCGTCTACGAGGAGGAGGAGAAGCGGAACTTCTTCTGGCTCAACCTCCGGTCCCTGACCTTCACGATCGGCGCCCTGCTGTTCATCATCATCGCGCTCAACGCCATCGTGGTGGTGCCGGTGATGCTCAACTTCATGGGGCTGGGCTCGACCGCGTGGCTGCTCGCGGCCCTGCGCTGGCCGGCGATCCTGATCGTCCTGCTCGGTGGATTGTCGGTGCTCTACCGGTTCGGCCCGAGCCGGGAGCATGCCCGGTGGCGCTGGGTCGGGGTCGGCAGCGTGGTGGCCAGCCTCCTCTGGCTCGTGGCCTCGCTGCTGTTCTCCTGGTACGTCGCCAATTTCGGCACCTACAACGAGACCTACGGGTCGCTCGGCGCGGTGATCGGCTTCATGACCTGGATCTGGATCTCGTCGACGATCGTCCTGCTCGGCGGCGAGATCAATGCCGAGCTGGAGCATCAGACCGGTCGCGACACCACCACGGGCCCGCCCCTCCCGATGGGCGCCCGCCGCGCGCGGATGGCCGACACAGTGGGTGCCGCCGCCTGATCCCGGCCAGTGTGCCGCGGCGGCGCAGGGCCGGCCTCGGGGCAAGCCGAACACCCTGCCGAGCACCCTGCCGAACACCACGCGCGATCCCTATATAGCGATGCGAATAGGGAGATCGTCATGGCCGACACGCCGACCACCAGCCCCGAGGCCCGCAGCGAGGCCGAGTGGCGCACCACCCTCACGCCGGAGCAGTACCGCGTGCTGCGCGAGCACGGCACCGAGCGCGCCGGCACGAGCTGCCTGCTCGCCGAGAAGCGTCCCGGCACGTTCACCTGCGCGGGCTGTGGCCAGCCGCTGTTCGAGCAGGGGACGAAGTTCGAGTCCGGCACCGGGTGGCCGAGCTTCTTCGAGCCGATGGAGGGGGCGGTGGAGACCACGGTGGATCGCAGCCACTGGATGGTCCGCACCGAGGTGCACTGCGCCCGCTGCAAGGGCCATCTGGGCCACGTCTTCGATGACGGCCCGGCGCCGACCGGCCTGCGCTACTGCATGAACGGCGCCGCGATGACCTTCGAGCCGGCAACGTGAGGCGGCGCCCGGTTTAATCTGGGTTGTCAAATCTGGGCGCGACGCTGGGATTGCGGGGACAGATTCGGTCCCCGCCGGAGTAGCGACCGGTTCCGGTCTTGATTTCGTCGCTTTTTTGCTTAGCGCTGTATGCTCTCATGTTGTCGCCATCCGGTGATTGCCGGCGGATGCGGTCAGGTTCGAGCGAATACGGCGTGGCGGCTCAGCTTATACGCCGATTCTGCCGGTTCCACTTGATGCGTGCCGCCGCGCCGGAAGACCTGAGGGGTGTCCGCCGGATCGGCGCGCCGCCGACCAAGCGGGAGGGTTTTTGAGTATATGAGCACCGTTCGCCGATTTCTGGTCGCCCCGTCCCTCGTCCGCCTGATCCGGAAGGAGCGCGGGGGCACCCGCATCACGGAGGGGCACTTCGCACCGCAGGGGGGCCGCGCCTCGTACGTGCGCGTCGACGGCCAGGTTTGCCAGCTGGTGCTCGTGAACAAGGGAGCCGACGGCACCCCGGTGGAGGAGCGCACCGACGTGCCGCGTGCCCATGGCGACGCGCTGCTCGACGTCTGCCCCGGCAAGGCGGCCTACGACCGCACCACCCTGAACGCCGGCGGTCGCGAGATCGCCCTCGATCGCTACGTCACGCCCGGCAGCCTGGATCTGATCAGCGTCACCTTCGACAACGACGGCGAGGCCGCCGGCTTCCAGGCGCCCGGCTGGTTCGGCCGCGAAGTCAGCGGTGAGCCGGCCTTTGAGCGGCAGGCGCTGGCCATCCAGGGCGTGCCGGCTGCCGAGGAGGTGTCGCTGAGCAACGCCGCGCTCGACGCGGTGCTCGACCTGATCGAGCCCCGCTTCGGGTTCGGCCGCTACGGCAGCTCCGCCCGGACCCAGGAGGCCGACGAGGGCGCGCTCCGCCGCGTCGTCGCCCCGCCCGCTGCTCCGGCCGCACCGCCCCCGCCCGCCGTCCCGGTGCCGCCGCCCGCGCCGGAACCCGTCGTCGAGGCTCCGGCCGCAGTGCAGCCCGAGCCGACCCCCGAACACCCTGCCGAGCCCGAGCCGGCGCCCGCTCCCGAGCCGGCCCACCACGCGGTGCCGGCAGAGTCCGAGGCCCCGTCCGCCCAGGCCGGCGCCGCCGAGCCTCTGCACAGCGACGCCCGCATCGACGACGTGATCGAGAGCCTGTCGCAGGCGCTCGGCGCGGCGATCCACCAGCAGCCGGATCCCGCGTCCGAGTCCAAGGACGCCAAGGGCGAGGATGCCGGCTCGGTGTTCGAGCGCTGGACCGTGCGCCCGCGCCGGACCCAGCAGCAGAACTGACCACCCGCCGAGCGCCGCGGCGCGTCGGGGTTTTCGGGGCCGTCGTTTTCGGGGCCGCGGCGCGACAGGCGCTGCGGCCCTTCTGCTGCCCGGACCGGTGTCGGCGGCCGCAAACCGGTCAGTCGCGGATGATGACCGCCGCTCCGCCGCGGCTGCGGGCGAGGCCGAACAGGGCGGCCGCGTGCCCCGGCGCGAGACGGATGCAGCCGTGGCTCGCCCGGCGCCCGAGGGAGCCGGTCGCGTAGGTGCCGTGGATCGCGTATCCGCCGCGGAAGAACATCGCGTGCGGCATCGGCGAACCGTGATACTTGCGCGAGCGCCACATCGGAGCCATCAGCCCGACCCGGTAGCGGCCGCTGGGTGTGACGAAGCCGCGCCGGGCCGTCGAAACCGGCCAGTCGAAGGCGGGATGGCCGTCGACGAACACCCGCATGCGCTGCCGCGACTGGTCGATCTTCGCGACGATCCCGGCCGCGGCCGGATCGACGAGGGCGACGACGAGGAAGCCGCACAGAGCGCCGGTCGCAGCCCGATTCCGCACAGACACGGATGCCCCCGAAACGTCTCGAACCCCAGGATAAATCCCGGCGCCGCGCCAGGACAGCTCGGTTACTGGGGATGCGCCTAATCGTCAGACGGGAGAAGACTTTCCGGCGGGAATCGACAGGCTTTTGTCACGATTGGTTCCCGGCAGATTACCGAGCGGCCGTTGAGGCGCCGGGCGATAGTCGCTAGCGTGCCGGCAAATCGGGAGGGTGCGCGGCGGGCGCACGGGATGGACATGGCACAGGCAATCCACGCGACGAGTCCGGCCGCCGTACCCCGCGAGCCCTGGTACAAGGTGCTCTACATCCAGGTCCTGATCGCGATCGCGCTCGGCGTCCTGCTCGGCTGGTACGACCCGGCCACCGGCAAGTCGATGAAGTGGCTCGGCGACGCCTTCATCGGCCTGATCAAGATGATGATCGCGCCGATCATCTTCTGCACCATCGTGCACGGCATCGCGTCGATCGGCGATCTCAAGAAGGTCGGGCGCGTCGGGCTCAAGGCGCTGGTCTACTTCGAGGTGGTGTCGACCGTGGCGCTGCTGATCGGCGTCCTCGTCGGCGAGATCATCAAGCCCGGCGCCGGCTTCAACGCCGATCCGTCGAAGCTCGACGCCAGCAAGGTCGCGAGCTACGCCAGCAAGGCGGCCGCGGATTCCACCGTCGCCCACATCCTGGCGATCATCCCGAAGAGCTTCCTCGATCCCTTCGCCACCGGCGACCTGCTGCAGGTGCTGCTGATCTCGATCCTCACCGGCGTCGTGGTGACGAATCTCGGTGATCGCGCGGCCTCGGTGAACCGCGCGATCGACACCGCGGGCCAGATCTTCTTCCGGATCATCGGCATCATCGTGAAGCTCGCCCCGGTCGGCGCCTTCGGCGCCATGGCCTTCACGATCGGCGAGTACGGCATCCAGAAGGTCTACGACCTCGCGTGGCTGGTCGGCACCTTCTACATCACGGCGATCCTGTTCGTGCTGGTGGTGCTCGGGACGATCGCCCGGGTGGCGGGCTTCTCGATCCTGCGCTTCCTCGCCTACATCAAGGACGAGTTGCTGATCGTCGTCGGCACGTCGTCCTCCGAGACGGTGCTGCCACAGCTCATGACCAAGATGCGCCGGCTCGGCGCCTCGGATTCGGTGGTCGGCCTCGTGGTGCCCACGGGCTACTCGTTCAACCTCGACGGCACGAACATCTACATGACGCTGGCCACGCTGTTCCTGGCGCAGGCCGTGGGCGTGGACCTGTCGATCAGCCAGTACGCGACCATCATCCTGGTGGCGATGCTGACCTCGAAGGGCGCCTCGGGCGTCACCGGGGCGGGCTTCATCACCCTGGCCGCGACGCTCTCGGCGATTCCGAACAGCCCGGTTCCGGTGGCCGCCATGACCCTGGTCCTCGGCATCGACAAGTTCATGTCCGAGTGCCGCGCGCTCACCAACCTCGTGGGCAACGGCGTCGCCTGCGTCGTGGTCAGCCGCTGGGAGGGTGAGTTGGACGTGACCAAGCTCAACGAGGTCATGGCCCACCCGCTCGCGATCGGCACCCACATCTCCGACGAGTCGCCGCAGCCGATGGGAACCGACAGCAAGGTCGCCGCCGCCGAGTGATGGGCACGCCCAGAGGACGGGCGCGCCTCGGCATCGATCTCGGCGGCACCAAGATCGCCGGGATCGTGCTGAGCCCGGACGGCGCGACCCTGGCCGAGGCGCGGATGGCGGCCCCGCGCGGCGACTACCGGGCGACGATCGAGGCGGTGGCCGCCCTGGTCCTGCAGCTCGAGGCTGCGGCCGGCACGGATTGCAGCGTCGGCATCGGCATGCCGGGCAGCCTGTCGCCGGCGACCGGCCTCGTGCGCAATGCCAATTCCGACTGGCTCAACGGGCTCCCGTTCGGCGCTGATCTCGCGCAGCGCCTCGCGCGGCCGCTGCGGATCGAGAACGACGCCAACTGCCTGGCGGTCTCGGAGTCGATCGACGGTGCCGGCGCGGGCGCGCACGTGGTCTGGGCGGTGATCCTGGGCACCGGCGTCGGATCCGGCATCGCCGTCGACGGGCGGGTGCTCACGGGCCGCAACGGCATCGCGGGCGAGTGGGGCCACGGCCCCCTGCCGGCGCCCCGCGACGACGAGCGCCCCGGACCCGCCTGTTATTGCGGCCGCGAGGGCTGCGTCGAGACCTGGCTGTCCGGTCCCGGCCTCGCGGCCGACCACGGACGGCGCCACGGCGGGACCCTTACGGCCGAAGCTGTGGTGGCCGCCGCCCGGGCGGGCAGCCCTGAGGCGCAGGCGACGCTGGCCGCGCATCTCGACCGGCTCGGGCGGGCGGTCGCCCAGGTGATCAACGTCCTCGATCCGGACATCATCGTGATCGGCGGCGGCCTGTCGCGGATCCCGGAACTGATCGCCGGCCTGCCCGCCGCGATCGCGCCCCACGTCTTCTCCGACGCCTTCGACACGCCGGTGCGCGCGAGCCAACACGGGGACGCCTCGGGCGTACGCGGAGCGGCGTGGCTGTGGGAAGCCGAGCCTGTCTGACGCGGCTGCCGTCCGCCGACGGGTCGTCGGCGGGCACGGGGGCGACCGGCGGCAGGACCGACTCACGGAGACGTCTCTTGCGGGGGCGCGGGGGGCAGGGCAGGACGGCGGCTTCCCAGCCTCGATGGCCCGATGATCGTCCGCACCCGGCCCAACCTGCTGACCCTGCTGTTCACCCTGCGCGGCTCGATCCTGCCGCGGGTGGCGCCCAAGCTCGCCGGGATCGTGGCGGTCTCCTGCGCGGTGGTCTGGGCGGAGGCACGCTGGCCCGAGGCCTTCCCGGTGACGGCCGGCGTCACGCCCTTCACGGTGGTCGGCCTCGCCCTGTCGATCTTCCTGAGCTTCCGCAACAACGCCTGCTACGAGCGCTGGTGGGAGGCCCGGAAGGCCTGGGGCAGCCTGATCGGAGAAGTCCGCAATCTCGCCCGCGCCCTGCCGGCCTTGCTGACGGGGCCGGAGGCCGCCCCGCAGCTCCGGCGGCTCTCGGCATTCGCGCACGGGCTCCATGCCCGCCTGCGCGGCCTCGACGAGGCTGCAGCGGTGGACCGGAAGGCACCCGGATCGGACCGGACAGGCCCCAACCCGACCGACTCGATCCTGGCCGCGATGACCCGGGATCTCGCCGCGCTGGTGCGGGCGGGACGTCTCACCGACATCCAGTTCGGCATCCTGGAAGCCCGCATCGAGGCCCTGTCGGGGGTCCACACCGCCTGCGAGCGCATCGCGAACACGCCGCTGCCGTTCGCCTACACGCTGCTCGTCTACCGCACCGCTTGGCTCTACTGCCTGCTTCTGCCGGTAGGGCTGACGGGTTCGCTGGGCTGGGGGACGCCGGTCGTGGTGGCGCTCGTCGGTTACACGTTCTTCGGTCTCGACGCCCTCGGGGACGAACTGGAAGAGCCCTTCGGCACCGAGCCGAACGACCTGCCCCTCGACGCCATGGTCCGCACCATCGACCGGATCGTGCATCACGCGCTGGGCGAGCCGATGCCGGAGGCGCTGGCGCCGGACGGCTACTGGCTGCGGTAGGGGCCGACCGCCCCTTCCGGGAATGGGCGCTGCGGCGCGCAGGTCACCGCTGCCATACCGGCGTCGATCGCACCGCACCCACCCCGCTGTGGCGATCCGCTCTCCGACAGTCGGGCCGCGGGATCCCGCCCCCGACGGGGGCGCTCCGTTCGGCCGCAGCCGGTTGGACAGGCCGGCTGCAAGATGGCCCTTGCACCCGCACCGAAACGGACATAAACATATCTTTATGTCTATCGAACGCGAGCGCGTACTGGGATCGATCCCGTTCCCCGAGGCCCTGGGCGTCCTGCGCGCGGCCGCCGAGGAGACGCGCCTGCGGATCCTGGCGCTGCTGGTCGAGGGCGAGCTGTCGGTCTCCGACCTCACCGACATCCTGGGCCAGTCGCAGCCGCGGATCTCGCGCCATCTGAAGCTGCTGGTGGAGGCCGGGCTCGTCGAGCGCCATCGCGAGGGCGCCTGGGCGTTCTTCCGGCTGTCCGAGGGCCGCGCCGGCCTGGCCGACCCGCTGCTGTCCGGCCTCGACCGGACGGTGCCGCCGCTGTCGGAGGATCGCGCCCGGCTCGACGCCGTCCGGGCGCAGCGTGCCGAGACGGCTCAGACCTTCTTCGCGCGGTTGGCGCCCAAGTGGGACGAGTTGCGCTCCCTGCACGTGCCCGAGGCCACCGTGGAGGCTGCGGTCCTCGATGCGCTGGGCGCGCGCCCCATCGGCAGCCTGATCGATCTCGGGACCGGCACGGGGCGGATGCTCGGCCTGCTCGCGCCGCGCGCCGGCCGCGCCACCGGCCTGGATTCGAGCCACGCGATGCTGTCCGTCGCCCGGGCCAACCTGGAGCGGCAGGGCCTGTCGCGGGTCGACCTGCGGCAGGGCGATATTCACGCCCCGCCCTTCGCCCGGGGGAGCTTCGACCTCGTGGTGGTGCATCAGGTGCTGCATTATCTGGACGATCCCGCGCGGGCGCTGCGCGGCGCCGCGCGTCTGGTGGCGCCGAATGGCCGCCTCCTGGTGGTGGACTTCGCGCCGCACGAGTTGGAGTTCCTGCGCACGGGACAGGCCCACCGCCGGCTCGGCTTCTCCGCCGATCAGGTCTCCGGCTGGCTCGCCGAGGCCGGACTGGCCACGGTCACGACCCGGGATCTGACGCCGCGCGAATCGGGCCAGCTCACCGTGACGCTGTGGCTGGCCCAGGATGACCTCGCACAGGATGAACGTGCCCGAAACGGGCTGGCTCAGGACGCGTTGGCCGGCATCGACGCAGAACAGCCTCGGCGCGCCGTCGCCTGAGCCACACAATTTCCGCAGACTTCGTCTGAACCGACCGACATAGAGGACGAGACCCCGATGCGCCGCTCCACCCACCGCGCCAGCCGCGACGGCTACCACCCGATCCGCGTCTCGATCGAGTTCTTCCCGCCGAAGACCGACGAGATGGAGAAGATCCTCTGGAACTCCATCGAGCGCCTGGCGCCGCTGCAGCCGAGCTTCGTCTCGGTGACCTACGGGGCCGGCGGTTCGACCCGGGAGCGCACCCACAACACGGTGGCCCGGATGGTCCGCGAGACCGGCCTCAAGCCGGCCGCCCACCTCACCTGCGTGGACGCCTCCCGCGAGGAGATCGACGCGGTGGTCCAGTCCTACTGGGACGCGGGCGTGCGCCACATCGTGGCGCTCCGCGGCGACCCGGCCGAGGGCGTGGGCCATGCCTACCGGCCGCACCCGGAGGGCTACGCCTCGACCGCCGAGCTGGTCGAGGGGATCAAGCGGATCGGCGCGTTCAAGGTCTCGGTCTCCGCCTATCCCGAGAAGCATCCCGAGGCGTCCTCGCTCGACGCCGACATCGACGCCCTGAAGGCCAAGGTCGATGCCGGCGCCGACCAGGCGATCACGCAGTTCTTCTTCGAGAACGAGATCTACCTGCGCTACCTGGAGAAGGTCCGCGCCGCCGGGATCACCATTCCGATCATCCCGGGCATCCTGCCGGTGCAGAACTTCAAGCAGGCGGCGAACTTCGCCCGCCGCACCGGGGCCTCGGTACCCTACTGGCTGGCCGCCCGGTTCGAGGGGCTGGAGGACGACGTCGAGACCCGCCGCCTCGTCGCCGGCGCGGTGGCGGCCGAGCAGGTGCTCGACCTCGTGGACGAGGGCGTCAACGACTTCCACTTCTACTCGATGAACCGCTCGGATCTGGTCTACGCGATCTGCCACCTGCTCGGCCTGCGCGCCCAGGCGCCGAAGCTGGCGGCCGC
>Ga0160428_1001734_pt1 | contig 15257 bp, 16 predicted proteins | sample SolpanmetagenomM_FD_108198 | JGI IMG/M metagenome (GOLD analysis project Ga0160428, IMG submission 108198) | Solar panel surface microbial communities from Lawrence Berkeley National Laboratory, California, USA - M | ecosystem: Engineered > Built environment > Solar panel > Unclassified ... | reverse complement strand
TCGGTGGCGATCCTGCGGCGTTCGCGCTGTGCCGCCCGCCGGGCCACCATGCCGGTGCCGACTATCTCGGCGGCTATTGCTACCTCAACACCGCCGCGATCGCCGCGCAGGCCGCGTTGGACGCCGGGGCGACGCGGGTCGCGATCCTCGATATCGACTATCACCACGGCAACGGGACGCAGGACATCTTCTGGACCCGCGGCGACGTGTTCTACGCCTCGGTCCATGCCGACCCGGCGACCGATTTTCCCTTCTATTGGGGGCATGCCGACGAGACCGGCGAGCATGCCGGCGCCGGCTCGACATTGAACCTGCCGCTGCCGCAGGGCGCCGGCCTGGTGGCGTTCCGCGCGGCACAGGCGAGCGCGCTGGCGGCGATCCATGCCTTCGCCCCCGACCTGCTGGTGCTGAGCTTCGGGGCGGATACGTGGGAAGGCGATCCGATCTCGCACTTCAAGCTGACGACCGACGACTACGCGGTGCTGGCACGCGACATCGCCGCCTGTGGCTGGCCGACGGTGATCGCGATGGAAGGCGGCTATGCGGTCGACGCGCTAGGCGCGAACGTGAAGAGCTTGCTCGCAGGGTTCGGGGGGTAGGTTCGCAGGCCGGGGGGCGAAGCATCGTGTATGGCGGGCTGAACCCTCTTGCTCCCCTCCCTGAAAGGGAGGGGAGAAGGTCCCGGGAAAGCAAAAAGGGCGGCACCTCGGGTGAGGTACCGCCCTTCCGATAGGCCGTTCGAAGGCTGAATGACGTCAGAGCTTCTCGGTCAGTTCCGGGACGAGCTTGAACAGATCGCCAACCAGGCCGAGATCCGCGACCTGGAAGATCGGGGCGTCTTCATCCTTGTTGATCGCGATGATCGTCTTGGAATCCTTCATGCCCGCGAGATGCTGGATCGCGCCGGAGATGCCGACCGCGATATAGACTTCGGGGGCGACGATCTTGCCGGTCTGGCCGACCTGATAGTCGTTCGGGGCATAGCCGGCATCGACCGCGGCGCGCGAGGCGCCGACGCCGGCGCCGAGCTTGTCGGCGAGCGGATCGATCAGCGCATGGAACTGGTCGCCGGAACCGAGCGCGCGTCCACCGGAAACGATGATCTTGGCCGAGGTCAGTTCGGGCCGTTCCGACTTGGCGATCTCGCTGCCGACATAGGTCGACACGCCGGCGTCACCGGTCGTCGCGACGGCCTCGATCGTGCCCGATCCACCTTCGGTCGCGGCCTTGTCGAATGCGGTGCCGCGCACCGTGATGACCTTCTTGGCGTCCTTCGACTGGACCGTCGCGATCGCGTTGCCGGCATAGATCGGACGCGTGAACGTGTCCTCGCTCTCGACCGACAGGATGTCGCTGATCTGCATGACGTCGAGCAAGGCGGCGACGCGCGGCGCGATGTTCTTGCCACCCGATGTCGCCGGGAACAGGACGGCATCGTGATCGCCCATCAACTGGACGATCAGCGGCGCGACATTCTCCGCCAGCGCATGCGCATAGGCTGCGTCGTCGGCGACATGGACCTTGCCCACGCCGGCGATCTTCGCGGCTTCGGCAGCGACGGCGTCGACCCCCTGGCCAGCGACGATCAGATGGACTTCGCCCAGTTTTGCGGCGGCGGTGACCACTGCGCGCGTGGCATCCTTGACGGTGGCGCCGTCATGTTCGACCCAGACGAGCGTCTTCATTTCGCGACTCCCATGGCCTTCAGTTTCGTAACCAGTTCATCGACATCGGCGACCTTGACGCCGGCCGAGCGCTTGGCGGGCTCGACCACCTTCAGCGTGGTGAGGCGCGGGCTGATGTCGACGCCGTAATCGGCCGCGGTCTTCTGCGCGAGCGGCTTGGACTTGGCCTTCATGATGTTCGGCAGCGACGCATAGCGCGGTTCGTTGAGGCGCAGGTCGGTAGTGACGATCGCGGGCAGCTTCAGTGTCTCGGTTTCCGAACCGCCATCCACTTCGCGCGTGACGGTGACGGTGCCGTCGCTCAGTTCGACCTTCGAGGCGAACGTCGCCTGGCCGACGCCGAGCAACCCGGCCAGCATCTGGCCGGTCTGGTTGTTGTCGTCGTCGATCGCCTGCTTGCCGAGGATCACCAGATCGGGCTTTTCCTCGTCGACGATCGCCTTCAGCAGCTTCGCTACGCCGAGTGGCTCGACCTTCTCTTCCGAGACGACGAGGATCGCACGATCCGCACCCATGGCGAGCGCGGTACGCAGCGTTTCCTGCGCCTTCTGCTCGCCGATCGAGACGACGACGATCTCCGTCACGCCCTTGTCCTTGAGGCGGATCGCTTCCTCGACCGCGATCTCGTCGAACGGGTTCATGCTCATCTTGACGTTCGCCAGATCGACGCCCGATCCGTCCGCCTTCACGCGGGGCTTCACGTTATAGTCAAGCACGCGCTTGACCCCGACCAATACCTTCATGTCACTCTCTCCGTAACCTCACGTCGCGTCCTGGGGAGGGAACGCTCAGGCGGCCTTCTGTACCTCGGCAACGATCTTCTTCGCCGCATCGCCGAGATCGTTAGCAGGCACGATGGCTAGGCCGGAATTGGACAAAATGTCCTTGCCCAGCTCGACATTAGTGCCTTCCAACCGAACCACCAGGGGGACCGAAAGGTTCACTTCCTTCGCCGCGGCGACGATGCCCTCGGCGATGATGTCGCAGCGCATGATGCCGCCGAAGATGTTGACGAGAATGCCCTTCACCGCCGGATCGCTGAGGATGATCTTGAACGCCGCGGTGACCTTCTCGGTCGTGGCGCCGCCGCCGACGTCGAGGAAGTTGGCCGGGAACATGCCGTTCAGCTTGATGATGTCCATCGTCGCCATGGCGAGGCCCGCACCGTTGACCATGCAGCCGATATCGCCGTCCAGCTTGATATAGGCGAGGTCGTACTTCGACGCTTCCAGCTCGGCCGGATCCTCCTCGGTCTCGTCGCGCAGTTCCATCAAATCCTTGTGGCGGAACATGGCATTGCCATCGAACGCGACCTTGGCGTCGAGCACCAGCACCTGGCCCTGCTTGGTCACCGCGAGCGGGTTGATCTCGATCTGCTCGGCATCGGTGCCGATGAACGCGTCATACAGCTTCGACGCAGTGCTGGTCGCCTGCTTGGCGAGATCGCCTTCGAGGCCGAGCGCGTTGGCGACGGCGCGGCCATGATGCGGCATGAAACCGGTCGCGGGATCGATATCCAGCGTCTGGATCTTCTCCGGCGTGTCATGCGCGACGGTTTCGATGTCCATGCCGCCTTCGGTCGAGACGACCATCGAGACTCGCCCGGTCGCCCGGTTGACGAGCAAGGCGAGGTAGAATTCCATGTCGATATCGGCGCCGTCGGTGACGTACAGGCGGTTGACCTGCTTGCCCGCGTCGCCGGTCTGGATCGTCACCAGCGTGTTGCCGAGCATATCGGTCGCCGCCGCGCGGACGTCCTCCTCGCTCCAGGCGAGCCGCACGCCGCCCTTGGCGTCCGGGCCCAGTCCCTTGAACTTGCCCTTGCCGCGTCCGCCGGCATGGATCTGCGCCTTCACGACATAGAGCGGTCCGGGGAGCTTCTTCGATGCCGCGACGGCCTCTTCGACGGTCAAAGCGGCGAAACCGGCGGGGACCGGCACGCCGAACTTGGCCAGCAATTCCTTGGCCTGATATTCATGGATGTTCATGAGACGCGTTCGCACCTTTCGTGTGGAAGACGGAGGTTTGCCTGCGCCTAAAGCACAGTGAGCCCCCCGAATCCACCCTTTGCGGTTCGCGCCGGGTGCGGCTTCAGCCCAGCCCGACCGAACACAGGGCCGCCGCGGTCGCGGTGACCGAAACGATCTGCGGATCGTCGAGCGAACGGATGCGCTTGAGCAGATGCTTGCGGCCGTGCCCCGCGCCGTCTTCGCTCCTTGTCTCGCCGAGCGCGGCGAGCTTGCGCAATTGCGGAACGGACAATTGCTCCGCCATCGGCTTGGCCATGCAGGTGGCGAGCTTGGGCGACAGGCCGGCCTTGATCAGCCCTTCGCGCGTACGATCCTGGATCGGCGAACAGCCTGAGAGCAGGGCAAAAATAGCCAATCCTGCCGTCGCGAAGCGCGCCCTGGGACTCGAAAACGGAAATTCCACAGCTTCAACCTCGCAACGTTCGACATGCGCCGCTATATCGCCGGGATGCACTGGGCAACCGGCCTTCTCCTGTTCTTTGCGACCGTGCTGGGCATGGAAGGGTTCGCCTATGTCGCGCATCGCTGGGTGATGCACGGCGTCGGCTGGTTCCTCCACGCCAGCCATCACCGCCCGCGGCACGGCAATTGGGAACTGAACGATCTGTACGCCGTGATCTTCGCGGTGCCGTCGTTCCTGCTCATCTTCGGCGGGCTGCAACTCGGCTGGTGGCAGGGCTTCGTGTGGATCGGCGCCGGTGTCGCGGCCTATGGCGCGATCTATTTCGGTTTCCACGACATCATCGTCCACAAGCGGGTGAACCACCGCTATCTGCCCAAATCGGCCTATATGAAGCGGATCGTGCAGGCGCACCGGCTGCATCACGTGGTCGAGACGAAGCGCGGCACGGTGAGCTTCGGGTTCCTTTGGGCACCGAAGCCGGAAGACCTGAAGGCCGAACTGAAGCGCCGCGACCGCGCCGGCGTGCGCGCCCCGAGCGAAAGACCCGAAGCCCCCGGCGCTTGAACGAAGGGCTGACCTTCTTCGCGCTGGCGGTGCCGGCGGTGATCCTGCTCGGGCTGGCGAAAGGCGGGTTCGCCGGGATGGGCGCGCTGTCGATGCCGCTGCTGGCGCTTGCGATCTCCCCCGTTCGCGCCGCCGCGATCCTGCTGCCGATCCTGATCGTCCAGGACATCGTCGGCGTCTGGGCCTTCCGCCGGGACTGGGACGGATACGTGCTCGGCTGGACGCTGCCGGGGGCGGTGATCGGCATCGCGCTCGGCTATCTGCTCGCCGCGCGCGTGTCGGCGGATGCGGTGTTGGGGGCGGTCGGCGCGATCAGCCTGATTTTCGGCGGCTACCGCTTGTGGCGCGAGCGCGGCGCGAGCATCGCCACCGCTGCGCCCGGCTGGGTCGGCGGACTGTGCGGCATCGCCTCCGGCTTCACCAGCCAGATCGCGCATGCCGGGCAACCGCCGTTCCAGCTATGGGTGTTGCCGCGCCGATTGCCGCGCGACGTATTGGTCGGCACGACCGCGATCTTCTTCGCCGCGGTCAACTGGATCAAGGTGCCGGCCTATTGGGCGCTCGGCCAGTTCAGCCGCGACACTCTGATCGCGGCGGCAGCTTTGATGCCGGTGGCGATCGCATCGACCTTCGCCGGCGTATGGATGGTCCGCCGTATCGCGCCGGAACGCTTCTACAGCGCGATCTACGTCCTGATGATGCTGGTCGGCGTGAAGCTGATCTGGGACGCGGTTACCTAGTTCCGATTTGTCGCACACTTCTTTTGCTGCCCGGGTGTTGCAACCCGGGCAGTCCTCTTTACTTGGTTTTTCGTGGCTCCGTGTTTTCCCGGATATGTCTTGTGGGAGGTGGCGGTGGGATTGGCTGACGATCCTCCGTCGGCCGCGCAGGTGTCTTGTCTTCTGCCATCTATACTACCTTCGTCGATCATCGATTCGATAACCGTAGTGTCAGTATTCGCCTTATGCAAATCTTCGTCAGTGATTTTCAAATATATAAAAGGAACGCCGCATAGAGCAGTGATGATTATTAATCCGACAAGAAATTGATTTGCCCTAAATATTTGGGCACTTCGGCGATCATTATTAAATGAATTTATGCCGGCGCATTTTACATTTTCTTCATATAAGAATTTATTTAAATGATTCTCCGCTTCCACAAGAGAATAATTTAATGAAACGATTTTATCGTACCAATCTCTGATATCGTTTATATTCGCTGGATACACGTAGGTATGAGCTATCCTCGCTTTCACCAAAAAAAGTGTCGCGCCGCATGCTAGTGCAGTTCCTGCTACGGCTAGGAGGCAAAGAGCGATCTCCATCGCCGATAGGGGAATGCTCACTACTGTGAGCATTGTTCCGATAGCCCCAATTAAAAGTGCCAATAGTCCCGTTGGAAATGCAAGGGAGTTTGTTAGTTCGACGCGCCGGTCAATTTCAGCTAATTGAGTTTGACGAGCTAAATCTTCAATCCCCACTTTGACCATCAATCGAACAGGCTGGATACCGAGCTTTCGTCGGCGATGCGGCGGATCGCCTCGGCGAGCAACGGCGCGATCGTCAGGTGGCGGATGCGCCTGGCATTGGCGACGATGTCGTGGCTGCCGATCGAATCGGTGATGACCAGTTCTTCGAGCTCCGATCCCTCGACCCGCGCCACCGCGCCACCCGACAGCACGCCGTGCGTGACATAGGCGACGACGCCTTCCGCCCCGGCCTGCTTCAACGCCGCGGCGGCGTTGCACAAGGTCCCGGCCGAATCGACGATGTCGTCGATCAGGATGCAGAACCGCCCCTCGACCTCGCCGATGATGTTCATCACTTCCGATTCGCCGGCGCGTTCGCGGCGCTTGTCGACGATTGCCAGCGGCGCGTTGTTGAGCCGCTTGGCGAGCGCGCGGGCGCGCACCACGCCGCCGACATCGGGCGAGACGACCATCAGGTTGCGATCGCCGAACCGCGTCATGATATCCGCCGACATCACCGGCGCACCGTAGAGATTGTCGGTCGGGATATCGAAGAAGCCCTGGATCTGCCCGGCATGGAGATCGACCGAGAGGACGCGGTCCGCCCCGGCGACGGTGATGAGATTGGCGACCAGCTTCGCCGAGATCGGCGTGCGCGGCCCCGGCTTGCGATCCTGCCTGGCATAGCCGAAATATGGCACGACCGCGGTGATGCGCTTGGCCGATGCGCGCTTCAGCGCATCGATGCAGATCAGCAATTCCATCAAATTGTCGTTTGCCGGATAGCCGGTCGACTGCAGCACGAAGACATCCTCGCCGCGGACGTTTTCCTGGATCTCGACGAAGATCTCCTCGTCGGCGAAACGGCGCACGCTCGCCTGGGTCAGCGGCATTTCGAGATAGCGCGCCACGTCGCGCGCCAGCGGCAGGTTGGCGTTGCCGGTCAACAATTTCATGGGCGTTCGCTCCCCTGCGCTACGATGCGCGATCCTTTAGGCGCGAATCGCCGGGGGTAAAGGGGCATTGCGGCCCGAAGGCCCGCCGCATAGAGCAGCGGCATGACCGTTATCACCCGTTTCGCGCCCAGTCCCACCGGCGGGCTGCATGTCGGCAACATCCGCGCCGCCCTGCACAATTGGCTGTGGGCGCGAAAGAATGGCGGGCAATTCTGGCTGCGGATCGACGATACGGATGCCGAACGCAGCGAGGAACGCCATGTCGAATCAATCCGCGCCGATCTCGCCTGGCTCGGGCTCGGATATGTCGGCGAGGAACGGCAGTCGGCACGGACGACACTGTATGAGGCGCGGTTCGAGGCATTGCGCGCCGCCGGGCATATCTATCCGGCGTACGAAACGTCGCAGGAACTGGACCTCAAGCGCAAGATCGCCGCGGGTCGCGGCCTGCCGCCGATCTACGACCGCACCGCGCTGACGCTGGACGAAGCGCAACGCGAACGGCTGGAGGCGGACGGGGTGCGCCCGCACTGGCGCTTCAAGCTGGACTATGCCGCGCCGATCGAATGGGACGACCTGATCCGCGGCCATCAGAAATTCGATGCCGCGACGATAAGCGATCCGGTGATCCGGCGTGCCGACGGATCCTGGCTGTACATGCTGATCTCCGCGATCGACGATGTCGAGATGGGCGTGACGCACGTCGTGCGCGGCGAGGATCACGTGTCGAACACCGCGCTGCAATTGCAGATGTTCGCGGCGATGGGCGCGACGCCGCCACGCTTCGCGCATGAGGCGTTGCTCGTCGGCAGCGAAGGCAAATTGTCCAAGCGGCTGGGATCGCTCGGCGTCGATGCCTTTCGCGAGGCCGGGATCGAGCCGGAGGCGGTACGTGCGCTGCTCGCCCGGATCGGCACGAGCGATCCGGTCGAGCCGCTGGTCGACGTCGATGCGCTGGTCGCGACGTTCGATTTCGCACGCTTCGGGCGGGCTCCGGCTAGGTTCGACGATGCCGAACTGTCCGGGCTGAACGCGAAGATCGTCCATCAACTGGATTTCGACTCGGTCGCGGCGCGCCTCCCCGCCGGGATGACGCGCGCGGAATGGGAAGCGGTGCGGCCGAACCTGACGATCGTCGCCGATGCCGCCGAGTGGTGGCAGGTGATCGAGGGCGAGGTGACCACCGGGCGCGATCCGGCGGACGCCGATTTCCTCGCCGAAGCGGCGCGCATCGCCGCGGAGCTGGATTGGTCCGCCGACCCCTGGCACGCGCTGACCGCGGCGCTGAAGCAGTTCAGCGGGCGCAGCGGTAAATCCTTGTTCCTGCCCCTCCGCCGCGCCCTGACCGGCCGCGACCACGGCCCCGACATGGCCGCCCTGCTCCCGCTGATCGGGCGCGAACGGACGGTGGCGCGACTCGGGGCGGCGTAGGGCGCTTCATGGTGCGGCGGGACATAGGGTGCGGCGATCGGCGTGTCCGCGCGACACTCTCCGTGACGCGCTGATACCCCACCCCTCTCCGTTCGTTTCGAGCGCAGTCGAGAAACCCGTTCCTTAAGTCCCCCGGAACGTGTTTCTCGACTTCGCTCGAAACGAACGGTTTTGAGTTGCCACACGCCTGCGCCGTTGCCTCGCATGCCTCACTCCCGCCCTGCGACCACTCCTGATGCGCCAGAGGTCACCCTCACCCCGTTCGTTTCGAGCGCAGTCGAGAAACCCTCTCCTCTAGCCCCCCGGAATATGTGTCGCGACTGCGCTCGAGACGAACGGATGGGGGGAAGCGACACGTTAAACGTACCGCGTCCGTTACCCATGACCCGCGTCCATCCCCACAAACACCGACAAACACCATGTAACAAAGTATCTCTTGCCAGCATCATGATATGATGTAACGTTTCAGCCCAACCCGGCGATAGACCGGTTCCTCGAGGAGACATGGAGACGGACGATGTATGCGGATCGATATGGCAAGACGGGTATCAAGCCGGGTGCGCTGACGGTTGCGATCGGGTTGAACGGCGCGGTGCTGGCGGCGTTGATCTTTTCGGCGCCGGAGGTGATCAGGCGACTGGAGCCCGCGCCGCTGGTCACGACGAATATCCCGATCACCGAACCGCCACCGCCCGAGACGCCCGAAAAGATCGTCCCGAAGATCAAGCAGGTCGTCATCGTTCCCCCGCCACTGGAACGTCCTACCGCGACCGACCCCGTCGCGCCGCCCAGGACCGACTATACTCCCCCGTCCGGCACGGCGGGGAGCGAGACCGGGGTGGCGGGGGGTACGGGCACGATCGTCGCGCCCTATGTCCCGCCGCATCAGCCGGTGACGGTCGGCTCAAAGGTCGATCCGCGCTACGCGAAGTTCCTGCAGCCCGATTATCCCCCGGGCGAGCGGCGCATGGGCCGCGAAGGCAAGGTGGTGGTGCGCGTCTTGGTCGGCATCGACGGGCGCGTGACGCAGGTCGAATTGCTCAGCGCGGCGAGCGACGCCTTCTTCGCCGCGACGCGCAAGCAGGCGCTCTCGAAATGGCGCTTCACCCCGGCGACGCGGGACGGCGTGCCGCAGGAGGATTGGCGGATCATGACGGTCACCTTCGTGCTCAACGAAAGCGATTGATCGGCGCGCGCGCGGGGCTGGCGTCTTGCCCCCCGCGCGCTTATCTTGGCACGCGATGAAGATATTCCGTCATTTCAACATAGTGCGCGCTATCAACGACTTGCGCTTCTATCTCTCGCAGGAGGCGCCGCATAAGCTGGCGTTTTTGCTGCTGTCGGTGGTCGCGTTCGGCGCGCTGATGGTCGGGTTCACGATCGATAGCCACGAGGAACCGGTCTATCGCCGCAACATCGTCTATGTCGAACAATGGCCGGCCGATCGCACCGACGCGCAGATCATCGCGCAGCAGAAGATCGACGGACCGATCGAGGCGAAGCGCGCGGCCGAGGCTGGCGCGCGCGAGAAGGAAACGCAGGAAGGCTTCAAGCGGCTCGACGACAAATTGAAGAAGCTCGGGATCTGACCGACCTGCGCTGGATGGCCGCGGCGACGGCATTGGGCGGGCGGGGCCGCGGACGTACCGCCCCCAACCCCAATGTCGGCTGCCTCGTCGTTCGCGACGGCCGCGTCCTCGGGCGCGGCTGGACGCAACCCGGCGGGCGACCGCATGCCGAGGCGATGGCGCTGGCCGAGGCGGCGGAAAAGTCGCGCGGCGCAACCGTCTTCACCACGCTGGAACCGTGCGCGCACGTCTCGACGCGCGGCCCGGCCTGTGCCGACCTGCTGATCGCCGCCGGCGTGGCGCGCGTGGTGATCGCACTGCGCGATCCGGATGTCCGCACCGACGGCGCAGGCATCGCGCGATTGCAAGCCGCCGGCATCGCGGTCGACACGGGTACCGGAGCGGCCGAGGCGGCGCGATCGATCGCCGGGTTCCTGACGCGCCGGGCGCTGGGCCGGCCGTTCGTCTCGCTCAAGCTCGCCGTGTCTCTGGACGGCGCGGTCGCGCTGGCGGACGGATCGAGCCAGTGGATCACCGGGCCGGTCGCACGCGCGCATGCCCATCTCGAACGGGCGCGCCACGATGCGATCCTGGTCGGTCGCGGCACGCTGGAGGCGGACCGGCCGCGGCTGGACGTTCGCCTGCCGGGACTGGAAGACAGGTCGCCGCGGCGCATCCTGTTGTCCACCCGAAGCGGTGCCGGCGACGAGCACGGCTGGACCCGCATCGCCGCACCCGCCGACATCGCCTCGCTCGCACGCGTCGATCAGTTGCTGGTCGAAGGCGGTGTACGGACCGCCGCGGCGTTCCTCGCCGCCGATCTGGTCGACCGCATGCTGTTCTACCGCGCGCCGATCCTGATCGGCGGCGGCCGGACGCTGGGCGAAATCGGGCTGGAGCATCTGCCCGAGGCGCACGGGCGCTGGCGATTGCACGATGCGCGACAGCTTGGCAGCGACCGGCTCGAAGTCTACGAGCGCGCGAGGAGCTAGCAGCATATGTTCACCGGAATCATCACCGATATCGGCACGATCGCCAGTGTTGAGACGCGCGCCGACACGCGAGTCGTGGTGCGCACCGCTTTTGATCCCAGGACGATCGACCTCGGCGCGTCGATCGCCTGTTCGGGCGTGTGCCTGACGGTGATCGACAAGGGCAGCGACGCCGACGGGCATTGGTTCGCGGTCGACGTGTCGGGCGAGACGATCAGCCGCACCGCGCAGGGCCAGTGGCACGCCGGCCGCCGCCTCAACCTGGAACGCGCGATGAAATTGGGCGACGAACTGGGCGGGCATATCGTCACCGGGCATGTCGACGGCATCGGCACGATCGCCTCGGTGGTCGAGGAGGGCGGGTCGAAGCGCATCCGCATCACCGCCGGGCCGGAAATCGCGCCGTTCGTCGCGGTCAAGGGATCGATCACGCTGGACGGCGTGTCGCTGACGATCAACGAGGTCGAGGACGCATCGGGCAGCGTCACGATCGGCGTCAACATCATCCCGCACACCGGCGAGGTGACCACGATCGGCGCTCTGGCGGCGGGCGAGTCGATCAATATCGAGATCGACGTGCTGGCGCGCTATCTCGAGCGGATGCGATCGTTCCTGCCGGCCTGATCGACAGCGAAACGTGCGAAACAGCGGAATGCCGCGGGTGCCACATCCGCGCGGGGAGAAAATGACATGGCCAAGTTTCTGATCGTCGAGGCACGCTTCTACGACCATCTCAACGACCTGCTGCTGGAAGGCGCGCGCGCCGCGATCGAGGCTGCGGGCCACACGCACGAGACGATCACCGTGCCCGGCGCGCTGGAGATTCCCGGCGCGATCGCGCTGGCGGCGGACAGCGGGCAATATAGCGCGTTCGTGGCGATCGGCGTGGTGATCCGCGGCGAGACCTATCATTTCGAGATCGTCGCCGGCGAGAGCGCGCGCGGGCTGATGGCGCTGTCGATGGACGGGCTGGCGATCGGCAACGGCATCCTCACCACCGAGAACGAAGCCCAGGCGCTGACCCGCGCGCGCATGACCGAAAAGGACAAGGGAGGCGAAGCCGCCAAGGCCGCCGTCGCGATGCTGGAGCTGAAAGGCCTCTTCGGCTGATGACGCCGGCGAGCGTGCCCGTCCTCCACACCGAACGGCTGACGCTGCGTCGGCCCTGCGCCTTGGACTTCGAAGACTGGGCGGCATTCTGCGCCGATCCCGAGACGATGCGCTTCCTGGGCGGCGCGCAGGACCGAGCCACCGCGTGGCGCACGATGTGTACTATGACAGGCGCCTGGGATGTGCGCGGGTTCTCGATGTTCTCGGTCGTCGAACGCGACAGCGGGCGCTGGATCGGCCGCATCGGCCCGTGGCAGCCGGAAGGTTGGCCGGGAAAGGAAATCGGCTGGGGATTGGCGGCCGAGTTCGCCGGAAAGGGCTATGCGCTGGAAGCCGCGAGCGCGACGATGGACTATGCATTCGACACGCTCGGATGGAGCAAGGTGATCCACACGATCCATCCCGACAATGCCGCGTCCATCGCGCTCGCCCGGCGCCTCGGTTCGAGCAATGCCGGGCGCGTCACCCTGCCGGCTCCGTTGCAGCATCTGGTCGTCGACGCCTGGGGGCAGAGCGCGGACGATTGGCGCGCGCGGAAATCGACGGCCGTTTGACGGCCTAGCATGAGGCGGGGTCGATACCCGCCAGTATTTGCCTGTCGTCGCACCGAAAGTGTTCCAACGACGGATTTCCGGCACGCCCGGAACCCACCCGCAAAGCCCCGCGTAACAAGCGCCTTGCCGATCGCTCCCGCTTACTGATACTCATGTCAGTAACGGAGAGAGAGAATGGCGCTGGCACATAGTTTCAAGGCCAATCCGCATTGGGCGCCGCGCCAGCGCAAGGGCGTGCTGGATTTCATTCCCGGCGAGAACGGGCTGCCCCTGGTCGGCAATACCTTCCGCCTGTTGAAGGATCCGGTCGCGTTCGGGCGGCGCATGGCGGAGACGTACGGGCCGGTCTATCGCAACAACAGTTTCGGCGGACCCAACATCGTCCTGCTCGGGCCCGATGCGAACGAGCTGGTGCTGTTCGACCGCGACAAGATCTTCTCGTCCGAACAGGGCTGGGGCCCGATGCTCAACCTGCTGTTCCCGCGCGGGCTGATGCTGATGGATTTCGACCATCACCGGGCCGACCGCAAGGTCCTGTCGGTCGCGTTCAAGCCCGAACCGATGCGCCATTACGCCGAGGCGATGCGTACGGGAATCGCCGCGCAGGTGTCCGGCTGGGGCAACCGGCCGATCCGCTTCTACGATGCGATCAAGAAACTGACGCTCGATCTCGCGGCGGACAGCTTTTTCGGGATGCCGCTGGGGCCGGAGGCGGACCGTATCAACCAGGCCTTTGTCGACGAGGTGCAGGCATCGATCGATCCGATCCGCGTGCCGCTGCCGGGCACCAAGATGCGCCGCGGGGTCAAGGCGCGCGGCTATCTGGTCGGCCTGTTCGGGCGCGAGATCCCGAAGCGGCGGGCCGGCGACGGCCAGGACTTCTTCTCGCAATTCTGCCGCGCGACCGACGATGCCGGCAATCCGCTGCCCGACGCCGCTATCATCGATCACATGAATTTCCTGATGATGGCCGCACACGACACGATCACCTCGTCCGCGACCAGCCTGGTGATGCTGCTCGGCCGCAACGTCGAATGGCAGGACCGGCTGCGCGAGGAAATCCTGTCGCTCGGGCCGGACGCGGAGGGCGGCGTGCCGCACGGCCAGCTCGACCGGCTGGTGCTGACCGAATATGCCTTCAAGGAAGCCTTGCGCATGATCCCGCCGGTGCCGTCGCTGCCGCGCCGCGCGCTGAAGCCGTTCAGCTTCGGCGGCTACGATATTCCCGCGGGTACCCCGGTCGGCATCAATGTCGGGCATACCCACCGCATGGCGGAACACTGGCCGGAACCGGACCGCTTCGACCCGATGCGCTTCACCCCGGACGCGGTGCGCGAGCGGCATAAATATGCCTGGGTGCCGTTCGGCGGCGGCGCGCATATGTGCCTCGGCCTGCACTTCGCGACGATGCAGATGAAATTGCTGATCGCCGGCCTGCTCAGCCGTTACCGCATCGAACTCGACGCGGGATCGGGCCACGACTGGCAGGCCTGGCCGATCCCCAAGCCGCGCGACGGATTGCCGTTGCGTCTCGTGCCTTTGGGATGATGGCAGGGGATTCGACCCCCCCCCGTTCGCCCTGAGCCTGTCGAAGGGCGGGGCCCGGCGGACACGTGCTTCGACAGGCTCAGCACGAACGGCAGGAGGAGGCCGCCTCGCCGACGATCAAGCCGGGCGCGCGGCCTTCGGCGTGACCCAGACGGTGACGGGTACCGCGAACTTGCCCGGTGCCGGCTTGCCGACATCGACCCGGTCGGCGGTGACCAGTTCGCCGGATTCCAGATTGAACGAGACCCAGGGCTTCGGCATGCGGCCGAAGACGAATTTCTGGATCGGCTGGCCGGTGGCCGTGTTGATTATCGTTGCTGTGACGCCCATCGCCGCGCTGATAGCGACGGCGATGGGACTGTCCAGCCGGATGCGACGAGCTACGCCGCTTCGGTCTCGAGCGCCGGATAATCGATATAGCCTTCCGGTCCCTGGCTATACATCGTCGCCGGGTTCATCGGGTTGAGCGGTGCGCCGGCCTTCAACCGCGCCGGCAGATCCGGATTGGCAAGGAAGGTCCGGCCGAACGACACCGCATCCGCGATACCGGCGTCGATCACCGCCTGAGCCTCTTCGGCAGTGACATAGTCGGAGTTGAGCACAAGCGGACCCTTGAACACCTTGCGGATCTCTGGCGACAGCTTCGGTACGTCGGTACGGCCGAACGTCCCTTCCGGGCCGGGCTCGCGCAGTTCGAGGAACGAGATGCCGATCCCGTCCAGCGCCTTCGCCGCGGCGGTGAACAAGGGTGCCGGGTTGCTGTCGTCCACCCCTTGCGAATCGCCGTTGGGCGACAGGCGGATCGAGGTGCGTTCCTTGCCCGCGACCGAGACGACGCGCTCGACCACTTCGACCATCAGGCGAATGCGGTTCTCGACCGAGCCGCCATAGCGGTCGTCGCGGAAATTGGCGTTGTCGCGCAGGAATTCGTCGATCAGATAGCCGTTG
>Ga0160428_1001733_pt1 | contig 15259 bp, 18 predicted proteins | sample SolpanmetagenomM_FD_108198 | JGI IMG/M metagenome (GOLD analysis project Ga0160428, IMG submission 108198) | Solar panel surface microbial communities from Lawrence Berkeley National Laboratory, California, USA - M | ecosystem: Engineered > Built environment > Solar panel > Unclassified ... | reverse complement strand
GTCGACCTGGTGCTTGACTAGCCCGAAGCCAGCCGAGCTGTCGACGAACGCGGGGCAGAAGATCGGCACGTCGTTCTCGTAGGCGAGCTTGACGAGGCTGTTGTCCTTCTTGCCGTGCTCGACCAGATACTTGCCCATTTCGCGGATGAATTCGCGGCTCGAATAGGGGCGCGGTTCCAGCGTCTCGGCGATCTCGAAGATCGTATGGTCGACGTGCTGGAGCTGTTCCTCGTCGATATAGGTGTCGTAGATCCGGTCGATCAGCAGCGAGCGCAGCGTGTCGTCGTCCGGCACCTCCAGCGCCTGATAATGCTTGTGGCCGAGGCCTTCGAAGAAATCCATGTCGACGATCGTCGCGCCGGTCGCGACCACGCCGTCGATCATGTTGTTGCGCAGCAGTTCCGCATACAGGTCCATGCAGCCGCCGGCCGAGGTCGAGCCGGCGATGACGAGGAAGATCGAGCAATCCGGATCGGCCAGCATCTGGTTGTAGATGTCCGTCGCGCGGCCGAGGTCGCGGCTGGTGAAGCTCATCTTCTTCATCGCATCGACGATCGGGCGCGCGTCGAACTTGGTGATGTCGATATGCTCGACCGTGGTGGAAAGCAGTTCCGCCTTCCTGGAATCATTTGGCCGGTTGGTGTTGAGGGGTTCGGTCATGGAGAAACTCCGATAGTCAGCCGTCGTCGTTCATAGGGGACGCGGAAACCCAAGCAGCGACGGGGCACCCGCAGATACCCCGTCGCCAAACCTTGTGATGTGCCTGTTACAGCGTGACGACGTTCGAGGCGACCTGTTCGTCGGCCTCGACGTACAACGAGGCCATCGGCTCGTCGTCCATGATCACCGTCTCATCCGAACCGAAACCGTTGAACGCGGTGCGCATGGCGCAGCCATAGGCGCCGAGCATGCCGATCTCGATATAGTCGCCGGCCTGCGCGTCGGCGGGCAGCAGGAACGGACCGGCCATGTGATCCATGTCGTCGCAGGTCGGACCGTAGAAGCTGAACTCCATGTCCTTGGCGCGGCTGTCCGGCTCGCGGAGCAACTGCACCGGGAACCGCCAGCCGACATGCGCCGCATCGAACAACGCGCCGTAAGCACCGTCGTTGATGTACAGTTCGTCGCCACGACGGCGTTCGACGCGGACGATCAGCGAGCTGTATTCAGCGCACAATGCCCGGCCGGGCTCCGCCCACAATTCGGACGAATAGCTGACCGGCAGCGATTCGAACGCACGGTGGATCGTCTCGAAATAGCGTTCGAGCGGTGGGGGCTCCATGCCGGGATAGACGCTCGGGAAGCCGCCGCCGACATCGATCACGTCGACCGTGACCGCCGCCTCGACGATCGCCGCGCGGACGCGTTCCAGCGCGTTGGCATAGGCCTCCGGGGTCATCGCCTGCGATCCGACATGGAAGCAGATGCCGAGCGCATCCGCCGCCTGGCGGGCACGGAACAGCAATTCCTTCGCCTCGTGCGGTGCTGCACCGAACTTCGACGCCAGGCTGAGCTTCGAATGCTCCGACGAAACGCGCAGCCGGACGCACAGCGTCAGGTCCGTCGCGTTGCGGGTCGCCTCGAGGATCTTGTCCAGTTCCTCCAGCGAATCGAGGCTGAAGGTGCGGCAGCCGTGCGTGAAATACGCCTCTGCGATCGCTTCCGGCGCCTTGACCGGATGCATGAAGCAGAGCGTCGCCTGCGGCAGCAGACGCGCGACGAGGCGCACCTCGGCGATCGAGGCGACGTCGTAATGCGTGATGCCGTTATCCCACAGGATCTGGATCAGATCCGGCGACGGGTTCGCCTTGACCGCATAGAGCGACCGACCCGGAAACTTCTCCACGAAGAAGCGGGCGGCACGCGCTGCGGCATGCGGGCGAATAAGCGTGACCGGCTGAACCGGTCGAGATCTAGCGATGTCGGCTGCGGAAACGGCAGTCTGACGGGTGGTCGCTAACCCCAGCGCGTTATGATGCTTGTGCAATTCAAGGGACCTCCAATGTCCGAAGACAAGTTCACGAAACACTGCCTTGCGGTTGGAAGTCCCATGGGGCAGCGGAAGCGCGAAATAGGGTCGTGTTTCTGCGAAGTAAAGCGGTATTGGACCCCCCGGTCCCGCAGCGGAGATGAAGTGTGACGTTTGTGCGACAGCCCACCCGAGCAGGGGTCCGCGATGCCGCGGCGAAGATCGCCGAGATCGTCCCGCCATCGCCGCTTTTCGTGGCGGAAATCCGTGGATCCTCAATCGCCTTCAAGGCGGAATGCCTGCAGCCGATGGGCGCGTTCAAGCTGCGTGGCGCGTGGCACAGATTGACCGCGATCGATGCCGATATGCGGCCGCGCGGCGTCGTCGCCTTCTCGTCCGGCAATCATGCGCAAGGGGTAGCGTGGGCGGCGAAGAGGCTGGGCATGCCGGCGACGATCGTGATGCCGGCGGATGCGCCTAGATCGAAGCGTGACGGGACGCTGGCGCTCGGCGCGGAGATCGTTTCCTACGATCGCCGGACCGAAAGCCGCGAACTGATCGCCGCGCGGCTGGCGGAAGCGCGGGGTGCGGTGTTGGTGCCGAGCTTCGACGATCCCTGGGTGATCGAGGGGCAGGGCAGCGCCGGGATCGAGGCGGCGGCGCAGATGGCGGCGGCCGGGCTTGGCCCGGTGCTACAGGCGGTGGTCCCCTGCGGTGGTGGCGGGCTTGCGGCCGGGGTCACGCTCGGCCTGCCCGATGCGGTGGTGACGGTGGTCGAGCCCGAAGGGTGGGACGATATGCGCCGCTCGCTCGACGCCGGCTGGATCGAGGAGGTCGGGCCCAACCCGCCACCGACGGCATGCGATGCGCTGCAGACGACTCGCGTCTCGGCGCTGACGTTCGACGTGCTGTCGCGGCGCGGCGTGCGCGGCGTGGCGGTGAGCGAGGCGGAGATCCGGGACGCGCAACGCTGGGCCGCCGACCATCTGCGGCTGGTGGTCGAGCCGGGCGGCGCGGTCGCGCTGGCGGCGCTGTTGGCGGGCAAGGTCGATTCGACGGCGGGAACGCTGGTGCTGCTGTCGGGCGGGAACGTCGATCGCGCGGCATATGGCCGGGTGCTGGCGGGGACGGATTGAGTTCTCGCCCGCGGTCTTTTCCGATCCTTCCACCGGGCGCTTCGAGCACGGCCGAGAAACCTGGTGAAGCGCCAACCCTGTTTCTCGACTTCGCTCGAAACGAACGGCTAAAGGAGCGGGTATGAACACGAACACCCTGACCGGTATCGGTGCCGCGGCACCGGCCATAGCGATGCTCGGCATGCTGGCGTGCGTCGGTGGCGGGATCTATCTCATCGCCACCCGGCGCGACCGGACGAAAGGGGTGCTTCTTCTCGTCATGTCACTGGTTTTGCTGGGTAACGTGCTGATATGGACGCTGTAGAGCCCTTCATAGGTTCGCGCGGTAGTTCACTGTAAGGTCACACCAGGGTCGCACTAGGCGCACATCGGGGTCACGCCGAACCGGTCTTTTCCGACCCCCCCACCGTTCGTTTCGAGCGAAGTCGAGAAACTGGTTATAGTGCAAGAGCAACGTGACTTTACATCGACCCGTTCGTGCCGAGCGTGTCGAAGCACCTGTCCCACATTCCCGCCCTTCGACAAACTCAGCAACCGTTATCGATGATGGACCATTTTGTCCCGCGCTGGAGGTCGGTGTTGGCGAAGATCAGGAGTTTTCCGGCGCACGCGGTGAGAGCCTGTTTGTGGTTTTTGCCGTTGGTGCGCAGGCGTCGATACGTTTCGACCAAGGCGGGGTTCCAGCGGAAGCCGGCGGGGGCGCTGCGGCATGGAGCGCGCGCCTGACGCGATGTCGGCCGCCGGCGATCCTGCTGAGCCGCGTTCCCTGGCGGAACCGGACAAACCCGATCCGACAGCCGACCGCCGGGTTGGGGATTGCCACCCCCAACCCGGCACCGCATCTAACGCGGCAGCACAAAATTACGACAGATCGCTAAGACGAGGACGAACAATGGGGTAGATCGACGCCATGTCATACTGGTCTACAGGTCCACCCCGGCGGCGATCGCTTCCAGCTTGCGGATGCGTTCCTTGAGATCGGCGATCTCGATACGGGCGCTGGCATTGGGCAGCGCCTGGACCGGGCCGAGATCGCTGCCGGCCTGCAATTCCTGCTGCTTGAGGGCGAGCCAGCCGCGCCAGCCGGTGAGGCCGGCGAAGGTGACCATTCCGATCGCGCCGAGGGCGGCTGCGGCGAGCGTGATGTAAAGGTTCGGGTCGATCATGATCCCTGCTCCTCGTTCGGGTTAGCTGCGATCGCGGAGCCGGTCGATCTCGCGATCGAGGCGGGCGCCGCTGTCGTTGTTGTCGGTGGCGATGCGTTCGAGCACGGCGAGGCGATCCTTCATCGCCTTCAGCTCTTCGCGCAGGTGGCGGTTCTCGACTTCCGCGGCACTGTCGTTGCGGGCGGGGGAGAAGCCGATATCGCCGTCGTCGCGGTGCGCGCGGTGGCGGGCCTGCAGCACCTTGCCGACGGTGACGATGAGGATGATGGCGACGACCATGCTGAACGGATTGTCGAACATCTGGAAAGCTCCCTAAGTCTTATTATTGTTGGTGGTGATCGGTGCGATCAGTGCGCCCGGCGGGCCTGGCTTTCAAGCCGGCGGGCGGGGCGGTCGACCCGTTCGGTCAGCCACGTTCCGATCGCTGCGATCGCGGCCATCACCCCGAGAAAAATCATCATCGTCTTGGTCCTTGAGCGGTCCGGGCACGATATCGTGCTGCCGGTATCGGTTAACGGTCGCGCAGCGCCTCGATTTCGCGAGCGGTGCGCTCGGCGGGGTCGGTGGCGATGCGTTCGAGGACGGCGATGCGCTCCTCGAGGCGGGAAATCTGCCCGGTCAGCCGCGCATTCTCGGCGGTGAGCAAATCGGCCTTGCGGTTGATGCTGAGATCGCCGTCACGGCCGATCAACTCGCCCTTCTTGCCTTCCAGCGGATAGCCGTGGCGGGCGCGGATCCAGGTGGTGAACATCCAGGCGACCGGCCCGGAGGCGATTGCGACGATCGGTATCAATAAACCCCAGTTCATTTCTCTTCTCCCCGATCGATGGCCTGCGGCTTAGCGCAGGCTGTCGATTTCGTTGGCCAGGCGGCTGTTGCGGCTGGTGTAGTACATCTCGATATCGGCGAGCCGGCGGTCGATGTCGCGGAAGCTGGAGCGGATCTCAGCGGTCGAGCGCTTCGGGTTGGAGCGGACGCCCTGCCAGAATTTCTGGTCCTCGGCGCTGTCGTACAATCCCGATGGCTTGGCGTCGGCCATCCAGTTGACCAGCCAATAGGCCAGCAGGGTCCAGGGGAAGCCCCCGGCGACGGTCAGGATGACCGCCCCGACCCGGACCCAGGTGACGTCCACTCCGGTATAGTCGGCGATCCCGGCGCAGACGCCGAGCCATTTGCGGTTCTGCTTGTCGACGTAGAATTTGGTGCGGCTGGCGGACATTTCAGTTCCTCCTCGATAGATAGTCGGTCGACTGGGCGGTGGGCAGGCCCGGCTTCCAGTCGGGATTGTCGGCGGCGACGATGCGTTCGACGGTGTTCAGGCGATCCTCGAGCCGGCGGGAGAGCGAGTAGAGCTCGTCGAGCAGGCCTTCGTCTTCCTGGGTGATCTTCGGGGCCGTCTTCCATTTCGTGACGTAGTGGAGGATCAGCCAGGGAAGGGCGATGAAGATCGATGTGATCGGCACCGCGATGGAGATGAAATCGTCCATCTCACCCTTCCTTGCCGAAGCGAGCCTTCATCGCGGCGAGTTCCGCATCGACCTTCTCGGCCGACTTCAGCTCGGCGATTTCCTCGTCCAGCGTCTTGGGGGCTCCGCCCAGGCCGGCTGCATCGGCCCGGCCTTCGGCAAGATCGACGCGGCGGTCGAGGATGTCGAAGCGCGAGAACGCGTCTTCCACCTTCTGGCCGGCATACATCTCGCGAACCTTGAAGCGGTTGTGCGCGGTCTCCAGCCGGGTGACGATCTGGTTCTGGCGGGTGCGGGCTTCGCTCAGCTTCTTCTGCAGCTTGGCGATGTCGTCTTCCGACGCGCGCAGCGCCTCGTCGAGCACGGTGATCTCGGCTTCCAGCTGGGCGCCCATATCGGCCGCCTTCTGCTTTTCGACGAGCGCCGCCTTGGCGAGATCCTCCCGATCCTTGCTTAGCGCCAGTTCGGCCTTCTCGGTCCAGCTGTCCTGCAGCTTGTCGAGCTTCGAGATGTGGCGGCGCATTTCCTTCTGGTCCGCGATCGTGCGGGCAGCGGAGGCGCGAACCTCGACCAGGGTTTCCTCCATTTCGAGGATGATCATGCGGATCATCTTCGACGGGTCTTCCGCCTTGTCGAGCAGGTCGGAGAAGTTGGCGGCGACGATGTCGCGGGTGCGGGAGAAAATGCCCATTGGAAAACTCCTGTATAAACTGGGGCGATAGGGGCGCCGGGGCGGAAGTAAGGGGTGTTGAACTTCTTTCCCGGCTACGCGCTGCGGATTACGCTGCAGCGACGATTGCGGGGGCCGAAACGTTGGCCGGGCCGACCGCTGCCAGCACGGTGACCGAGCTGAACAGGACGGCGAAGAAGAGGGCGGCAACGTTGCGGCGGAGATCGGTGGACTGTGCGAACATGGTGATAACTCCCTGATGTGAGTGCGTAGATGCTCGTCGTTGCGACGATTGCCTGAAGTATTGCAGGGACCGTGCCAGTTTCGAAAACGGCGCAAAACCGCCATTTTTGCCGTGGCGGATAGCCAGATCGATTTTCTATCTTGCGAACGCTTGGGAAAATACGCCAAGCCTTGGGAATGGAACGTACAACGCAGGTCATCGGCCAGTCGAACGCCTTTCTGGATGTGCTGGAACGTGCCAGTCGCGCCGCCGCGCTCGATCGCCCGGTGCTGGTGATCGGCGAGCGCGGGACGGGCAAGGAACTGGTCGCCGAGCGCCTGCATCGCCTTTCGCCGCGCTGGGACCAGCCGCTGGTAGTGATGAATTGCGCGGCGCTGCCCGAGACACTGATCGAGGCCGAACTGTTCGGGCATGAAGCAGGGGCATTCACGGGCGCGACCAAGGCGCGGGTGGGGCGGTTCGAGGAAGCGGATGGAGGAACGCTGTTCCTCGACGAGCTCGGTACGCTGTCGATGGGCGCGCAGGAGCGGCTGTTGCGGGCGGTGGAATATGGCGAGATCACGCGGATCGGATCGTCCCGCCCGCTACGGGTGGACGTTCGCATCGTCGCCGCGACCAACGAACATTTGCCCGCCAAGGTAGAGTGCCACCAGTTCCGCGCCGATCTGCTCGACCGGTTGAGCTTCGAGGTGGTGACGCTGCCGCCGTTGCGCGCACGGCCTGGCGACGTGATGGTCCTGGCGGATCATTTCGGGCGCCGCATGGCCGCCGAACTGGGGCGCGATACATGGGTCGGGTTCGGCCGCGATGCGATCGACGCACTGGTCGACTATCAATGGCCCGGCAACGTGCGCGAGTTGCGCAACGTCGTCGAGCGCGCGGTGTATCGCTGGGAGCAGAGTGGCCCGATCGACCATATCGAGTTCGACCCGTTCCACTCGCCGTATCAGCCGGTCAACGCCTCCGCACCGGCCGCGTCCGCCGCATCGACGCAGGCCGCGGCGCCGACGCCGGAGCCGGACTGCGCAGGCGACTTCAAGAGCCGCATCGCCCGTTTCGAGCGCGACCTGCTCGAAAAAGCGATGGCTGAAAGCCGCTTCAACCAGCGCGCGACGGCCGAGGCGCTCGGGCTCAGCTACGACCAGTTGCGCCATGCGTTGAAGCGCCACGGGCTTATTTCTGCGGGCTCCGGCGAATCGGTTGCGTAACGAACCTCACGGACCCATTTCGCCGGGCAGGCGTTGCCGAAACGACTTCACAGGAGAACATCATGGCTTTCGAACTCCCACCGCTGCCTTATGCCTATGACGCGCTGGAACCGACCATCTCCAAGGAGACGATGACGTTCCATCACGACAAGCATCACGCGGCCTATACCGCCAAGCTCAACGAAGGCGTCGCGGCGGACCCGAAGCTGGAAGGCAAGACGATCGAGGAAATCCTCGGCATGATCTCGTCGCAGCCGCCGCTGGTACGCAACAATGGCGGCGGTTTCTGGAACCATGCGTTCTTCTGGAAGATCATGGGCCCGGAAGGTTCGACCAAGCCGTCGGGCAAGCTCGCCGAGGCGATCGAGACGTATGGCGGGCTCGACAAGCTGAAGGAAGATTTCAACGGCAAGGGCGCGGGCCAGTTCGGATCGGGCTGGGCGTGGGTCATCGCGGACGACTCCGGCGCGCTGAAGGTCGTGTCGACGCCGAACCAGGACAATCCGCTGATGGACGACGCCAAGGACAAGGGCACGCCGATCCTGGGTAACGACGTGTGGGAACACGCTTATTACCTGACGTATATGAACGACCGTCCGGGCTATCTGAAGGCCTGGTGGAACGTCGTGAACTGGGACGAAGCCGGCAAGATCTACGACGCGGCAGTCGCCTGATCGGGGCGGGGGATGCACCCGGGTGCATCCCCTTCGTTCCTAGCGCTCGGCCCGGTCGATACCGTAGAAGGTCGCGAGCGGGATCGCAGGCGACAGGCTGATCGCCCAGTTCGTCGGCGATGTGAAGAACGGGTCGCCGATGAACACAGCGATCAACAGGGCAACACCAAGGGCGCAAATCGTCCAGAGAACCGCGACGATCATCACGACGATCTTGACCGTTCCGAGCATCATCCCTCCGGCGGTATTGGCGGTTCCTCGTTGATCGTCAGGCCGTGGCGCAGCAGCATCGGGATGTTGGCGAAGGCGAACAGAAGCGTCAGCGGGATCGCTCCCCACAGCTTGAAGCCGACCCAGAAATCCCAGCTCGTCGAACGCCAGACCAGTTCGTTGAGCAGCGCCATCGCGCAGAAGAACAACGCCCAGTTGCGCGTCAGCTTGCGCCAGCCCGTGGCATCAAGGCCGGGATAGGCGGTTTCCAGCAGCGCCTGCAGCAACGGGCGACCGGTGATCAGGCCGAACCCTAACGTCCCGCCGAAGATCAGGTAGACGAAGGTCGGCTTCATCTGGATGAAGCGCGGGTCGTGGAAGTACAGGGTGAGCCCGCCGAACACGATCACCAGCACGCCGGAAATCCACAGCATCGGCGAAATGCCGCCGAGCTTGAGACGCGACACGAGCATCGCCGCGACCGTCGCGACGATGAACATCACCGTCGCGACGACGACCTTGGCGACGACCAAAGCGGCAACCTTATCGACGCCATCGAGGAACGGCGTGGTCTGCGCGACGAGGCGCATGGCGACGGGGGCGGGGAGAAGGAAGTTGGTGGCGAAGAAAACGAGGAGCGGGCCGTAGTCGAGCGCGAGGCGCAGGCCGGGCGCGGGCGGCGCTTTCTGGATGTGGTTCGGGCTTTGAACGGTCATCATCGGGCCTCTCCCACGCCGGCGATGATCCGCGCAACCTCGTTCGGATCGAACGGACGCAGATCGCCCATCTGCTCGCCGATGCCGATCGCGTGGATCGGCAAGCCGTATTTCTCCGCCGCGGCGACCAGCACGCCGCCGCGCGCGGTGCCGTCAAGCTTGGTCATGACCAGACCGGTGACGCCCGCTTCCTTGCCGAACACCTCGATCTGGCTCAGCGCATTCTGACCGGTCGTCGCATCCAGCACGAGCACGACGTCGTGCGGCGCGGCGGGGTTGAGCCGGCCGAGCACGCGGCGGATCTTGCTCAGCTCGTCCATCAGTTCGCGCTTGTTCTGCAGGCGTCCTGCGGTGTCGACGATCAGCACGTCGGTGCCGATCGCGGTCGCCTGCTTGACCGCCTCGTAGACGATCCCGGCCGCGTCGCCGCCTTCCTTGCCGCTGATGATCGGCACGCCGACCCGCTCCGCCCAGGTCGCGAGCTGCCCGATCGCGGCGGCGCGAAACGTATCGCCGGCGGCGAGCATCACCGCATAGTCCTGCTCCATCAGCAGGTGCGCGAGCTTGGCGATCGTCGTCGTCTTGCCCGATCCGTTGACGCCGATCACCAGGATCACCTGCGGGCGCGGGAATGCCTCGATCTCCAGCGGCTTGGCGACCCTGGCCAACACCTTCTCGATCTCCTCGGCGACGATCAGGCGAATGCCGAGCTCCTCCATGTTGCGCTCGAAACTGCCCTCGGCCAGCCGCGCGCGGATGCGCGCCGCCGTCTCCGGGCCAAGATCGGAGGCGATCAACGCTTCCTCGATCTCGTCGAGCGTCGCATCGTCGAGCCGTGCCACGCCGAGCCCGGCGAGATTGCCGATCAGCCGGTCGGAGGTGCGCTTGAAGCCGCCGAGCAGCTTGTTGTGCCAGGCGGTATTCATGCCGGTCGTCCTGTAAGTTGAAGGCCGTCGGTGGCCGTGATGCGAATGTCGCGGACATCGCCGACCCGTGTCGCGTCCGGGTGCGCGGCGGGGAAACGAACATCGGCGAAATTGGGTGCGTGCCCGCGCGTCCCGGGGCGCTCGACCAGAACGGGTTGTACCGTGCCGACCAACGAGGCGAGCCATTCCGACCGCCGTGCCGCCGCGGCCGCACGCAACGTGGCGGCGCGAGCCTTGCGCGTGGCCATCGCGACCTGCGGCATCCGCGCGGCGGGCGTGCCGGTGCGTTCCGAATAGGTAAAGATGTGGCCGTGGACGATGTCGCATGCGTCGATCAAAGCCAGCGTATTGGCGAACATCGCGTCGTCCTCGGTCGGGAAGCCGGCGATCAGGTCCGCGCCGATCGCGATATCGCTGCGCGCGGTCTTCAGGCGATCGACCAAAGCGACGCTCTGCGCGCGGGAGTGGCGCCGCTTCATCCGCTTGAGCACCATGTCGTCGCCGGCCTGCAACGACAGATGGACATGCGGCATGATGCGCGGCTCTCCGGTCAGCAGCGCGAACAGCCGGTCGTCGATCTCGATCCCGTCGAGCGAGGAGAGCCGGAGCCGGTCCAGTCCCGGGACATGTCGCAGGATCCGTTCGACCAGCATGCCCAAGGTCGGCGCGCCGGGCAGGTCCGGGCCATAGCTCGTCAGGTCGACGCCGGTGAGGACGATCTCGCGGTGACCGGCGTCGACCAAGGCTTCGATCCGCGCGATCACCGCACCCGCCGGCACCGACCGGCTGTTGCCGCGCCCGAACGGGATCGCGCAGAACGTGCAGCGATGGTCGCAGCCGTTCTGAACCTCGACGAACGCACGCGCATGGCCCGAAAAGGGTGGCACGTATGCGGTGGCCAGATGCGGTGCGGTGGCGCGCACCGTCATGATGTCGGCGACGACGACCGCGTCGGCGGAGTCCCAAGCGGCGGCGGTCAGCTTGTCCGCATTGCCGATCACGCGATCCACCTCCGGCATCGCGGCGAAACCCGCGGGGTCGATCTGCGCCGCGCATCCGGTGACGACGATCTCCGCCTGCGGCCGGTCGCGACGCGCGCGGTGGATACGGTCGCGCGTCTCGCGCACGGCGGCGTTGGTCACCGCGCAGCTATTGACCACGACCATGTCCCGCCCGGAAACGAGCGCGCGGATCGTCTCGCTTTCCGCGATGTTGAGGCGGCAGCCGAGACTAATGATGTCGGGATCGGCGCGCGAGGCAGCCGGCGTGATGGACATGGCCGGTGATCTAGTTGCGAAGCCCGGCGAAGTCTACGACGCCGGCGGCGGGATTTGACCCGGTTGGTAGCGATCCGTTCTGTGTTGCGGCCTGTCGTCCTGTCGAGCCTACGACGGAGATAGCGTGGACGAGGGCATGAACGGGTGGGGGGATATTGGCGAGGCAGGCAGCCGTCAAAAATCCAGGCACACTTGCCGCCGCGCACGCTTAGCGCTGAAGCGACCGCGAGGATTGGAGATGCAGCGCTGGCGGGCTGGTGAACTCGCCGACGCGCAGCAGGCGCTTTTCCGCGAGCAGGCAGCGCACGTTCGTGACCGCCATCGGCCGGCCGTAGAGATAGCCCTGGCCGCGCGCGCAGCCGAGTGCCGAGACGCGGTCGGCGATGGCGGCGGTCTCGATCCCTTCCGCGGTGATCGGCAGGTTCAGGCTTTCGCCAAGCCGCGTGATCGCATGGACGATGGCGGCGCTTTCGGCATTGTCGTTGATCGACATGATGAAGCTCTTGTCGATCTTGATGCGGTCGAACGGCAGCGCGCGCAGATGGGCGAGCGACGAATAGCCGGTACCGAAATCGTCCAGCGCGAGCCGTATCCCCTGGTTCTTCAGGCTGCCGACGATCGATTGGGCCAGCGCGAGGTTGGCGAAGAGCGCGCTTTCGGTGATCTCGATCTCCAGCCGGTTGGCGGGAAAGCCGGTCTCCGTCAGCACCTTGATGATCTTCTGCGCGAGCCACGCATCCTTCAGCTGCCAAGGCGAGATATTGACCGACAGCGACAGGGTCGGATCCCAGTCCCGTGCGGCGAGAAACGCCTGGCGCATCACCGTCAGCGACAGTTCGGCGATCAGCCCGCTTTCCTCGGCGATCGGGATGAAGCGATCGGGCATGATCAGGCCGTGCAGCGGATGTTCCCATCGCGCCAGCACTTCGAAGCCGCTCAACCGGCCGGTCGCGAGGTCGATCTGCTGTTCGAAATAGGGCACGATCTCCATCTGCGGGATCGCGCTGCGCAACCCGCTCTCCAATTCGCTGCGCGCCTGCAGTTCGCGTTCCATCGACTGGTCGAACCAGGCGAAGCGATTGCGCCCGGAATTCTTCGCCGCGTACATCGCGATATCGCCGGCCCGCATCAGCGCGTCGATGCTGGCGCAGTCGAAATCCGATCGCGCGATGCCGGCGGAGGCGGAAATGTGGAGGTGTAGCCCGCCGACGTGCAGCGGCTGGGCGAGCCGGACGATCAGCCGCTCGGCGACACGTTCGACCAGGTCGGGATAGGCCAGGTCGAACGGGAAGGCGCAGGCGAATTCGTCGCCACCGAGCCGGGCGGTCAGCGCGCCGTTGGGCACGGCTGCGGCGATTTCCTCGGCGACGCGCCTCAACAAGGCGTCGCCCGCGGCGTGGCCATGCAGATCGTTGACGGTCTTGAAGTGATCGAGATCGAGCATCAGCAGGGCGATTGCCTTGCCCTGCCTCGCGGCACCGTCCAGCATTGCGGCGCCGTCTTCGGCGAGGCAGCGGCGGTTGAGGAAGCCGGTGAGCGGATCATGCGAGGCAAGCGTCTGGGCGCGTTCCTCCGCCGCGGTGCGCACAGCGACTTCCCGGGCGAGTTCGCGGTGCCGTCGCCAGCCGAACAGGATCAAGGCGACATCCAGCAACAGCGCGACGACCAGTGCCTGATCCGGCCCGCTATGCCCGGCGCGATAATCCCGCACGGTCATCGAAAGCACGGCCAGCGCGGTACCGACGAACATCACGATCGTCGCCGCGGTGATCGCCCCGTCCAGCAGGTCGCGGCCCAACCCGGCGCGGGGTGCGGGTGAGCGAGATCGCGAATCAGTGCTTTCGAACGCCATGCGATCGCGTACCCCATGGCTAGTGAAGTACCTAGTTTGCCACTGCCCCGGTGTAGATCGCGTTAAGGCGTGTCCGGCGGTGCCCGAGGCGGTACGAGCGGTCTAGACCAAGACCACATAGCGTCGATCCACCCCCACCGTTCGTCCTGAGCTTGTCGAAGGGCCTGAACGCGGAACAGGTGCTTCGACAAGCTCAGCACGAACGGGTTCAGGTAAAGGCATCGCGGTCTAACCTTGCCAATCCACGACGGTTCGTCTAATGACAGCCGCGACCGCTCGTCCCCGGACAAGCGTGAAAGGCAGCCCAAGGGCTACGCCGGCCGACGAGGTTTCGTCCGCCGGCGTCTTTTGCGTTTGGACGAAGACCGGCGGTCGAAAGTGAAAGGTTCCTGGATTGTTCGATAGCCTGAGTGATCGCCTTGGCGGTGTGTTCGATCGGTTGCGCGGCCGCGGTGCGCTGACCGAGGCGGACGTGCGCGCGGCGATGCGCGAGGTACGGGTCGCCTTGCTCGAGGCCGACGTCGCGCTGCCGGTCGCGCGCGATTTCGTCGACAAGGTCACCGAAGCCGCGGTCGGCCAGAACGTCCTGCGCTCGGTCACGCCGGGGCAGCAGGTCGTCAAGATCGTCAACGATGCGCTGATCGAGATGCTCGGGTCGGACGCGTCCGAACTCGAACTGGGCGTCACGCCGCCCGCGATCATCATGATGGTCGGTCTGCAGGGTTCGGGCAAGACGACCACGACCGCCAAGATCGCGCGGCGCTTGTCCGCCGGGCAGGGCGGTCGCGAGCGCAAGAAGGTGTTGATGGCGTCGCTCGACGTCAACCGCCCGAACGCGCAGGAGCAGCTGGCCGTGCTCGGCACGCAGGCCGATGTGCAGACGCTGCCGATCGTCACCGGGCAGCAGCCGGTCGACATCGCTCGCCGGGCGATGCAGGCGGCGAAGTTGCAGGGCTTCGACGTCCTGATGCTCGACACGGCCGGCCGGCTGCACGTCGACCAGGCGTTGATGGACGAGATGCGGGCGGTGGCGGATGTCGCGCAGCCGACCGAAATCCTGCTCGTCGTCGACTCGCTGACCGGGCAGGACGCTGTCAACGTCGCGAAGAATTTCTCCGATCAGGTACCGCTTACAGGCGTCGTATTGACCCGCATGGACGGTGACGCCCGTGGCGGTGCGGCGCTGTCGATGCGTGCGGTGACCGGCAAGCCGATCAAGTTCGCCGGTGTCGGCGAAAAGCTCGACGCGCTCGAGGCCTTCCATCCGGCGCGCGTCGCCGGCCGAATTCTCGGCATGGGCGACGTGGTCGGCCTGGTCGAGCGTGCGGCCGAGGCGGTACAGCAGGACGAAGCCGAGGCGATGGCGGCGAAGCTCGCCAAGGGGCAGTTCGACCTCAACGATCTCCGCTCCCAACTGGCGCAGATGCGCCGCATGGGCGGTCTCGGTGCGCTCGCCGGGATGATCCCCGGGATGCAGAAGGCCAAGGCGGCGATGGCCGGTGGCGGCGTGGACGAGAAGATCCTGCTGCGGATGGACGCGATGATCACGTCGATGACGCAGAAGGAACGCGTCAAGCCCGAACTGATCAACGCCAAGCGCAAGATCCGCATCGCCAAGGGCAGCGGTACGACCGTGCAGGACGTCAACAAGCTGCTCAAGATGCACCTCGAAATGTCTACCGCGATGAAGAAGATCCGCAAGATGGGCGGGTTGAAGGGCATGGCGGCGATGTTCGGCAAGGGCG
>Ga0160428_1001732_pt1 | contig 15260 bp, 12 predicted proteins | sample SolpanmetagenomM_FD_108198 | JGI IMG/M metagenome (GOLD analysis project Ga0160428, IMG submission 108198) | Solar panel surface microbial communities from Lawrence Berkeley National Laboratory, California, USA - M | ecosystem: Engineered > Built environment > Solar panel > Unclassified ... | reverse complement strand
GGGCGAGACCTAGGCTAAGTGCCGTTCATCGGTTGGGATTGATGGTGCAGAAATCGTGAAATTTGATAAGCAACAGGCATCAATCTTCCACACACTGAAGGACATCTCCCAGCAGACAGCGGACGAGTCATAATCATACATCCGTACGGACCAGCTTGGCTGCCGCCGGTAAGACGCAAGGTGCTTGAGACAGTGCAAATACGTGATACGCTGCGCGAATGTGAGCTCGCATGATTGCTGCGGCCCAAACACCGTCGCGCACTGAGAAGGCACGGATCATCTCGCGATGATGGGCAATGCTCGCGGCGAGGTCCGCATCGGAGTAGATACTGAATGTACGGGACACCCAGCTGATCTCAACGACGCTTGCGATCATCGCAGCCAAGCGCTGATTTGCCGCGGAAGAAATAATGGCATTGTGAAAAGCGTGATTGGCGCGGGTTAGACCGGCCGCGTCACGGGTTACAGCCGCGACGGAGCGGTCCATCTCGTCGGTCCAGCCCGCGAGCTCGGCGACCTGGGCTGACGTAAAACGTTGAGCAGACAATTCAGTGGCATGCCCTTCAAGCACGACGCGTAGGTCGAACACCTCGTCCACGTCTCGAGGCGAGCTTCCGGCAACGAAGGCACCGCGGTTGGCGAAGAAATCTACTAGTCCCTCGGCGTGCAGTCGGCGCAGCGCCTCGCGGATGGGGGTGCGGCTGAGGGCGAGGCGCTCGGCCAGATCGGCGGCACCAAGGTGCGAGCCGCTGCCAAATGCACCTGTAACAATTCCGGATCTAATTGCGTCATAGGCTTTGTCGATAGCGGCCAACTGCTTCTCCATATTGCATCCAAATAGGGGCTTATATAGCCGCGCATCCAGCGCCGATCGAATGGTATTGCATCCAATCTAAGGTGTGATAGCGTTCGCTCAGGGAAGAAACATAAGGCGAGCCATGATCGGCGGCAACGGCGACACGACGGCAGCAATGGCCGGGCTTCGGGTTATCGAGATGGGTCAACTTATAGCTGGTCCGTTCTGCGGGCAGTTGTTGGCGGATTTTGGTGCCGAGGTGATCAAGGTGGAGCCGCCTGGTCAAGGCGATCCAATGCGTGAATGGGGACGCGAAAAGCCCCACGGACGCTCGCTATGGTGGCCCGTGATCGCACGCGGTAAGAAGTCGGTCGAGGTCAATGCGCGCACAGCCGATGGACAAGCGGTTATCCGCGACCTGGTGTCGCACGCCGACATACTGATTGAGAACTTTCGCCCGGGCACCATGGAACGATGGGGACTGGACTATGCGGCGTTATCGGCCCTCAACCCGCGGTTGATTATGATTCGGGTGTCGGGTTACGGGCAAACCGGCCCTTACGCCACAAGAGCCGGGTTCGGCGCGATTGGTGAGGCCATGGGCGGATTGCGCTACGTAATGGGCGATCCCGCGAACCCGCCCTCTCGTGCCGGAATCTCAATCGGCGACACTCTTGCGGCGACTTTCGCCTGCTTGGGCGGGTTAATGGCATTGCACGCCCGAGAACGGACCGGACGGGGGCAGATGGTCGACAGCGCTATCTACGAAGCGGTGCTGGCGGTGATGGAAAACTTAGTCACCGAATACGATCAGGCTGGTTACATTCGCGAACGAACCGGCGCCACACTGCCAAACATCGCGCCCTCGAACATCTACGCAACCCGGTGTGGGCACTTCGTGCTGATTGCAGCCAACCAGGACAACGTGTTCCGCCGCCTGAGCCAGGCGATGGGGCGACCGGACCTCGCCAGCGACCCGAGATACGCCACACACACGGCACGTGGCGCGCGCCAGCAGGAACTGGATGCGGTCATCACGGAGTGGACGAATACGCTGGATCGCGAAGAGCTGAGCCGCCTGTTGGAGGAGCACGGGATTCCGAGCGGGGAGATCTTCCGAGCGCCGGAGATGCTCGAAGACGTTCATTTCCGAGCGCGTCAGGCGATCGTGGAAGTAGTGGATCCAATATTGGGGCCTCTCAAGATGCAAAACGTGTGTCCGCGACTTTCGGACACGCCCGGCAAGGTCAGCACGTCAGGTCCTGCGCTGGGGCAGCATAACCAGGAGGTGTTCGCCGGCCTCCTGGGCTACGGCCGCGAGCGGATTGAAGCGCTAGTCCAGTCGGGCGCGGTCGGTGCGGCCGCTGCTGCGTCAGCACAGCTTGCAGGCTAGAGCGCCGTGTCGAGAACGCGGCCTCCGTCGGTGGAGTTGGTCGAAGTAGGTCCGAGAGACGGGCTGCAAAACGACCAGGTGCTTCTGCCGACCCAAACAAAGCTGGCAATGATCCGACGCCTAGCGGCGGCCGGGCTGCGGCGGATCGAGGTAACCAGTTTCGTGCATCCCAAGCTTGTGCCGCAGATGGCGGATGCCGCGGCAGTAGTGAACGGGGTTCGCGATCTCTCAAATGTCAGCTTGTCCGCCCTTGCGCTGAACGAGCGCGGGGTGGACCGCGCCTTGGTGTGTCCACTGCAGGAGATCACGTTCGTCGTGGTGGCCAGCGACACGTTCAGCAACCGCAACCAGGGCATGAGCACGGCGGAGGGGGTGATCAATTGGAGGCGGTTGTCGCCCAGGATACGAGCCGGGGGCATGCTGCGCTCTGTAACGATTGCTGCAGCGTTCGGCTGCCCGTTCGAGGGTGAAGTGCCGCTGTCGCGCGTGGTCGCGCTGGCGTTGGAAATTGCGGAAGCGGGCACGGACGAGTTGGCGCTGGCCGATACCATCGGCGTAGCCACGCCGGCCGATGTGGAGGAGCGGTTCAGTGCCATCCGAGAAGCGCTGCCCGGGATGAAGCTGCGTGCGCATTTCCACAATACCCGCAACACGGGACTAGCCAATGCGGATGCTGCATTGCGGACGGGTGTGGTGGCATTAGACGCGAGTCTGGGCGGGCTAGGCGGCTGTCCGTTTGCACCGGGGGCGACGGGGAACATTGCAACCGAGGACCTTTGTTACATGCTCGAGCGCAGCCAAGTCGCCCATGGTGTCGGGATCGTCGCGTTGCGGGACGCCACACGGTGGCTGGAAGCGGAGATGGGCGGCCGTCGACTGCCGGGGCAAGGTGCGCATGTCGCTCCGTTCCCACAGATGGCCGCGTAGATGGCGACCCGGGCGCCCGCTTTGAACCAAAAGCAGCCGATGTCCAGCGCAGGCGAGCAATTCGACCACTCTTCGTATCCCACCTTGCTGACCTCGCTCATGCTGGGCAAGCAAACACTACGAAACCGCGTCCTGCACGCATCTATGACGACCGAGCTGTCGCGGGATCGGAAGGTAACGGCGGAGCTGATCCAGTATCACGCGAGCCGCGCCGCGGGTGGGGCCGCGATGACGGTGACGGAGCCGCTGGGTATGGCGCCGCATCAACGGGAGCTTTCCCGGCCGCAGGTGGTGGCGGAAAACCTCGACGGGTTCACCCGCTGGGCAGAGCGCGTGGAAAGCCTGGATTGCCGATTGATCGGGCAAATCCAGGATTCTGGCCGTGGCAGACATTATGCGGGTCGGACGCATGACGCGCTTGGCGCCTCGGCGCTGCCTGACGACCTCAGCTGGACGGTGCCGCACGCGCTGCACGCGGACGACATCCGCCGGCTGATCGAAGCATTCGCGGACGCGTCGCGGACGTTGCAGCAGTGCGGTTTCAGCGGCGTGGAAATATCGGCTGGGCACGGGCATCTGTTTCATCAGTTTCTGTCGCCCTGGTCGAACCGCCGGGAAGACGAGTATGGCGGTGACTGGGCGGGCCGAACGCGGTTCGTGGCCGAGTTGGTGGCCGCAATCCGCGCGCTCTGTGGATCGAGTTTCATCATAGGGTTGAAACTGCCGGGGGTGGACGGGATCACCGGCAGCATCGGTTTGCCAGAAGCTGGCGAGATTACCGAGCTGCTGACCGGCCAGCGCCAGGCCGATTACGTCTGTTTTTGCCAGGGCGCGCATGCCCGGTCACTCGAGATGCACCTGCCGGACCGCTATGGCGAGCGCCTGCCCTACATGCCCATGGTGCGGCAGCTCCGCGCCCGGGCAGGTGGAACGCCGGTCGTGGCTTTGGGCCGGATCACCGACCCGGCGGAAGCAGAGGCGATCCTGCGCGACGGCGATGCTGAGCTGATCGGGCTTGGCCGTGCGCTAGTGGCGGACCCGGCCTGGTTGAAGAAGTCGGCTTCTAACCGGGCCCACGACGTCCGTTACTGCATCTCGTGCAACACGTGCTGGGGCACGATCATCTCGTATCACCGGCCGATCGCCTGCGTGAACAATCCGCGGGTGGGACAACGAGACGAGACGGACTTCTGGCCGCAGCCGGCAGACACGAAGCGACGGGTGACCGTGGTGGGTGGCGGGGTGTCCGGGCTTGAGGCTGCCTGGGTGGCTGCTGCGCGGGGGCACGAGGTGACGCTGTTCGGAAGCTCGGCAACACTAGGCGGCCGAGCTCGCCTGCGCGTGCACGTGCCGGGTGGCGAGACGATCACCAGCATCTATGACTACCAGCAGACCGCTGCGGCACGGGCCGGGGTGCATCTCCGTCTAGGTCGACATGCCGACCTTGCCGACATTCTGACAACGAGGCCGGAGGTGGTGGTGCTGGCCTGCGGCGCAGACATGATCCCGCCCGACTGGCTACCAATTGAAGAGCAGGCGCTGGTTCCGGATTTGCGGACGGCGGTGGCGGCACTGATAGGGCTTTCGGTGCGGCAACCGGGCACAGCGGTGCTTTTTGACGCCGATCATTCAGAAGGCGTCTATGCGGCAGCGGAACTGCTTAACGCGCTCTTCGAACACGTGGTGATCATCACGCCACGGGACACGATCGCGACGGAGATGCAGCTCGTCACGCGCCAGGGCGTGCTGCGCCGCATGGCCGAGGGGCGGATCCGGGTGATCACGCTGGCGACTCCCGTGTGGAGCGAAACGTTCGAGAGCGGCACGTTGGAGTACGCGAACGTCTACACGGGGGATATCGGCCAGATCGAGGATGTCGCGTTCCTCAGCTACGCGACGCCACGCACACCATTAGACGAGCTGGCCCGTCCGCTGCGTGAGGCAGGTGTGGAAGTGCACCTAGTCGGCGACTGCCAATCGGCGGGCGAACTGCTGTCGGCCACAGCGAGCGGCCACGCCGTGGGAAACGCGCTTTGAGAAAGCCGGCCCCACCCTCCCCTTTTTACCTCCGATAGGATCGTTCATGGCATTCAAGTTGACCTCTACGGCGTTCGAAGAAGGTGGGTTCTTGACGGCGGCGCAGCTCTACAACGGCATGGGGCAGAGCGGCGACAACTTGTCGCCGGCGCTGTCGTGGAGCAATCCACCGGACGGAACCAAAAGCTTCGCCGTGACGACATACGACCCGGACGCGCCAACTGGGAGCGGCTGGTGGCATTGGGTGTTGGTGAACGTCCCAGCGACTGTGTCGTCGCTGCCGGAAGGCGCGAGTTCGTCACCCGACAAGCTGCCGAACGGTGCGCTGCAGTCGCGAACGGATTTTGGCGCACCAGGTTATGGCGGCGCGGCGCCGCCGCCGGGCGTATTGCACCACTACGTGTTCACGGTGCACGCGCTCAGCGTGGAGACGCTTCCAGTCAATCCCGACATGAGTGCTGCGATGGTGGGCTTCATGATCAATGGCGCCCGGCTCGGCTCGGCCAGCGTGACTGCGGTCTATGGACACGGCCTCTAACACCAAAGAAATTGGTGGCGATCAAGCGGGACAATCCCGCCTGATCGCCGCTTGGCTTGCTCTGGCAGATGGTGCGCTGGACTGGCTGGTCCGGACCGTCAGCGTGGTCCTGCTGTCGGCGGAGATGGTGCTGCTGTTCGCAGGTGTGATCGCGCGCTACGTGTTCGAGCGGCCGCTGGTTTGGTCGGAAGAATTGTCCTCGCTGCTCTTCCTGTGGCTGTCGATCCTCGGTGCGGTGCTCGCGCTGCGACATGGCGGTCATATGCGGATGACCTCGCTGGCCAAGATGGCGCCGCCTGGACTGCAGCGCTTCCTTCACAGCTTCGGCCTGAGCCTCGCGTTCGGCTTCGTGGTGCTGATGATCCACCCGGCGCTCGACTATTTTGATGACGAGCAGATGGTTTCGCTGTCTACCCTCGGCCTCTCAATGGGATGGCGAGCAGCAGCGATGCCGGTCGGGCTCGGGCTGATGGCTGTCACATTGCTGCTGCGGGTGCGGGGCTGGCCGAGACGGGAAGACATACTTGCAGCGGCCTTGGTGCTGGTCTTGGGGATCATCGTGGTGCAGTTCGCCCCGACTTTTCGTGGCCTAGGCCAAGGCAATCTGGCGGTGTTCTTTCTGCTGGGCGCAGGCGCCCTGGTATTCTCCGGAGTGCCGATCGCGTTTGCTTTCGGCGCGGTGACGCTGGGTTATCTCGCGACCTCCACCCGGATTCCACTATCGGTGCTGGTGGCGCGAATGGATGCCGGCATGGGCCATCAGATCCTGCTTTCAGTGCCGCTGTTCGTGTTCCTGGGCTTACTCATGGAGATGACAGGGTTGGCAGCGGTCATGGTCGGTTTCTTGGCCAACCTACTCGGCCACCTCCGCGGCGGACTGTCGTTTGTACTAGTAGGCGCGATGTATTTGGTATCCGGTATTTCCGGCGCGAAGGCCGCCGACATGGCGGCGGTGGTTCCGGTGCTGTTCCCGGAGATGGAAAAGCGGGGAATGCAGCGGGGCGAGCTGGTCGCGTTGTTGGCGGCGACCGGCGCCCAGACCGAGACGGTGCCGCCAAGCCTTATCCTGATCACCATTGGTTCGGTGACCGGCGTGTCCATCGCGGCGCTTTTCACCGGTGGGCTGCTGCCGGGCTTGGTCCTCGGGTTGATCCTGTGCGGCGTGGTTTGGGTGCAGGCGCGACATAGCACCTGCCCAACACCACCGCGTGCGCCGGTCAGCGTGGTCCTCCGCAGCTTGGTGATTGCGTTACCGGCGCTGGCACTGCCGCTCGTTATTCGGGGTGCTGTTGTCGAAGGAGTGGCGACGGCGACGGAGGTTTCCACAATCGGGATTGTATATGCCGTTGCCGCGGGATTGCTGATCTATCGCCGGTTCGATTGGTCGCGGCTTCAGCCGATGATGGTGCAGACGGTGACTCTGTCGGGAGCGATCCTGCTCATCATCGGTGCCGCGACGGCCATGGCCTGGGCGATCACTCAATCCGGGATCTCGCGGGGACTGCTGCTGTGGCTGACTGCGGTGCCGGGCGGTGCAGCCACTTTCATGGCAATGTCGATCGCAATCTTCATCGTGCTCGGCAGCGTGCTGGAGGGCATACCAGCGATCGTGCTGATGGGCCCGCTTATGTTTCCGTTGGCCAAGCAGCTCGGAATTCATGAGGTGCAATATGCGATGGTAGCGATCCTCTCGATGGGGATCGGGCTGTTCGCGCCACCTTTTGGTGTCGGTTACTACATGGCTTGCGCGATCAGCGGCTGCGGCCCGGACGAAGGCATGCGCTATATTGGGCGCTATTTGCTGGCTCTACTTGCAGGGGTGATTGTCGTCGCAGCATTCCCCTGGCTGTCGATCGGACTTTTATAAAAACAAGAGCGGGAAGAACGTTATGAACAATAACAACGGGATCGGACGCCGCGGCGTTGCAATTGGAATCACGGCGGCACTGGCCATGCCGGCCCTGTCGCGGCGCGCCAGGGCGGAGGCGGAATACACGTTGAAGATGGGCTACAGCACGCCAACGGACAACACGTTCCACAAGCGTGTCAGCGAGGCAGCGGAGCTGATCAAGACAGAATCGAACGGAAGGGTGGAATTACAATTGTTCCCCGCCGGGCAATTGGGTGGCGACAACGACGTGCTCTCACAAGCGCGAAGCGGCGCGGTGGATTTCTGCGTTCCCAGCGGCCAGTTGCTCTCGTCAATCCTGCCTGTCGCTGCGACGAATGCGCTCGGTTTCGTATGGACTAGTTATGCCCAGATCTGGCCGGCGATGGACGGCGACTTAGGCAGCTATCTCCGCAATCAGATCACGACAAAAACTGGACTCGTCCCTATGCCGCGCATGTGGGATTTGGGGTTCCGGCAAATAACGACGAGTAATCGGCCGGTTCGGACGGCGGAGGATCTAGTTGGGCTGAAGCTACGGGTGCCTGTGGCACCAAGTCTGATCGGGGCTTTCACTGCGCTAAAGGCGGCACCAGTGGGTATGCAGTTCGGGGAGGTCTACTCGGCGCTACAAACGCGCGTGGTGGACGGCGAGGAGAACCCGCTTTCACTGGTGCTCGCAGGCAAGTTCCAAGAAGTGCAGAAATTTGTCTCCATCACCAACCACGTCTGGGATGGCTATTGGCTCTGCTGTAATGGGCGGGTCTGGAAAGGGCTGCCGGCGCAAGTGCAAGAGATCGTTGCCCGAAACCTGGACGCTGGGGCAGTGAAAGTGCGAGAGGACATAGCTCGGCTTGACGCGGAAGCACAAACGCAACTGGCTACAATGGGCCTAGCGGTAAATACCACGACGCCGGACAGCTTCCGCCAGCAACTCAAGACGGCTGGTTTCTACAAGGAGTGGCGGGGCAAGGTGGGCGAGGACGCTTGGAAGCTGCTGGAGAAGTATAGCGGCGAGTTGGGCTGAACGGGCGCAATCGACAGGTTATCGCAAGCCGTGATCGACTGCCGTAACGGATCCGACCACGGCCGGATCCGCCCAGGCCTCGCCGCTCAAGCTCGTTCAGGAAAACCGGCCCGACCATGACCACAGATCTCACCGTCGTTTCTGCTTCCCGCTATCTCGTTAGCTTCCTTGAACGTTGCGGTGTCGATCGCGCGTACTGTGTTCCCGGCGAAAGCTACCTGCCCGTGTTGGATGCTTTTCTAGACAGCGGCATCGACCTGATCACCTGTTATCATGAGAGCGCGGCGGGGTTCATGGCGGTGGCGGACGGGCGCTTCACCGGCAGGCCCGGGGTTTGCCTCGTCAGCCGCGGACCCGGCGCGACCAACGCTGCCATAGCCTTGCACACCGCGGAGCAGGACGGGGTGCCGATGGTTCTGTTCGTCGGCCAGGTGCCGCGCGGTCACCTGCGGCGCGGTGCGTTTCAGGAGATCGACTACGCCCAAATGTTCGGCGGTATTTGCAAATGGGTGGCCGAGGTAAGCGATCCGGCACGTCTGCCGGAGGTCTTGGCCCGTGCAATGCGCACGGCGACGGAGCCCACTACTGGTCCGGTGGTCGTAGTGTTACCGGAGGACATGCTGGCAGAGTCGATCTCGGCACCCATTCCGCGGGAGACCGGGCGCACGATGTCGGCGCCTGCGCTGGAGGGGGTTCGCCAAACCGCCGACTTGCTGGCCAAGGCGAAGCGGCCCTTGATCCTAGCGGGCGGGGCCCTGGCTGGTCCATTGGACGGAAGTGATGATGCGGACCGAGGTCGGGACGCTCTTCGCCGAGTTGCGGAGGCACTGGACGTGCCGGTGGTGGTCACGTTCCGGCGGCACGACCTGTTCCCCAATCGGCACCGATTGTTCGCGGGCGAGGTCGGGCTATTCAACCCGGCGGAGCAGCTCGAGGCCTTTGCCGCCGCCGATGTCGTCTTGGCGATCGGAACGCGATTGGGTGACCTGCAAACCCATGGCTACACCTTTCCCCATTCGCCATGGTCAGATGCTGTGCTGATACACGTCCATCCCGACGCTCATGTAATCGGCGTAAATCACCACCCCACCCTGGGATTAGCCTGCCCGCCCGCGGCTTTCCTCGAGGCGTTGGTAAGCCATCTCCCGTCCGCTCCGCTCGACCGCCGCGACTGGACGGAGCGGCTGGCGACGATACGAGAGCCTCTTGGCCGCTGGACGGCGCGCACTGCGGACGACGGCGTGGTGTTCGGTAACGTGATCGCGGCTCTGCGTGATCACATGCCGCCGGATGCAATCGTGGCGACCGACGCCGGCTCGTCCGCGGCCAGCATCTATCGTTATTTTCCCTTTGAACCGCCGCAACGACTGCTGGCCACCGTGACCGGCTGCATGGGCTTCGGTATACCGGGCGCGGTTGCTTTCGCGCTCCGTGCTGGCACGCGCCGGGTCGTGGCGCTGCTAGGTGACGGCGGTTTCCTGATGTCCAGCCACGAACTCGCTCACGCGGTCGTCCGGCGTCTGCCGATCATATTCATTCTGGCCAACAACTTCTCGTTGGGCTCCATTCGACGGGATCAGGAGCGCTTGTTCCCTGGCCGGGTGTCCGCCACTGCCCTAGTGCCGCCCGATTTCGAGCTATTTGCGCGCGCTCACAATTGCGACTTCCTTCGGGTTGAGCAAGAGGAGCAAGTCGGCCCAGCGCTTCAACAGGCCTTTGCGCACCTGCATGGTCCCATCTTATTGGAGGTCCGAACCAGCCTTTCGGCAATCCTGCCCTGATTGTGAGAATGCAGTGGCTCGCTCCAGCGTCTGTGATGGTCGATATTGAGGCCCAAGACTGAATTAGTAGGGATGGTCTGCGTCGCTGAATGTCAGACTTCAGACCACCGGAAGTTCACTGCATTTCTACGTTGATGAATATAACCGCTTAATTGGTGCAATGAGATTGCGCCTGAAATAATGAGGGACGCTTGGCAAGCCAGCAGACAAATTCCAGCGTGGCAGACTTACTGCGGCCGGACGTTGAAACCAGAACGGTCGATGAGCAACTCGTGTGCGATCGTGCTCGTTGGCCCGAGCAGATTCGATACTTGTTCGAGAATTCGGGTTTCTACCGCGATAAGCTTACCGACGCTGGCATAGGCACACCGGACGCGGCAGGCGCGCTCGATGATCTTCGCCATCTGCCGTTCACTGAAAAAGACGAGCTCCGGATTTCGCAAGCTGAGCACCCGCCGTTCGGCATCCATCTTGCTGCCGATCCCCGATCGATCGTTCGGGTCTACTCGACATCGGGCACCACGGGCGATCCGGTTTACATGCCGGTGACGGCAGCGGACCTGGCCATGTGGATCGAGATATCTTCACGTTCCTACTACGCGGCCGGGCTGCGGCCGGGGATGAAGGTCGTCAGCACGTTCAATGCCGGGCCTTTCGTTGCTGGTGCTTCGCTCGACACGATGACCAAGCTAGGCGTCACCCACATACCGGTCGGCACTGGCAACACGGCGCGACTGGTAAGGGCACTGCAGCTGATCAAGGCGGACGCATTGCTCTGCACCCCGTCCTATGCAGCCTACCTTGCGGAGCATCTGCTCAAGATAGGTATCGCGCCCGACAGTCTCGGCTTGAAGCGCATCTGCGTCGCCGGGGAGCCCGGCGGGGGCGAGACGGAGTTCCGAGGCCGCATCGAGCGCGCCTTCGGGGCGACCATGTGCGAAGCGATGGGCATTGGCGATGTGTCGGTGTCGCTTTGGGGCGAATGCGATGCCCAGCAAGGGATGCATTTCAGCGGCCGTGACTTCGTCCATGTGGAGCTGATCGACCCGGAAACCGGGCAACCCAAGCCGATGGAAGATGGGGCGGAGGGTGAGCTGGTCTATACCGCGCTACGGCGTGAAGCAGTCCCGTTGCTGCGTTTTCGCTCACGCGATCACGTGCGAATGTGGGTGTCACCGTGCTCGTGCGGCCGAAAGACACCAAGGGTTCGCTGCATCGGACGCACTGACGAGTTGCTGATCGTGCGCGCCGTCAACGTATTCCCGTCTGCCATTCGCGACGTCGTGGCCGGGTTCGCACCTCGGGTGAGTGGCGCCATCCTGATCAGGCCCACGGTGAAGGGCGTGCGGCAGGAGCCTCCGCTGCCGGTTCAGGTCGAACTCGGCGAGGGTGAGGCGGACGATGGCGCGCTGGCCGCTGCGATAGCGGCGAAGGTGCGCGAGGTGCTGATCGCCACGATCAAGGTCGAGCTGGTGCCCGCCGGGTCGCTGGGACGAAGCGAATACAAGACTAAACTGCTCGACTTCACAGATGCTGCGGAGGCCCCACGATGAACGATCCCAAGAAGTTCGCGACCAATATCGCCACCAGCGACAAAACGAGCATCACCGTGCGCGGCAAGGATCTTGTCGGCGAGTTGATCGGGCAGCGGACCTTCACGGAAATGCTGTTCTTTGCCCTGGCGCATCGCATGCCACAGGCTGGTGAGACACGCGTGCTGGATGCCTGCCTGGTCACGCTGATGGAACACGGGTGGACGCCGTCCTCCATCGTCACGCGACTGATGGCCGATAGCACGCCGGGTCAGGCGCAGGTGGCGATCGCTGCCGGATTGCTGGCGGTGGGCGACGTGTTCGCCGGCACGATGGATGGTTGCGCACGCCTGCTTGCGGCTGGAGTGGAAGCGGCGGACACGGCGTCATGGTGCCGGGAGACGGTGGCTTATCACCGGACCAATCGGATGCCGATGCCCGGGTTCGGGCACCCGTTCCACAAGCCGGACGACCCCCGCCCGCCGCGCCTGTTCGCTGTCGCGGCCGAGGCCGGCTATTCTGGGCGCTATATTGCCTTGCTGCGTGAGCTGGGCACCGAGTTCGACCGGGCTGCCGGCCGTCACCTGACGATCAACGCGACAGGAGCAATCGCAGCCTTGCTGCTTGAGATCGGGATTCCAGTCGTGGCCATGCGCGCTGTTGCGGTGGTATCCAGGGCAGGCGGGCTGGCGGGACACGTCGTGGAAGAATCGCAGGCACCGGCTGCCCGGGAGATCTGGCGGTTGGCCGATGACGGCGTTCCGTATGTTGATCCAGCAAACTGACGACGGTAGACGCGAGTTGTGCTGACACCGACTTGGATTTCCGGCCGTCGATCGGTGTCGCAGCAACTCTGGTCTGGGCAGTTAGAACGCGCGGTGAGAGACGACGGCGATCACTTGGCTGTCGGGCAGGCTGTCTCGGACGGCAGCGGGAGCAAGGATGCCCCTGGCAGGGTCCGCTCGATCCGAAAGAGATCCCACGGCTGTGTCGATTCGGCGGGTGTCTTCACCTGGGCCAGGTACATGTCGCGAACGACCCGGCCATCCGGTCGGATCGTGCCCCCATGCGTCATGAAATCCTCGACCGGAAATTCTTTCATTTTCGCTGCCACCGTCGGCCCGTCGGTCGTGCCTGCCGCCTTAACGGCCTTTAGATAGTGATTGACAGCCGAGTAGTCGCCGGCCTGAATCATGGTCGGTGGCCGGCCCATCTTGGCCTCGAACCGCTTCGAGAAGGCTCGTGTGGCATCGTCCTGGTCCCAATAGTAAGCGGTCGTGACATACGTGCCACTCATGGTCTCGAGGCCAACGCTCTTCACGTCGGTGATGAAGAGGACCATTCCGGCGATCTTCTGCCCACCCTGCGGCAAGCCGAACTCTCGGGCACTCTTGATGGCGTTGACCATGTCGGTGCCGGCCAGAGCCATACCGATCGCGTTGGCGCCCGAGCTTTGGGCCTGCAACATCGCCGATGAGAAATCGGTGGTGCCCTGCGGCACCTTCGTCGAGCCGACCACGCTGCCCCCTAATTTCTCGACCTGCGCCGTCGTGTCCGCCTGAAGTTGAAGGGCGAAAGAAAAGTCCGCGGTGATGAAGTACCAGGTCTTGGCACCGGTAGCATAAACCGCTTGCGCCGTACCGCGAGAGAGTACGCCGGTGTCATACGTCCATAGGAAGCCTGTCGGCGAACAGTATTTGCCGTACAGGTCTACACTGGCAGCGGCCGAGATTAGCGTGATCTTCTTCTTGTCGCGCGCCACCGTCTGCACGGCGAGGGCGATGGCCGCATTGGGAATGTCTGCGATCGCGTCGACGCCATCGGTATCGAACCATTGCCGGGCGAGGTTAGCAGAAAGGTCGGGCTTTGACTGCGAATCGCCGGCGAGGATCTCGATCTTCCGACCGAGCACAACCCCGCCATTGTCGTCGACCGCGAGTTGCGCCGCAACGACGGCGCCCTTGCCGCCCAGGTCCGACGTGGTGCCCGACATATCAGCGAGAACGCCGATACGGAGTGGAGCAACTTCTTGAGCGAGTGCCGAGATAGGCATTGGTGCAATGACCACGCAAAGGCACATTGCACGCACTCGTGTAAATCGATTCATTCCCACCCTGTTTTGTTGCTTCGTTGCGAGCAATGAAGCACCAGTTTTGGAAATCCTCAAAGCATGTTCAAGGCATTTCGGTGATTGCGATCACAAGGATGGTCGTGGGGTGAGTTGGTCCGCGTAGTTTTTATGAGCGCTCGATCCCTCTGACCTTAGCCTTCTTCAACGCGGTGCTCGTGTATGTGCGGGTGGTCAGGAAGCGCCCCGTGGTTTGTAGAGGCACCGGCGAGTAGGCGCCACGTTGACGTCAAAGGCTTGGCAGGCTCAAGCGTCTCCGAAATAGTCCAGGTTGTTTGTGACGCTTGTCATGACGCGCATTAGAGCTTCCGTCCGGTTCTGATCGTCGCCGGCACGGCCGGCTACGTAAACTCGACCTGGGGGCAAGGCCGGCCTGGTCTGCAATGCCACAAGACGCCCACCCATGGAGCTGGCCTCAACCATGCGGGCCGGGAACACGCCGATCCCCATTCCTGCGCCGACCAGTTGCGCCGCGGCGTTGACGCTAGTGCACAGGCACATTGGGCCGGGTTCGAGCGCCCGCGCCGCGAACCAGGCGACCGACTGGCGATGCATGGCTGTTCCCGGCAGGGTGGTCACCACGGTGAAGCGTTGCAGGTCACGCGGCGCCGGCTTGGCCCGCACCGGCAACCGAGCCGAAGCCGCCCAAACGCTACGTTGCGAGCCGAGCGGGAGGAGGCGAAGCGTCCGATCACCAATCGGGTCCACTAGAACGGCGAGGTCCAACGCGGCGTCGATCAGGCTGCGTTCCAGCGTGACGCTCGTCGTCACCGTCCATTCCGGGCGCAGTCGCGGGTACGCACGGACCAGCGACGGGATCAACGCTGGCAGACAGGCCACGGCAAAGCCTTCTGCCAAGCCGATCCGAAGCGTGCCGGCAATGACCGCAGCTTCGGTTCCGCTTGTCATCGCCATGTAGGCGTCGACCACCGGACGGGCCTTGGCCAGGAACTCGTGGCCGGCCTGCGTCAGGCGGATGCCACGGCCATGCGGCTCGAAGACTGGGCAGAGCAACGTTTCCTGCAGCTGCCGGAGGCGCAGCGACACGGTGGGCTGGGTGAGGTTGAGTCTTTCGGCGGCCTGGCGCACGGAGCCAAGATCCGCCACCAGGCAAAATGCTTCGAGCTGTGCAACGGTGGCCCGACCCATAAGGAAATCCAATCAGTAGACAGTGGTTAAACTCATTAGACGAGCGTTGTCGAAGGCCCTACCT
>Ga0160428_1001731_pt1 | contig 15263 bp, 14 predicted proteins | sample SolpanmetagenomM_FD_108198 | JGI IMG/M metagenome (GOLD analysis project Ga0160428, IMG submission 108198) | Solar panel surface microbial communities from Lawrence Berkeley National Laboratory, California, USA - M | ecosystem: Engineered > Built environment > Solar panel > Unclassified ... | reverse complement strand
GCCTCCTCGCCCCCGTCGATCGGGTCCTTCGAGTCGATGCGGATGCCGGTCCAGTCGCTCACCCAGTCGGGGGCGTTCGCGAGGAACCCGCTCGTGCCGTAGGTGTCGGGCAGGATCACCAGCAGGTTGCCGCCGTAATCCTCCTGCCAGTCGGCCAGCACGGCGTAGGGGGCGGTGGCGAGGTCCGCGTCGTCCTCGGCGAGGGCCGCGTAGACCATCGGCAATTCGTGGGCGTTCGTGCCCACCGGCTCGACCTCCTGCCGGGCCGCGATCAGGCAGTTCGAGGTACCGAGGAACGCGCCGCCCAGTCCCTCCGCCATGGCCTGCACGCACCAATCCTGCCAGAGGAAGCCGTGGCGCCGGCGCGTGCCGAAATCGGCCACCGACAGGTCCGGCAGCTTCTGGAGGCGCTCGATCTTCTCCCAGACCCGCGTCATGGCCCGGGCGTAGAGCACCTGCAGGTCGAGCTTGCCGAGGCCCCGCAGCACGGCCCGCGCCCGCAGCTCGTTGAGGATGGCCAGCGCCGGGACCTCCCACATCGTGGTCTCGATCCACGACCCGTGGAAGGTCAGCTCGTACTGGCCGTCATGGACGGCGAGTTCGTAATCGGGAAGCCTGAAGTTCTCGAACCAGGCCACGAAGTCGGGCTCGAGGATGCGTCCCTGGCCGCGGAACACGTTGCCGCGCAGCCACGTGACCTCGCCCTTGCTGAGGCGGAGCGTCCGGGCGTGATCGAGCTGCTCGCGCAGGTGGGCCGCGTCGACCTCGTCGGCGATCCGGATGCGCCGCGTGCGGTTGGTGATGCCGAAGGTGGTCTGGATGTCGGGGTGCCGGCGCAGGATCGTCTGCGCCATCAGGAGCTTGTAGAAATCGGTGTCGAGCAGCGACCGCACGATCGGGTCGATGCGGAAGCTGTGATCGTAGACCCGCTTCGCCAGATCGAGCATGCTTCTGGGACTCTGCCGCGCACTGTCGTCCCGCAGAGCGCATGGCGAGCCGGCACCCGTCAAGGAGACGGGCGGCCACCTTCCGGAGACCGCCCGCGAAAACGGTGCGTCCTGAAACCCGGGCCTCAGCCCAGATCGACCTTCTTGGTCTCGGTCTTGGGGCTCTCGCCGGTGAGCGAGGCCTTCACGTAGCCGTAGAGGTGCAGCATCGTGCTGTTCGGGCTGTCCCAGTACTCGCCCTTCTCGGGGTGGACGCGGATCAGCGCCACCTCGGGGTCGTTCTTGCCGTTGGGGAACCAGGTCTTCAGGCTCTCATTCCACTTGGCGTCGATGATCGACTGGTCGCGGACGATCTCGGCCTTGCCGGCCACCGAGACGTAGTTCTGGCTCGACGGGTCGGAATAGGCGAGGTTGATCTGGTTGTCCCTGCTGATCTCGGCGGTCTTGGGCGAGTGCAGCTTGGTGAAGAACCACAGGTCGCCGTTCTCGTCCGCGTCGTTGTTCCACATCGGGCGGCTGTTGAGCGTGCCGTCGGAGTCGACGGTGGTCATCATGGCGATCTTCACGTCCTTGATCAGCTCGAACAGCTTCTTCGCGCCTTCGTGGTCGCGGTGGTTGCCCTGATGCATGAAAGTGGTCTCCTGAGCGTCGTGTCGGTCCCGGCGGGTCTCCCCGGAGGGGGCCTGCCTGAAGGCTGCCCCGACAACGGATCAATCTCCCGTTGGTTCAGCTTGCGTGCGCGGGGACGGAGGTTCGGATGCGGCGGGGTCGGGTGATCGTCCGCGCAGCGGTGGCGCTGATGCTGGGTGCGCTCGGTCCGACCGGTCGGCCGGTGGCGGCCGAGATGCGCTTCGGCCCCGGCATGCGCGTCGGCGGCCACGACGTCTCGCACCGGCGCTACGGCGGCGTCCCTATCGCGCGCGCAGCGCCTGCGCGGCCCGCTCGGTTGCCGCCGCCTGCGCGACGGATCCTACAGGCGCGGCGACGGGACCGGGGTGCGCGGCACCATGGAGGCGGCACCCTCATCGTCCGCCCGCGCTGAGGGGCGATGCGGCAAGTGCGACCGAGGCCGCGATGAAGGCACGACGAAGACCGGGGCGGGGCAACCGGAATCCCGCGGGTCATGCCCGGCCGAACCGGCCCAGGGTGGGCGCGGGCATGGGCAAGCGGGCGATCAGGGTGCGGTCGTCGATTGCGGATTGGGGTCTGGTGTTCTCGTCCCGCGCGGTTACATGCAGCTGGCATACCTGCTTGCCCCCTTGGAGGACGACTTGGCGATCACCCGCGACGACGTAGTGAAGGCGCTCGCCAGCGTCACCGTCGATGCCGCCGGCACCACCCTGCCCGGCTCCGGCCGGCTCTCCGAGGTCGTGGTCGATCCGAACGGCCGGGTGATGTTCTCGATCCTGGTCGATCCCAGCGAGGCCGAGCGGTTCGAGCCGGTGCGGCGGCAGGCCGAGGGCCGCGTGCTGCAGATGCCGGGCGTCTCGGGCGTGTTCGCGAGCCTCACGTCCGAGCGGGGACCGGGCCACCCGGCCCAGAGCGGCGCCGCCCCGCGGCCCGTCACGCCGCCGCCGGTCGCGCCGCCGCGCCCCGGCGCGCCGCCGAACCAGGGGCCGCAGATCGCCGGCGTGCGCCACATCGTGGCGGTCGCCTCAGGCAAGGGCGGCGTCGGCAAGTCCACCACCGCGTGCAACCTCGCCCTCGCCCTGCAGGCGCAGGGGCTGAAGGTGGGCCTCCTCGATGCCGACATCTACGGCCCGTCGGTGCCGAAGCTGTTCGGCCTCTCGGGCAAGCCCAACGTCGTCGACAACAAGGCCATGGAGCCGATGGTCGGCTACGGCCTCAAGGTCATGTCGATCGGCTTCCTGATCGAACCCGAGACCGCCATGATCTGGCGCGGCCCGATGGTGCAATCGGCCATCACGCAGATGCTGCGCGACGTGCTGTGGGGCGAGCTCGACGTGCTGCTCGTCGACATGCCGCCCGGCACCGGCGACGCCCAGCTCACCATGGCGCAGGCGACGCCCCTCTCCGGCGCCGTGATCGTCTCGACACCCCAGGATCTCGCGCTGATCGACGCGCGGCGCGGCGTGACCATGTTCAAGAAGGTCGCGGTGCCGATCCTCGGCGTGATCGAGAACATGGCGACCTTCGTCTGCCCGAATTGCGGCCACGCCTCGCACATCTTCGGGCACGGCGGCGCGCGGATCGAGGCCCAGCGCCTCGGCGTGCCGTTCCTCGGCGAGGTCCCGCTCGACATGACCATCCGCGAGACCTCGGATTCCGGCCAGCCGGTCGTGGCGACGGATCCGGGGGGGCCGCACGCCAAGGTCTATCGGGACATCGCGGCGCAGCTCTGGGCGAACCTGTCCGGCGCACCGGCCGGGCGCACGGCGCCGAAGATCGTCATTGAGTGAGGCCGTGGCTCCGCCGGTGCTGGGCCTGATCCTGGCCGGCGGGCAGGCGCGGCGGATGGGCGGCGGCGACAAGCCGCTGCTGCGCCTCGGGGGCCTGACGCTGCTCGAGCGCGTGGTCGCGCGGTTGGCACCCCAATGCGGGGCGGGACTGGCGCTGAGCGCCAACGGCGATCCGGCGCGGTTTTCCGGGTTTCCGGGTCCGATCCTGCCGGACCCGGTTCCGGATCAGCCGGGCCCGCTCGCCGGCATCCTCGCCGGGCTGGAGCACGCCGGAGCGCGGGGCATCGCGCGCGTGGTGAGCGTATCGGGCGACGCGCCGTTCCTGCCGGAGGACCTGGTGGCGCGGCTCCAGGCTGCCGAGCCGCAGGGTGGCATCGCGCTGGCGGCGTCGGGCGAGCGGCGGCACTACACGATCGCCCTCTGGCCGTCGGCCCTGCGCGATGACCTGCGGGCCTATCTGCAGCGGGGCGAGCGGCGCGTCGGCGCCTTCATCGACCGAAACACCGCAGCGGTGGCGTCGTGGACGGTCCAGCCGATGGACCCGTTCCTCAACATCAACACGCCGGAGGATCTGGCGGCGGCGGAGGATGCCGCGCCGAGATCGGAAGCCGCCGGTCGGGGGGGCGGGCGATCGGCGGGTAAGTGAGCCCGACCCAGATCCCGGCCACGCCCACCTCCTGAAGTGCCGCGGGCGCCTCAGGAGGAGGTGGATGGGAGATGCGAGGGCCACCCGCGGGTACGGGCGGCCCGGCACTCAGGTCAGCCTCAGGCGGCGCCGACGGTCGCCTTCACGATCTTGTCCGGGGAGCGCGGCGGCTCGCCCTTGTTGATCGTGTCGACCACGTCCATGCCCTCCACGACCTTGCCCCACACCGTGTACTGCTTGTCGAGGAAGCGGGCGTCGTCGAAGCAGATGAAGAACTGCGAGTTCGCCGAGTGCGGGAAGTTGGTCCGCGCCATCGAGCAGGTGCCGCGCACGTGCGGCTCGGCGTTGAACTCGGCCTTCAGATCCGGCAGGTCCGAACCGCCCGAGCCGGTGCCGGTCGGGTCGCCCGTCTGGGCCATGAAGCCGTCGATCACCCGGTGGAACGGCACGCCGTCGTAGAAGCCCTGGGAAGCCAGCGTCTTGATGCGCTCCACGTGGCCGGGGGCAAGGTCGGGGCGCAGCGCGATCACGACGCGGCCCTTGGTGGTTTCCAGGACGATGGTTTCGTTGTCGGCCATAACTCTATCCTTCCGGTTGATGAAACTGTATCGGCGCGCGCCGCATCCGGCCAGCGCCCGTGAGAGAGGGGGGATCGCCGGCGTTCAGGCCGGCGGGCGGTAGACGAAGCGGAGCGCCACCGGCCGGCCCGCGATCGCCCGGCCGAGGCCTGGCGTCAGGTTGACTGGGGTGCAGCGCGCCAGGGCGTCGAGGGTCCCGCGCACCAGGGCGGTCCGCTGGCTGCCGGAGACGCCGGCCGCGTAGGTGACGCGCGGCGGCCCGATCAGGCTGCCGTCGCGGCGCAGCGACAGGCGGAGCGTGATCTCGATGTCGTCCGCCCCCGGGCTCGGCGGCCCGAGCCCGGCCGGCACCTGCCAGCAGGCGGCCAGGGCCGGGTAGAGCGCGACGAGGGTGTCGGCGGGCCGGGTGGCCATCCGGGACAGGGGTACCGCGACGGTGCCCCGGAGGGTCTGCGGCAGGCTCAGCGGATAGGCGCCACCGGGCTCGAAGGCGTAGCCGTAGAAGGGGCTGCCCTCGTAAGGCGCGGCGGCCGCCGGAGCCAGGCTCAGCAGGAGGACCGAGGCGGCGCGCCAGCCCGGCATGCGGCCGCTACTTGGCCTTCTCGGCCAGCGTCATGCTGACGATCTTGTCGGGGTCCTGCACGGCGCCGCCGGGTGCGCCGGGGGCCGCCCGCTTGATCTTGTCGAGCACGTCGAGCCCGTCGGTGACGGCGCCCACGACCGTGTACTGGCCGTTCAGGAAGGGCGCATCGCCGAGGCAGATGAAGAACTGAGAATTGGCCGAGTTCGGGTCGGACGAGCGGGCCATGCCCACCGTGCCGCGGCGGAACTGCGCCGATTGCGAGAACTCCGCCGGGATGTTCGGCAGGCTGGATCCGCCGGTGCCGTTGCCCTTCGGGTCACCGGTCTGGGCCATGAAGCCGTCGATCACCCGATGGAACTTCAGGCCGTTGTAGAAGCCCTGGCCGATCAGCGTCTTGATCTGCTTGACGTGCTTGGGCGCGAGGTCCGGCCGCAATTCGACGGTGATCCGCCCGTCCTTGGTCTGGAGATAGACCGTGTTGGCGTCGGCGGCCTGGGCCGCGCCGGCGGTGCCGAGCGCGAGGACGAGCGCGAGAAGGGTGTGGCGTCGATTCATCGGGTTCTTCCAGGTCAGGGTCAGGAACGGGCGGCGAAGCGCTGCCGGAGGCGTTCGGCCACCGCGGCGGGCACGAAGGGCGAGACGTCCCCGCCCATGCCGGCGATCTGGCGCACCAGCGTCGCGGTGATCGGGCGCGCCTGCGTGGAGGCGGGCAGGAACACGGTCTGCACCTCCGGTGCCATGGCGCCGTTCATGCCGGCGAGCTGCATCTCGTAGTCGAGGTCGGTGCCGTCGCGCAGGCCGCGGATGAAGATCGCCGCGCCGCAGCGCCGGGCCGCCGAGACGGCGAGATCGTCGAAGGTGACGATCTCCAGCGCCGCGCCCTCGGCCTGCGCCACCGGCCCGCAGGTCTCGGTCAGCAGGACGGCCCGCTCCTCGGCTGAGAACAGGGGCGCCTTGCCGGGATGCACGCCAATGGCGATCACGAGGCGGTCCACCAGCCGGCAGGCTTGGCGGATCACGTCGAGATGGCCGTTCGTGACCGGATCGAACGAGCCGGCATAGAGGGCGGTGCGGGTCATCGGCGCCCGACCTAGAGCATTTTCGCGCCGGACGGAACCTGGGTCTCGGAGGGGCGCCCTGCCGGCGGCCCGATCACGCGGCTTCGCGCCCCCTGCCCGGGGCCGCGCCTCTCCGCGGTGCCAGGGGGCGCGGGCGGGGCGAGCCGGATGAGCCTCCAGGGCCTGCCGGCCGGTCCGCCGCCGCTCCGCCGCTGCCGCAGGCTGCGTTCCCCGCGCAGGGCGGCGTGCCCACAGGTCACAGCCGCCGCAGCGCCACGCTCTCGATGCGGTGGCTCGCGCCCTTGGTGAGGATCAGGCTCGCCCGCTGGCGGGTGGGCACGATGTTCTCGCGCAGGTTCGGCAGGTTGATCGTGGTCCAGAGCCGGTCGGCGATGTCGAGCGCCTCGGGTTCCGCGATCTCGGCGTATTTCCGGAAGTAGGAACGCGGGTCGCGGAAGGCGGTCTGGCGCAGCTTCATGAAGCGCGTGACGTACCAGCGGTGCAGGTCGTCCTCGTGGCCGTCGAGGTAGATCGAGAAGTCGAAGAAGTCGGAGACGAACGGGATCGCGGTGCCGTCCCGCGGCAGGCGGGCGGGCTGGAGCACGTTCAGGCCCTCGACGATCAGGATGTCGGGGCTCTCCACCACCCGCTCCTCCCCGGGCACCCGGTCGTAGACGAGGTGCGAGTAGAGCGGCGCGGTCACGCGCTTGTGGCCGGCCTTCACGTCGTGGAGGAAGCGCAGCAGCGCGGCGGTGTCGTAGCTCTCCGGGAACCCCTTGCGCTCCATCAGGCCGTTGGCGGCGAGTTCGGCGTTGGGCAGCAGGAAGCCGTCGGTGGTGACGAGGTCGACCTTCGGGGTGTTGGGCCAGCGCGCCAGCAGGGCGGTCAGGATGCGGGCGGTCGTGGACTTGCCCACCGCCACCGAGCCGGCGAGCCCGATGATGTAGGGCGCCTTGGTCTCGCGCTCGGCGAGCAGGAAGCGCTGCGTCGCCTTGAACAGCCCCTGCGTCGCCGCGACGTAGAGGGCGAGCAGCCGCGACAGCGGCAGGTAGATCGCCTCGACCTCCTCCACCGAGATCGGGTCGTTGATCGATTGCAGCCGCTCGAGATCCTCCTGCTTGAGGGTGAGCGGCGTGTCGGCGCGCAGCTGCGCCCATTCCTCGCGGCTGAAGCGGCGATACGGCGAGAGCCGGTCCGACGCGTCGAGGATCGCCTCGACCGAGCCCGGCAGCGTGGCCGCGTTCACGCGTGGCGCCTCGCGGCCTTCTCGGCGATGCCGCTCTGAGCGGTGCGGCGCTCCAGCTCGGCCATCACGGCCTCGAGCTCGACCCCGCCGGCCCGGAGCAGCACGACGAGGTGGTAGAGCACGTCGGCGGCCTCGTTCCGCAGGCCCGTCTTGTCGCCCTGCACGGCCGCGATCGCCGCCTCCACCGCCTCCTCGCCGAGCTTCTTGGCCGCCTTGGCGGGCCCCTCCGACAGGAGCTTGGCCGTGTAGGAGGTGGCCGGATCGGTCCCGGCGCGGCTCGCCACGAGGGCGGCGAGGTCGGCGAGCGTGTAGGCGGTCATGAAGCGATCTGCATGTTGGGCCGACCCCTGATACGGACCGGGACCGGATTTCGGCAGGAAACTGCGCTACGGCCGCTCCGCGGGCAAGCGGTGCGGGTGAAGGCCGCCCGGCTTTGTCCGGGGCTCACTCGTTCGGCAGGTGCCGGGCCAGCGCCTCCAGCACGGCCATGCGCACGGCGACGCCCATCTCGACCTGCTCGCGGATCAGCGACTGCGCCCCGTCGGCGATCTCGGAGGAGATCTCGACGCCGCGATTCATCGGCCCCGGATGCATCACCAGGGCGTCGGGCTCGGCCAGCGCCAGCTTCTCGCCGTCCAGGCCGAAATAGCGGAAATACTCCTTCACGGAGGGCACGAACGAGCCGTTCATGCGCTCCCGCTGAAGGCGCAGCATCATCACGATGTCGCAGCCCACCAAGCCCTTGCGCATGTCCGTGAAGGTCTCGACGCCGAAGCGCTCGATCCCGGCGGGCAGCAGCGTCGAGGGGGCGATCAGGCGGACCCGCGCGCCCATGGCCTGCAGCAGGATGATGTTGGAGCGGGCCACCCGCGAGTGCAGGACGTCGCCGCAGATCGCCACCCGCAAGCCCTCGATCCGGCCCTTGTTGCGGCGGATGGTGAGCGCGTCGAGGAGCGCCTGGGTCGGGTGCTCGTGGGCGCCGTCGCCGGCATTGACCACCGCGCAATCGACCTTGCGGGCGAGGAGGTGGACGGCGCCGGCCGATTCGTGCCGGACCACGATGATGTCGGGCCGCATGGCGTTGAGCGTCGCGGCGGTGTCGATCAGGGTCTCGCCCTTCTTCACCGAGGACGAGGCCACCGACATGTTCATCACGTCGGCGCCGAGTCGCTTGCCGGCGAGCTCGAAGGACGATTGCGTCCGCGTCGAGGGCTCGAAGAACAGGTTGATCTGCGTGCGGCCCCGCAGGGTCGTGCGCTTCTTCTCCACCTGCCGCGAAATGTCGACGGCGGAATCGGCGGCGTCGAGCAGGGCCTCGATGTCGGGCCGGGTCAGGCCCTCGATGCCGAGGAGGTGACGGTGCGGGAAGGCCGGGGGCGCGGGCGTCGTCATGATGAGGCCCGGGTGTAGGTGCGGCGCGCCGTCCCGGCAAGGCGGGGGGCGCCCGCGGTCTTTTTTTCCGGCGGATGGTAACCCGCGCTCCGCGCGCCACGTATCTGCCCGAACGGTCGGGAATCAGACGTCTCCCGGCGCCGCATGCCCGGGATCCAGACGCTTGGCCGCCTCCCCTGCCCTCGAAGCCCCCGAGACCGTCGACCGGCACGGGCGCCGGTGGTTCTACCGCCACCCGCTGGTGATCCGGCTGGCGCACTGGATCAACGCCGTCGTGCTGCTGGTGCTGCTGATGAGCGGCCTGCAGATCTTCAACGCCCATCCGGCCCTCTACTGGGGCGCGGTCTCCACCTTCGACGATCCGGCGCTGGCCATCACCAGCGAGCAGGGTGGCGACGGCAAGAGCCGCGGGGTTGTGACGGTCGGCACGCACAGCCTCGACACGACCGGGGTGCTCGGCCTGTCCCGCGGCGCGGGCGGCGCCGATGTGGAGCGGGCCTTCCCGGCCTGGGCTACCCTGCCGGCCGATCAGGACCTCGCCACGGGCCGGCGCTGGCACTTCCTGTTCGCGTGGCTCCTGGTGATCAACGGCGCGGTGTACCTGCTGTACGGCCTGTTCAGCGGCCAGCTCCGCCGCCGGCTGATCCCGGACGGGGACCAGATCCACGACTTCGGCGGCTCCGTGAAGGAGCACCTGCTCCTGCGCTTCCCCGAGGGCACGGAGGCCAAGCGCTACAACGTGATCCAGAAGCTCACCTACCTCGTGCTGGTGCTGGGCCTGCTGCCCGCGATGGTGCTGGCCGGCCTCGCCATGTCGCCCGGGATGGACGCCGCCTGGCCCTGGCTCACCGAGTTGTTCGGGGGGCGCCAATCGGCGCGGAGCGTCCACTTCATCGCCGCCGGCCTGATCGTGCTGTTCGTGGTGGTCCACGTGCTCCTGGTCCTGGTCTCCGGCCTCGTGAACAACATGCGCGGCATGATCACCGGCTGGTTCAGCCTCGGCCGTGACCGGGAGACCGCGCGATGATCCTCCACCGCCGCAAGCTCCTCACCGCCGGCGCCGGCCTGATGGGCACCGCCCTGCTCGGCGGCTGCGACCGCTTTGCCGGGACCGATACGGGCCGGCGCACCCTCCAGGTCGGCGAGGACGCCAACCTGTACGTCCAGCGCCTGCTGATGGGTCCCGCGACCCTCGCGCGGGAATTCCCGGCCGCGATGATCTCGCCCTGGTTCAAGCCGAACGGCACGATCGATCCGCCGGACCGGGCCTACCGGGCGCTGGCGGCGAAGGCCTTCGCCGATTTCAAGCTGACCGTCGACGGCCTGGTCGAGACCCCGCTGTCGCTCAGCCTCGCGGACCTGCGCGCCCTGCCGTCGCGGACGCAGATCACCCGTCACGATTGCGTGGAGGGCTGGAGCTGCATCGGGCAATGGGCCGGGGTGCCCCTCGCCGAGCTGCTGAAGCGGGCCGGGCTCAAGCCGCAGGCGCGCTACGCGGTGTTCCACTGCGCCGACACGCTCGAATATGCCGGCAGCCAGGACGGGGCCTTCCTGAGGCCCGGTCAACCGGGCGCGGTGCGCGAGGCCTACGTCCAGCTCGCCGCCGCCGAGGATTGGGGCGGCGCGCCCACCGCCACCGATGCCCCCGCGGCCGATTGGGGCCAGGGCAGCCCGGATCCGGAGCCCGACGATAAGGGCAGGCCGATCCGCTACTACGAGAGCATCGACCTCTACGACGCCGTCAACCCGCAGACGATCCTGGCCTACGACCTCAACGGCAAGCCGCTGCCGGTCTCCAACGGCGCGCCGCTGCGCCTGCGGGTGGAGCGGCAGCTCGGCTACAAGCAGGCCAAGTACGTGATGCGGGTCGAGCTGGTGGAGTCGCTCAAAGGCCTCGGCCAGGGCGGCGGCGGCTACTGGGAGGATCGCGGCTACGAGTGGTACGCCGGGATCTGACATCCGGTCGACCGGAACCGGTGTCGTCGGCCTCGCCCGGCCCGCTTCGTCACATCCCGAACGGACACGTCGCGCTTCGGCACCTCGGGAGACGGGCAGGACCCCGTGCGCCCGGGAGCCGGCCGTGCGGCGGAGGGATGGCCCGGACGAGGTGGTCCGGGGGCCCGGGGCTCGGTCCGATCGCGAGATGCGGAGTGGACTTGCTGCGCCGGCTCCGAGGCGCTGCCGGCCCCGATCCCGCCTCGACCTGCGTCGCCCCCGCCATTTGACATCCCGCCGCCCGTGACCCACTTGTCCCCGGCGCGCGGCCCCGGCCCGACGGCGGGCATCTGTCCCACGCGAATCTCGAACAGAATTCGTCCGTCGCGCCCAGGCTCCGTCAGGGGCAGAGGTCTGTATGAAAGTCGTCGTCGTCGAGTCGCCGGCCAAAGCCAAGACGATCAATAAGTATCTCGGCCGCGACTATGAAGTCATCGCCTCCTTCGGGCATATCCGCGACCTGCCGCCCAAGGACGGCTCGGTGGATCCCGAGCAGGACTTCCACATGGTCTGGGAGCTGGCCGACCGCGGGGCGAGCCGGGTCTCCGAGATCGCCAAGGCGGTCAAGGGCGCCGACAAGCTGATCCTCGCCACCGACCCGGATCGCGAGGGCGAGGCGATCTCCTGGCACGTGCTGGAGGCGCTCACCGCCCGCAAGGCCCTCAAGGGCATACCGGTCGAGCGCGTCACCTTCAACGCCATCACCAAGTCCTCGGTCGAGGCGGCGATGCGCAAGCCCCGGGAGATCGACCAGGCCCTGGTCGACGCCTACCTGGCGCGCCGGGCGCTCGACTATCTCGTAGGCTTCAACCTCTCGCCGGTCCTGTGGCGCAAGCTCCCGGGCGCCCGCTCGGCGGGACGAGTCCAGTCGGTGGCCCTGCGCCTCGTGGTCGAGCGCGAGATGGAGATCGAGCGGTTCAAGCCGCGCGAGTACTGGACGCTCATCGCCACGCTGACCACCGCCGACGGCGCGACCTTCGAGGCCCGCCTCGTCGGTGCGGACGGCAAGCGCATCCAGCGCCTCGATGTCGGGACCGGCGAGGAGGCGGCCGCCTTCAAGCGCGACCTCGAACTCGCGACCTTCCAGGTGGTGAGCGTCGAGGCGAAGCCCGCCAAGCGCCACCCGCAGCCGCCCTTCACGACCTCGACGCTGCAGCAGGAAGCCTCCCGCAAACTCGGGATGGCGCCGGCCCAGACCATGCGGGTCGCCCAGCGGCTCTACGAGGGCGTCGATATCGGCGGCGAGACGGTCGGCATCATCACCTACATGCGGACCGACGGCGTCGACATGGCGCCGGAGGCGATCCAGGACGCCCGCCGGGTGATCGGGAAGGAGTTCGGCGACCGCTACGTCCCGGACGTGCCGCGCAAGTACAGCGTCAAGGCCAAGAACGCTCAGGAGGCTCACGAAGCGGTGCGGCCCACCGACATGGGTCGCCTGCCGAAGGCGGTGGCGCGGCACCTCGAGCCCGAGCAGGCCAAGCTCTACGACCTGATCTGGACCCGCACCATGGCGAGTCAGATGGAATCGGCCGAGCTGGAGCGGACCACCGTGGACGTCACCGCGAAGGTCGGCCCGCGGCAGATCGACCTGCGCGCCACCGGCCAGGTGGTGAAGTTCGACGGTTTCCTGACCCTCTACCAGGAGGGCAAGGACGACGAGGAGGACGAGGAGAGCCGCCGCCTGCCGCCGATGAAGGCCGGCGACCCGCTCACCCGCGAGCGCATCAGCTCGACCCAGCACTTCACCGAACCGCCGCCGCGCTACTCCGAGGCCAGCCTCGTGAAGCGCATGGAGGAACTCGGCATCGGCCGGCCCTCGACCTACGCGGCGGTGCTCCAGACGCTGCGCGACCGCGAATACGTCAAGATCGAGAAGAAGCGGCTGCAGCCCGAGGACAAGGGGCGGCTCGTCACGGGCTTCCTGGAGAGCTTCTTCCGGCGCTACGTCGAGTACGATTTCACCGCGGACCTGGAGGAGCAGCTCGATCGCGTCTCCAACGCCGAGATCGACTGGCGGGCGGTGCTGCGCGACTTCTGGCGCGACTTCTCGGCGGCGATCGGCGAGACCAAGGAGCTGCGCGTCACCGACGTACTGGAGGCTCTGAACGGCCTCCTCGGACCGCACATCTTCCCCGACAAGGGCGACGGCTCGAACCCCCGCACCTGCCCGACCTGCGGCGCGGGCCAGCTCTCGCTGAAGCTCGGCAAGTTCGGTGCCTTCATCGGCTGCTCGAACTACCCGGAGTGCAAGTACACTCGCCAGCTCTCGGCCACCGGCATCGATGGCGACGGTGACGGCACTTCGGCCGAGGGTGGCCAGCCGGGCGTCCGGGTGCTGGGCAACGATCCGGCCACGGGCCTGCCGGTGACGATCCGCGACGGCCGCTTCGGCCCGTTCGTCCAGCTCGGCGAGGCCTCCACCGAGAAGGGCGCGGAGAAGCCGAAGCGCTCGTCGCTGCCCAAGGGGCTCGCACCCTCGGCGGTGGAACTGGAGAAGGCGCTGGCTTTGCTGTCGCTCCCCCGCGAGGTGGCGCGCCATCCCGAGACCGGCGAGCCGATCCTGGCCAATCTGGGCCGCTTCGGACCCTACGTGCAGCACGGGAAGACCTACGCCAATCTCGGCAAGGATGACGATGTGCTGGAGATCGGCGGCAACCGCGCCATCGACCTGATCGTCGCCAAGGAGCAGGGCGGAGGGCGCGGCCGTCCGGCCGCCGATCCGGGTCGCCCGCTCGGCACGGACGCGGCCACCGGGCGCGACCTCGTGGTCAAGGCCGGCAAGTACGGGCCCTACGTCACGGACGGCGAGGTGAACGCCACGCTGCCGAAGACCGTGAGCGCCGAGGCGCTGACGCTGGACGAGGCGATCACCCTGGTGAACGCCAAGCGGGCGGCGGGCGGCGGCAAGCCGGCGAAGCGCGGTGCGGCCCGTAAGACGTCGGCCCGGAAGGCGACCGGCGACAAGCCGGCGGCCAAGAAGACCGCCGCCAAGAAGCCGGCGGCCAAGAAGGCGCCGGCGAAGAAGTCGGGCGCCGGCTGAGGCTTCGGAGGCTCGGGACCGGGACGAGGGCGGTCCCGACGCGCCTCCGATCCCGACAGGCCACGCGGCGGCGGTAGGACCGGGCGCGCCCGGATCGGGTCGTGCGCCACCGCAGGTCCGACGGACGATCACGCTCGGCGCACCGGGGAGAAGGCGGGCAACGGCCGGGTCGCGATCCGAGCAGGCGGATTGACCCCGCCCGGAACCGGCCAGGGCTTCCACGGGGGGGCGGCATGACCCACTGCCGGGCCACTGGCGTCGCTCGGCCCGACCCGGATCGCTGCCATGGGACGGTTCTCGCGCGGATGCCGGAGAGCGGTGTGCGGCCGTACGACTCGGCATTCGGAAGCTGCCAAGATTTCGCGGCGGTCGCCCCGGCGCAACCGCTAGTCAAACGCCCGGCCGGACGACCGGGAATGCATTTTAATCCGTGGCCGCATGGACAAAATTACATCGTCCGGACGCCGAAAAGCGCCGTCTCAACCGTGGCCGGGGACTTGTGTCGGGGACCGGGGCGCAACATATTCCTGACCGAGGCGCCAGTCCGGCGCCAGAGGTCCTGCGTGGGCCTCGACCGAACACCACGCTGAGAGAGCCTCCGCAAGGAAACTCCCATGGCATTCGAGAACAGTCCCTTCCGGTATGGCGCCCAGCAGCCCGCCGGCTACGCCGGTACCCAGGTCGAAGTCGACCAGGGCCTGCGGACCTTCATGCTCGGCGTCTACAACAACATGGTCGTCGGCCTCGGTATCTCGGGCCTCGTCGCGCTCGGCCTGAACATGGCCTCCGTGGCGGCCTACCAAGGCACGCGTCCGGTCCTGACCCCCTTCGGTCAGACGCTCTACCTCAGCCCGCTGAAGTGGGTTCTGATGCTCGCCCCGCTGGCGTTCATCTTCGTCTTCTCCATGCGCATGGACCGGATGTCCGCCTCGTCGGCGCGGACGATGTTCTGGGCCTTCGCGGCGGTGATGGGCGCCTCGCTGTCCTCGCTCCTGCTGGTCTTCACCGGTGGCAGCGTGGTTCAGGTGTTCTTCATCACGGCGGCGGCCTTCGGCTCGCTCAGCCTCTGGGGCTACACCACCCGGCGCAGCCTGTCGGGCATGGGCTCGTTCCTGATGATGGGCCTGATCGGCATCATCCTCGCGTCGCTGGTGAACATCTTCTTCGCCTCCTCGGCGCTCCAGTTCGCCATCTCGGTGCTGGGTGTGCTGATCTTCGCGGGCCTGACCGCTTACGACACGCAGAAGCTCAAGGAGATGTATCTCTACGGCGGCTTCGACGGTGAGATGGCGGCCAAGATGTCGGTGAACGGCGCCCTGACGCTCTACCTGGACTTCATCAACATGTTCCAGTTC
>Ga0160428_1001730_pt1 | contig 15269 bp, 12 predicted proteins | sample SolpanmetagenomM_FD_108198 | JGI IMG/M metagenome (GOLD analysis project Ga0160428, IMG submission 108198) | Solar panel surface microbial communities from Lawrence Berkeley National Laboratory, California, USA - M | ecosystem: Engineered > Built environment > Solar panel > Unclassified ... | reverse complement strand
GTCGCCTTCATGGACGGGATCACGATGGGCGGCGGCGTCGGCATGGCCTGCCCGTGCGATTTCCGCATCGCAACCGAGAACACCAAGTTCGCGATGCCCGAGACCGGGATCGGCCTGTTCCCCGACGTCGGCGGCGGCTGGTATCTTTCGCGGCTGCCCGGGCGGATCGGGCAATATCTCGCGCTGACCGGGCACCGGCTCGACGGGGCCGAGTGCCTCGCGCTGGGTCTCGCGACGCATTACCTGCCGAGCGCGGCGCTGGACGATGTGAAGGCGCGGATCGCCGCCGACCCGCAAGCGATCGCCGCGACGCTCGACGCACTCGGCGAGACCCCGCCCGACGCTAAGATCCTCGCGCAGCGCGACGCGATCGACCGGCTGTTCGCCTCCGACGTGCTCGAAGACATCTACGCCGCGCTCGAGGCCGATGGCGGCGAATGGGCGATGCAACAGCTCGCCACGCTCCGCACCAAGTCGCCGCAGACGATGAAGGTCTCGCTTCGCCTGCTCCACGAAGGCAAGATGATGGCGACCTTCGAGGACGAGATGCGGCAGGAATATGCGATCGGCTCGCGGGTCGTGCAGCGGCACGATTTCCTCGAAGGTGTCCGTGCGGTGATCGTCGACAAGGACAATGCCCCGCGCTGGGACCCGGCGACGCCCGAGGACGTGACCGATCATGTGATCGACCAGATCTTTGCGCCTCTCTCTCCAGCCGATGAATGGACCCCGGCATGACGTACGAAACCCTCCTCGTCGAACAGCGCGACCGCGTCACGCTGATCACGCTCAACCGCCCGAAGGCGCTCAACGCGCTCAACAGCCAGATCCTCGCCGACCTGCTCGCAGCGATGGCGGCGTTCGATGCGGATCCGTCGCAGGGCTGCGCGGTCATCACCGGCAGCGAGAAGGCGTTCGCGGCGGGGGCGGACATCAAGGAGATGCAGGCGCAGGGCTTCGCCGACATGTACGCGCATGATTTCTTCGCAGGCTGGGACCGCTTCACGCGGACGCGCAAGCCGATCATCGCGGCGGTCGCGGGCTATGCGCTCGGTGGCGGGTGCGAGCTGGCGATGATGTGCGACTTCATCCTCGCCGCCGACAGCGCGAAGTTCGGCCAGCCCGAGATCAAGCTCGCGGTCTCGCCGGGCATGGGCGGCTCGCAGCGGCTGACCCGCGCGGTCGGCAAGGCCAAGGCGATGGAGATGTGCCTCACCGGGCGGATGATGGACGCCGCCGAAGCCGAGCGCGCCGGGCTCGCCTCGCGCGTGATCCCCGCCGCCGATCTGGTCGAGGAAGCGGTCAAGGTCGCCGCGACGATCGCGGGCATGGCCCCGCTCGCGGTGCTGGCGAACAAGGAAATGGTCAACGCCGCGTTCGAGACCAGCCTCGGCATGGGCGTCCAGTTTGAACGCCGCCTGTTCCACGCTTTGTTCGGTACCGACGACCAGAGCGAAGGCATGTCCGCGTTCGTCGAGAAGCGCGCCGGGGTGTGGACGGGGAAGTAACCTTCTTCTCCCCTCCCGCGTGCGGGAGCGTCGGGGGTGGGCGCGCTCTCGACGACAACTTACCTTGATAGCGCGCGCCCACCCCTCGGTCCCCTCCCGCACGCGGGAGGGGAGGGAAGAAGGAAAAGAACAATGGCACGCATCGCATTCATCGGGCTCGGCAACATGGGCGGCGGCATGGCCGCGAACCTCGCAAAGGCGGGGCATGACGTCCGCGCATTCGATCTGTCGGCGGACGCGCGCGATCGCGCGAAGGCGGCAGGTTGCTTGCCGGTCGGGTCCGCCGCAGAGGCCGCCGACGGCGCCGAAGCAATCGTCACGATGCTCCCCGCGGGCCGGCACGTCGAGGCGGTCTATGCCGAGCTGCTCGCGGCGACCGTCGCGCCCACGACGATCCTGATCGATTGCTCGACGATCGACGTCGCCACCGCAAAGCGCGTCGCCGAGACCGCGCTCGCCAGTGGCGTCACCGTGGTCGATGCCCCGGTCTCGGGCGGGATCGGCGCGGCCAATGCGGGCACGCTGACCTTCATGGTCGGTGGCACCGACGCCGGTTTCGCGCAAGCGCAGCCGATTCTGGACGCGATGGGGCAGGCAGTGATCCACGCCGGCGCGAACGGCACGGGCCAGGCCGCCAAGATTGCCAACAACATGCTGCTCGGCGCGACGATGGTCGCGACGTGCGAGGCGTTCCTGCTGGCGGAAAAGCTCGGGCTCGACGCACAAACTTTCTACGACATCTCGAGCGTGTCCTCGGGGCAGAGCTGGTCGATGACGCGCTATTGCCCGGTCCCAGGGGTCGGCCCGGATACGCCCGCCGACCACGACTATCAGGGCGGTTTCGCGACCGCGCTGATGCTCAAGGACCTCAAGCTCGCGGCGGAAGCGGCAAGCGGTGCGGAGGCGAACACGCCGATGGGGAGCAAAGCGGCCGAACTGTATCAGCGTTTCGCCGACGAGGGGCAGGGCGGTCTCGATTTCTCCGCGATCATCAGGATGCTGCGCGGCTAAGGGTGCCGCCGCCTCACGCGCGCAGCAGGGATGTGAGCGTGAGGCGGCCATGCACCGCATCATGGGCGAGCGGTGCGGCGCCAAGGTCGCCTGCGTGCAGGCAGTTCGCCGGGTACAGGATCAGGCGATTGAACCGCAGCGCCGCCAGGCCGATCCGCTCGAAACCAGCGGTGTGCTCCGTCGGATAATGCGGCGCAGGGAGACCGTGCTGCTCGCGGTCGCGCGTCAACCCCTGCCGCCACGCCGCCGCACGGCTCGGGTCGATCCGCTCATATCCGGTGCCTCGATGCCGGTAGAAGCTCGTCCCGCCATGCGGCGGCGCGCACAGGTAATGGACCGCCGCGAGCATCGTCGGGTCGAGCGTGTCGAAATGCGGTATCCGCTGGATCGGCGCGAGCGCGTCGGCGGCGTCGGTCGCGATCGCGAAGGTCGTCCGCAGGACGGTCGGCAGCCGCGCCATGCCGGTCGCGAGCGCCGCCTGCGCCAGCCAGTCCGGATAGCCCGCTGGTGCCGGTGTGCGGATCCCCGGGTAAAAGTCCCCCGCTTCGCGCGCGAACCAATGCGCGGCGGCGGCATCCTGCAGCCTTTCGGGCTGCGGATGCGCCGAATCGATCACTTGGAGCGGCACTCCCTCGCGCCCCATCGCCTCGACGGGGTGGACAATCACGCGGCAATCGTCGGGGTGCGAACCCCGGGGTCGAACCACGCCGCCTCGTCCGCGATCCGCCGGTTCTTGCGCCGCACCAGCCCGGCGACCTGCTCGAGCGACAGCAGGAGCGCGGACAGATCGAGCGCGGTCTCGAAGTCGGGCAGCGTCGCATGGTGTCGCGCCAGCATACGCTGGTCGATCCCGTACAACCCCGCGGGTGTGCAGCGTTCGCCATCGTCGAACGTGATGTCGAGCGTGATCTCGACCACCAGTTTCAGCGACACCGCGAGCGCGACCAGCGCCTGTGTCGGCGCCTGTCCCCGTGCGAGGTCGCCGAGCATCGCCTGCACCTGCAGGATATAGCGGCTGTCGCTCCCATCCGCTGCGACGATCGCGCAGCTCCCCGCCGGATCGAGCGCGGGGCTTTCCAGGTCGACGCAGATGACGCCCGCCAGCGCATCCTCGCCACCGATATAGAAGGGCTGGCGCAGGACGTTGAGCGGGACATAGGCCGCGTCGATCGTGCTGCCGTCCCAGAACAGGTTTTCGTGCGGGGCAAGACCCATCAGCGCCGCAAGATGGAATTCCCCCGTCTCGGCGTCCTTTATCAGGAACAGCGGATAGTGCGCAGCGGCCTTGCGGATCTCGCTGCGGACGATCCGGACGAGATGCACCGTCGCCGCGGTCGCTGCCGCCCTGGCCGGGTCGATCCGCAGCCCGGCATGATGTTCGCGCGACAATTGGACCAGATTCACGGCAGGCCTTTCCCTTGAACGGAGCGAAGCGCGCGCATCTCAGACCGGCTGGAACCGGTGCCGCGCGAGCGTATCGAGCAGCGCGCGATTGGTCGGCAGAGTCGCCGCGAGCCGCCGCTTGAGCGCAGCATTGCGCTCGAACGCATCGCGCGCGGCGTCCGGATCGCGTAGTGCTGCCGCGGCGAACCGCGGGTCGGTGCGGAACCCCATGCCGTACAGCACATATTGATAGCTCGCCGCCGGGAACATCTCGTGCGCACTCGAAAAGTCCTGCTCGCCGGGGGGCACGTGCCGCCACAGTTCGAGCTGGTCCTGCAACGCCTGCGGGATCGTCGCGGGGTCGCGATTGTCGCGCCAGAAGGCGGTGTCGTCGCGTTCGCTCAGCATGTAATGTAGCTTGAGGAACTCGATGATCCGTTCCCAGCGATACAGCGTCATCGTGTTGAACCGCCGCGCGACGATCTCCATCGCGCTCCGCGTCGCGGGCATCGACGCCGCGATAAAATCCGCCGACAATTCGATCAGCACCAAAGCGGACGCCTCGAGCGGTTCGAGGAACCCCGCCGCCAGCCCGACCGCGACGCAATTGCGCTTCCAGAACGTCGCGCGATGCCCCGAGCGGATCGTGATTTCGCGCGGCGACAGCCGGTCGAACGCCGGGCCGACATAGGCGGCGAGTTCGGCCTCGACCGAACTGCCGCTCGCGTGGCGGCTCGAATAGACGTACCCGACCCCGCGCCGGTTCTGCAGCCCGATGTCCCAGATCCAGCCATGCTTCTGCCCGGTCGACACGGTATGCGACACGATCGGCGCGCCCGCATCGTCATACGGCACCTGCACCGCGAGCGCGCGGTCGATGAACAGCACGTCGCTGCAATCGCGGAACGGCACGCCCAGCGTCTCCCCCAGCAACAGCGACGAGAAACCGCTGCAATCGACGAACAGGTCCGCCGTGATCGCTCCGTGGTCGCGCGTAACGACCACGGCGATGTCGCCATCCTCCGCCTGTTCGACCGCGACCACCTCGTCGATGATGTGGTGGACGCCGAGCTTCGTGACGCAATGCTCCGCCATGAAATCGGCGAAGCGGACCGCGTCGAGATGATAGGCGTAATTGGCGACTCCGCCATATTCGGGCGAGGTAATCAGCTTCGGTGCCAGACCGTGCTCGCACAGCGTCTCCTGGAAACACACCGAGTCCGAGAAAGACGGGGTCGCGGCATCGTCGCGCACCTGCGCGTTCCAATAGGGCGCGAGGTCGAGCGTCGGGAAGCCTTCGGGCAGGACGAGCGGGTGGTAATAGAAATCGTCGGGAGACTCCGTCCGCCAACCGGCGAATTTCGCACCCTGCTTGAACGAAACGTTGCAGAAACGGAGGAAATCCGTCTCCGAAACGCCCACTTTCCGCAGCGTATTGCGCATCGTCGGCCAGGTTCCTTCGCCGACCCCGACGATGCCGATCCGGCGGCTTTCGACCAGCGTGACCTTGAGCCCGCCGCCATCGGGGGTGCCGTGCCGCGCCGCGATCAGCGCGGCGGTCAGCCACCCCGCCGACCCGCCGCCGACGATGCATACCGAGGAGACGGGGGTGGTCATGGCTGCCATCGATGACGAGGATGACATGGGACCGGGCGTTGAGAAAGCCCGGTCCGGTCAAGATGCGATGGCTTCATCAGAAATTGACGCGCACGCCGCTCTTGAAGCGCCGCCCGGTGTCCTCGGCGTAGAGGAACTGGCTTGTATAATAAGCGTATTTCAGCGCCTTCGAGTTGGTCAGATTGACCCCTTCGGCAAACACCGAGACATGCTTGTTGATACGGTAGATCAGGCTCGCGTCGACCTGCAAATAGGCGCGGACCTGAGTCACCGCCTGGCCAGCGCCGTTGAGCGGGGGTGGTGCGAGATACTGGAGGAAATGATCGCGCCAGTTGTAGGCCACGCGCGCCTCGATCCCGTTCTTGTCGTAGAACAGCACGGCGTTGGCCGAGTTCGACAGCCCGGTCAGCGCGAACTTGTTGGTCAGGTCCTGCGGGTTGAGCTTGCGGTTGGAATGGACCAGCGTCCCGTTGATCTGGAACCCGAACCCCGTTTCCCAAAGGCTTTGCTGCCACGCCGCCTCGAGCCCGGTGACCGTCGCGCTCTGCCCGTTGACCGGCGCGGTGATCGTGAATTGTGCGGGAAGGTTGGTCACCGGATCGAGCAACGATCCACCGGTCGCGTTGCGGACCGGGCCGGTAGTCTGGTTGAGCACGATGAAATCGTTGACGTTCTTGAAATAGCCTCCGAGCGATATGTAGTTCGACTGGCCGAAATAATATTCGAGCGACAAGTCGAGGTTGTTCGACTTGAACGGCTTGAGGTCGGCATTCCCCCGGCTCGCCGCGAAATTGCCCGGGCGCAGCGTCACCAGCGTCGTCACCGGCGATAGCTGTTCCAGCGTCGGCCGCGTGATCGTCTGCGAGGTGGCGAAGCGCGCGGTCAGCCGGTCGGTCAGGTCCCAGCGGAACGCGAGATTGGGCAGGATGTCGGTGTAGCTCGCATTTCCGATCGTCCGCGTCGTCCCCGACGACGCCGAGCCATATTGCGTCTGGTCGTTGGCGAGTGTCACCAGCGCGGTATAAGCGGTCGCCAGGCCGTTGACGTCGGTCGCGGTATTCTCGACCCGCACGCCGGCCACGAGCGAGAAGGGGCGATCCGCGAGCGACCCCCGGAACTCGGTCTCGAGATAGCCGCCGAGGACGCGTTCGGTGACGACCGTGTCGTTGACGAGCGGCGGGGCGAAGGTGAAATTGGGGTTGGTCGCGCGCTGCTGTTGCGTGATCGCGGCGAACAGCGCATCGCCATCGAACGTCTGCCACTGCGTCGGCAAGCGGTTCGACCCGCTGACCCCCGACAGGAACCCGCTGCCAGCGCTGAACACGCCGATCGGCACGCCCGATGGCGACGGAAGGTTATACCCGCAGGTCGTGCACCCGGTCCCGCCGTCATTGGAATAGAGCGACGTATCCTTGCGATCGTGCGAGAAATAGCCGCCCCAGCTCGCCTTCACCAGTCCTTCGGTATCGTCGCTCTTGTAGCTGAAGTCGGTGCGGAGCTGCCCGACCTCGTCCTTGATGCCGAAGCCGCGCAGCAGCATGACGTGCTGGCACATCGGCTGTCCCGCACCGACGATGTTGCCGCTCGCGGGCGTCCCCGAGTTGCTGACCGCCGAGCCGCACGGGCTGGCCGGCGTGGCGAAGGTCGGCAGCGTCTCGACTGCATAAGGCAGGATCGATCCGTCCGAGCGATAGCGGTCCGACCCGGTGAGATAGCCGAGCAGCGCGAGATACGCCTGTCGACCGCCGTTGGGCTCCTCCTTCGCGACCGACCAGATGCCGTCGACGCTGACCGAGAGCTGTGGCGTGATCCTGTACTCGACGTTGAGCCCCGCGGCATAGGTGTTGGTGCGCTTGTCGAACTTCTTGTCGTGGAAATCGCTCGCAATTCCGCTGGTCTGGGTCAGGTCGGTCGCGGTGCCGTTGGCGTCGGTCGTGACCCCGGTCAGGTTCGAGGCGGTGAACCAGTGCCCATAGGAGCGCGCGTCGGTGGTGTTGGTGAAACGGGTGTAGAGCCCGTCCGCGGTCACGGTCAGGTCGTCGCTCGGGCGGAATTGCAGCACCACCGTGCCGCCGATCCGCTCGCGGTCCTCGCGCGTGACGCGGCTGTCGAAATTCTGCGGGATGAAGATGTTGCCCTGCGGGTTCGACGCGCTCACCGTCCCGCGTCCGCCGTTCACCTGCGCCGCCGGGACCCCGGGGTTGACCAGCCAGCCATCGGTCTGCGCCTGGTTGAGCTTGGTGAAGCGATGCTGGTAGCTGCCGCTCAGCAGCACGCCGAAGCGGCCTTCGCCGAAGGTGTTGCTCAGCAGGAACGACGCGTCGGGTGCGCCTTTCTCGGCATTGCCGTCATAATTGCCGTCCGCCGCGGCGAACAGCTTGAAGCCCTTGTAATCGAACGGGCGCGCGGTCTTGATGTTGACGGTCGAGCCGACCCCGCCCGACTGGTAGCGCGCGGTCGAGGATTTGTAGACTTCCACCCCCGCGACGAGTTCCGACGCGAGCGTGTCGAACGAAAACGCGCGGCCCGACGCCTGGCTCGGGTCGGTCGGCGTCGCGAGCTGGCGGCCGTTGATCAGCACCGTGTTGAATTCAGGCCCGAACCCGCGCACCGTGATGAACGCGCCTTCGCCGCCCGAGCGGTCGATCGAGACGCCGGTGATGCGCTGGAGCGATTCCGCGAGGTTGGTATCGGGGAGCTTGCCGATATCCTGCGTCGAGATCGCGTCGACGATCCCCGAGGCGTTCCGCTTGATCCCGCGCGCGCTGCTCAGGCTCGCGCGCAGCCCGACGACGACGATATCGGACCCGCCGTCCGCCTGCGGGGCAGGGGCGTTGGTCGGCGCGGCTTCCTGCGGCGTGGCGGCGACGGGCGCGGCGGCGCGATCCTCCTGCGGCGCGCGGACCGTCACCATCGCTGCGGGAACGGTGCCGGGCCGGGTCGCGACGGGAGCCTGCGGGACGACCGCATAGGTATGCGGGCCGATCAGCCGCGCGACCAGCCCCGTCCCCTCGAGCAGCCGGGTCAGCGCGTCCGACACGGTCATGTCGCCGTGGACTGGCCGTGTGCGCTTGTCCTGCGTGATCCGGCGCGCGGCGATGATCTGCACGTCGCCCTGTCGACCGAGCAATCCGATCGCGGTTTCGGCGGGTTGCGCATCGACCGCAAACTGCTTGGCCTGCGCGAATGCCGGCGTCGTTGCCAGACAGATCAGTGCTGTCGATGTATAGAGCGCATGACGGATCGAAATGCCGACCATCGTTTATCCCCCCCCTGGAGCCTGTTTCCAACAGATCGTGTGCGTCTGTATGCTCCCTAGAGACCCGTCTGGCAGAAAACCTTCCGGATTATTTCGATGCCGGACGGTTTGTCTTCACCGTTGCTCAGCGCGAAATGCGGATTGTCGTCGGATCGCGCGCAGATACGGTCACGTCGAGGCTGACCTTCACCGCCTGGGCGAACCCCTCGGGATCGTTGACGCGGAACACCCCGTCCAGCTTCTCTCCGGCAAGCCCCGGATCCGTCACGACGATCTTGCGCACATTGTAGCGATTGAATTCCTCGGCGGCGGTCGCGAGCGTATCGCCCTCGAGGTCGATCATCCCGCCGCGCCACGCGAGCGCCCGGTCCACCGCCGACGCGCGATCCGCCTCGAACCGGACCGCGGCGCGCGCATCGACGAACGCCCGTTGCCCCGCGGTCAGCCGGGTCGCGGCACGTGTGTTGACCGGGCTCTCGTGCCCGGTCTCGACGGTGCCGTCGGTTACCAGGATCTCCACCCCGGTCGCGCGCACCCGCACCGAAAACGCGGTTCCCAGCGCACGTGCGGTCACGCCCGCCGCGGTCACGACGAACGGCCGTGTGGGATCATGCGCGACCTCGAACCACGCCTCGCCCTGCGCAAGCGCGATCCGGCGCACGCGGGAATCGATCCGCACGGTCAGCGCGCTCCCCGAATTGATCGTCATGATCGAGCCGTCGGCGAGCGGAACGCGGCGTATTTCGCCCAGATTGGTAACATAGCGCGTTTCGGGCGCGAAGATCCGGGACGTGCCCGCAACCCCCGCGACGATCGCCGCGGCGAGCCCGGCAAGCACCTTGCGGCGGCGCCAGAACGAGCGGGGATCGGCAACCGTCTCGGCAGGGGCCGCGGCGACCCCGCGCGGGACCAGCGCGAGGTCGACCGCCGCCCACGCCGCCTGCGTCCGCAGCAACAGCCCGTGGCGCGACGCATCCTGCGCGAGCCACGCCGTCAGACCGGCTTCGTCGGCGGCATCCCAATGCGCCGAATCCATCTTCGCGACCCACCAGGCGGCTTCGTCCGTGACGGTCTGGAGGCCGCCGGTCATCGCAATCCCCGAAGGCCGGGTTCGGCAAGATCGAGCCGCTGTCCGGCGCGGCGTTCGGCACTGTTCCACGCCTCGCGCACCGCACGGACGCCGACCCAGATCTGCTTTTCGACCGCCTTCTCGGTCATCCCCATGTGGTCGGCGATCTCGCGATGCGACCACCCCTCGATCTTGCGCAATTCGACGATCCGGCGGCAGCGTTCGGGCAAGGCCGCGATCAACGCCAGCATCCGTTCAAAGGCGAGATGGCTCCCGGCCTGTTCCTCGGGTGAGGGGGCCGCATCGTCGCGATACGCCTCGATCTCGGCGATCGCCTCGAACGACACGATCCGCTGGCGCTTGAGCCGCCGCAGCAGCAGGTTGCGCGCGATCGAGAAGAAATAGGCGGACGGGCTGTCGATGTGATCGACCGCCTTCAGCATCGAAATCCGGCAATACGCTTCCTGGATCACGTCGTCGACATCCTCCGGTGACAGGCGGGCACGCTGGAACCAGGCGCGGACCCGGTGTTCGTGCGGCATGATTTCGCGCGCCACCCAGATCGCGAGGTGACGCCGCCGTGCAAGCTCTCCTTCAGGCCACCGTTCCGTAGCATCCTCCCCTTCGCGGCCACAGGAGGGCGCGTTTTCCGCCTCTCCAACCCCCTAGAGACATGATGCGCCGAAACCCCCCTCTCGCAAAGCGGAGAGAAATAGGCAGGGCCGTCCCGAAAGCTCTCGTTGCGTCACCGGGCCGATCCCTCGCGTCACGGCGTAGCTGTGGATGTGCATGGCAAGGGGGGCGGGAATCTTCTTAACATCCGGTCGAACAGGTTTAAAAGATCATTGATAAGTCGAAGAAACCAGTCAAAGGCCGACCGGCGAATAGTTCTGACGGCCGCGAAGAAGCCACAGCAGTAGACGGATATTTGGGATGACGCCGATATCGACCGAGCGCTACGGTTTCACCGAACGCAACCGCTGCCCTGCCTGTCATGACGGGCAGGTTTGTTCGCGGTACGAAACGGCGTTTGCCGATGGCGGCATTGGCATATTCGTCCGCAGCTACTACGGTATCGATCCCGAAACCTTGTCGGGGCAACCCTATCATCTGTCGGAATGCGCGGCCTGTGGACTGGTCTTCCAGAAATATATCGGCGACGATCGGCTTCTGTCGGCGCTCTACACGCATTGGGTAAGCGAGCCTGAGGACCCGGAGCGGGACATCGCTACCTATCGCGCCGATATCGCCGCGATCCGGCTGACGCGGGACGCGCATGAGATCATGGCCGCCTCATCCTTCCTGGGAATTCCCCTCGCGCGCCTCAGGACGCTCGATTATGGCATGGGGTGGGCACTCTGGGCCCGGATTTCGCAAGGGTTGGGGTGCGCCTCCTTCGGAACCGACCTTGCCGAACCACGGATGGAATTCGCGCGGCGACATGGGGTCACGGCAGTGACCGACGCGGAGATCGCTGATCTGCAGTTCGACTTCATCAACACCGAGCAGGTGTTCGAGCATGTCCCGCAACCGCTCGATCTGCTGCGCCGGCTGTCGAAATCGCTGACGCCGGGCGGGGTCATAAAATTATCGCTTCCGTCGGGTGAAACCGCCCCGGCGCTGATCGCAATGCTGGAACAGGGCCGCTACGCGGGAGATTATCGGACGATCATGCCGATCCAGCCGCTCGAGCATATCAACGCGTTCAGGAAATCGACGATCGGGGTGATGGCCGGAGCGGCAGGCTTGCAGATCGTGCGCCCCGGGTTGCGCCACCGATACGCGTTCCTCCGCCACCGTGGCGCAATCGACGCAAGGAATGGCCGGAAGGTCGCAAAGGAACTCATCCGGCCGATCTATCAATATCGGGACCGCTCGAACCTGTTCGTCTGGCTGCGCAAGGCTGCGGGGGATCGCTGACGGCCACCGGTCGCGTCCATCGTTCCGCAGGGCGGGCGAGAGCCGGTAAGGCGCGGAAGATACCCGTTTTACAGTGTCGGCATCAGGCTGCCCCGGGGGCCGACGGCATATGCGATCCAGAGCCGCCAGAAACCGGACTCCTCCGCTAGTCGACGAAGAGGCGCTCGGCCTCCACCGCGGAGATCGCGGTCTCCATCGCGGCAATCGAGCCGAACTGGAAACCGAGTTGCGATGTATAGGCCGCGCACATCGCGATCCGGGCGTCACGGTCGGTTGCGGTAAGCGCGTGGACATGCGCCGGGCGATCGCGGCGTACGCGCTCGACCCGCGTCAGATACGGCCAGTCCTCCCATAACAACAGGGGCGTGCCGAGCGTGGCAAGCGCATCGCGGACCAGCCAGTGGTCGACGTGGTCGCCGATCGCGAGCGGGCCAAGCAGCCGGTCGGGCTGCAGCATCACGATCTGCGCGCCGAGTGCTTCGGTCAGCGGCGCGAGCATCGCATCGTCGTCGCGCCGCGCGGCGAACAGTTCGGGCGCGCTGGCATAGCCGCGATGCGGTGCCTCGAGCAGCGGCAGATGGACCGCCGTCGCGCCAATTACCGCGCAGGCCTCGCGATCCTCCGCCCGGCGCAACGCCATGTAGTCGACCTCGGGTGCAAGCCCCTTGTCGAGCTGGCAGGCGAGCGCGAAACCGGTGGGGGTGGCCACGTTGCCGGTGAAGCAGGTGACGATCGTCACCCGGTCGCCCGCGCGCGCATGCGCGGCTAACAGCCCCCCGACCGAAAAGGCGGCATCGTCGAGATGCGGCGAGATCGCAACGACATGCATCAGAGCAGGTGCGGCTCGGCGCGGAAGCGGCACGGCGCGATCGCGATATGCTCGTCGATCCCGCGCGCAGGCGAAGTGCCGCTCAAGTCTCGGTAAATCTGCTGGATCTGCGCGCCGACCGCATCCCAGCTATAGACGCGGCGACATTCCGCAAGCGCGGCGGCGGCGAGCCGGTCGCGCAAAGCGCCGTCGGTCATCAGGCGGGACAGCGCGGCGGTCTGCGCGGCGATATCGCCCGCCTCGACCAGCAGGCCGTTCTCGTCGTCGCGAATGCAGTCGACCACGCCGACCGAGCGGCACGACAGCACCGCATGGCGGCTCGCCATCGCCTCGAGGATCGTGTTGGAAAATCCCTCGGCATACGTCGGCGAGACGAAGACGTCGTGCGCACGATAAAGTGCGGGGACGGCGTCGTAATCGGCATAACCGGTGAAGGTGACGCGGTCGTCGAGCCCGAGCTCGGCGGCGAGCGCACGCGCGGGTTCGTAATCCGGGCCGATCCCCGAAATCGTGCAGCGCCAGTCGCCCGCGACGCCGGGTAGCGCGTGAAGCATGTCGAGCACGCCTTTGCGGCGGTCGACCCGGCCGTGATAGAACAGCCGCACGGGTCCGCTCGGGTCGGGATCGGCCGGGGTGAACCGGTCGGTATCGACCGCGCCGGGGACGATCGTGAACCGGTCGAGCGGTGTACCGAGCCGGTCGTGAACTTCCTTCGCGAAACTGTTACCCCCGATCAGCAGCGCGCCAGCGTGGTCCAGCACGCGCTCCATCGCGATCCGGTGAGTGTCGCAGCACGAGCCGACCCAATGCCCGTCGCCGCCCTGGATCGAGACGACGCACGGAACGCCGATCCGCTGGCTCGCGAGCAGCGTCGCCCAGCCGGTCGGATAGCCATATTGCGCATGGAGCACGTCGAACGGTGCGCGCGCATGTTCGGTGGTGATCGCGGCGATCATCGCGTCGACGTCCCGCTCGAAATCGCCCCCGGCCTGCTCGCCGAGCGCCTCGAGCCCGATCACGCGGACGCCCGGGACTCCGGGCGGCGGGCCGCCGCCATAGACTGACGCACGCGCCGGATCGCCGTAATATTGGCTGATCATCGTGACATCGTGCCCGCCAGCGACGAGTTGCCGCAGCAGGTTGATCGCATAGATCGACATGCCCGAGATCGCGGGGAAGAACCGGCGCGAGACGAAGCAGATCCTCATGCCGCGATGCTCCGCAGATAGGCGATCGATTCGGGGATGGCGGCGTGCGCGCGCGGACTTTCGCGCGACAGTTCGACGCAGACCAGCCGGGTAAAGCCGATCGCCTCGAGCGCGGCGAGCACCGCGGGCATGTCCATGTCGCCCTCGCCGAACGGCAGATGCGTATGGTCGCCGCGGCGCATATCCTCGACCGCGACGGTGCCGATCCGGTCGGCATAGGCCCGGATCGCGTCGGCGGGGTCAATGTCCTGCGTGACGAGGCAATGCCCGGTATCGAGTGCGAGCCGAAGCCGCGGGTGGCGGGCGGCAAGCGTGTCGTAGTCGCCGACCGTCTCGATCAGCATCCCCGGCTCGGGTTCAAAGCTCGCATCGACGCCGACCCGCTCGGCATGATCGAGCACCTGCTCCAGCCCCGCATCGAGCCACGACCGCGCCTCGACGGGATCGACGCCCGTCATCGGCACGCCCGCCCAGAACGACACCGTCTCGCTGCCGAGCCGCGCCGCCACATCGAGCGCGCGGCACAGGAAGGCGACACGCCGCGCGCGCCCGTCCGCGTCGGGGGTGACGAGCGTCGGTTCGTGCTTCTGGCGCGGATCGAGCAGATAGCGCGCGCCGGTCTCGATCACGCTGCCGAGCGACAGCGTTTCGAGCAGCGCGGCGACGCGGTCGGCTTCCTGTTCCCAGTGCGGCGCGAACGGATCGAGGTGATGATGATCGAGCGTCAGCGCGACCCCGGCGTACCCCGAATCCGCGATCAGCCGAAGCGCATCGTCGAGCCGGTGGTTCGCCGCGCCATTGGTGTTGTATGCGTAGCGCAGGCTCATGCGTGCCCCCGGTCGCCAGCGAAGGCGACATGATGCGCCTCGGGCTCGCGGTACAGCGGGTAGAGCGGACCGACGAGCGCGTCGGCAGCGGCGGTGTCGAACAGCGGATGGCCGAGCCGCTCCGCATCCGCCGGGGTCAGCCGGATCCGGCGCAGCGTCGCGCTTTCCTCCGCGCCGAACCGGATCAGCGGGGAATCCAGCGTAAGCAGCTTCTCGGTGTTGCGCGCGCCGATCCGGTAATAGCTCATCGTCTCGACCTCCATCCCGGGGACGATGACCTTGACCACCGAGATCGCACGGTCGGCAGGCGACATGTCGACATAGAGCACGTCGAACCCCGCCGCCTCGACCGCCGCGCGGGCGGCAGCGGCACGCGCATGGCCATCGGCTGCAGGCTGCGTCGGAAGCGCGTCAAAACGCTGCGATCCGCGCTCCGACAGCACCGAATCTGCAAGCCAGGCGCGTAAAGTCGCGGCATCTCGACCGGTCCAGTCGCGCATCGCATCGAACGCGCGGCTGTCGCTCGATTTCGCGGCACCCCCGGCCTGCGCCATGAACCGTGCCACATAACCCACAGGTGCAACCTTCGCGACGATATCGGCGGGGCCGTGCGCAAACGCCTTGCGCGCACGGCTCGC
>Ga0160428_1001729_pt1 | contig 15277 bp, 16 predicted proteins | sample SolpanmetagenomM_FD_108198 | JGI IMG/M metagenome (GOLD analysis project Ga0160428, IMG submission 108198) | Solar panel surface microbial communities from Lawrence Berkeley National Laboratory, California, USA - M | ecosystem: Engineered > Built environment > Solar panel > Unclassified ... | reverse complement strand
GTACGACGTTATCAATATGAAGGCCCTGGGTACGAATCACGCCGTAAAGCTAAAGCGGATTTTTACGCGCATGCTGGAGCTGATTGACGAGTTCTTGCCCGACGAGCTGGCCATCGAGGCGCCATTCTACGGCGTCAATGTGCAAAGCATGCTCAAGCTGGGCCGCGCGCAGGGGGTAGCGATTGCGGCCTGCCTCTCGCGCGATATTCCGTTTGTGGAGTACGCGCCCACTAAAGTCAAGCAGGCCGTTACGGGTTCGGGATCGGCCGATAAAGAGCAGGTAGCCCGCATGTTGCGCCAAACCCTGGAGCTGCCGCCCATTGAGGAAGCCCCCAAGTTTTTGGACGCTACCGACGCGCTGGCCGTGGCCCTGTGTCACCACTACCAACAGGGCAACAACGTGAAAGCAGGCTCCAAAAGCTGGGGTAAATTCTTGGAAGACAACCCCGGCCGCACCCTAGCCGCTACCACTACCCGCAAGCCTACCCCCCGCCGCGCTAGCTAGCGGCGCAGCCGGCGTTGGTGCTGCGTTTGCCCCCTGCCAGTAGCTGGCAGGGGGCTTTTTTTGCTGGTACCTGAGCCTACTGACCACTAGCTTTTATACACTAATTAGGATTGTACCAATGTGTTTTTGAATTGTATTGACCTAACAAACAAGACTAGCCAGCTAGTGAAAGCTAACGTTCAGCTAGTAGAAGTGAGTAGGTATCGCCATATACCCTACTTTTAGTACAGTATTTCCCCCCGGAAATACTATTTATAAGAAGGTACTCGCTCTATTATGCTAAGCCTCCGCTATTCTTTTGCCGCACTTGTTGCAGGCTCCCTGCTACTCGCCGGGCCTGCACTGGCGGCTCGCACGCAACCGGCCAGTCTCCGGACTGGCCGGCCTGCTACCACTGCCCGCCGAAGTGCGACGGCGCGGCTCGGAGCAGCAGCCAAGGCTGCTATCCCAGCCGGAAAAAAGGGGGCCCGGTACGCCGGTGCCCCCGCAGTAGCTACTTTATCGATACTTGACGTGGCTACGGCGCCCCTCACGGCCGCAGCTCTACCCATCGTGGCCGAGCCCAAGCTCGTATACTTGGCTGGCGTGGTGCTGGCTCCCAATGGCCAGCCTTGCCCCGGCGCCTGCGTATTTGCTACTACCAACGTGCGCCAGATGGCCGTGACCGATGCCGAAGGCAATTTTCAGCTGCAAGTGCCGGTGCAATCGGCCCTGACCGTACAGGCCGATTTCTTGGGCCAAGGCAGCAGCCAAGTGGCCCTCGACAGCCATATGCCGCTGCCCGTGCGCTTGGTACTGGCCCGCTAGGCGCCGATGGTTTTCCAACCGTTTTTTACTAAAAAGCCTCTTTCTGCTATGGAAGGGGCTTTTTTCATGTCTGGCTGAGGTTTTGCAGATGTGGGCTGGGTAGACTGGCGTGAGCGGCATAGCTGCTTACTTTAGCCTTTCCATTACTGCTATTTTATGCTATCGCTTTCGCTATCTGCCGTGGCCAACGCCCTCCCCCCCCCTCCGCACCCAGCCGAGCTGCCGCTGCTGGCCAGCCTGCCCGAGTTCAACCCCAACCCCATTGTGTGCCTCGACAGCAGCGGCCGGCAGCTTTATGCCAACCCGGCCGCCCTCGGCCTGCGCCATGGCCTGAGCCGGGCCGAGCAGGTGCAGGTGCGGCAGCAGCTGCGGGCCGTGGCGGCGGCGGGCCCCCACGCGCCCACGCAAGAAATCCAGGTAGGTAAGCGGCACTTCCACATGCAGGTAGTAGCCATGCCGGCGCCCGCAGGCAGCCTCACGCTGTTTTTGGCCGAAACTACTGCACGGGTGCAGGCCGAACAACAGCTATCGGACCAGCAGCACTTCATGAGCACTATTTTGGATGCTACGCCCAGCGCCATTTTTGTGCGCGATGCAGCTGGCGGTTTCGCCTTTGAAAACCGCACAGCCACCGAGCTGCGCCAGCTCACGGGCTACCTGCACCACACGCAGGCCCAGGCCCCTACCCCCCTGCAGGCGGCCGAATTAGCCAGCTACCTGGCCTCCGATGCACACGTGCTGGCCACCGGCGAGCACCTTACCCACGAAGCTGACCTTACCCTGGCCTCGGGCGAGGTGCGCCACTTTTATGTGGTGAAGCGCCCGCTGGTGCGGCCCGACGGCACGCGCCAGGTGCTAGTAGTGAGCACCGACATCACAGCGCAGCAGGCGGCTTCGCTGGCGCTGGCCCAGCGCCAAAAGCAGTACCGCGACCTAATGATGCACTCGCAGGCGCTCATTTGCACCCACGACCTGGCGGGCTGCCTGCTCTCGGTCAACCCGGCAGGGGCCGACATGCTGGGCGTGCCGCTGGCCGAGGTGCCGGGCCGCTACCTGCACCAGCTGTGCGCGCTCGAGCACGAGCCGCGCGTGGCCAGGTACCTGCGGCGCTTCGCTACCTCCAACAGCCAGCGGGGCACCATGGCCCTGACCTATGAGGACCGTCCCACGCGCTACGTACTCTACGACAACCACTTGGTGCACGAGCCGGGCCAAGCGCCCTACGTTATTGGCTACGGCCAGGATATTACGGAGCGGGTGCTGGCCGAACGCGAGCTGAAGCGCGCCAAAATGGCTGCCGAAGCCGCCGTGCGGGCCCGCGAGAACTTTCTGGCCAATATCAGCCACGAAATCCGCACGCCGCTCAACGGGGTGCTGGGCATGGCCAGCCAACTGGGCAAAACCCAGCTCGATGGGCGCCAGCAAGACTTTGTGCGCACCATCCGGCACGCGGGGCAGCACTTGCTGCACGTTATCAACGATGTGCTCGACATGGCCAAGATTACTTCGGGCAAGATGGAGCTGGAGGCCGTGGCCTTCAACCTCTGCGACTCGATGAGCGAGGCCATGCGCCCCCTCGCGGCCCAGGCACAGGAAAAGGGCCTGCACCTCACCGGCACGCCGCTGCGTGCTTCTTGTGCGCACCCGTGGGTGCTGGGCGACCCGCACCGCCTCAACCAGATACTCATCAACCTGGTGGCCAATGCCATTAAGTTTACTGAGCCGGGCGGGCGCATCACCATCATCAGCAAGCAGCTGGCCGAAACGGCCACTACGCTCACGGTGCGCTTCAGCGTCGAAGACACGGGCATCGGCATTGCGCCCAACAAACAGGCATTGGTTTTTGAGGGCTTTACCCAAGCTTATTCCGACACCACACGGCGCTTTGGCGGCACCGGGCTGGGCCTGAGCATCTCGCGGGCGCTGGTCGAGCAGCTGGGCGGCCAGCTCACGCTCAGCAGCGAGCTGGGGCGGGGCAGCACGTTTGCCTTCACCCTCACGCTGCCCAAGGGCCCACGCCCCGCAGCTACCCATGCTGCTACCGATGCCTACGACACCGGGGCGCTGCACGGCCGGCGGCTGCTGGTGGTAGAAGACAACGAGATAAACCGCACCGTGGCCCGGCTTCTTTTTGAGGGCTGGGGGGCGGTAGTGGAAGAAGCCGAAGATGGCCTGTCCGGCGTGCACCGCGTGCGCGACGAAGCCCAGCCCTTTGAGTTGGTGCTGATGGATATTCAGCTGCCGGGCCTCAATGGCCTCGATGCTACGGCTGCCATCCGGGCCCTCCCCGACCCGGCGCGCGCCGAGGTGCCCATTGTGGCACTCACCGCCAATGCCTTCCGCACCGACCGCGAGCGCTACCTAGCCGCCGGCATGAATGCGTGCCTGGCCAAGCCCTTTGAGGAAGAAGAGGTGTACCACACGCTGGCTTTGCTGCTCCCCCCCTTGCCCGGTGCAACCGAGGCCGCCCAGCCGAGCTACGACCTGACCAAGCTGCGCGCCCCGGCGCGGGGCCGCGAGGAATTTGTGTTAAAAATCATCCAGTCTTTTTTACGCAACATGCCCAGCAGCCTGGCCCGCCTGCAAGGGGCCGCCGCTGCCGGCAACTGGGAAGAAGTAGCCCGCGTCACGCACCACATCAAGCCCAGCCTCGAATCGGTGGGCGTCGCCTACCTGCCAGCCGCCGTGCGGCAGCTCGAAACTGCCGCCGCCGAGCACTACCCGCAGCTGCCCGCCGCCGCCGCCCAGCTGGCCGCCCAAGTGCAGCGCGCGCTGGCCGAACTGCCCCGCGAGCTGCCCCCGCAGGAGTAACTTGAGGAGTGGACCACGGCTCGCAACGCGCTGCGTCAAACAGCATTTACGCAGGCTACGCTTGTTGCCCTACAGGCTGCGGAGGTGGCGCGTAAATTCTTCTTGGTACGATTTGCCGACGGGTATTTCGTAGGCGCCGAGCTTAAGCATGTGGTCTTCGACGGCCTCGATGCGCCGCAAGTTCACGATGTAGGAGCGGTGTACTCGCAGGAAGTGCGCAAAGGGCAGCCGCTCGCTCAAGGCCTTGAGCGTCATGTACACGATGTGCTTTTGGGTGGTCGTCACCAGCACCGAATAGGTCGAGAGCGCCTCGATGTAGAGCACCTCGTCAAAATTAATTTTGATGGAGCGGGTGCCCACTTTCACAAATAGCTCGGGGGCTGGCTCGGGCTTGGCGGGGGGTAGGGCTGGCGCAGCCGAGCGGGCCGCCAGCACTTTGTTAATGGCCTGATTGAAGCGCACCAGCTCCACGGGTTTCACCAGGTAGTCAACTACTTGCAGCTCGAAGGCGGCTACCGCAAAATCGCGGTGCGTAGTTACCAACACAATGGCTGGCCCGGGCTTGGGTAGCAGCCGGGCCAGCTCTAGGCCCGTGATGGTGGGCATTTCCACATCTAGCAGCAGCAGGTCGCACTGCCCGCCTTGCCGGAAAAAAGCCAGTGCTTCGAGGCCGCCGGGTAGCGAGGCTAGCAGCTGCAATTCGGGCGTGAGGTCAACTAAGTGCTCGAGTGTAAACCGATTAATTTCATTATCATCGACGATAATGCAGGTCAGTGGCGCGGCAGTAGTCATAGACAAGGTGGGGTTTGGAGCAACCCTAGGAGCAGTGCAAGCAAAAACAAAGGTATTACTTCCCCGCCTAGCCGCTCGCCAGCCGGTCAAGGCTCAGAAACCACCGGCCTACCTAGCGCCTGTACAGGCACAAGATTTTATTCCTCAGGGTGCTGGGAGCGTCACCGCGTCGGCGAGGCACGGGGTAGGTAGCGGGGCTTGCCCCCACCCGACGCTGGTGCGAACTCGTAGTGGTGGCGCCAGCGCCAGGCGGGGCAAGCCCCACTCCCTACCCCGTCGGCTGGCTCGAACGGGCGCTCATAATCTGCGCCGCCGCGAGGGGGTAGGCTAAGCTAACTGCACATCGCCGCGCAAAAACGTGACGGCGTAGCCGCCAATATCGACGCGGTCGCCGCGCAGGCGGCACCACAGCTCGCCGCCGCGCGCCGACTCCTGGCGGGCAAATAGCTCGGTTTTGCCCAGCTTCTCGGCCCAAAATGGGATGAGCGTGCTGTGCGCCGAGCCGGTAACCGGGTCTTCGGGCACGCCCACTTCGGGGGCAAAAAAGCGCGACACAAAATCGACCGGTCCGCTGCCGGGCGCGGTGGCAATGAGGCCGATGTAGCCCAGGCCTTCGAGCGCCACAAAGTCGGGGCGCAGGGCCAGCACCTCGTCGGCGTGGGCAAACTCGACTACCAAATCGCGCGAGGCGAGCACGGCCAGGGGCGTGGCCGCGCCGGGGCCCAGCGAGCGCGTGAGCACTTCGGGGTACTCGGCGGGGGGTAGGGCACGGGGCGGGCGGCTCGGGAAGTCGAGCACCAGGCGGCCGTCGGCCTCGCGGCGCACTTTCAGCAGGCCGCTTTTGCTCTGAAACGTGATTTCGGGCTTGGCGTAGCCGCGCTCGTTCCACAGCACGTGGGCCGAGGCCAGCGTGGCGTGGCCGCAGAGGTCAATCTCGAAGGTAGGCGTGAACCAGCGCAGGTGAAAATCGGCCTCTTCGCCGCGCAGAGGCACGAAGAAAGCGGTTTCGGCCAGGTTGTTTTCGGCCGCGATGAGCTGCATGGTTTCGGCAGGCAGCCACTCGTCGAGCGGGCACACGGCGGCCGGGTTGCCGGTGAAGGGCCGGCGCGCAAAGGCATCGACCTGGTAGATAGGGGTAGTCATGAAAAAGGGGGAAAGGCCTGGAATAGCGCGGCGCAACGGCTAGCCGCACCAGCGGCCGCAAAGATGCGCGGCCCCGGCCGGCGGCCAGCTACTGCGCGGCCCGCGCTAGCACGATTTCGAGGATACGCGCCGCCTTTTCATTGCTCGGCAGCTGGTCAAATTCGGGTAAATCCAGAATAAGCTGCGTAACGGCCGGCGAAGTGATAATGGTGTTGCCCAGCAGGCCGGGGCCGGTGAGGGCAAAGCCGCCGTCGTGCAGCGTGGTGTTTATCAGCACCGTGGCCGAGTGGGCCGTGAGCGATTGGAGGAAGCTACCCATAAAGCAAAGGATTGAAGTGAGTTAAGATGAGACGTGCCGGCATTGGCGGGGCCCTACCCCCCTGCCTTCGCCAAGGAATTACAAATAAGCTAGCCACCAGTGCGCGTGCCGCTGCTTGTAGCCCTGGTACCAGCGGCAGGGCCAGTAGAGCAGCGCCACTACCACCACCCACACCACATAGGCGCGCAGTAGGCTGGGGTGGTAGGCAGCAGGCTGAGGCACGCCGGGCGGCGCAAACGACAGGTTGTAGGGCTGCCCGAAGGCCAGGGCCGTCCAGATATAAGAGCCGCCGCTGATGAGGCACAGATGCAGCAGGTAGTAGAACATAGGCACCCGGCCGTAGGTACTCAACCAGCGGCCGAGGCGCCCTACCCCCCCTTCGCTCACCGAAAGCAGCAACAGCGCCACGCCCAGCGTGAGGCACAAAAACAGCAGCGATGGCGGGTACTTGGTGATGTTTACGAAAGAGAGCAGCGTGTACAAGGGCCCGCGCGACTGCCCGCTCCAGGGGGCGGGGTCGCCGTACAGGTTGGTGAAGCGCAGGCCCACGAATAGCAGCAGCCCCCCTACCCCTGCCCACCGCAGCCAACGCTGGCGCAGCACCAACGGCGCCCGAAACCACGGCCCCAGGCAGTAGCCGGCGGCCATGACGGCAGTCCAAGGTAGGATAGTGTAGGCCACGAGCACCGGCAGCGTGGGCGTGACGTCGAACTGAAACGGACGGTCGTAGAGCAGGGCCGGCAGCAGGTTGGCGGCCGTCACAGGCTGCAGCTGGGGCAGCAGGTGCTGGCCTGCCAAAAAGACCAGCGCTAGCGTGGCTACCAGCCCCCGCGGCAGCCAGATAAGGCCCGCTAGCACTAGCATGCTCCAGCCCAAGGCCCAGATTACCTGCAGCAGAAAGCCGTCGTAGTTCCAGTGGAGTATGAAGCTGATGACCACTATCTCTAGCACTAGCAGCCACAGCCCGCGCGTGACCAGAAACCGGCTCGTAGCACCCCGGCTAGCTCGCTTTTGCTGAGACAGAAAAACGCTGGTGCCCGCCAGAAACACGAACGTAGGCGCACAAAAGTGCGTGACCCAGCGCGTGACAAACAGCAGCACCGAGGCGTGGGCCACGTCTTCGGCCCGCACCGCCATGGGGCTCCAATACTCGCGGATGTGGTCGAGAGCCATAATCACCATCGCCAGGCCGCGCACCACGTCAATGGCCCGCACGCGGGGGGTAGCTGCCCGGCCAGCCGGCGGGGTAGTAACGAGTTGCTGCATAGCGAAAAGCGGGCTAAAACCAGCCAGCAAGTTACCCCAGCTGACTGGTTGAGCACGCAACTTTAAAACATTGGCCGCGCAGTTTGTTGTCTGGCGAAAATCTGAACTCTGTATGAAGCAAAATAAGGAAGCCGAAGAAGAGCAAGCCGCCGAAGAGCGCAGCGCGCCTTCGGGCAAAATCATTTACAAAGCCATTCTGGCCGAGGGCGAGGAGGAGTTGAAGCGCTCCTCAGCGGCACTGTTTTGGTCGGGGCTGGCCGCCGGGCTTTCGATGGGCTTTTCGATGATTGCCGAAGGCCTGCTGGCCCGCTACCTGCCCGACGCGCCCTGGCGGCCGCTGGTGGCCAACTTTGGCTACAGCCTGGGCTTTCTCATCGTCATTCTGGGCCGGCAGCAGCTCTTTACGGAGAATACGCTCACGCCCATTCTGCCACTGCTGCAAAAGTGGAACTGGCCCACCCTGCGCAACGTGGCCCGGCTGTGGGGCATCGTGTTGGTGGCCAACCTGCTGGGTGGCCTGCTGCTAAGCCTCGTCATTGCGCACTCCACGGCCTTCGAGCCCGAAGCGCAACGCGAGTTTGCGCACCTGGGGCAGCAGGCGCTGGCGCACGGCTTCGGCACCACGCTGCTACGCGGCATCTTTGCGGGCTGGCTTATCGCGCTCATGGTGTGGTTGTTGCCGTTTGCGGAGGAGGGGCGCATCTGGGTGATAATTTTCGTGACCTACATCGTGGGAGTAGCGCATTTCAGCCACGTCATTGCCGGCTCGGTGGAGGTATTTACGCTGGCTGCGATGGGCCAAACCAGCTGGGGCACGGCGCTGGGCAGCTTCACGGTGCCGGCGCTGCTGGGCAATATTCTGGGCGGCGTTATGCTGGTGGCCGCCCTCAACCACGCGCAGATAACGGCGGGCGAGGAGGACGAAAAGGGCTAGCAACGCCGCTCGCCGCCCGACCTTTGCGGCCTTCGTCCCCTACCCCCCTCGTTTATGCCAACCAAGCTTGAACCCTGGCGCACGCTGCGCTCGGAGCTGGTGTTTGACCACCGCTGGTACCAGCTGCGGCGCGACCATGTGCGCCTGCCCAGCGGCCAGGAGCTCGACGACTACTTCGTGAGCGTGCGGCCCCACGTGGTGCTCACCTTTCCGCTCACGGCTGATAACCAAGTAGTTTTTGTGCGCCAATACAAGCATGCCGCCGGCCAAATACTGCTAGAGCTGCCCGGCGGCGTAGTCGATGCCCACGAAACATCCATCCCCGGCGCCGCCGCCCGCGAGCTGCTCGAAGAAACCGGCTACGCCCCGCCCCTACCCCCCGAGCCGCTGCTCGATGTGTACGACAACCCAACCAAGGACACCAACCAGATTTCGTTTTTCCTGGCGCGCGACGTGCGCCCAGTAGCCGCCCAGCACCTCGACCCCACCGAGAATATTGAGGTAGTGCTGGTGCCACTGGCCGAGGTAGAGGGGCTGGTTTTGCGGGGCGAAATCCGGGTGTCGGGCTCGGTAGCGCTGTGCCTACTGGCGCTACGGCGGCTGGCCATTTATTAGCAGTAGCGCGAACGTTGTAATTCGCGTTTTCGCGCCGTTCGGATGTCTTTAACGGCGCGGGGACGCGAACTACAAAGTTCGCGCTACTGCTGGCTTGCTCAACCAGTAGTAGGCTTCAGGCAAAGAGTTTGTCATGCCGCGCCGCGCTCGCCATGACAAACTCTTTTTATAAGTTTTGATTCGTTCTTCAACCCCTTCCAAATGCGGCAACTCACTGATTTTCTGGGGCAGCTGCCCGACCCGGTAGTGGTGTTGGGCGTGCTGCTGGGCGGCCTGGCCCTGGGGCTGGGGGCCAAAACACTGCTTTTTACCGGGCTGCGGGCCTACGGCCGGCGCGAAGATTCGGCGCTGGCCCGCTCGGTGGGCAGGCACCTGAACGCTACCAGCGCCTTTTTCTTTCCGGTGCTGGCGCTGTCGCTGCTGCTGCCACTGCTGCCGCTACCACCAAAGCCGTTTGAGGTGTTGCGCCGGCTACTCGAATTTTCGCTGATTTTATCTTTTGGCTGGGGGCTTATCCAAACCCTGGAAGTAGCGCAAGACCTGATACAGCGACACTACCAGCTCGAAACCGGCGACAACCTGCGGGTGCGCAAGCTCTTCACACAGCTGCAGTTTATCAAGAAAGTGGTGGTGGGCATCATCGGCTTCGTGGCCGTGGGACTGGTGCTGATGAGCTTCGAAACGGTGCGCCGGCTGGGCACCGGGCTGCTCACTTCGGCGGGTATTGCGAGCGTTATTGTAGGTTTTGCGGCTCAGCGTTCTATCAGCAACTTACTGGCAGGCTTTCAGTTGGCGTTCACGCAGCCTATTCGCCTCGACGATGTGCTGGTAGTGGAGGGCGAGTGGGGCCGGGTCGAGGAAATCACGTTTACCTACGTCGTGCTCAATATCTGGGACGAGCGCCGGCTGGTGCTACCCCTCAACTACTTCATCGAAAAGCCCTTTCAGAACTGGACGCGCACCAGCGCGCAGCTCACGGGCAGTGTGTTTATCTACGCCGACTACACGGCGCCCGTCGAGGCCCTGCGCACCGAGCTGCGCCGCCTGCTGGCCACCCACCCGCTCTGGGACCAGCGCGTGTGCGTGCTGCAAGTCACCGACACCAAAGACCGCGTGCTGGAGCTGCGCGCCCTGATGAGCGCCGCCAACGCCAGCGCGCTCTTCGACCTGCGCTGCGACGTACGCGAGCAACTGGTGGCCTACTTGCAGCAGCACCACCCCGACAGCCTGCCGCGCACCCGCGTAGCGCTGCCCGCAGCCACTGCGTAGCTTCTTTACTACCGCGAAGGGGGGTAGGGCCACAGGGCTTCCGACTGTTTCGGGAAACGGGCCGTACACCACAGCTGGCCGCGACTGCGGCCTGGGCGGCACGCTTGTTTTACTGTATTTATTAGGATAGCTTAGATGGAGATGCATTTCATTCGCCGCGGCACTGGCAAACCACTGCTGCTGCTGCACGGCCTCGGGGGCAGCTGGCGCTCGTGGCAGACAATACTGGACGGCCTGGCGAGCGAGCGCGAGGTGATTGCCGTCGATTTGCCGGGTTTTGGCGACACGCCGCCGCTCAATGGGCCGGTCACCATCGGCACGCTGGCCGATGCCGTGACCGATTTTTTGCGTGCCCGCGATTTGCTGGGCGTCGATGTGGTGGGCAGCTCGATGGGCGCGCGTCTGGTACTAGAGCTGGCCCGGCGCGGCGGGGTAGTAGGCGCGGTAGTGTCGCTCGACCCCGGCGGGTTCTGGCAGGGCTTGGAAATACCGGTGTTTTACCACAGCGCTTATCTCACCCATAAGCTGGTGTGCGCCTTGCAGCCCGCCATGCCTTTTCTGACTGGCAATGCCGTGACGCGTACCGTGCTGTTTGCGCAGTTCTCGGCGCATCCGTGGCAAATTCCGGCGCAGGCGGCCCTCGACGAAACGCGCAGCTACAAGCGCGCGCGCTCGTTTGACGAGCTACTGCGCAATCTGGCGTATGGCGAAGAGCAGCAGCGCGCGCCCAAGGGCTCGATTACTGCGCCGCTGGTTATCGGCTGGGGCCGTCAAGACCGCGTGTGCTTTTCCCACCAGTCAGATTTAGCGCTCCAAAAATTTGCCGATGCCCGCATCTATTGGTTTGAAAACTGCGGCCACTTCCCACAGTGGGACCAGCCCGACGAGACCATTCGCCTGATACTAGCCGTTACCAATGGCCAGCACTTCCTGGATAAAGACATTGCGCAGCGCACTCCCACGGCCTCCAAGCCCGTGCCCCAAGCCGCTGTGGTGGCGGGCGTAGCAGCGCTGGTAGCTAGCGCCGCTTGGCTGCTGCTGCGCAAAAAGGCGTAGCATCGGCGCCCGGCAACCACCTACTGAAAGCGGCAGTATCTAGGTAGATACTGCCGCTTTTTATTTCCCTACCCCCTTTATGGCACCCGATTATCAACCCATTGCCTGCGGCTTCTACGACGAGCTGGAAGCCATTGCAACCCGCAAGAAGCAAGTTTACCTACAGTATTTCAACGATTTGCGGCAGCTCTGCCAGGGCACTACAAGCATCAAAACCTTCGTCACCCGCGACCACGCCGAATACGCTGTGCTGGCCTCGGGCGAGGAAATTCGCCTCGACCACATCATCCGGGTTGACGATACCGCCGCGCCAGGCTTTGTCGAATATCCGGATTTTCGATGCGGCTGCTAGCGCGAGGTTAGCTAACTGCTCATTCATCTGTTAGCGTAGTTTCAGAACTCCTTTGGGATGGTAGGATTACCTGTGCCCGTAGCAGCCATTCAGCAAACCATTCAAGGGGTATATGAACTGCTGAAAAATCTAATTTTTGAAGCTCTTCAAGAGTATACGTATTGGCTAAAAACAAATCCCATTGAACAGAAACATCATCTATGATATCTTGAAGTGATAAGCTCTCGATTGGCAGCTGCCCCATACGCCCAGCCATAGCGAACTCATCACACCAATGGGCGATATCTTGATGCGTAAATTCTGTGGTACCGCTTAGAGCAGCTTGTAGGAGAAAAAGGAGATGATTTGGGGTGAATGACAATGAAATCTTTCGCCATCCGCTTTCTCGCCATGACCCCAAATACCGATTGTGGCCCTTTCTATTACCAAGGCGGAATTCGTAATTCATTGTGCACTTTTGAAGAAAAGGCTGCAATCTACAAATACTACATCTGCCTTATTTTTATTACCCCCTACGTCCAGTACTGCACCGGCGCGTTGGGAAAGCGGCGCTGCCACTCGGCATAAAACCACGTCTTCAGCTCCTTCATCGTGGGCAGGTCGTAGACGTATTTGAGGCCGCCGAACTTGTTGCGCTTCACGGCGCGGGTGCTCTCCTCCAAGTCGAGGCTAGTATTGGGGTACCAGCCGAGCAGCACCTCTTTCGAGCCGGGCGTGAAGCGGTGAGTGATGAACTCCACGGTGAGGTCGCAGTCAAAATTGAAGGCCGCCTGCAGGCGGTCGAACAGCGCGCCGTAGTGCTGCTGCCAGTCGGGCAGGGGCATAATGGGGGCCAGCACCACACCCACCGGATAGCCACCACCGCCCTGGGCCACGGGCAGCGCCAGCTGCCGCAGCGCCTGAATGCGGGCCTCAATGCTGGCGGTGCCGCCCTCTAGCTGCCGGGCCAGCGGCTCGGCATTGAGCGAGGCGCGAGCACGGGTGTGGCCGCCGTGCGGCTGCCCGAGCAGGCTCTCGACGTGGTCGTACTTGCTCACGAAGCGGAGTCTACCCCCCTCGCGGCCAGAAAAATAGCGCACAGTTTCGGCCAGCGCGCCGGTGAGGTGCTCAATGCCCAGCACGTCGGTGTAGCAGCTGGCCTCAAAGCTAACAGGGCGGTCGGCACGCTCGTAGGCCTGGGTATTTTCGAGCAGCTGCGGCAGGTTGGCAAATACGCGCACCACGGGCGGGCCACTGAGGCTGCCGGCCAGGTAGCAGTACTGGCAGTGCGCAGGGCAGCCCTCGGCGAGGTTGAGTTGGTAATCGGCCGAGGGGGGGGTAGGCTGCAAGCGGAGCGCGCCAGCGGGGGCATTCACCACGGCCAGCGTGGTTTTGGCGGTGCGGTAAGTAGCGCGCTCATCGTCGCCACGCAGGCCGGTGAGGCGGTTGCTTTTCAGCAGTTCGATGTCGAGGTTGAGAGCCGTGGCGCGGGCCAATATTTGCTGGCCGTAGGCTTCGTCGAGGGCGGCTGGCGTGAAAAGCACGCGTTTGGGCAGCCATACTTTCGCGCCGTGGGTACGGGCCGTTTCATCAACTAGCGTGCGCGGCAGGGCGGGCGTAGGCGCATTCAACACGGGCAAAAAGAGGTCAGTCTGCATAAAATACTAAACGCCCAACTGCCCATAATAGGTCATTCTCAGCCACTTTAGCGCGGCATTTTTATCCCTTATCCACAAGTACTTAGTGCTTATTATTTACTCTTTCTTCGATGCCTCATTTCCCTGCCCCCTCGGCACTCCGAAACAAGCGTAGTAGCCGCACCCGTTTTTGCGTATAACCAGGCCATGATTGACGCGCCCCTTATTCTTACGCTGACGCTCGACGCGGCCAGCCAGGCTTTTTTGACGAACAGCGGAAACGTTACTTTCCAGCCAAAATCAACTACCTCAGCGCTCACCTCACGCTGTTTCATGCGCTGCCCGGTGCCGAAGAAGCCCACATTGCCGACGACTTGCGCGCAGCGGTGGCGGCCCAGCCGGGCCCACTAGCCTTACACGTGTCGGGCCTCAAGTTTATGGGCCGGGGCGTGATGTACACGCTCGACAACCCTACCCTACCGGCGCTGCACCGGCGCCTGCAACAGCAGTGGCAGTCTTGGCTATCGCCCCAAGATGAGCAAGGCCTGCGCCCCCACATCACCGTTCAAAATAAAGTAGACCCGGACGTAGCACGTGCGCTACACACCGAGCTGAGCGCTAGCTTTGTGCCCTTCGACGCCACGGGCACGGGGCTGGCGCTGTGGGCCTACCGCGGCGGCCCCTGGGAGCAGCGGCAGTTGTTCCCGTTTGGGCCGGGCTAAATGGGCAGCGGCTGGCTGCTGTACTCCAAAAATTCGCAAAGCACCTGCTGCACCGATGTGCCAGCCCCGCTAATGGCCAGCTGCGGCGGCGTAAGGTAGCCGGGCACGCCCTGCAAATAACTGCTGGGCAGCGGCGCAAAGCTCATGTGCCAGCCTCTAAATTCGCGCCGGGGCAAGAGGCCATCGGCTAGTTTTTCGAGGCGGCTGTGGCGAGGGTCGGCTTCGATGCGGGTGTAGAGGCGGCGCACCGCTACCGGGCACCCTTCAATGACATGCAAGAACTGCCCACCCCCATACATCAGTACGCCAGTAATGCCCGCTAGCTGGTTGGCGCGGCGCGCGCGCCGCAGCAATTGCAATAGCCCCGCTTCACTTAAATTGGCAATAGCCGTACTAACATAGACGATGCTATGACAGGTTTCTCCTTCCTCTTTGTTCATACGCACTCGCCTAGCACAACCTGCACAGCCTTATCAGTTTCTAACAGTGATATCACGAAATTCCTATAGAGCCTATTGGAGACTGATCCAACAAATATACTTTATCTAACACTACTTCTTTCATTTTCATGAACTTAAAAACACTCCCTGCCAAGCCATTGACTGCTGATGTCGTACTCATTGGGGCGGGTATTATGAGCGCCACGCTGGGCGTTTTGCTCAAAGAGTTGGACCCTACCCTTACCCTGGCCGTGTACGAGCGCCTCGACGCGGTAGCCGCCGAAAGCTCCGACGCCTGGAACAACGCTGGTACTGGCCACTCCGCTTTTTGCGAGCTTAACTACACGCCGCAGTTGCCCGATGGCAGCGTCGATATCTCGAAGGCCGATAAAATTGCCGAGCAATTTGAGCTTAGCAAGCAGCTGTGGGCTAGCCTAGTGCAGGCCGGCCAGCTACCCGAGCCAACGTCTTTTATCCACAGCATTCCGCACATGAGCTTTGTGTGGGGCACCGAAAACGTGGCGTATTTGCGCCAGCGCTACGAGGCGCTGCTGGGCTCGCCGCTGTTTGCCGGAATGGAATTTAGCGATGACCCGGCCCAGATTGCGGAGTGGATTCCGCTGGTGATGG
>Ga0160428_1001728_pt1 | contig 15287 bp, 11 predicted proteins | sample SolpanmetagenomM_FD_108198 | JGI IMG/M metagenome (GOLD analysis project Ga0160428, IMG submission 108198) | Solar panel surface microbial communities from Lawrence Berkeley National Laboratory, California, USA - M | ecosystem: Engineered > Built environment > Solar panel > Unclassified ... | reverse complement strand
GGAGCCGATGTGATGAACATGTCGGTCGCCTCGTCCTCGGTGAAGAAGGGCGAGACCCTCATCGACACCGCTGCCACCCTCAACGCCATGCGCCCCGACATCATCGTGGTGCGCCACCACGCGGCAGGCGCCGTGCACCTCCTGGCCCGCAAGGTCGACTGCGCCGTGGTCAATGCCGGCGATGGCGCCCACGAGCACCCCACGCAGGCGCTCCTCGACGCGCTGACAATCCGGCGCAACAAGGGCCGGATCGAAGGACTGCGGGTCGCGATCTGCGGCGACGTCCTGCACAGCCGCGTGGCCCGTTCGAACCTCATCCTGCTCCAGGCTCTCGGTGCCCGGGTCCGGGTGATCGGCCCCTCGACCCTGCTGCCCACCGGCATCGAGCGCTTCGGGGTCGAGGTCTTCACCGACATGCGCAAGGGTCTAGAGGGCTGCGACATCGTCATGATGCTGCGCCTGCAGCGTGAGCGCATGAACGGCTCCTTCGTGCCTTCCGTGAAGGAGTACTTCCGCTATTTCGGGCTCGATGCCGACAAGCTGCGGCTGGCGGCCTCCGACGCCCTGGTAATGCATCCGGGCCCGATGAACCGCGGCGTCGAGATCTCTTCGGAGATCGCCGACGGAGCGCAGTCGCTCATCCGCGAGCAGGTCGAGATGGGCGTGGCCGTGCGCATGGCGGTGCTGGAAGCCCTGGCGACGCATCTGCCGAACGCGTGAGACGACCGCAGCGTCTGGCCGCCTACAGGCTGAGCAGCGCCCCCTCCGCTCCCAGCACCCCCTCAGAGAAGACCACCCGCGCGCCATCGAGGCGGGCTTGGCCGCCCGCGACGAGGGCCAGGGCCTGCGGATAAAGCCGGTGCTCCTGCACCAGGATGCGGGCGGCGAGGGCGTCGGCATCGTCGCCAGGCCGGACGGGCACGGCACCCTGCGCGATGATCGGGCCGGCATCGAGTTCGGGCACGACGTAGTGCACGGTGCAGCCATGCAGCCGCACCCCGGCGGCGAGCGCCTGTTCGTGGGTGTGCACACCCTTGAACAGCGGCAGCAGGGAGGGATGGATGTTGATCATCCGGCCGGCCCAGGTCTCGACGAACCCGGCGGTGAAGATCCGCATGAAGCCGGCGAGACACACGAGGTTGATGCCGGCCGCCTCCAATTCGGCGTGCAGCGCGGCATCGAAGGCCTCTCGGCTCGGGTAGGCCTTGTGATCGACGGCACGAGTCGGAATTCCACGCTCGGACGCGTAGGTCAGGCCAGGCGCTTCGGGGCGATTGGATGCCACCAGCACGATCTCGGCGGGGTAATCCGGCGCCTCGGCCGCAGCGATCAGCGACGCCATGTTCGAGCCGCGCCCCGAGATGAGAATCGCGACGCGGGCCTTGCCGCCAACCGAAGACGACGATGTGGGTAGGACCGCCATCAGAAGGCGAGCCGGCCTTCGAAGGTCACGGGCTCGGTCCCGCGCGGGGTGATGCGGCCGAGGCGGACCGGGGATGCGCCCCCGAGGTCGAGGGCCTTCGACACCGCGCTCACGCTCTCGGGCGCCACCACCACGACCATGCCGATGCCGCAATTGAAGGTGCGCAGCATCTCGGATTCGGCGACCGCGCCGACGTCCGACAGCCAGCCGAAGACCGGTGGCGGGATGATCGCGTCGAGGTCGATGCGGATGCCGACGCCGTCGGGCAGCACCCGAGGCAGGTTGTCAGGGAAACCGCCGCCGGTGATGTGGGCGAGCGCCTTGATCCCATCGGTGGTACGCAGGGCTGCCAGCAACGGCTTGACGTAGATCTGGGTCGGCTCCAGCAGGGCTTCGCCGAGGGTCCGGGCAGGCTCGAAGGGCGCAGGATCGTCGTAGGACAGGCCGCTCTTCTCGACGATGCGGCGCACCAGCGAGAAGCCGTTGGAGTGGACCCCCGAGGACGGCAGGCCAAGGACGACGTCGCCGGGCACGATGTTGCCGCGTGGCAGCAGGGTCCCACGCTCGGCCGCCCCGACGCTGAAACCGGCGAGATCGTAGTCGGATCCGTCGTAGAGGCCCGGCATCTCGGCAGTCTCGCCACCGATGAGCGCACAGCCGGCGAGCCGACACCCGGCCGCGATGCCCCGCACGATGTCAGCGCCCACGCCTGGCACCAGCTTGGCGGTGGCGAAATAGTCGAGGAAGAACAACGGCTCGGCGCCCTGCACGATGATGTCGTTGACGCACATGGCCACGAGATCGATGCCGATGGTGTCGTGCCGGTTCGTCTCAATGGCGATCTTGACCTTGGTGCCGACGCCGTCATTGGCCGCCACCAGGATCGGATCCTTGAAACCCGCGGCCTTCAGATCGAACAGGCCGCCGAACCCGCCGATCTCGGCATCGGCCCCCGGCCGGCGGGTGGCGCGCACCAGCGGCTTGATCGTCTCGACCATGGCGTTGCCGGCATCGATGTCGACGCCCGCTTCCGCGTAGGTCATTCCGTGTCTGGGCTCGCCGGTCATCCGCGCCGCTCTCCGAAGGTCCGTGTTCCGCGACCTCTAACCGCTCCCGCGCGCCTTCGCGAGTCCGTCCTTGCAGGTCGCCCCTCGTGGGTTAGCGGGTATTCGCAGCGAGGTCCCCGGCCTGGGCTCCGCCAGCGGGGCGCGCGAAACGTCGGCATGCGCCCCGCAGCCTTGACCGCGGTCCCTCGCGTTCCCACTGTTGATCCGTGAACGGCGACGTCGCGCACACGACGATTGGGGCGGGGAACGGCCGATGCGCGGCAGGGCGATGATCGGGCTGATGGCCCTCGTGGGCTTCGCCCTCCTGCTCTATCTGCTTGCCGACGTCATGCTGCCCTTCGTGGCGGGCCTCGCGCTGGCCTATCTCCTCGACCCGATCGCGGACCGGCTCGAGCGCCTCGGGCTCGGGCGGCTCTCGGCCTCGCTCCTGATTCTCGCGGTCTTCGTGGTTGGGCTCGTGGTGGTCCTGCTGCTCGTGGTGCCGCTCGCCGCCAACCAGGTCTCCGCCCTCGTGGCGACCCTGCCCGGCATGGTCTCGCGACTGCAGGGGATCCTCGCCGAGCGGGCGGGCCCGCTGCTGCAGCGGGTGGGTGGCGCCGACGTGCTCACCGACCTGCAGTCGCAGGTCGGCACCCTGGTGGGGCAGGGCGGCACCTGGTTCCTGACTTTCCTGAAGTCCTTGTGGTCGGGCAGCCAGGCGCTGATCTCCATTGCGTCGCTCCTCGTCGTCACGCCCGTGGTGGCATTCTACCTTCTCGTCGATTGGGACCGGATGATCGGGACCCTCGATGGCTGGGTACCGCCCCGGCATCGGCCGGTGGTACGGCGCCTCGGGCGTGAGATCGACGGGGCAGTGACGGGGTTCGTCCGCGGGCAGACCCTGGTCTGCCTCATTCTCGGCACCTTCTACGCCGTCGGATTGTTCCTCGTCGGATTGAATTTCGGTGTCCTCATCGGCCTCATCGCGGGCTTCCTCACCTTCATCCCCTATGTTGGGACGCTGACCGGCTTCCTGCTCTCGGTCGGCGTTGCCCTTGCCCAGTTCTGGCCGGGTTCCGACTGGCTGCATATCGGCCTCACCATCGGGGTGTTCGTGGTCGGACAATTCCTCGAAGGCAACATCATCTCACCCAAGCTCGTGGGCGAATCGGTCGGCCTTCACCCGGTCTGGCTCATGTTTGCGCTCCTCGCCTTCGGCTCGCTGTTCGGCTTCCTCGGGCTGTTGCTGGCCGTTCCAGTGGCGGCGTCCATCGGCGTGCTGGTCCGCTTCGTCCTGGAGCGCTACCTCCGAAGTCCGCTCTACTACGCGGACGCACCCGCGCTCCTGTCAAAGCCCGAACCCTGAATGGCAATCCGCGACACCGTTCCCCCGAAGCAGCTGGCCTTCGACCTGCCGGCCGACCCGCGCTATGGCCGTGAGGACTTCCTCGTGGGACCGGCCTACGAGGCCGCTTACACGCTGATCGAGGCGTGGCCGAATTGGCCCGACACGGTGTGCCTGCTCACCGGACCACCGGGCAGCGGCAAGAGTCACCTCGCCTCGATCTGGGCGACTCGCTCCCATGCCTGGACGGCCCGGGCTTCCGAGATTACCGCAGCAACGGTGCCGCACTTCCTCTCCAACGGCGCCCTGGTGATCGAGGACATCGACCGGATCGGCGCAGACGGGGGCGTCCCCCGCGACGAGGCGGCCCTGTTCCACCTCCTCAACCTCGCGCGCGAGCGCGCCTGCCCAGTCCTCGTCACCTCCGCCACCTCAGTGGATGGGCTTGGCCTGACGACGGCGGACCTGCGTTCCCGCCTGCGCCTCGCCCCCGGCGCCACCATCCTGCCCCCGGACGACGCCCTGTTGCGCGCGGTCCTCGTCAAGCTGTTCGTCGACCGACAACTCGTGGTGGATCTCGCGATCGTTGAGGCTCTGGCGCTGCGAATCGACCGCTCCCTCGGGCGCGCCCGAGAGGTGGTCACCGCCCTGGACCGGGATGCCTTGAGCCGGGGCCGACGTATCACCAAACCCCTGGCACTGGCGGTGCTGGAGCGCCTCGGTTTCGGCGCCGGGGAACCGGAAGACGAGGACGAGGCGGATCCCGAGGATCATGCCCCGCGCTGAGGACGGCATGCCGACACGACGGACGACCGACGATCGTGCCAAAGATCGTCATGCAACCGTCACAAACGCCGGCCCGCCCCGTGCTACGACGCCGACCCTCGAAGACCTGTAGGAGACGAACTCTTGGCGGACATGGACTCGGACGCGACGGCAGCGGATGTCGGAACCCCGCGTGCCACCGAGGGCCGTACGCGGGCCGCCCGGCCCGCCGCCCGGCGAGTCGGGCAGCCCGCAGCGGTGGCCTCGAAACCCCAGCCGGGGAAGACGGTGCGGGATGTGCTTCCGGATGCCAGGGAACCCGTCTCCGATGCCCTGCCTGATGCCGATCTCGACCTGCCGCCCCCGGGAGAGCTGCCGCCGCCTCCCGCCGAGGCCCCCCTCGGCGCGGAGGCGCGTGATTCCGTGCGGGAGGCGGGGCTCGCCCTGCGCCACTCCCCCGAGCGCTTCGTCAACCGCGAGCTGTCCTGGCTTCAGTTCAACCGTCGGGTGCTGGAGGAGGCCTCGAACGCCAACCACCCTCTCCTGGAGCAGGTCCGTTTCCTCTCGATCTCGGCGAACAACCTCGACGAATTCTTCATGGTGCGCGTCGCTGGCCTGCACGATCAGGTCCGTGCCGGTCTCGTTCTACCCTCGCAGGACGGCCTGACCCCGGCCGAACAGCTGACGCGCGTAGGGACCGAGGTCTCGCGGCTCGCCCTCGATCAGCAGGCGCGCTGGCGCGAATTGCGCGGTGAACTCCTCGGCGTCGGCATCGAACTCATGGAGCCCGCCGGCCTGACCCAGGATCACAAGGCGTGGCTGGAAGACTACTTCCTCAACCATGTCTTCCCGGTCCTGACGCCGCTCGCCATCGATCCGGCGCACCCGTTCCCGTTCATTCCGAATCTCGGCTCGACCATCGCGCTGATGCTGGTGCGCCCCCGTGACGGCCGCACCCTGCGCGCGCTGATCCGCCTGCCGGCGGTGCTCGACCGCTTCGTGCGCCTGCCGGATGCCGAGAACGATTCGACCGCCCGCTTCATCGCCATCGAGCAGGTCATCGTGCTGTTCACCGGGCGGCTCTTCCCGGGATACGCCTTGCGCGGACAGGGCGCGTTTCGCGTCATCCGCGACTCGGATCTCGAAATCGAGGAGGAGGCCGAGGATCTCGTCCTGCATTTCGAGACGGCCCTGAAGCAGCGCCGCCGCGGCGTCGTCATCCGGCTGGAGGTCGAGGCCGGGATGCCCGAGGACCTGCGTGCCTTCGTGGCCGACGAACTCGAGATCGGCAGCGACGCGGTGATCTTCGTGGAGGGGATGCTGGCCCTGAACGAGCTGTCGCAGATCGTGGGCATCGACCGGCCGGACCTGAAATTCAAGTCCTACAACCCCCGCTTCCCCGAGCGCATCCGCGAGAGCGGCGGCGATGTCTTTGCGGCGATCCGACAAAAGGACTTCATCGTCCACCACCCCTACGAATCCTTCGACGCGGTGGTACAGTTCCTCGCTCAGGCTGCCCGCGACCCCAACGTGGTGGCGATCAAGCAAACGCTTTATCGCACCTCCTCGAACTCCCCGATTGTCGCGGCGCTGGCGGAAGCCGCCGAGCTCGGCAAGTCAGTGACGGCGCTGGTCGAGCTGAAGGCCCGCTTCGACGAGGAAGCCAACATCCGCTGGGCGCGCAACCTGGAGAAGGCCGGCGCGCAGGTGGTGTTCGGCTTCATCGAGCTGAAGACCCATGCCAAGCTGTCCATGGTGGTCCGGCGCGAGGGCGACCGCCTCGTCACCTACTGCCACGTGGGCACCGGCAACTATCACCCGATCACCGCGCGCATTTACACCGACCTCTCCTTCTTCACGGCCGATCCCGCCGTGGCGCGGGATGTCAGCCGGATCTTCAACTTCATCACCGGCTACGCGGAGCCCGCCGAGCTGGAGCGGATGTCGGTCTCGCCACTGACTCTGAAACCGCGCCTCTTGGAGAACATCGAGGCGGAAGTGGCCCACGCCAAGGCCGGACGGCCGGCCGCGATCTGGATCAAGTGCAACTCGCTGGTCGACCAGCAGATCATCGATGCGTTCTACGACGCCTCCCAGGCCGGCGTGCAGATCGACTGCGTGGTCCGCGGCATCTGCTGCCTCCGACCGGGAATCCCGGGGCTGTCGGAGACGATCCGCGTCAAGTCGATCGTCGGGCGCTTCCTTGAGCACGGGCGCATCTACTGCTTCGGCAACGGCGTTGGGCTGCCCCACCCCAAGGCTGTCGTCTACATCTCGTCAGCCGACCTGATGAGCCGGAATCTCGATCGCCGGGTCGAGGCGCTCCTGCCGATCACCAATCCAACGGTGCATCAGCAGGTGCTGGATCAGATCATGCTGGCCAACCTCCTCGACAACCGCCAAAGCTGGCGTGTACTGGCGTCTGGTGCCAGCGAACGGATCCAACCTGCCGAAGGGGAGGAGCCCTTCAATGCGCACAAGTATTTCATGACGAATCCAAGCCTGTCCGGGCGCGGCAAGTCGTCGAAGAAGTCGAGCCCGCGCGCCCTGAGCCGACGCGCGCAGCGTGGCTGACGGACCGTCCAGAGGAGCCCGCATGGGCCTCGACCCAGCCCGCCCCGCGCCCATCCAGGGCCCCCCCTTGTCTGGGGCCGGGGACCACATCGAGCCGGTGGCGATCATCGACATCGGTTCGAACTCGGTGCGGCTCGTCGCCTATGACGGCCTGACCCGGGCGCCCACCCCGCTCTATAACGAGAAGGTGCTGTGCGGCCTCGGTCGCAACGTGCTGTCCACGGGCCGCCTCAACGAGGAGGCGGTGCGCCGGGCGCTCGTAGCGCTCGCGCGTTTCCGCGTGCTTTGCGAGACCATGCGCGTGTCGCGCACCTTCGTGCTGGCCACCGCTGCCGCACGCGACGCCGAGAACGGCCAGGAATTTCTGGCTGCGGCGGAAGCCGCCTGCGGCCAGCGCATCGAACTGCTCTCCGGCCGGCGCGAGGCCGAACTCTCGGCGCTGGGCGTCATCTCGGGCTTCCACGCACCCGACGGCGTCGTGGGCGACCTCGGCGGGGGGTCCCTGGAACTGGTGGATGTACGCGGGGCCACGGTCGGGATGGGCGTGACGATGCCGCTCGGCGGCCTCGCCCTCCAGGATCTCTCGGGCGGCTCGGTCAAGAAGGCCCTCAAGATCGTCCGCGAGAACCTGAAGAAGGCCGCGCCGCAGCTGGAGACCCTGCGCGGGCGCAGCTTTTACGCGGTGGGCGGCACCTGGCGAGCCCTGGCGCGGCTGCATCAGTCGGCCCGGGGCTATCCGCTTCACGTCATGCACGGTTACAGCGTCGAGCCCTCGGACGAGCTGAACTTCCTCGAGGTGGTGGAGCGCACCGACGCGGCCCTGCTGCAGGATGTCGAGAGCGTGTCCGAGGCGCGCCGTCCGCTCCTCGCCTACGGCGCGGTGGTGCTGGAGGAAATCATCCGGATCGGACGCCCGCGCGAGCTTGCGATCTCGGCCAGCGGCGTGCGCGAGGGCCTGCTCTACGAGCAACTCGACCGTCATGCTCGCCTTGCCGACCCGCTGCTGGCGGCGGCGGCCGAATTGAACACTCTGCGTGCTCGCTCGCCGGGCCATGCAGAGGATCTCATCACCTGGAGCGACCGCTTCATCGCCAGCCTCGATCAACCCGAGACCGCCGACGAACGTCGCCTGCGCCACGCGGCCTGCCTCCTGTCCGATATCGGCTGGCGGGCGCACCCGGATTACCGCGGCGAGCAGAGCGTCAACGTCATCACGCATGCAGCCTTCGTCGGGATCGACCATCCGGGCCGGGCCTATCTGGCGCTGGCCATATACTTCCGCCACGAGGGAATCGCCCCCGAAAAGGCGAGCCCGATGCTGCGCAACCTCGCGGGGCCCCGCTTGTTCGAGCGCGCCCGTCTCCTCGGCGCCCTGCTGCGCCTCGCCTTTCCGCTCTCGGCCGGCATGGCGGGCGCCCTCGGACGGATTCCGGTCACCATCGAGGGGGGTCGAGTGACACTGAGCCTTCCGGCGGACCAGGGCTCACTCCCCGGCGATCGGATCCTCAACCGGGTGCGCGGGCTCGGTCGCCTGTTCGGACTCGAAGGCCGGATCGTCGAGGCGGATTGAACCAAAACGCAAGCGGAACCGTTTTCCGCGTCCGGCAAGGAGATTTACGGACATGAAGTCACTCTGTGCAGCTGCGGTTCTGGGGCTGACGGTCCTCGGCTCGATAAGCCCTGTTCTGGCCCAGCCCTACCGTGGATACGAGGACGGCTATCGCGGCCGCGACGAGGGATATCGGGGCCGGGACGACGGCTATCGCGACCGCGACGGCGATTTCCGGGATCGCGGCCGCGGTTATGGCCGGCGGGACTACGGCTTCGATGAGGGCGAATACCTGCGCTGCAATCCCGATGTCCGGCGAGCCGTCAATCGCGGCCAGATGGAATCCGGCGCCGCGCATTATCGCGTGTTCGGTCGCCGCGAAGGTCGTCGTCTGAGCTGCTGACGTGCGCGACCGAGGCCGGCAACTCGGGGCGATTTCTCCGAGACGCCGGTCCCGGTGTCGAGTCCAGGCTTGGGATTGGGTCGCCTGAAGAGCATCAATGCGGGGCCGCAGCGATAGCCGTGGTGCCGCTTCGCACGATGTGTCCGATCGGCTCTTCCCTGGCGAAGGCGAGCAGCCGCGGGCGTTTACGGGTCGCAGGCTGAGGATTCTCGGTTTCGAAACGCGGCGCTCGCGACTCGGACCTGCCCCCGGGCGGATCGGAGCGGCCCCTCAAGCAGGAAGGGCTCGGCAGCGCCGATGCGTTTCAAGGATCATTTTTCGACCCAGGCGGCCGGGTATGCGGCGCACCGGCCGATCTACCCGGGGCCCTGGTCGATGCGCTCGCGGATGCCGCGCCGGCGCGCGCTTTGGCCCTTGATTGCGCCTGCGGCACCGGACAACTCTCGGTCCTGCTCGCCGATCGGTTCGAGCACGTCGTCGCCACCGACGCGAGTGCCGCGCAGATTGCCCATGCGAGGCCTCATGCCCGCGTCGTATACAGCGTAGCGCCTGCCGAGCAGAGCAATCTGCCGGCGGCGAGCGTCGATCTCGTGACGGTTGCCCAGGCAGCCCACTGGCTCGAACTCCCTGCCCTCTACGCGGAAGTCCGGCGGGTCGCGCGTTCCGGGGCAATCCTGGCACTCATCACCTACGGGGTGCTGCACATCGATGATGCGGCCATCGATGCCGTGATGCAGCGCTTCTACGGAGAAACCCTCGGACCCTACTGGCCGCCCGAGCGCCGCCATGTGGAGGATGGGTATCGCACGCTGCTGTTCCCCTTCCCGGCCGTCGCGATGCCGGAACTCGCCATCACGCAGTCCTGGAGACTCTCCGACCTGATTGGCTACACGGAGACTTGGTCGGCGGCCCGGGCGCTGGAGACCGCGCTGGGCCGGGGGCCGATCCTGGCCTTCCAGGAGACCCTGGCCGCGACCTGGGGCGTCCCCGACACGCGGAGGACCATCCGCTGGCCCTTATCGCTGCGCGCCGGCCGCGTCTGACCCGGGTGCCAACCGCGGATCAGGTCGCGCGCACTGGGAAGATCGATTTCTTCACGATGGCGTGGACGCCCCAATTACCATCCACCACCTGGGTGATGCCGAAATCCACCGCGACGGACATGAGGGAGATCGCTTCGTCCTCGGTCAGTCCGTGTCCATGCATCAGGAACTGACGCATCTTGCGGAATGCATCCCGCATGGCGAGGTCGATGGAAGATCTGGCGAAAATCGCGTTCTGTGCGTCGGGCCCGAGATCGGCCAGGTAGTTCGGGTAGCTGAAGCCTGAGAGCACCCAGTCGTCGGCCGTCTCGATCATCGGGAAATCGAGGGTCTCGAGAGCCGTACCGGGAAGATCCGCCTTCTTGTGCAGGATGAACTGGAAGGTGCCGGTGAGCGAGCACTCGATGGCAGTGCCGCAGAGTTCGGAATCGCCCTGGCTCGCATGGGGGTCGCCCACCGAGAAAAGAGCACCCGGCACCGCGACAGGATAGTAGAGGGTCGCGCCCTTGCCGATGCGCCAGTTGTCGATGTTGCCACCGGTGTAGCTCGGCGGAATCGAGTTCACCATCTCGGCTTCCTTGGGTGCCAAGCCCATCGTGCCGAAATGCGGTCGGATCGGCACGCGGAAGCCCTTGAGCACATCGAAGTTGCGCTTCGTGCGGGTGTGATCCACCGGCAGGCCTGGATAATCGATGGTCGGGTGGTCGACACCGGACGGGTCCGTCACGCCCGGCCAGCGAAAGCTGTAGACCGCCTGTGCCCAGTCGCGCGCGCCGGTGGCATCGACCTCGTAGATCGTCACGACCTCGCGGGGCCGATCTCCGGTGATCATGTCCTTGTAGTGGTAACCCCAGTTCGCGGCGGCATTGCTGCCGAAGGTGCGGCCCTTGAAGGTGGGGTTGGCCGAGGGGCGGGGCATCACGTCCAGGATGCGGACCTCGAGGACATCGCCGGGCTCGGCTCCGCGGATCGCCACCGGGCCGGTACAGATATGCACGCCGAGGCCGCCCCCGGGTCCGAATTTGGTGTCCTCCGGCCCGGCCCCGCGCCGAGCGACGCCCTTCTTCTCCCTGGTCCACAGAAAGACGCTCTCCGCGCCGGGATCGCCGGTCACCATGCGCTCGGCATCGTCGTTGGCGTGGTGCGTCAGGGTCTCGATGGTGACGTAGTCGCCGGGATCAATCTCGACCTGCGGTTTCAGGCTGCGGCTGAAATAGCCCCAATGCACAGTCTCGGCCGTGGCCGGCAGGTGGTAATGCGCCGTCCGCTTCGGACCATGCTGTGCGCTCGTCTGGGCCAGGGCCGCACCGGGCAACGTGAGGCCACCGGCCATCAGAGCCGCAGCACCACCCGAGGCAACGAACCCGCTCTTCAGGAAGGCGCGCCGCTCCGGTTCGAGGTCGCCGAGCAGGCGCCGCCGATGCTCCGTAAAGTGGCTACAACCCGGATCGTCACCTTGGCACATCGCGATCTCCCGCCTAACCCATTCAGCAGGAATATTGCATGCAAAGCCGCGGCCACGCTTCCGGGGCCGGGACATTTCGGCAACGAGTCGGACGCTCCTGCGTTTGTTCCTCGAGCGAACGGCTTCGTTTGCGTGAGGAGCGCCGACGCACCCGGGCGTTCTCTCCGGTGCCGGCGCTGCTTCTGTACACAGGATGCCAAAACCCTTGACGACGGGCGTCGACCGTTCCCAGCTGCACCAAATCATCGCCGGGCTTTCCGAGGGCGTAATTCTCATCGAGCCCGATCAGCATATCACCTGGGCCAACGCGGCGGCCCTCGCGATGCACGGAGCGGCCGATCTCGCCGAACTGGGCGGAACGGTCTCGGCCTTTCGCGAGACCTTCGTCCTGCGCTACCGCAACAACCACGTCATCACGCGCACCCCGATCGAGCGCGTTCTGGCCGGCGAGACCTTCGATGAGGTCATCGTCAATGTCCGACGAACGGACAGGCCGGACTTCGATGTGATGCAGCGCATCCGCAGCCTCATCATCCGGGATGCGGCGGGCCAGCCCGATTGCCTCGTGCTGATCCTTGCGGACGTCACGTCGCAATTTCAGGCCGAGGAACGCTTCGAAAAGACGTTCAGCGCCAACCCGGCACCGGCCGTGATCTGCCGGCTGTCGGACCTGCGCCACGTGAAGGTCAATCTCGGCTTCCTGGAAATGACGGGCTATCGCAGCGCGGACATCATCGGGCGCAGCGTCTACGAGGTCGACGTGCTCGCCGACGCCCGCAGCCGGGACTTGGCCATCGCACGCCTCAACGCGGGCGAGACGATTCCGCAGATGGAGGCCTGCCTGCGTCTGCCCAACGGTGGGACCCGCTTCGTCATCGTGGCAGGCCAGCCCATCGACATGGGCGACGAGCCCTGCATGCTCTTCACCTTCGCCGATCTCGAATTGCGCAAGAAGGCCGAGACGGCCCTGCGCCACAGCGAGGAGCGCTTCGCCACCGCATTCCGCCTCACGCCCGTGCCGACTCTGCTGTGTCGGGCCGATGGCCGCGCCGTGATCGGGATCAACCATGCCTTTACACGGACCTTCGGTCATGCGGAGGACGCCGTGCTGGGGCACGAACTCGACGCGATCGGCCTTTGGGCCAACGCCGCTCAGCGCGAGCGCTTCGGACATGACCTTGCCGCGCAAGGCAGCGTTCTCGGCTTCGAGGCCTGCCTGCGGAGCCGGGAGGGGGTCGATCTCGACTGCCTGGTCTCGGCCGAGAGCGTCACCATCGGCGACGAACCCTGTCTGCTCGCGGTGCTGCAGGACATCAGCGATCGCAAGCGCTCCGAGCGCGACTTGTTCGACGCGATCGAGACCGTGATGGCCGACACCTCATGGTTCAGCCGCGGCCTGATCGACAAGCTCGGCAGCCTGCGTCATCCGAGTTCGTCGGAGCCCGCACCGATCAGGCCCGATCTCACCCGCCGCGAGGGCGAGGTGCTCCGCCTGATCTGCCAGGGCCTCGGAGACGGCGCCATCGCCACGCGCTTAGGGTTGACCCCCAACACGGTGCGCAACCACGCGGCCGCGCTCTATCGCAAGCTCGGCATTCATCGCCGCGGCGAGGCGATCATCTGGGGACGGGACAACGGCTTCGCGTCGTAGCCCGGTGCTGCGGCCGCTCCGGATCAGCTCCCTTGGCAAAGAGCCGCCCGCTCCCAGTCGGAAGCGGGCGGTTCCTTAGGTTTCCCGCCGGGGTCCCCGAGAGCCGAGGCTAGAGCGCAGCGCGTATCGCCGCGGCGATACGCTTCAGGCCGGCCTCGACCTGACCGCCCTTGATATGGACGCGCAGGGCCCGGCGCCGGCGCTCGGCCAGGACCGCGAAATCCCCCCGGGCCTGGGCCGCCACCACCGTGCCGAACCCGAGGCTGCGCCCGGGAATGGCGAGATCCGCCGACGGATCGGCAGTGATCTGCAGGAACACGCCGGTATCGGGCCCGCCCTTGTAGGCCTGGCCGGTGGAGTGCAGGAAGCGCGGCCCGAATTCGAGACAGGTTGCGAGTCGGCGCTTATCGCGCAGCGCCACCCGGGCCTCCTGCAGGATCGCATGGTGACCGGGATTGCGCGCCACATAGGCGAGGAGCGCGACGTAGTCGCCGTCCTTCGCGCGCGCAAGATGGGCGGCGATGGCGCCCTCGAGCCCTTGCGTGGCCTGGGGTAGGGCGCCGGCATTGGCCGCATCTGCGTAGAGGGCGATCGTCTCGTCGGCGAATAGGGGCGTCTCGCCCGGCAGGGCGCCGCTCTTCTCGGCCGCGTCGAACAGCTTCTTCGTCTCGATCTTGCTCGCCTCGACATCGGGCTGGTCGAAGGGATTGATCCCGAGCATCGCGCCCGCCACTGCCGTGGCGATCTCGAAGCGGAAGAATTCCTGCGGCAGCTGTTCCGCGTTGGCCAGGGTGATATGCGCCACCGGGTGGCCCTCACGCTCGAGATTGCGCACTGCCTCATCCTGGTGGGGATCGGCACGGCCATCAAGGCGCAGGTAGACGAAGAAACGATCACGGCCGTAGACCGCGGGCACGTCGACGGGCTCGCCGTCGATGGGGATGAGGCCCTTGCCCTCCTTCCCGGTGGATTCGGCGATGAGCTGCTCGGCCCAGGCGCCGAAGGTGTCGATGCCCGGCGAGGCGATGATCGTGACCTTGTCGCGCCCAGCGTTCAGCGCCGCCGCTCCCATGGCGGTGCCGAGGAGCACGCCCGGGTTCTGGGCAGGCGGCACGGCAGGGCCGCAGGAGCGGACCATGATCCGGGCGGTGTCGAGGAAGGCCTTCACGTCGATGCCCGAGGCCGCCGCCGGCACGAGGCCGAACGCCGAGAGTACGGAGTAGCGCCCGCCGATCTGCGGCACACCGTAGAAAATTTTCCGGAAGTTATCGGCCTGGGCGGCTTTTTCCATGGCCGAGCCCGGATCGGTGACGGCGACGAAGTGGGCTCCAGCCTTGTCGGCACCCACCGTCTCCTTCATCCGGCCGAGGAAATAGTCGCGGAAGACGTTGGGCTCGAGGGTCGAGCCCGACTTGCTCGCGACGATGAACAGCGTGGTCGGCAGGCTGATCGCGGCCTCCGTCTCGCGGACCTGATCCGGATCGGTGGAGTCGAGGATCCGCAGCTGGGGGAAGCCCTCGTGGCTGCCGTAGGTCTCGGCGAGCACTTCCGGGCCAAGGCTCGAGCCGCCCATTCCGAGTACGACGACGTCACTGAAGCCACCCGCCCGCACGTCCTCGGCGAAGGCCTCGTAGTCGGCGACATGCTCGAGCTCGTCCTCGACGATGCGCAGCCAGCCGAGCCAGCGGTCCTCGTCGGCCCCGCTCCACACCGTCTTGTCGTGCGCCCAGAGTCGACGGATCTTGCCGGACGCGCGCCATTCCTCGACCGCCTTCTTGGCAACGGCACCCAGAGAGTCGCCGAGCACCAGGGTCTGGGCGTCGAGCTTCGGCCCCAGGAAGTCGATGCGCTTGGTGGCCACCGCGCCGAGGAGCTTGTCGGCGGCATCGATGAAGAGCTGCACGCCCTCGTCGACCAGGGTGTCGGAGACCGTCTCGATGTTGATCCCGGCCTCGGCGAGGCGCGCCATCACGGCTTGCGCGCCCGCAACGTCGCTCTCGATGCCAGCCTTGACGGTGCCGTG
>Ga0160428_1001727_pt1 | contig 15300 bp, 18 predicted proteins | sample SolpanmetagenomM_FD_108198 | JGI IMG/M metagenome (GOLD analysis project Ga0160428, IMG submission 108198) | Solar panel surface microbial communities from Lawrence Berkeley National Laboratory, California, USA - M | ecosystem: Engineered > Built environment > Solar panel > Unclassified ... | reverse complement strand
TTCCGCAATAGCCGAGGCCGAATACCAGCAGACACCCTACTTTGTTTGCCGGTGGCGCCATGGTCCTGTATCCTACTCTCGTCATGGTCAATCGGATGCTGATGCTTGGCGCGGCGGTGGCGCTCGGGCTGGTCGTCGCAGGCGGCGCGACTTGGTGGAACTATCCGTCCGCCCAATCGGAAACTGCGCCCGATGACGACTTGCCGGTGCCGCCGGTCCCCCCGCGTATCGCCGAGGGCGAGGATTACGACAAGTGCCTTTCGATGGTGCAGAACGACCCGAGCGGGGCGTTCACCTTCGCCGACACCTGGCAAACCGCCGGCGGCGGTGATGGCGCGGTCCATTGCCGGGCCCTGGCCGAAATCGAGTTGGGCGACCCGGAGGAAGGTGCCACGCTGCTGGACCAGCTCGGTGCCAAGGTCACCGCCGCGCCGGCAGCCCGTGCCGCGATCCTCGGCCAGGCCGGGCAGGCGTGGATGATGGCCAACACACCGCAACATGCCTACGATTCGGCAACCAAAGCCCTTGCATTGTTGCCGGACGACCCCGACCTGCTGATCGATCGGGCGATCGCAAGCAGCAGCCTGGAACATTACACAGAGGCTGACGACGATCTCTTCCGTGCCTTGGATATCGATCCGCGGCGAGGCGACGCCCTGGTGCTTCGTGCCGCTGCCCGTCGTCATCTCGAACACCTCGACCTTGCGTCCGCGGACGTAGAACGAGCCCTCGAGTTGGACCCCGAAGATCCCGATGCCTTTCTTGAACGTGGTATCCTACGCCAGCGGCGCGGAAACGTGTCCGGTGCGCGTGCGGATTGGGAGCGCGCGATCAAGCTCTCGCCCGACACGGCCACCGGCGATCTGGCGCAGCAAAATCTCGCGCTGCTGGAGGCCGGGCCCGAACGGCGCTAAACCAGCGCCGGTCCAACCATCAAACACTAACATCTTGGAGTAAGACTTATGGCCGCCTTTAAAGGCAGCACGTTCAAGGACCGCGCCGAAGCGGCCGCAGCAGCCAAGAAGGTGCTGCTAGATTCTTTCAAAACCCGAACCCCCGCAGACGATCCAGGCTTGATGGCGCGGCAGGCCGCACGCAGCGAAGTCGTCAGAGCCCGCGAAGCGCGCGCTGCCGAACGGGCGCGCATCAAGGAAGAAGAGGAAGCACGCCGCAAGATCGAGGAAGCGGCTCGCTTGAAATTCGAAGCGGAAGAAGCCGAGCGCAAGGCGATCGAAGCCGCCGCCCGCGACGAGCAGATTCGTAACGAGCGCAAGGCCGCACGCGACGAGCGCTACGCGGCCCGCAAGGCCCGCCGCGGCAAGTAGCTTACCCGATGGCCGGACGCAGCGTCAGCGCGCGATCCGGCCAGTCGGTGATCAATCCATCCACGCCCCATGCCAACAGCCGCTGCATGTCGGGGACCTCGTTGACTGTCCACGGGATCACGCGAAGGCCGAGGCCGTGAGCGCGCGTGAGCAGTTCCTGGGTCAGGTCGGCATGGAACGGCGTCCATAGGCCACCGCCCTCCCCGGCAATCGCATCCGGCACCGCCTCCATCGTCGTCGTGGCCTCCACCCGGCCACGCCAGAGTGGCGCCGCGCGAACGGTCGTCGCCTCGGTCAGCCAACCGCAGGCGATCTCCGGCCGGGTCCGGCGCACGTGGCGGGGCGCCCGCCAATCGAAGGACTGGATCGTCACGGCTCCGGCAACGTCGGCAGCATCGACCACGTGCAGGGTCCGCTCGACCATTTCCTCCGGCGTGACGGTCCACTCGGGATGCGTGGGCATGAGCTTCAACTCGATATTGAAGCGCACGCCCGGAAATAGCCGCAGCACGGCGTCGAGCGTCGGGATCCGCGCGCCGTCACTGGGTATCTGGCTGGCATAAGTGGCCGCATAGGCAGTACCGGGCCGAAGCCGACCGACGTCGTAGCCAGCCAACTCATTCACCGTCAGGTCGCGAATGAGAGGACCGGTTTCCGATAGCCACGTCCCGTCGGCCTTGCGCGTCGTATTGGGATTGAGCGCGGGATCATGATGCACGACGGGCACGCCGTCGCGGGTAATCGCGATATCGATCTCGAAACTGGTCAGCCCGAGGCGGACCGCCGAGTTCAACCCCTCGAGGGTATTCTCCGGAAACAAGCCGCGCGCAAACCGATGCCCCTGAAGATCGAACATCCGGTTTGCGGCAGAAGCCGTTAGCCTAGCACTCGCAGCCCGGCGTCGGGCCGTTCTCGTTGCGGACAACGTGATGGTCGATCCACTCCGCGACCAAGCGGCGCGCTTCGTTCAGCGAAGCCTCCGGATGGTGGATGCGATACAGCGTAGTGCAGGCCCCGAACGCATCCAGGTCTGCCGTTCCCATGACGCGCAACTCGCGATAGGCCGTAACCACGGCCCTTTCGCAACGTCGCCCAATCAAACTCGTTTCTCGGACCACCGGCGCCTCACATCTTCAGCGAGACATCTAGTGCGTCGAGACGAGTTGCGCCAGCGCTTTACCGACTTCTTCGGTTCCCGCTTGCCCTCCCATGTCCCGCGTGCGCGGTCCACCTTCGCCCAACAACGTCTCGATTGCCTTGACGATGCACGCTGCCGCATCCGTTTCGCCGAGATGTTCAAGCATCATGGCGCCGGACCAGACCTGACCGATCGGGTTGCAGATTCCCTGGCCGGCGATGTCTGGGGCGGAACCATGCACCGGCTCGAACATGCTGGGATGCACGCGCTCGGGGTTGATGTTGGCGCTCGGCGCGATGCCGATGCTGCCTGCCACGGCCGGGCCGAGATCGCTGAGGATGTCGCCGAACAGGTTGCTGCCGACCACGACGTCGAACCAATCCGGATGCTGCACGAACTGAGCGCACAGGATGTCGATGTGGAACTGGTCGGTCTCCACGCCCGGATAGTCCTTGGCCATGGCAGCGAAGCGCTCGTCCCAGTACGGCATCGTGATGGTGATGCCGTTCGACTTGGTGGCCGAGGTCAGCTTGCGGCGCGGCCGGGTCATGGCCAGTTCGAAGGCGTATTTTAGGATGCGGTCGGTGCCGACCCGGCTGAACACGCTGTGTTGGGTGACGTACTCGCGGTCGGTGCCTTCGTACATGCGGCCGCCGACGCTGGAGTATTCGCCTTCCGTGTTCTCGCGCACCACGTAGAAGTCGATGTCCTTCTCCGTGCGGCCAGCCAGCGGCGTGCGCGCGCCGGGCATCAGCCGGCAGGGGCGCACGCTGGCATATTGGTCGAAGCCGCGTCGGATCGGGATCAGCAGGCCCCAGAGCGAGATGTGATCAGGCACGCCGGGCCAGCCGACCGCACCGAGGAACACCGAGTCGTGCTGGCGAAGTTGGTCGAGACCATCGGCCGGCATCATCGCGCCGGTTTCCACGTAACGCTGGCAGGACCAGTCGTAATCCGTCGTTTGCAGACGGAAACCGAACCTCGTCGCGGCGGCTTCGAGCACTCGCAGGCCCTCCGGCACCGTTTCCTTACCGATCCCATCACCGGGCACGGCGGCAATCTTGTAGCTACGTTGCATTGGGCTCCCTTTCGCGCCGACACATTGAACGCACTGTCCCTCCCGGTCTAGGAGACGTGTCTAGGACGGGACCGAGGCAGAGGCGGATACTATGGCAACCGAGCACATGACCGATTGGGACCGCGATGCGGCGCTGACGACCGCGCGCATCCTGCTGGAGATCAAGGCGGTCAACTTCCGCCCCGAGGAGCCCTATACCTTCACGTCCGGCTGGCGCTCGCCGGTTTATATCGACTGCCGCAAGATCATCTACTTCCCGCGGGCACGGGCGAAGATCTGCGAGCTGGCCGCCGAGAAGATCGGTCGGCACATCGGCTACGAATCGATCGAATGCGTCGCCGGCGGCGAGACCGCGGGCATCCCGTTCGCCGCCTGGATCGCCGACCGGATGATGACGCCGATGGCCTATGTCCGGAAAAAGCCAAAGGGTTTCGGCCGCAACGCCCTCATCGAGGGCGATGTCCCCGAGGGTCTGCGCACCCTGCTCGTCGAGGACCTCACCACCGATGGCGGCTCCAAGATCCGCTTCGCCCAGGCCTTGCGCGACGCCGGGGCGATCGTGAACCACACCTTCGTGGTGTTCTTCTATGGCGTCTTTCCCGGCAGCTTCGAGAAGCTCAAGGGCATGGACGTGACGCTGCATCACCTCTGCAACTGGTGGGACGTGCTGGAAGCCTGCCGCGACCGGCCATATTTCGAGGACAAGTCCCTCTCCGAAGTCCGCCGCTTCCTCGACAACCCGGTCGCCTGGTCCGCGGCCCATGGCGGGATTTCGTCGGCCGAGGAAGCTGCCGAGCGCAAGGCCGCTGCCGACGCGTGAGCTGAAACCGCCGACCCGGCGCCACGTTCTACTCTGAATATCGACGCTAAGAGGCACCCATGCGCTTTGCCCTCGTACTCGCCTTGCCCCTCGCCCTCATTGCCGGCTGCGCCTCGCAACAGGAGCAGATCGCCAGTCAGGAGAACATGCTGTCCGCCGCCGGTTTCCAGCCGCGCCCGGCCAACACGCCCGAGCGCATCGCCATGCTACGGCGTTTGCCGCCGAACCGGTTCAGCATGCGTGCCCAGGGCAACACCTTTATCTACATCTATCCGGACCCAATCGACTGCGGCTGCGTCTACTTCGGCGACCAATCCGACTACTCCCGCTATCGCCAGACCGTCGCCGCGCGGCAGTTCGCCAACGACCAGTTGCTGACCGCCCAGGAATACAACGACGCATCGTGGAACTGGGGCCCATGGGGCGGCTTCAACGGTTTCGGTTACTGACCCAAACCATCACAAGGGTTCCAACCGGCCCATAATTGGGCGTAGGCTCGCGGCTTCGCAGCCTGAAAGCGCCCTTTTATGAGCCCTCCTCGCGCCAACTCCGCCGCGGCACGCGACGTTGCCAACGTATTCCACCCGTATACCGACCTGAGAGCGCATCAGGAGGCCGGGCCGATGATCATCAGCCGCGGCGATGGCATCCGCGTCTATGACGACAGCGGCAAGGACTATATCGAGAGCGTCGCCGGGCTGTGGTGCGCGAGCCTGGGCTTCAGCAACGAGCGGCTCGCCAAGGCGGCCTACGACCAGATGCTCAAGCTGCCGTTCTATCACTCGTTCACGGCCAAGTCGCACGAGCCGATGATTGATCTGGCCGAGATGCTGATCGAACGCGCCCCGGTGCCAATGAGCAAGGTGTTCTTCTCGAACTCCGGCTCCGAAGCGAACGACAGCGCCGTCAAGATGGTCTGGTACTACAACAACGCGCTGGGCCGCACCGCCAAGAAGAAGATCATTGGCCGCATCAAGGGCTATCACGGCGTCACCATCGCCGCAGCCTCGCTGACCGGGTTGCCGAACAACCACCGCAGCTTCGACCTGCCACTGCCGGGCTTCATCCATACGATGACCCCGCACTTCTACCATGGTGCCATGGAAGGCGAGAGCGAGGACGACTTCGCCACCCGCTGCGCCGACGAGCTGGACAAGCTAATCGTCGCCGAGGGGCCGGACACGGTCGCCGCCATGTTCGCCGAACCGATCATGGGCGCTGGCGGCGTCATCGTGCCGCCGCGCGGCTATTTCCCCAAGATCCAGGCGGTGCTCAAGAAGCACGACGTCCTGCTCGTGGTCGACGAGGTCATCTGCGGCTTCGGGCGCACCGGCAACTACTGGGGCACCCAGACCTTCGGCATCGAGCCGGACCTTCTCACCTGCGCCAAGGCGCTATCCTCGGCCTACCTGCCGATCTCGGCGACCATGGTGAGCGAGAAGGTGTTCTCCGTGCTGGCCGACGAGAGCCACAAGATCGGCACCTTCGGTCATGGCGTCACTTACTCCGGGCACCCCGTCCCGGCAGCGGTCGCCATCGAAACGTTGAAGATCTATGACGAAATCGGCATTGCCGAGCAGTGCGCCAACGTCGGCAGCTTCCTGCAGGAAGAACTGCACCGACGGTTCGACGATCACGAGTTGATCGGCGAAGTCCGCGGCGTCGGCATGATCGCGGCGATGGAGTTGGTGGCCGACAAGGCAGCGCGCCAAAACTTTGACCCGGCGCTGAAGATGGGCGCTCGCTTGGTCAAGCTATGCGAGGCCCATGGCGTCATCGCACGCGGCCTGCCCAGCGACTCGATGGCATTCAGCCCGCCGCTGATCATGACCAAGGAAGACGTGACCGAAATGTGCGACCGCGTCAGTCTGGCGCTCGACGAACTGACCGTTCAGGTCCGTCGCGAGCGCCTGGCCGTCGTCTAGCCGCGATTAGTGGACCAGCGCGGGCATCATCTCGTGCTGGACCACTGCCGCGATCGCCATGTCCCGCTCCGTGGCAACCGCCATGGGCGAGCCGTCGGCGGCATGGATCGCGAAAGCCGCCGCGCCGTTCATCAGCACCGGCTTGATATAGGCCATGTCTGGCACGCCGAGTTGAGCAAGCTGCTCCGGCGTCATCTTACGCACGTCGAAAACCGCCTCGATGCTCGAGGTAATAGCGTCTGACTTCATGCTAGCCTCCACGGCGCGCCGAACCGGCCGCGCCATTGCTGAAAACGAAATGTGGCTCAGTCGCGATCGGGCGACCCATCGACCACGGCACCGGGCCCCGGCTTGCCGATCTGAATCGTCCGCACGCGCACTTCCGGCTGCGGCCTAGCCAGATCGATGTGAAGCAGCCCGTTATCGAGCCACGCTCCCTTGACCTCGATTCCCTCGGCCAAAACGAATGCCCGCTGGAACTGCCGCGCCGCGATGCCGCGATGCAAGTAAACCCGATCGGCGCCGTCATCGGTCTGCCGACCCCGGATCACCAACTGGTTGTCCTCCTGCGTGATCTGCAGGTCGCTCATCGTGAACCCGGCGACCGCAAGACTGATCCGCAGGCCACTCGGCCCCGTCTGCTCGATATTATAGGGTGGATACCCGTCGGAGGACGTCTTGGCCGCCCGTTCGAGCACTTGTTCCAGATGGTCGAAGCCGAGGAACATCGGCGACGTGAAGACACGCGTTGTCATCGCTTGTATCGGCCCCCTCTTCAGAGCGAAGCGTCGCCGACCCGATTTCGGCGCCAGCGACCAATCACATGTTGGCCGCAGCACCGGTCGTTGCAAGTCCTCCGCCAAGCTGGATTGAACCCCCCTCGCCCGCCCGCTACATCGGGCCGGACATGGAACCGACCGCCCCCTCTCTCAATCCGCCCGCCGCGCCGACGCTGCCGATCCTCGTGGCACCCCAGGCCATTCTGCGGGCCAAGGCCCGCCCCGTCCGACCCGGTGATGACGACCTCGTCCGCGCCCTAGTCCCCGAGATGCTCGCCGCGATGTATGCTGCGCCCGGTATCGGCCTCGCCGCGCCGCAGATCGGTAAAGGCTTGCGCCTGGCGGTGATCGACCTGCAGCCGGACGATAAACCTGCGCCGATGCATCTCATCAACCCGGAGATCATCGGCCTCAGCGAGGAGATGGCGCTACGGGAAGAAGGCTGCCTGTCGCTACCCGGCCAATACGCCGACGTGACCCGGCCTGCCCAGGTCAAGGTGCGTTACTTCGACCTGGACGGCACCAAGCGCGAGATCGAAGCCGACGGGCTGCTCGCCGCCTGCCTCCAGCACGAGATCGATCACCTCGATGGCGTGTTGTTCGTGGACTATCTGTCGGCGTTGAAGCGCAACATGATCATGCGCCGCCTCGCCAAAGACCAGCGGCAGAAATCCCAATCTTGACGGTCGTGTCGTGAGGCTCGCTTTCATGGGTAGCCCGGCCTTTGCCCTGCCTGCCCTGCGCGCACTTCACGCCGCGCACGAGATCGTCGCCGTCTACAGCCAACCGCCCCGCCCTGCCGGCCGCGGCCACACGCTGACCCCCTGCCCCGTGCATGCGGAAGCGTTGAAGCTCGGCCTCGAGATCCGCACCCCGCCTCGCCTCCGTCGCGAGGCCGACGAACAGGCCGCTTTCGCCGCCCTCGAGCTCGACGCTTGCGTGGTTGCCGCCTACGGCCTGATCCTGCCGCAGGCAATGCTCGACGCGCCGGCCCGCGGCTGTCTCAACATCCATGCCAGCCTGCTGCCCCGCTGGCGCGGTGCCGGCCCGATCCAGGCTGCCGTGCTGGCCGGCGACACGGAAAGTGGCGTCACCATCATGCAGATGGAAGCCGGGCTCGACACCGGCCCCATGCTGTTGCGCGGCACGGTGCCGATCGGCCCCGACACCACTGCCGCCACACTTCATGACGCACTGGCCGAGCTCGGCGGCCGCCTCGTGCTGCAGGCGCTGGCCGACGCCCCGCCGCCGCAAGTTCAGCCCGAGGATGGCATCACCTACGCCCCGAAGCTGACCAAGGCGGACGGCAAGCTCTACTGGACCCGCACCGCCGCCGAACTCGACCGTCAGGTGCGCGGCCTGGTACCCTGGCCCGGCGCCTATACCGAGCTGGCCGGTGAGACCCTGAAGATCCTCGCCGCCCGGCCGGAGTCGGCGACCGGCGCCCCAGGCACCGCGCTCGACGACCGCCTGCTCATCGCCTGCGGTGATGGCGCCCTGCGCTTGCTCCGCCTGCAGCGGCCCGGGCGCGGCCCGATGGACGCCGCCGCCCTGCTTCGTGGCCTCGCCGTTCCGGCCGGCACCAGTCTCGGATGACACGCTGGGCGCTGCTGATCGAATATGACGGGACCGGTACCATCGGCTGGCAGAGCCAGGCCAGCGGCGAAGCGCTTCAGGATCGCCTGGAAGCTGCCGCGGCCAAGCTGGTGGGGAATCGCGTCGTCAGCCTGATTGCCGGTCGCACCGATGCCGGCGTTCACGCCACCGGCCAGGTCGGCGCGGTGGACTTGCCCGATCGCTTCGACGCCCGAACCGTGCAGGAAGCCATCAACTACTTTCTCCGCCCGCTGCCTTTGGTCATTCGCCTCGCCGTCGCGGTCGACCCGGCCTGGCATCCGCGTTTCGATGCGATCGGCCGCCGCTACCGCTACACCATCCTCAACCGTCGTGCCCGCCCCGGGCTCGAGCGGCACGTCTGGCATGTCTCGCGGGACCTCGACCAAGGGGCGATGCAGGCGGCCGCGGATCGTCTGATCGGACGGCACGATTTCACGTCCTTCCGCGCCGCCGCCTGCCAGGCCAAATCGCCCTGGCGCACGCTCGACGTGCTGACCGTGGAACGGGATGGCGAGAAGATCCATGTCCGCGCCGAGGCCCGCAGCTTCCTGCATCACCAAGTGCGCAATCTGGTGGGCACGCTCAAGCTGGTCGGTGAAGGCCGCTGGATGCCCGACCGGGTCACGGCCGCGCTGGAGGCCCGCGACCGCGCCGCCGCCGGCCCGACCGCACCGCCGGATGGGCTCACCCTGACCGGCGTCGCCTACCCGCTGGACCCGTTCAGCCCAGCAGGGCCGGACCGATCACCAGCAGCCCGGTCCCCGCATTGACGATCACGACCAGCAGCGCCGCCTTGGCTTTGGACAGCGCCAGGGTGTGTCGTGCGACGAACCAGTTTAGCCACAGACTATAGATAGCCAGGCAGGCGAGTACCGCTTGCGCCGCCAATTGGCTCGGCAACCCGGCGCCAACCGCCACCGCGAACAGCACCGTCAGCAGCGCCCCGGCCATCGGCACCGCCCAGTAGCACCAGTTATACGCCGTCGCGTAGCTCAGCCACCGATCCTCGCATTTCCAGCGCACTGCCAACCAATGCGACAGCACCGGCGGCGCCAGCTGTGCCACCAGCGTCAGCAACACCAGCGACGCGGCGGCCAACCAGTCATTGCGATACAGCTGGATCAACGCGCCCGCGAGCGGAAAGGCGATCAGCGGCGCGAGGCTGCTGAGGAACGACGACACCGTTGTTCCGAACCGCGCAAAGCCGTCAGCACGCCCGAACGCGACTCGGAAGACGCCAAGCGCCGGGTTGAGGCGCTCGGTCAAACGAAGGCCGCCAGGATGGCGCGGTAGATGTCGGCCAGTTGCCGCAACTCGGCCACGGGCACGCTCTCGTCCGCCTTGTGCATCGTCGCGCCGACAAGGCCGAACTCCGCAACCGGGCAGAACCGCGCAATGAAGCGCGCATCCGACGTGCCGCCGCCGGTATCGAGCCGTGGTTCCGCGCCGGTGACGCCGGCGATGGCGCTCCGAAGCTTGTCGACCTTCGGCCCGGGTGCGGTGAGGAACGACTCGCCGCTGACCGAGACATCGAGGTCGAACCGCGGACAGTGCGGCGCGATGGTGGCCCGCAGCCAGGCCTCGAGCTGCGGGCCGCTATGCAGATCGTTGAACCGGATGTTCAACCGCGCGGTGGCGGTGCCCGGGATGACGTTGGTCGCCGGGTTGCCGACATCAACGCTGGTGATCTGCAGCGTGCTGGCTTCGAACCACTCGCTTCCGGCATCCAATGGCGCGGCCGTCAGGGCGGCCAGTGCCCGCACCAGGCGATGGATCGGGTTGTCCGCCTTCTGCGGATAGGCGGCGTGACCCTGGATACCATGGACACGGATGGTGGCATTGAGGCTGCCGCGGCGCCCGATCTTGATGACATCGCCCAGCGCCTGGGGATTTGTCGGCTCGCCGACCAGGCAGAAATCCGGGATCTCGCCATTGGCCTGCATCCAGTCCAGCACGCGAACGGTGCCGTCGATCGCCGGCCCTTCCTCATCACCGGTGATCAGCAGGCTGATCGAGCCCTTGAGCTGCGGCACATGCGTGGCAGCGGCAGCGACAAAGGCGGCGATGCCGCCCTTCATGTCACAGGCGCCACGCCCGATCAGCAGGCCATCGACCACTTCGCCGGCGAACGGCTCCTGCGACCAGGCCGCAGCGCCCGGCGGCACCACGTCGGTATGCCCCGCAAAACAGAAATGCGGCGCCTCCGTCCCCAGCCGCGCGAACAGGTTCGGCGTCTCCCCGTATGTCAGGTGATGTACCGTGAACCCGAGATCGCGCAGCGTGCGGTCGAGCACACCCTGCGCCCCGTCATCGGCAGGCGTGACGGAACGGCAGCGGATCAGGGCTTGGGCAAGCGGAAGCGGGTCCACCTTAGTCGCGCAACAACTCGTTGATGGCAGTCTTGGACCGCGTCTGTGCATCCACCCGCTTGACGATGACGGCACAGGACAGGGACGGCCCCGGCGACCCGTCCGGCAGCGGCCGTCCCGGCAACGTCCCCGGCACCACGACAGAATAGGACGGCACGCGCCCGATGAAGATCTCGCCGGTGCTGCGGTCGACGATCTTGGTGGAGCCGCTGATGAACACGCCCATCGCCAGCACGGAGCCGCGCTCGATCACCACGCCCTCGACCACTTCGGACCGTGCTCCGATGAAGCAATCGTCTTCGATGATCGTCGGGTTGGCCTGCAACGGCTCCAACACGCCGCCAAGACCGACGCCGCCGCTCAGATGGCAGTTCTTGCCGACCTGCGCGCAGCTGCCGACCGTGGCCCACGTGTCGACCATCGTGCCCTCGCCGACATAGGCGCCGACGTTGACGAAGCTCGGCATCAGGATCACGCCCGGCGCGATATACGCGCTGCGTCGCACCACCGCCCCAGGAACCGCCCGGAACCCGGCCTCGGCGAACCGATTGGCCCCCCAACCCTCTGTCTTCAAACGCACCTTATCGTATGCCGGCGCCGTGCCGGCCTCCATCGGCACCGAGTCGTTGAGCCGGAACGACAGCAGCACGGCCTTTTTTAACCATTCGTGAACCACCCAGCCTTCGGCTCCTGGCGCCGCCACGCGGAGCGATCCGGAATCCAACGCGTCGAGCACGGCATCGACCTGATCGCGAGCCTCGCCCTTGGTGGACGAGTCGATGCTTTGACGCTCGTCCCAAAGGCGCTCGATCGCGGGGCGGAGCGGGTGATCGTGCATTCTCGTTCCTGGTTGGTTGCCGGCGGACCATGCAGACACGCCAGCCGCACTGTCAACGCACCCGTCTGTCACCGTACCGACGGTAACTTTCCATTCATCACTGCACCGTAAGATGTCGGCAGTCAGGAAATGGCACATGATGCTTTCGATGGATGCACCGGCCGACGAGGCCGATCAACTGAGCCAGGTTCTCCTGGAAAGCCGCCGCCGGTGGCGCGATTTCGGCGCTCTGGCGGCCGATATTGCCTTTGAGGTCGACGCTGACGGTTTGCTGAGCTTCATCGCTCCGGATGAGGTGCTCGGCATGTCGGCCGATAGCTTGCTCGGCCAACGCGCCGCGTCGATCTTCTTTCCGCAGGAAAATGGATATCCCGATCCGTTCTTGTTGAATCTCGGCATCCGTCAGCGCCGAAGCTGGATCAACGCCGCCGACCGCCAGAAAGTCTGCCTGTCGCTTTCCTCCGCCCCGATCTTGGACGATAGCGGGCATTGTGTGGGTGCCCGCGCCGTCGCCTCGGACGTGACGCAGCGCGAGCAAAAGGAGATCAGGGCCGCCGCCGCCTTGCGCCGCTCGGACGTGATGGACCACATCCTGGATCAGATGCGTCAGGAGGTTCAGGCGCCGCAAATCATGGCGTCCATGCTCGCAACCTGCATCCGCGCACTTGGGGGTCATGGCGCCGCCGTTCTCGATCTCAGCGACGCGGCCGAGATCGAAACCGTTCTTCACGATGCCGGCGAGCCCAGCATGGCGCTGCTCGACGAGCTGCTGCCGCTGCTCCGGGCGTCCAACCGGTCGACGCCGTTTCAGTTGACCCTGTCAGACGGGATGTCGGTGCTCGCGTGCCGCAGTTCGACCCGTTTCGGGCTACTCTCGGCATTGATCGTCTGGCGGCCGACGCGTGAGCGGCCCTGGGACAAGGATGATCAGATGTTGCTCGGCTCCGTCACCACGCTGGTGCGGGTGGTGCTTGAGCACGAAACCATTCAGCGCGAGTTGGCGCGCCAGGCACGGACCGATCCGTTGACCGGCTTGCTGAACCGCCGGGCCTTTCTTGACGAGGCACAACGGCGCATCGACCGGCTGGAGCGTGAGGGTCTGCCGGGAACGCTGATGTTCGTCGACCTGGATCGGCTCAAGCCGCTCAACGATCAACTCGGGCATGAGGCCGGCGACGCCGCGCTGGTGCTCACCAGTACCGTGTTGCGCAACATGGTGCGGCCGGCCGATCTGGTGGCACGGCTCGGGGGCGACGAGTTCGCTTTGTGGCTCGATGGCTTTGACGGGCTGACTGCCGCCGAACGGGCTGAACATCTCCGCCTGACGTTTCCGCGGGATGCGGCGGAGTTCGCGCTGCCGGGTCAGCAAGGGCTGACGATGTCGATCGGCATTGCGTGCCGGCAGCCCGGCGAAGGCGAGGAACTCGACGACATCATCCAGCGTGCGGACCTGGCGATGTATGAAGTCAAGCGCAACGGCGGCAACCATTGGCGGGTTTCGAACCCGGAGCGCACTGCATGACCCCTTGGTCGGACGCCGACACGCCGTTGCTCGAAACGCTGCCTCCTTACTTCGATACCTTGGACGACGCGGCTGACCGAGTCCGGCAGGCCGCCCGGCACGATTGCACCCCGGTCGCGCTGCTCGAACTGGCGCGCGATCCGGAGATCATCGTTCGTGCCACCGTCGCGTTGAACGAACGATGCGACGCGGAGGTCGACAAGCTCTTGTCATTGGATGGTGACGAGCGCGTCCGCGCCCTGCTCGGTGGCAGGATCGCCCGGCTGCTGCCGGACATCGACGGCGAGGAACGAACGGCTGCAGCGAACCATCTGCATGCCACGCTCACCATCTTGGCCACCGATCAGGCCTTGCGCGTTCGGACCGCAATCGCCGAGCAGATCGCGAAGTTGGAAGCCGCGCCGCGCGACTTGGTGCTGCTTCTGGCCCGCGATAGCGCGGCGGAGGTCAGCGATCATATCATCCGCCTGTCGCCGGTGCTGAGCGACGCCGATCTGCTTTCGATCCTCGTCGCGCCTCCTGCCAGCACCAGCGCCGAGTCGATCGCGAGCCGCCGCAAACTCAGCGCTGCCGTCGCGGACGCCGTGGTTCGGCACGCCGATCCCTCGACCATCCGGGCACTCCTCAACAATCCGTCCGCCTGTATCCGCGAATCGACCCTGGACGCACTGGTCGGGCGCGCACCCAATCACATCGATTGGCATGCGCCCTTGGTCCGGCGCCCGGGGCTGAGCCTGAACGCGGTCCGTGCGCTTTCCGAGTTCATCGCCTCGGATCTGTTGCGTATCCTGGCAATGCGGGTCGATCTCGATGCCAGCAAGCTCGACATCGTGCGTCAGCGTTTGGCGGCACGAACCGCCAACGCGGATGACAGCCTCATCGCCAAGGCGCGGCAACTCAAGGCAACCGGATTATTGACGGAGGCCGCAATGCAGGAGGCGGCGGAACACGGCGACTCACGCCTGCTGCTCGCTCTTCTCGCCATTGGCAGTGGCGTGACCTTGCGCACGATCGACCGGATTCTCGAGTTGCGCAGCGCGAAAGCGTTGGTCAGCCTGGTCTGGCGCGGTGGTTTCTCGATGGCGATTGCCGTTGCCATCCAAAATCAGCTTTCCCAGTTCGGCCCCGATATGATGATCACGGCAACCGAAACCGGCGATTTCCCCCTCAGCGTCGGCGAGATGGGATGGCAGATCGAACTGATGGGTGAACCAGACGCCTGACCACGGCGGCCTCAGGCGACCGCCATGGTCGATCCTTTGTCGGACGGGCGTCGGACCCGCGACGGGTCACCACGCAGAACGGTGAACGTCGTCGCTCCATCGATCAGCGTGAATGCGATGTCGAACCGATCCTCGCCGAGACGCAGACCGTGCAGTGTCAGTTCGGGAAGCCAGTCCGGCAGGGTGGGGTCGAGCGTGACGTAACCGGCTGGCGCGTTCAGCTCGATGCCGAGCATCGCCTGCACTAGCGCGAACACCGCGCCCGCTGCCCAGGCCTGGGGAACGTTGGCGCCGAGATACTGCACTGGAAAGCTCGCCGCCTGCCGTTGCATGCCGGAGTACAGCTCCGGCAACTGCCGCTGCGTGAAGTAGCTGGCCGCCTGAGCGACGTCGCGGACGATCCTGACCGCCTGTTCGCCGAAACCATATTTTCTGAAGCCAAGCGCGATCAGGCTGTTGTCGTGCGGCCAAACCGAGCCGTTCTGATAGGAATATGGGTTGAACGTCGGATTATCCTGCGTCAGCGTCCGGATACCCCATCCGCTCGACATGTCGGGCGCGAGCAAACGCTCGACCACGCGTGCCGCACGGTCCGCCGGCACGATGCCCGACCAGAGGAGATGGCCGGGATTGGACGCGACCGTCCAGATGGGTTGCTTATTGCCG
>Ga0160428_1001725_pt1 | contig 15305 bp, 12 predicted proteins | sample SolpanmetagenomM_FD_108198 | JGI IMG/M metagenome (GOLD analysis project Ga0160428, IMG submission 108198) | Solar panel surface microbial communities from Lawrence Berkeley National Laboratory, California, USA - M | ecosystem: Engineered > Built environment > Solar panel > Unclassified ... | reverse complement strand
GCTCCAGGGCGCGGGGGGCGTGCGCCTCCATGCCGACGGCGTCGATGCACTTCTCGGGGCCCTTGCCGCCGGTCAGTTCGTTGAGCCGCTCGACCGTGCTCTCCGTGCCGTTGTCGATGGTGATGGCGCCGCCCGCGCGGGCCATGTCCAGGCGCTCGGGCACGCGGTCGATGCAGATCACCTGCTTGGCGCCGAGCAGGATGGCCGAGCGGATCGCCATCTGGCCGACGGGGCCGGCGCCCCAGATCGCCACGGTGTCGGTGGGCTGGATGTCGGCCTGCACCGCCGCCTGCCAGCCGGTGGGGAAGATGTCGCCGAGGAACAGCACCTGCTCGTCGGTGAGCTCGTCCGGCACCTTGATGTGGGTCGTGTCGGCGAAGGGCACGCGCACGTACTCGGCCTGTCCGCCCTGGTAGCCGCCGGTGAGGTGGGTGTAGCCGAACAGGCCCGCGGTGGTGTGCCCGAAGGCCTTGGCGGCGAGGTGCTTGTTGCGGTTGGATCGCTCGCAGACCGAGAAGAAGCCGCGCTTGCACTGGTCGCAGGCGCCGCAGATGATCGTGAACGGGATCACCACCCGCTCACCCTTGCGCAGGCTGCCGTTGACGCCCTTCCCGGTCTCGACGACCTCGCCCATGAACTCGTGGCCCATGACGTCGCCCTTCTCCATGCCGGGCATGAAGTGGTCGTAGAGGTGGAGGTCGGAGCCGCAGATCGCACACGCCGTGACCTTGATGATCGCGTCCCGGTCGTCCTCGATCCGCGGATCGGGAACGGACTCGCAGCGGATGTCCTGGGTTCCGTGCCAGACGAGGGCCTTCATCGCATCTCTCCCACGTACAGTTTCGTGTCGCCGATACGCTGAGAACCCGGCGACGGGACGTGGGTTCGGTCCCGGGTTACAGGCCTTCATCGGGCAGGCGGCTCGGCTCCGAGACCAGCGCGTCGCGTTCCCGTCGCAGGAAGTCGATCAGGCGCTCCGCGAGGCGTCCGGGCGGGTGGCCCGCCGGCCGGATCAGCGTGGTCTCGATCGACAGGGCCGGCCGGAACGGGCGCAGCACGATCGGCAGGCCGGTGAGTTCGCCCGCCGGGACCGGATCGACGATGGCGAGGCCCAGGCCCTCCGCCACCAGCCCGCAGCGCGCCGCCGTGTACTGGGCCATCAGGGGGAAGCGCGGCACGCACCCGGCCTCGGCGAAGCGGGCCTCGACCGCCTCCTGGAACAGGCCGGGCCCGCCGGCGATCAGGGTCTCGCCGGCCAGGTCCGCGACCGCGATGGAGCGCCGGCGCGCCAGGGGATGCCGGCGCGGCAGGGCGCAGACCGCATCGACCGTGAGGAAGCGCTCGGCCGTCACCCCCGCATGGCCGGCGCGTGGCCGGGCGAGGCCGAGGTCGCACCGGCCCGAGGCGGTCCAGGCCCAGATCGTGTCGGGGCTCGGCACGTGGACGGCGACGCGGGCCCCGGGATGCTCCGCCATGAGGCGCCGGATCGCCCGCGGCAGCAGGCGGGAAGCCAGGGAGGGCTGGCAGGCGACGCGCAGGGGCCCGGTGCCGAGTTCGCGGATCTGCCGGGCGGCGCGGGTCAGCTGCTCGAGGCCGGCCTGACTGCGCTCCACCTCGCGGGCGAAGGCCTCCCCCTCCGGCGTGGGGCGGGCGGTGCCGTGGCCGCGCACGAACAGCGACAGGCCGGTCTCGGCCTCGAGCTGCGCCATCGCCCGGCTCACGTGGGGCTGGCCGATCCCCAGCGCCGCCGCGGCCCGGGTCATGCCCCCGTGACGCATCACCGCGCGGAAGAGATCGAGGTGGCCCGGGTTGATCATGCCTCGCCCGCATGGAAACGCGCCGATCCGTCATTTGACGGCATGGCCGTGGAATGGTTGTCAAGGCGCCCGTGTCCCGAACAGGTGCCAGGCCGATGTTCAACCTCCTGCTTCCCGTGGCCCTCTCCGTCATGGCGGGCGCCAGCATCGTGGTGCAGCAGGCGCTGATCGCGAATCTCCGGATCGCCCTGAACTCCTCCGCCTGGGCCGGCTTCGCGAGCTACTTCGTCGGCCTCCTGTCCATGGTGGTGCTGGCCCTGGCCCTGCGCGACCCGCTGCCGGCGTCCAGCCTGACGGCGCGCATCCCGTGGTGGGCCTGGAGCGGCGGCTTCTTCGGCGCGGTCTTCATCGCGCTGGCCACGATCCTGGTGCCGGAGCTCGGCGCGGCGACCTTCCTGGCTCTCCTCGTCACCGGCCAGATGCTGGCCTCGGTGGCCTTCGATCATTTCGGCTGGCTCGGCCTCGCCCAGCGCGAGCTCGACACGACCCGCGTGCTCGGCGTGGCGCTCCTGATCGGCGGCGTGGTGCTGATCCGGCGCTGATCCGGCCGGCCCTCAGGCCCCGACCACGTGCAGGACGATCTCCCGGCGGTGCGGCCGGTCGCGGTGCTCGACGAGGTAGATCCCCTGCCAGGTCCCGAGGGCGAGGCGCCCGCCCCGCACCGGCACGCCGAGGGCGGAATCCGTCACCATCGTGCGGATATGGGCCGGCATGTCGTCCGGGCCCTCGGCGCCGTGGACGTAGCCGGCATGGCGCGGCGCCAGCCCGTCGAGGGCGGTGAGGAGGTCGGTCTGCACGTCGGGATCGGCATTTTCCTGGATGGTCAGGGAGGCCGAGGTGTGCCGGCAGAACACGGTGACGAGTCCCGTGGCGACGCCGCTGCGGCCCAGGAACTCGGCCACCGACCGGGTGATGTCGGTGAAGCCCTGGCCCGGCGTCGAGACCGTGAGGGTCGCGCCCGCCTGCCGCTCGACACCGCCGCTGGCGAAGCCCTCCAAGGTACCGATCTGACCCGCACGCCTCATCCTTGCGCCTCCGTCAGGGTCTCGCCCGGCGCGATCTCGCGCTCGCCGCGGGCCAGGATGGTCTCCAGGGCCTCGATCCGGTCGGCCTCCGCCGCCGGCTTGTCCCAGCGGATGCGTGCCACCCGGGGGAAGCGCATGGCGACCCCGGACTTGTGCCGGGTCGAGCGCTGCACTCCCTCGAAGGCGATCTCCAGGACAAGGCCGTGGTCGAGCCCGTAGGCGACCTCGCGCACCGGGCCGAAGCGCTTGGTGGTGTTGTTGCGGACGTAGCGGTCGAGCTTCTGCAGCTCGGCATCGGTGAAGCCGTGATAGGCCTTGCCGACGGGCACCAGCTCGGGCGCGCCGTCCTCGCGCGCGCGCCAGACCCCGAAGGTGTAGTCGGAGTAGAACGACGAGCGCTTCCCGTGCCCGCGCTGGGCGTACATCATCACCGTGTCGACCCGGAACGGCTCGCGCTTCCACTTCCACCACGGCCCCTTGGGGCGCCCCGGCAGGTAGGCGCTGTCGCGGGCCTTGAGCATGACGCCCTCGATGGCGTCGGCATCCTCGCCCGCCCCCACGGCGGCCGGGTCGGCGCGGGCCGCGGCCAGATCCGCCCAGGTCGCGAACGGCACCAGGGGCGAGAGGTCGATCCGGGCATGGTCGAGGGCCGCCACGAAGGCTTCCAGGCGGGCCCGGCGCTCGCTGAAGGGCAGCGGGCGCAGGTCCTCGCCCTCGGCGTGCATCAGGTCGTAGGCGCGGACATGGGCGGGAAACTCCTCCAGCAGCTTCGGGGTCACGGCCTTCCGGTTGAGGCGCTGCTGCAGCACGTTGAAGCTCTGCACCCGGGCCTCGCGCAGGATCAGCAATTCGCCGTCGATGGCGCCCGAGAAGGTGATGGCCTCGGCCAGATCCGGGAAGGCGCCGGAGATGTCCTCGCCGGTGCGCGAGTAGATCCGGGCGACCTGCGCGCCGGCCGCGTCGCGGCCGCCCACGAGCTGGACCCGGATGCCGTCCCACTTCCACTCGCCGGAGAAGGCGGCCGGATCGAGCTTCTCGAAATCGCCGTCCTCGTCGATGGGATGGGAGAGCATCGGCGGCCGGAACGGCGCCGGATTCAGGGTGGTGGGCCGCTCGCCCCTTCCCTCGACCCAGGCGAACAGGGTGGCGTAGGGCGGCTCCAGCCCGTGCCAGACCTCCTCGACGGCGTCGGCCTCGTGGCCGCCGAGCGCCCCGATCGCGGTCTTGGCGAGACGGGCCGAGACGCCGACCCGGAGCGCGCCGGTGATGAGCTTGAGCAGCGCCCAACGCCCGGTCTCGTCCAGGGCGTCGAGCCATTCGGCGATGCGGGCGGGCAGGTCCGCCTTCTTCACGGTGCCCAGCGTCTCGACCACCTCCGCCAGGGTCGGCACGTGCGGGGGCGGGTTGTTGTGGCCGGGGCCGACGACCGCCTCGTCGCTCCGCGATGTGGGCGCCGGCCAGATGAGGGCCGTCGTCTCGGCGAGATCGCCCACATAGTTGTGCGAGAGCCCGAACAGCACCGGGTCGATGCGCGCCTCGACCAGGCCGCGAATCATCGCGGGCTTGGCCTCGCGAAAGGTCAGGCCCCCGGTCATCGCCGCGAGGGCGTAGCCGCGCTCCGGGTCGGGGGCGTGGGTGAAATAATCCTGCAGCAGGCGCAGCTTGGCGTTGCGGCGCGGCTCGTAGGCGAGGCGGTCGAGGAGGTGGGCGAAGTCGTTCACGCGGCCTCCTCCGGTGCGGCGGCCGGCTCGGCCTCTCCGTCGTCCCCGTAGCCCAGCAGGTGCAGGGGCTTGGCCTTGATGCCCTGCGTCCCGCACCAGTGGACCAGGGCGTCCTCCTGCCCGTGGGTGACCCAGACCTCCCCGGCCCCGGTCTCCAGGATGGTGCGGCAGAGATCGGGCCAGTCCGAATGGTCGGAGATGCAGAGGGGCAGCTCGACGCCCTTCTGGCGGGCCCGGGCGCGCACCCGCATCCAGCCCGAGGCGAAGGAGGTCACGGGGTCGGGGAACTTGCGCGACCAGACGTCCTGGATCGAGGAGGGCGGGCAGAGCACGATGGCCCCGTGGAGCTTGGCGCGCTCGGTCGCCACGACCTTCGGGGTCTCGCCCAGCGGGATGCCCTCCTGCTTGTAGAGCTCGGTGAGCTTCTCCATCGCGCCGTGCAGGTAGATCGGCCGGTCGTAGCCGGCCTCCCGCAGCAGCGCCATCACGCGCTGCGCCTTGCCCAGCGCGTAGGCCCCGACGATGTGGGCGCGCTCGGGGAACAGGGCCACGGAATCGAGCAGCTTCTTCACCTCGTCGCGGGTGTCCGGCATCCGGAACACCGGCAGGCCGAAGGTCGCCTCAGTGATGAAGACATCGCAGGGCATGACCTCGAAGGGCAGGCAGGTCGGGTCGTAGGCGCGCTTGTAGTCGCCCGACACGACGACCCGGACGCCCTGCGCCTCGATCGCGATCTGGGCCGAGCCGAGCACGTGCCCGGCCGGCGCGAAGCGCACGGTCACGTTGCCGATGCGGATCTCCTGCCCGAGGGGCGCCTCCTGGCGGCTCTCGCAGAACTCCGCCCCGTAGCGCACCGCCATGATGCGCAGGGTCTCGCCGGTGGCGAGCACCCGCCCGTGGCCGGCCCGGGCGTGGTCGGCATGCCCGTGGGTGATCAGGGCGCGCGGCACCGGCCAGGTCGGATCGACATGGAAGCCGCCGAGGGGGCAGTACAGGCCCTCGCGGGTCAGGGTGAGAAGATCGCTGGCGCTGAAACTCATCGGCGCGGCATATAGGGCGCCCGAAGCCCATGCGCAGCCACATGTCCCGTACGATCACCTCCGGCGACCTTCGCGCCGACCGGCGCTACGCCTACGCCCAGGGCTGCCTCGACGAGGGCAACCCGGACGGTGCCGCCGAGATGGCGGAGCAGACCCTGGAGATCGCCCCCCGCTTCGCTCCGGCCTGGTTCCTGCTCGGGCTGGCCCGCGAAGCCCGCTACGCGAAGGGCGGGCAGGCGAGCGATCACCACGCGGCCCTGCGCGCCTACGCCAATGCCCTCGACATCGATCCCGAGGATGCCCAGGGGGCGCGCCTCGCCCTGGTGCGCATCGGCGCCGGCGATGCGATCACCGCGATCTCGCCGGGCTACGTCCGGGCGCTGTTCGACGCCTACGCGCCCCGCTTCGATCGCCACCTCGTGGAGGGCCTGTGCTATCGCGGGCACGCGCTCGTCGCTGAGGCGCTCGATGCCGCGGCGGGTCCGGCGACGCCCCTCGGGCGGGTGATCGACCTCGGCTGCGGCACGGGCCTCGTCGGGGCCGCCCTCGCCGGCCGGCCGGCGCACCTGACCGGGATCGACCTCTCACCCGGCATGCTGGCCGAGGCCGGGCGGCGTGGTTGCTACCATCGCCTGGTGGAGGGCGAACTGGTGGCGGCGCTCGCGGCCGAGCCCGCCGCCTCGGCCGATTGCGTCACGGCCGCCGACGTCATGATCTACGTGGGCGACTTTTCCGGCATGGTCTCCGGCAGCGCCCGCGTCCTGCGCCGGGGCGGGCGCTTCGCCTTCACGGTGCAGTCCCATGCGGGCGACGGCCTCATCCTGGGCGCGGATGCCCGCTACGCCCACGGCGACGCGCTGGTGCAGGAGACCCTGGCGGCGGCGGGCCTCAGCCCCGAGCGCGCCCAGCCGGCCGTCGTGCGGCGGGAAAACGGTGCCGACGTCCCCGGCCGGGTGATCGTGGCCCGGCGGCGGTAACGTTCACGTTTGCGTTGCAGGCCTTGAGCGCTGGCGCACGACGCGGTTGAACCAAACGGGAGCGTGACTGTTGCCCCGGACGCATCGGAGCACCCCGCCCGTGACCTGACGTCGAGGTCCGGCCCCGCACCGAGCGTATCGGCCTTACGCCACCGTAGTTCAGCCGCCACACGGGACGGAGGATAGCAAACCTATGGCAGAGACGCAGAACAAGTCATTTCCGGCGAGCGCCGCGACGCGCATCCCCTTCGCCTTGGCGCTCTCGGCCGTGGCCGGTTGCGCCGATTCGATCGGATTCCTCGAGTTCTCGCAGCTGTTCATGTCTTTCATGAGCGGCAACACGACCCGCTTCGGCGTCTCGGTCAGCCGCTTCGACTGGGAGAGCACGTCGCGCGTCGCCTCGGTCATCGTGCTGTTCTGTTTCGGTGCCTTCGCCGGCACCCTGATCGCCGCCTGGGTCGGGCGCTGGCGCCTCTCGGTGCTGCTCCTGCTGCAATCCGTGTTCCTGACCATCGGGCTGATCATCCCGCACGGCTCCTTCGCCTTCCCGCTCCACGCCTACCCGATCGTCATCGCGCTGGGCCTGCAGAACGCGACGCTGCAGGACGAGGGCGGGCGCAGCCTCGCGCTCACCTACGTCACCGGCGCCGTGGTGCGGTTCGGGACCGGGCTCGCCAACCTCATGCTCGGCACGGTGGCGCCCTCGTTCTGGATCCAGGCCCCCCTCTGGGCGGCCCTGAGCACCGGCGCGGTGATCGGCGGCTTCCTGCAGATGCGCTACGGTGAGGATGCGTTCCTGTTCCCGGCCGCGCTCTCGGCGCTCCTGGCCATCATCGCTCTGGGGCTGACGATCCTGAAGCCGGGCAGCCGCTACGTCAGCGGCGAGGTGGAGCGGCATCCGCCGGACGGCGCCGCCGCGGCCCAGATCTAACCGGCGAGCTAATCGGCTCCCCCGCTCCCGCGCAGCCGCTTGGTGGCGCTCCGCTTCGACTTGTCGTCGAGGCGGCGCTTCTTCGAGGCCAGGGTCGGGCGGGTGGCGCGCCGGGGGGTGGGCGGCACCGCGGCCTCGGCGACGAGCTCGGCCAAGCGCTCGCGGGCATCGGCCCGGTTGCGGTCCTGGGTCCGGAAGCGCTGGGCGCTGATCACGATCACCCCGTCGACGGTGAGGCGGCGGCCGGCCAGCCGCATCAGGCGCACGGCCACCGCATCCGGCAGGGAGGCCGAGCGCCGGGCGTCGAAGCGCAGCTGCACGGCCGTCGAGAGCTTGTTGACGTTCTGTCCGCCGGGGCCCGAGGCCCGCACGAAGGTTTCCTCCAGCTCCGCCTCGTCGATGGCGATGTGGGGCGTGCATTGCAGGGCCACGGCGGGGTCTCTCGCAGGCTGCGCGTTCAAGACACTTCTTGGACGCTACTCGGACGCTTCTAGGAGGCTTCGGCAGGCGTGCGGGCCCGCACCGCCAGGGCGTGGAGGCCGCGCTGGAAGGCCGGCGCGAGGGCGGCGTTGACCAGGCGATGCCGTTCGACGCGGCTCTTGCCTTCGAAGGCGGCGGCAACCACGTCCAGTCGGAAATGCGTCTCCCCTTCGGGCCGCGCCCCCGCATGGCCCGCATGCAGGTGCGATTCGTCGATCACCGCCAGGTCCTGCGGCGTCAGTTGCGCCTGGAGCGTGTCGGTGATCCAGTCCTTCAGGGTCACGGTCTCGGTCATCGCGGACGTCTCCTCGTTGTTGCTGGGGGTCGGGCGCTGGCGTCCGGTCTCGCGCGTCAACCCCCGAACACCGCATGCGGCATCAGGCCCGCCGCTCTTGTGTCTCCGACCCACCCCCTCATAATCGCCCTATCATGGATCTCAACTCGCCCCTGTTCGACAGCATCCGCATCAAGCCGTCCTGCGACGAGCCGAAGACGGCCGCGACCCAGACCTGCGAGACTCCCGGGTGCAAGAACCCCGGGCTCTACCGCGCGCCGAAGGGGCGCAAGGCGGAGGGGCAGTACTGGCGGTTCTGCATGGACCACGTGCGCGCCTACAACGCCACGTACAATTACTTCGACGGCATGAACGATGCCGCCGTGCAGGCCTTCCAGAAGGACGCGATCATCGGGCATCGCCCGACCTGGGCGATGGGGGTGAACCCGGCCACCGCCGGCGAGCGCGGCAAGGCGGCGCCGAAGCGCGACTGGGCCTATGTCGATCCCCTGGACATCCTGCGGGCCGAGGGTGTCGGCGAGACCGCCCGGCGCAAGGCGGCGCCCGAGCCGCGTCGGCCCCGGCACTCGGCGGCGACCCTCAAGGCCCTGGACGTGCTCGGCCTCGACGAGAACGCGGATTCGGCCGCCATCAAGGCGCAGTACAAGACCCTGGTGAAGCGCTTCCATCCCGACGCGAATGGCGGCGACCGCTCGTTCGAGGAGCGCCTGCGCGACATCATCCGGGCCCACGATGCCCTGCGCGCCGCCGGCCTCTGCTGACGCGCCGATCGCCGGATCGGCGCGGTTCCGGCACGATCGATGCACGTTTTCCGGGGCTCCCCTGCTCTGGGTGGGCGGCAATCGCCGGGCGAGGCCCTATATGCAGCCCTGACACCCCTTGGCGCCGCCCGGCGTCGACCTTTAGATGGCGGTCGCGCGCGGTTCATCCTTCCCGAACCGCCAGGCCCCGAAGTCCGACACAGCCCGCGTGTTCCGTGACACCCCCACGGCACCCGCGCCCCGACGAGGTCCTTATGCTTTCTGACGTCTCGCCCGCCTCGCTCCCCGACCGGGATGTCTCCGTCCGAGAGGCCTTCGGCATCGACCTCGACCTCCGGGTCCCGGCCTTCTCGCAGAGCGAGGAGCACGTGCCGGACCTCGATCCGGACTACATCTTCGATCGGGAGACCACCCTGGCGATCCTGGCGGGCTTCGCCCGCAACCGGCGCGTGATGGTCACGGGCTATCACGGCACCGGCAAGTCGACCCATATCGAGCAGGTCGCGGCGCGCCTCAACTGGCCCTGCATCCGGATCAACCTCGACAGCCACGTCTCGCGCATCGACCTCGTCGGCAAGGACGCGATCGTGCTGCAGGACGGCAAGCAGGTCACGGCCTTCCAGGACGGCATCCTGCCCTGGGCGCTGCAGAACAACGTCGCCCTGGTCTTCGACGAGTACGATGCCGGCCGCCCCGACGTGATGTTCGTGATCCAGCGCGTGCTCGAGCTGTCGGGCCGCCTGACGCTGCTCGACCAGAAGCGCGTGATCCGCCCGCACCCCGCCTTCCGCCTGTTCGCCACCGCCAACACGGTGGGCCTCGGCGACACGTCCGGCCTCTATCACGGCACCCAGCAGATCAACCAGGGCCAGATGGACCGCTGGTCGATCGTCACCACCCTGAACTACCTCGCCCACGACCGCGAGGTCGACATCGTCCTGTCGAAGGCAGCGCATTACCAGCGCGACGGCGGCCGCGACATCGTCAACCGCATGGTGCGCGTGGCGGACCTGACCCGCAACGCGTTCATGAACGGCGATCTCTCCACCGTCATGAGTCCGCGCACGGTGATCACCTGGGCCGAGAACGCCGACATCTTCCAGGACATCGGCTTCGCCTTCCGGGTGACCTTCCTCAACAAGTGCGACGAGCTGGAGCGCACCCTGGTGGCGGAGTTCTACCAGCGCGCCTTCGGCAAGGACCTGCCCGAGAGCGCCTCGAACGTCGCCCTGAGCTGAGCCCCTTCCGTCCGTTTCGAGGAAACCGTCGACCCGCATGTCGATCTCCAACCGCAAGCCCGGCGACCGGCGCGAGCCCGTCGCCGAACCGCTCAAGCGCTCGGTGGCGGGCTGCCTGCGCGCCATCGCCAAGCGCTCCGAGATCGAGGTGGTCTATGCCAGCGACCGCCCGGCGCTGACGGGCGAGAAGGCGCGCCTGCCCGAGCCGCCGCGCAAGCTGACGCCGGAAGACGTCGCGATCCTGCGGGGCAACGCCGACTCGATGGCCCTGCGGCTCGGCTGCCACGACGTCGCCGTGCATCGCCGGCTGGCGCCGGAGAATGCCGGCGCCCGGGCGGTCTTCGACGCGGTCGAGCAGGCCCGCGTCGAGGCCATCGGCTCGCGGCGCATGGCCGGCGTCGCCGCGAACCTCTCGGCGATGCTCGAGGACCGCTACCATCGCGGCGGCAAGTACGAGGACATCACCGACCGGGCCGACGCCCCGATGGAGGATGCCGTCGCCCTGATGGTGCGCGAGCGCCTCACCGGCGCGGCCCCCCCTGACGCGGCCCGGAAGATCGTCGACCTCTGGCGCCCGCATATCGAGGAGAAGGCGGGCACGAATCTCGACGGGCTGATCGGCGCGATCGAGAACCAGCGCGCCTTTGCCCGCTCGGTCCGCGACCTCCTCACCTCCCTCGACATGGCGGACGAGACGCCGTTCGACCCCGAGGACGACGAGAACGAGGACGAGAACGACGCCCAGGACGACGAGCAGACCCCGAGCGAGGGCGAGGCCGAGGAGCAGTCCCAGGGCGACCGCTCCGAGATGGAGACCTCGCAGGAGGCCACCGACGAGTTGCAGGAAGGCGCCACCGAGGCCGCGGATGCGCCCTCCGGTGAGTTGCCCGACGAGGCCGAGAACGCCGAATCCGAGGAGGCGTCGGAGGCTTGGCGCCCGCCGTCGCAGCGGACGAACGAGCCGCGCGGGCCGGAATACAAGGTCTTCAACCCGCGCTTCGACGAGATCATCCACGCCGAGGACCTCTGCGACGCCGAGGAGCTGGCGCGCCTGCGCAGCTACCTCGACAAGCAGCTCGCCCATCTCCAGGGCGTGGTCGGGCGCCTCGCCAACCGGCTGCAGCGTCGGCTCCTGGCCCAGCAGAACCGTGCCTGGGACTTCGACCTCGAAGAGGGCCAGCTCGACCCCGCGCGCCTCGTGCGCGTGGTCACGGATCCATTCCAGCCGCTCTCGTTCAAGCGCGAGAAGGACACGAACTTTCGCGATACGGTGGTCACGCTCCTGCTGGACAATTCCGGCTCGATGCGCGGGCGGCCGATCACGGTGGCGGCGACCTGCGCCGACATCCTGGCGCGTACCCTCGAGCGCTGCGGCGTCAAGGTCGAGATCCTGGGCTTCACCACGCGCGCCTGGAAGGGCGGACAGTCGCGCGAGGCGTGGCTCGCCGGCGGCAAGCCCAACACCCCGGGCCGCCTCAACGACCTGCGCCACATCGTCTACAAGAGCGCCGACGCGCCCTGGCGCCGGGCACGCAAGAACCTCGGGCTGATGATGCGCGAGGGTCTGCTCAAGGAGAACATCGACGGCGAGGCGCTGGACTGGGCGCACAAGCGCCTGCTGGGCCGGCCCGAGCAGCGCAAGATCCTGATGGTGATCTCGGACGGTGCGCCGGTCGACGATTCGACGCTGTCGGTCAATCCCGGCAACTACCTCGAGCGCCACCTGCGCTGGATGATCGAGGACATCGAGACCCGGTCGCCGGTGGAACTGCTGGCCATCGGCATCGGCCACGACGTGACGCGTTACTACCGCCGCGCGGTGACGATCATCGATGCGGAGGAGCTCGGCGGTGCGATGACCGAGAAGCTCGCCGAACTCTTCGAGGAGGATTCGGGCACGCCGGCGCCGCAGAAGCGGGCCGCCGGCGGGCGACGCTAGCGTTTGCTTCAGGCCACGCGTCTGTCAGGGATCGGCGAGACCCGGTTATCCCGGAGAAACGAGCGTCGAGTCAGGCATTGAAGGTCTGTCCGGCTCAAATTGAACCTGACGGGCCCGAGTGCTCACGCCGCCCTCTGCGCCAGCGCGTCGAGGGCGGCCGCCACCGCGTCGGCATCGAGCCGCCGGATGACGGGGCCCGAGGTCCAGACCAGCATCGGGACCACGCGGTGGCGCGGGTAGATCTCCGCCAGGAGCGCGGCGTAGAGGGCGATCTGCCCGGCTTCCGCACGGGGCAGCGGCGCGCCCGCCCGCGGGGGCCGGCCCGTCTTGAAATCCGCGACCCAGACCGTGTCCTCGGCGATGGCCAGGCGGTCGACACGACCGAAGACCGGACGCGAGACGCCTCCGACCACGACCCGTCCCGACAGCGTCACCTCGGCCCGCGCCTCCGGTGCGAAGAGCGGGGCCAGGTCCGCTTCCGCGAAGAGGTGCAGGGTCGCGGCGACGATACCGTCCTGCTTGGCCCGGTCGAATCCGGGGGCACGGGCGCGCACGAAGGCCGTCGCGGCGGCCTCCCGCTGAGCCGGGTCGATCCGCGGCAGGTGCTCCACCAGGGAGTGAATCAGGGTCCCGCGCCGGCGCGCCTCGCTGTCGGCCTGGCGCTGGCCCGGCTCGCGGCGGGTATCGGCGGCTCCCAGCGCGCCGGACGGCGTCACCGGAGGGGCGGCCTCGACCTCGGCCGGGACGGGCGCCTCCAGCCAGGCCGGCAGCTCCGCCGGCCCTTCCGGCATCGAGGGAGCCGGGGCCGCCGGCTGCGCCGCGCCGCCCTCGCGCCACAGGGTCGCGGCGCCGTAGGCGGTCTCCAGGACCTCCCCGGAGCCGAAGGACGCCTCCATGCCCGTGCGGATCATCTCGCACCAGGCCGCCTCGCTCGGAGCCTCGTGCCCCCGATGAGGCGCGATCACGAGACGGTCGGCGGCACGGGTCATCGCCACGTAGAGCAGACGGTTGTGCTCTTCGCGGGCACGGGATTGCAGGGTGGCGCGGGCCTCCGTCACGGCCTCGCAGTCGCCCGCCTTGGCCCCGGCCCAGATCGGCGGCAGCGGCGCCGCGCCCAGGCCGAAGCGCTGGACCCCCGACAGGAGCGGCAGGAGCGGCGGATCGTTGCGGCCCAGGGCCTCGCAGCCGTCGATGACGACGACCACCGGCGCCTCCAGCCCCTTCGCCCCGTGCACCGTCATCACCCGGACCTCGTCGCGGCCGGAATCGAGATCGCGCTTGACCGTGTGGCCGCCCTCCCCGCGCCCCGGAACGGTGTCGTAGCGGGCCAGGAATCCGCCGAGGGAGGGCGCGTCGGGCGCCTGCTCGGCCTGCGCCGCCGTCATCAGGAAGACGTCGATGGCGTCGCCGGCCTCGCCGCCGAGGCGGGAGACCAGGGCGCGCCGGCCGCCCCGCGCGCCGAGCAGCGCGGCGTAGAACCCGAACGGTCCCTCGCAGGCCGCCAGTGCGATCCAGGATGTCAGGGCCGCATGGCCCCGGATCGCGGCCGGGTCGCCGGCGGCGGCGTGCCGGGCCAGCGCATCCTCCAGGGTCTCGTGCAGGTCGCGACGGGCCGCGATGCGCACGAGGTCGTCGTCGTCGAAGCCGACGAGGGGCGTCTTCAGGGCGCCGGCCAGGGTCAGGTCGTCGGCCGGCAGGAGTCCGGCGCGGCCCACCGCCACGAGGTCGTTGACGGCGATGTGGGCGGCGATGTCGAGGCGGTCCTGGCCGGCGACGGGCACGCCGAGGGCCTTCATGGCGCGGATGACCTCCTCGAAGGCCGCCGAGCGCTTGCGCACCAGGATGAGGATGTCGCCCGGCCGCCAGACCCGGCCGGTCTCGTCGCCGCTGGTGATCCAGGTCAGGGCCGCCCGGGCGACCCGGCGGGCGGTGACGATGGCCGGCGCGTTGGTCTCGGGCGCGTCGACGGGAGCGGCCCAGGCGTCGGGCTCGGGCTCGTCCGCCGGCTCCTCGATGGGCCAGAGTTCGACGGTGCCGGGCGCGGCTTTGCGCGCAGTACTGTGGGTGGTGCCGACGGCCGTGTCGTCGAAGGACAGGCCCTCGTAATGGGCTGCGATCTTGAAGGTCGCGTCCACCGCGCGCAGGACACCGCCGGCCGAGCGGAACGAGAGTTCGAGCCGCACGTCCTCGAAAGCGAGCTCGGCGCCCGCGGCCGCCCGTTGCCAGTCACGGCGGGTGGTCTCGAATTCGCGCGGTTCGGCGCCCTGGAAGCTGTAGATCGACTGCTTCGGGTCACCGACGGCGAAGCGGGTCCGTGCGACCTCGCGAGCCCCCTCGCCGGAGGCGAACTCCGCGGTGATGCGGCGCAGGATCTCCCACTGGTGCGGGTTGGTGTCCTGCGCCTCGTCGATGAGCACGTGGTCGACGCCGCGGTCGAGCTTGTACAGCACCCAGGTGGAATCGACCCGGCCGAGGAGGTCGAGGGTCTTGTGGATCAGGTCGTCGAAGTCGAGGGCGCCGAGGCGGGCCTTCTGGGCTTCGACCCGGCGGTGGATCTCGCCCGCGAGGGTGAAGAGGGCGTGGGTGCGCTCCAGGGCGCGCACGCCGCGGAGCGTGTCCTGCAGCGGTTCAAGGCGGTCGCGCTCGTCGCACAGCGCCTGCTTGGCGTCCTCCGGCACCGCTTTCGTGCCGAGGCTCCGGTCGGCTTTCGGCGTGCCCTCCTTGGTGAAGAAGATGCCGAGGTACGTCTCCAGGGCTTCGGCCGGTGAGGCCGCCGCTTCCACCACGAGCAGCTTGTCGGCGACGCCGTCATCGGTGGCCTTGCCGGTGCGCAGGCGACCGGCGAGTGCTGTGAGATCGCCCAGGACCCCGTCGAGCATGCGCGCCTCGATCGCCGCCGCGCTCTCGCCCGCCCGGACCCCGAGGGCGTCGGCCAGCGCTGCGAAGGGCCCTTCGAGACCGAAGCGGCTGTCCAGCACGTCCCGCGCCCGCATGGCGCTGCGGATCGCCTTGCGCAGGGCATCCCCCGTCGCCTCGGGGCCGACGACGGCGAGGGCCTCGCCGAGATGCGGATGCCGGCCG
>Ga0160428_1001724_pt1 | contig 15338 bp, 14 predicted proteins | sample SolpanmetagenomM_FD_108198 | JGI IMG/M metagenome (GOLD analysis project Ga0160428, IMG submission 108198) | Solar panel surface microbial communities from Lawrence Berkeley National Laboratory, California, USA - M | ecosystem: Engineered > Built environment > Solar panel > Unclassified ... | reverse complement strand
TGCCCCGCCGCCCCGTCTGAGAGACTGCGCCCCGGACGTCCGCGTCCGGGGCCTCTAGCTCAACTGGTTAGAGCAGCGGACTTTTAATCCGCGGGTTGTGGGTTCGAGCCCCACGGGGCCTACGGCTTTGACCTGCAGCTTCATCGTGCGGGGGGCTCCTCCCCACGTCCGCGGACCCTGTCCGCGCTAACACGTCGCTAACATCCTCGGCGCTGCCGCCGCGGGTGTAGGCCACCGCCGCGGCGATCGCGTCGGCCGCAGAGCGCGCCACCGCCGGCACCACGTGGGTGTAGAGGTTGCTCGTGATGTTGGTCGTCGAGTGCCCCAGCCGGTCGCTGACGACCTTGATGTCGACGCCCGCCGCCAGCGCGAGGCTCGCGTGGGTGTGACGCAGGTCGTGCAACCGGATGACCGGCACGCCGGCGGCCAGGACGAGCTTGCGGAACGTGTGGGTGACGACGTCCGGGCGCAGGAGGTCACCGTTCTCTCGGGTGAACACCAGGCCCCGGTCCTGCCAGGCATCACCCCACGCGGCGCGCTCGGCCTCCTGGACGACCTGGTGGTTGCGCAGCACGTCCACCGTGAGCGGGTCGATCGGCACGACGCGCGAGCCGGCGGCCGTCTTCGGCACCCCGAGCTGGGGGCGCCCGTCCCCTTCCGTGACCTGCCACGCGACGACGACGTGTGCGCGGTCCAGGTGGACGTCACTCCAGTGCAACCCGATCGCCTCGCCTCGCCTCATGCCGGTGAAGGCGATGAGGTGGAACAAGGCGTACAGCCGGTGATCGGCGCTGGAGTCGAGGAAGACACCGATGTTTTGCGGCTCCCACACCGAGCTGCGCGCGGCGCGGTGCTGAGGGAGCTCCACCTGCACCGCCGGGTTCCAGGCGATCAGACGGCGCTTCACTGCGCTGTTCAGGGCCGACCGCAGGGTGCGGTGGACGTGCTGGACCGTTGCCGGCGTGGTCGCACCGAGCCGGTGGCCGAGGAGGTCGGAGTAGAGGGCGTCGATGTGGTCGGCCCGGAGGTCCTGCAGCCGGTAGTGCCCTAACGACGGACTGAGGTACCGGCGGATGTGCATGGCGTAGCTGCGGCGCGTGGTGTCACGAAGGTTTCGCTTGGCCGTCAGCCACTCCTCCAGGTACTCAGCCACCGTGAGCGGGCGGTCCTGGCGCACGCCGGCCTGCTGCCGGGCGACCTCGGCGTCCAGCGCTTGCTGGGCCTCGCGCTTGGTGGCGAAGCCCGAGCGGGTCGCTTGCCGCCGCCCTCCGTCGGGGCGCCGTCCTGCGTCGACGACGAACCCCCACAAGCCGCGGCAGCGGTGTGGCAGGACTTCGCCGTCTGCGCTCCGTGGGCAGCTGGCGGTGTGCCGCTGCCACACGGTGCCTCTCTTCACCGGTGCACCCCCACCAACTCGAGGAGCGGGGCGGTCGGCACGCGGATGAGCTTGCCGAGTCGTACGACAGGCGTCGGCCAGTTGTCCGTGCGGATCAGCTCGTAGGCCGCGGTGCGCCCGATGCCGAGCAGGGCGGCTGCGGTGGGGACGTCGACGACGGGTGGGAGCGCCTGAGCCTGCTGCAGGTCCAGCGTGATGCGGCTCATGAGCGCACTCCTGTCGTGGTGGTGTCCAGCATCGCGCGGACATGGGCGCGGTGCATCAGTCGGTGAACGAGACGTGGACGTGGTCGTAGTGGCCGCCGGTGGGGTCGCTGGCGTCGTAGACACCGCCCCCGGTGTAGGCGCGCCAGCCCTCGCTGTCGCGGCCGGCCGACCAGATGCGGCCCTGCCAGATGACGTACTTGACGTGCAGTGCTGCCGTATTGGCCTGCAGCCAGGTGGCTAGCTGCCAGCCTGCGGTGACGTCGGCGCCGCCTGGGAAGCGGCCGGGCTTGCCGAAGGTGATGTCACAGCCCTTGCCGAGCGGGTGGTCCGAGGTGCGGTTCCACGCGTGGGCGTCCCAGCAGGAGGTGGGGCGCTTGCCGAAGACGGACCAGACCTGGTGCACGCCCCAGTCGGTGGCCGCAGTGACGCAGCCGCCGGTGCCGGTCGGGTCCGGGACGGCGCAGCCTCGCGAGGCACCGGTGAAGGCGACCGCCTGACCGCCGCCCACCGTGGCAGGTGCGGCGGTGTACTCCTCGAGGTAGTGGTGGATCGCTTGCAGGTAGGCCGTCACCTGGCTGACGCAGTCGCGGCCGCACCCGACCTCCCCCGCCGCCGGGATGCCGGTGGCCGAGCCGGTGACCCGGGAGCAGCCGGCGATGTGACAGACGGCCATGGCGTCGAGAGGGCTCGCGCTCTTGCCGGTGGCCTGCAGGTGGGCGGTCATGGCGCGCAGGTTGCTGCACATCCACGGCAGGAGGACGGCGAAGTGGCGCTGCGGGTCCCACACGTCGTGCCCAGCCGGGGGGGCTTCTCCCGCGGCCCAGCCGGCGCCTCCACCAGCCGCAGTCCAGGTGGAGGGCATCGCTTGCAGCAGGCCGGCCGCGCCAGCGCTGGAGTGAGCTCGCGGGTTCCACCCCGATTCCACCTGGACCTCGGCCACCAGCCACGTCAGCGGCAGCTCAGGGCACGCTGCGGCCCGCGCCGACTCGAGGGTGTCGATCCACTCGCGGGCTGCCGCAGGCAGCGCCTCAACGTCGAGGGCCTGACCTGGCGTTACCGCAGCCTGAGCGGTCGGCTCGGCCATGGCGCCACCGAGCAGGACGATGCCCATGACGAGGGCAGCGACGGCCCCGATTGCTGTCTTCATGAGCCGTCACTCCTCTCACGGATACGGTGGGTCTTGTCCTGTCGCGCGCACGGCAAGCGGGCGCGGCGAGGTGGCAGGACAGACGAGATGAGGACGGGGCGAGGCGCACCACCGGACGGGTCGGCACGGGATGGTCCATCCCGACCTCACGTTCACATCAGTTAACGGGACAGCTCAAAGGCTAGTCCGGTGTGAAGGCTTGTCAAGGCACGGTGGGGACAGGAGGAGACGACTCGTGGCGGACGCGCGCCCTGCAAGTGGTGAGGCTGACCCCCCACGCTCCAGTGACGAGGCTCCGCTCGGCCCACTGGCGCAGAAGGTGGACCACCTGTTCCGCACCGTCCGGCCGGCGAAGGGCGAGTACTCCTTCGAGCAGGTGGCGACCGCGATTCGGGACGCGGGTGGCCCGACGATCTCCGCGGCCTACCTGTGGATGCTGCGCAACGGCAAGCGTGACAACCCGACGATGCGCCACCTCGAGGCCTTGGCCTCCTTCTTCGGCGTCCCGCCCGGCTACTTCTTCGACGACGCCGTCGCCGCCAAGGTGAACGAGCAGCTTGGCCTGCTCGCCTCGATGCGTGACGTCGAAGTGCGACGGGTGGCGCTTCGCGCGACAGGGCTGAGCAGCGAGAGCCTGGCGACGATCAGCAGCATGATCGAGCGAGTGCGCGAGCTGGAGGGCCTTCCCAAGGGCGCACAGCACCCTGGCGAGAACTAGGGCGCGTCGCTCCAAATTTTTCGGCAGGTATGTACCACGGCACCATGACGAATGCCCTGCCTCGAGTGACTAATAGCGCCTAGCTTTTACCATACGAAATGGCGCTTCTGTTTGGTAAAGCTCGCTGCGGACCGTGCACCGATAGTCCCGGCGGCGTTCCGGCGTGCTGCTGCTGCGCCGCTGTCCCGTCCCAGTACAGATGTCGTGCCCGCATCGCCTCCATCTGCACCGGCGCCGACTACTCGATGGCAGCAATGGAGGGCGGACCGCTCCCTGCGACGCACCTCAGTTGCCCAAGCCCGACCACTGACCGCACCCGGTGGCAGTCGGTCAATGACCCGGACATCGCTTGCAGCGCCCGACACGCGCTCGTCCATCTGCCGGGCTCCGCCGCCCGCCGCCCCCTCACCGCGGGGGCGTCCCATAAAGCCCACGAACCGGTCATTTGGGCATCTTGAGCGACTACACCCCGCTTTGATGGCGGTAAGGGCGTTACCGCCTGAGACTGACGCGCACCGGTGCTGCTCCTACCGCCGCTGAAGGCGAGGATGAAGTAGCGAAGGGGACGGTGTCGTAACGAAGGGAACCGAGGCGAGGATGTACGGCGACGACGACAGCGGAGACGACCTGCGGCTTCTAGCCGACGACCCACTCGGCGACGACGGCGGCCGCGACCTTCTCGGCCGTCGGCCGTTCGCTGCACAGGTTGCAGCGCTTCTGGATCGGGTCCGGTCCCAGAGCCAATCGAGCGTCATGGCCTTGACCGGACCGTGGGGGGCCGGCAAGTCGTCCGTCTTGGACATGCTCGAGACTCAACTGCGTGAGCACGCAGCACAGCGGTGGCTGATCACGAGGTTCACGCCCTGGGTGTACAGCGACTTGGAGGCGATGCAGCTCGGCTTCCTCGCCGAGCTGCTGCAGGTACTGCCGGAAGCCGACCGGTGGAGTCAGACCAGAGCCAAAGTCGGTGGCTTCGTCAAAAAGCTTGCCCCGCTCGGTGCCGCTGGCCAGCTCGCGGGTGCAGATGCGAGTGGGGTGGCCTCCTTCCTGGCTGACATGCTGTCGGGAGACACCAGCGCTGACGCAGTCCGGGGCAGGGCCGCTGGGGCCCTGGAAAATCAAGACAACGCCGTCCTGGTCATTATGGACGACCTCGACCGTCTCGAGGCTCCCGAACTGCTCCTCGTCTTGAAGCTCGTCCGGCTCATCGGGCGCCTCCCGAACGTCTACTACCTGCTCAGCTACGACGAAGAAACTCTCTACGACGTACTCCAGCACACCTCGCTGGTCGGCAAGTCACGCGCACGGGCGCATGACTATCTCGAGAAGCTGGTGCAGGTACGCCTGGACCTTCCCGGGCTGCGTCCCTACCACCGAGACGCCCTAGTCGACGCGGCGTTTCAAACTCTGCTGCGGTCACACCCCGACGTCGTGAGCGCCGAGCAACTGCCCCGGCTGCAGCGACGGCTGCAGGAACATCTGCTGCCTTACCTCGACAGCCCCCGCACGATCAAGCGGGTCTTCGGCCAGGTCGACGCCTTCTTTGCCTCCGTCTCCGGGGAGGTCGACTTCACCGACTTCCTCTGCATCACCTGGCTGCGCTGCGAGCGTCCCAGTGTGCACCGACTCCTTCAGCACCGGCGCGACGATGCTCTGGGACAGTCCTCCGCCTTCACGCAGCGAAATCTGGCGCATCGCTTCTCTCACCAGCAGCCGGCTGAGTCCCGATGGCCCGGGTGGCTGTCCTCTGCCGGCGTCGGCGAGGGGGAGATCGACAGCATGATCTCGCTCCTGGGTGACCTCTTCCCGGCCATCCGGGCCGAAACCCGGCGCGAGAGCCTGCAGGACTGGTTCTTCGAGGACGTCGCCTCCCGCTCTGGTGTGGGACACCGATACTTCTTCGATCGCTACTTCAGCTACGGCGTCCCGGAAGACGACCTTTCGGAGTCCGTCGTCCGGCAGGCGATCGATGACTTGGCGAATGGGCGTACATCAGAGGTTACTGACAGCCTGGGCGCAGCTCTCAGCGATGAGCCCATTCGCACGGCGTGGCGCGTGGATCGCGCGCTTCCCGTGCCGACCTCGGCCGTCGCTCCTTTGCTGAATTACTGCGCTGAGGCATACGCCAGAGTCGGTGAGGACGAACGTTCGATCGTCAGCGGGCCTGCACACTCGCTCGAACGACTCACACGACACCTGTTGCAAGGTGTCGATGCCGCCGGCGTGGCTCAAGAGATCACTGATCTCTCGCAGACTCCGGCCGGGATGACCCTGGTGGAGCAGTTCGTCGCCTGGGAGGTGCGGGCGGCTACAGCCGGCGAACGGGGGACGACTCCGCCAGAAGTGGCGTGGCGACAGGCAGTCACCCGAGCAGCCAGCGATGCGTTGCAGATTAAGTTCGCCCGATTGGCGATCATGGCGATCAGCGAGGTCCAGGCCGCTGACGTTGCAAGCTGGTGGAGCTGGCGGCAGTTTGACAAATCGGCGGCAATGAACTGGCTCAAAGCGCAGGTTGATTCAGGAACGTGGGACTTGTTTTTCACCCTGTCGCGATGGGTTACGCATGCCATCAGCTCCTCTCATGGTCAAGTTGCCCACGAGTTGGAACTTCATTTTGTCGACCAGGTCTTTGGGCTCTCTGACGTCGTGCAACGTCTTCAGGAGGAATTGCTGCAACCGCTCCCAGACGTCGACTGGGACCACCTCCCCGATACCACGTCGAACCGTGGACTGGTGGTGCGCCGGGACCTGCACCAGTGGTCAACCCACCGCGATCAGCCAAACGTTCCGCAGCGCCCTCAAGGGTTGTGAGACCCCAAGGCTATGCCCGACCGTGATGTCGGCAAGCCCTCGGATCGAGACCCGCCTTGCACGCCCGGGAGGGTCCGGAGCTACCGAAGTCGTCGTACAGGCTGGCCGACCGAGCCCACTCGGCCATTACCGGCTCTTGAGCTGGCCGATGAACGCTCTCACACGCCGGTGCACGAGCCAGGACGCGCCCTTCGGTCGCAGACCAGTCCTCGCAGTCCCCAACGCACCAGGGCAGAGGAAGCGGCGACCATGACGGTCAGCGGCGCGGGGCGGTGGACGGCGGTGCGGGTCACGACCTCTGGGGAGTTGGTGACCAGGGTCAGATCCAGCGAAGTCGCCGAGTCCGCGGTGTGCTGGGCCGACGCATCAGCGAGCAGGGAAGTTCCCGCCAAAGACGAGATTCCAATAGTAGAACGCGTCGTCAGTTCTGCCTGCCACATCGGCGTCGATCGCCTTCTTGGCATACGTGACAGCCGTACTCAGCTTGGAAAGCGCGTCATCGTGCTTGGTGTCAGTCGACGTTGCATTTATACGACTGGTAAGACCCTTAGGGTCGTTCATAGCTGCCAGCTCGCGATTCTGCAGGTCTTTCAGGTAGTAGTACATGTCCTGAGGGGCGTCGAACCAAGTCTGGCGCGCCATGTACTCGGCTGCCCGCATCTCTAGATAGAATGAGGAAAGCGGGACGTTCTTGTAGTACTTCCAGGCCTTCGCGTATCGCGCTAGTTTCTTGGCCCCACCACTAATTCCGGCAGTGTTGTTCACCTCATTCACATAGTCTAGGTGGGCCGTAGGGGCCGAGGTGATCCACTCGCCAAATCCGGGGATGGTGTAAAGCGGCGTATCGCCCCCGGATTTATAAAACGCAGGAATAACTTCCCATGTCTCCCTTCCGGCGTTGAACTCTGCCACCACAGCCGGACGCGAGATACGGATTGTGGTGTGAGGAAACGTTTTCTTAAGAGCGTCTTTTATCCAATTTAGTGCGGTGTCCGTACTTCCAGGACGGGCGTCGCTGAGGCTGACCAGAAGGTCAACGTCAGCATGGAACCGAACGCCAGTCCCATGGTGGAACGAACCCGTCTGACGGAACCTCTGAATGGACAGGCTTGCTTTGAGAGAGTTTTCGACGGAGGTACGGTGGCCTGACGCTGCGTCCTTCTCTGCTTGAGTCGGTGTAAGCCGACTCAGGAAAGTTGTGAATCCTTGACTCACGCTCAGAGACATCTCAGGAATTACCTCTCTGGTCAACTTCGTAGGTTTGACCACCGGCGTCAATGTTATTCTGCGCACGCTTGTATGCTCTGCTGTTCGGCACCTCGGCTGTCTTGTTCTGTTCGTCGCGGCGCGAAGTCAGTTCTGCAAGAGCATTCCGCGCTTCTTCGATGGACCATGACGGAAGGTCGACTTCGCGAGCCTGTCTGGCTGCGGTCTGAATTTCCAAGTAAGCATTCGCTGCTGCTGAAGCTCGGTTCATCCGGTGGGCGGCATTTAATGTGGTGAGGATTGCTCCGAATCCAGCAGAGGCAAGTGCAAGGACGCCAGCGACAAAGCGGCCTGTAGTGGACGCTAAGGCAGTCGCTCCTGAGACGGCGGCTAAAGCACTGGCGGGTAGCCCGAGACCCAAGTTGACGCCACGCCACTGCTTTGTCTGCTCGAACTGGATCTGAGCGCTATACTTTGCACTTTCTTCGACGCGACGCAGCTCGGTCTCGATGGCCTGTCGCCGCATGGCGTCGTTGGGAAGGCTTGGATCGCTCACACCCAGCACCGTACTAGCGGGGTGTGACACGATCCTAGAAGTTGAGACTCACAAGGGGATCAACGAAAAAGGTCTTGCCGTTGATCTCAGTCGATGCCTCGGCCATCCTGCCGCCCGGCAGTCAAGGGTGAAAGTCACCATCTCGGCGTCCTGGGGCGAGGGCTGACCCAGAAGCCTAGCTCGGCGGCACGTCCGCCGATCGTTCCGCGTGGATCATCTGCCGTGTGACTGGTCGAGCGTTGGCAAGAACGACACGGTCCTTAAGGACGGCGCTGTAACCGCCCGCCTTGGAAAGGGGGCAATATCAGATGCGATAATGTAGAAAATAGTATGCAATAGCAGCACAGGGCATCGTGCTGCTGAACAACCGCTCGCCCGTGGTGTCTTCGCGTTAAAGAGGTTTGTATCGGACGTCTACGACTGGTGGTGGTCGCTAGGTCCATCGCTGGACGGCGGGGTTTCACGTTCCTCCTGAGCCCATACCGCCGGGCTCCACTCGGCTGTTGCGGGTCGCTCGCGTGGCGCAGTGTCACTCGACGGGAGCCCACCGGCCACTGGCCCACCGCGCGACGTCGGCAGCACCAAGGCCACCGCCGTAGCTGCGGGATGCCAGCGTGCGACCCGCCTCGCCTGGGCCAGCGGTGCTCCGCGAGCCCTATCTGCTCGACGCAGGGTCCTGCCACGCGGCAAGAAGACCGTCTCTGCGCGAACTGACCCTTCCCGAGGTAGTTGGCGCCCCTCAGCCACACGGACTACGTCACAGCGTTGGTCAGCTGCACATTCAGGCTAACTCAAGCGACGGCCACGTGGGATGCCGCCGTGGACCGACTGGTGATACACCTTCCCGGCTCCGCTATGACATTCATGGTGCGTACGGTGTGCCATGATGTAATTATGGCTCAAAAGACGCAGGTTGTGCTGACCGATGACATTGACGGGTCCGAGGCGACACAGACCCTCACCTTCGCTTTCCAGGGTGTGTCGTATGAGATCGACTTGAACGACGACCACGCGTCGGCGCTGGAGGAGTCCTTTCACGACTGGATCGAATCCGCCCGGAAGGTGACCGGCTCTCGGGGCACTAAGCCTCGGCGCAGCAGTGTCACCACTGGTGCTTCTGGTGGTGGCCGTGACCTGAACGAGGTCCGTGCGTGGCTGCGTTCCAACGGTCACGAGGTCGCCGACCGTGGTCGCGTCTCGCAGACGCTGCTGGAGGAGTACGACAAAGCGCACTGACCCGCCCACGAGTGGGGCAGCGGTACACCTTCATCCGGGGGGCCGCCGCGGCCGCCGGCCATCGGGCCGTTCAACGCGCAGGTACGCCCGGGTGAGCGGGGCTCACAGCCCCAGCAGGGTGGCGGCGTTGTCGGTCCAAGCCTGCTGGACGCGGACGTAGGTGCCCAGGGTCGCTAGGGAGCGGTGGCGGGTCTGGTGGGCGATGGCCCGGTCGGAGGCGCCGCGTAGGTGGGCGTAGGTGACGAACCCGGCCCGCAGGCTGTGCGCGGAGTAGGTGGTGGCGTCCAGGCCGGCGCGGGTGATCGCGGCCTGGACGAGAGTGTTGATGGACTCCGGATGCAAGGCGCGGTCGGTGGCGCGGTTATTTTTGCCCACCCCGCGGAAGACGGGCCCTTCCACCACGCCGGCGAGTGACATCCACCGCTGCAGGGCGGTGACTGGGCACCGGTCCGGGTTGCTGGCCCGGGGTAGGACGACCAGTTCGGTGCTTTCCCCGGTCTGGTTGGTCTTCGAGCGCGGCAAGGTCAAGACCAGACCGTTGGCGTGCTCCTCGATGTCCTCGACCCGCAGGGCGGCGAGCTCACTGCGCCGCAGGGCGGCGACGAAGCCCACCAGCAGCAGGGCCCGGTCGCGGGCCCCGGCCAGGTCCGGTTCGGAGACACGCCCCTTGGTCTTCCACACCTTGGTGGGCGGGCAAGCCTCGACGACGTCGAAGAGCTCCGGCGGCATCAGAGGGGCGGACTGCTCCGGTGGCGCGCCATGGGTGCGGCGGATCCCTTCCCAGACGGCCACGATGCGGGCGTTGCGGGTGGGGTCGGGCAGGTTGCGCAGCTGGTGGGCGAACTTCAGCGCCGACAGCCGTCGGCTCATGGTCCCGACCTTGGCGCCGGCGTGGGCGAGGTCGGTGAGGTAGCCGGTGACGGTCGCCGGTGCCGCCGGCAGCGGCGGCACACCGCGCCCAGCGCACCAGGCGGTGAACTCCCGCCAGTCCGAGCGGTAGCCGCGCATGGTGTTTGCGGCGCGTGCCGCGTCGACGTAGCCGGCTTCGACGTCGGTGAGGGGGACGTCCTGGAGCAGCTGCACCGCGTCGGTGTCCGCCGCCACGGTGGAGCTGCGAGCAGGCTGGTGTGGGGGAGAAGAGTCCCGCAACGGCTGCCCGTTCACACCGCCCACCCTGCCAGGTGACCACCGCACCCCTGAGCTAGCGACATGCAGGCGGTCACGTCTTCCAGGCCGAGCGGCCGGGGCACACACGGGCCTCGGAAAGACCCCACCATGGGCCGGCAGCCTCAGGCTTGGGTCGCGCACTGCGCGCGGCGTGAGCCAGCGAGAGCGTCCACGCCGAGGCACGGGGCGGCCGACTGTGAGTGTGGCCCCAGCGGGCCGGAGTCGCTCACCCTTATCCCGTGCGCTGGCATGACAGCGCTAGCTGCGCCCTCGTCTCGCTATCGACCGGTTGTGAGACAGCGACCGGGCACTATGACGGACTTCAGAGGTGTCGACCGCATGCGCCGCGGGGCGTCAGCGGCGGTACCTATCGAGGTCGGCGGCTGATGGGGTGGGCATGGCTGACGGCGTCTCGGGTTGAAGCAGCCCTGGTTGAGACGGCTCCGGTTGAGCCCTGACGGCCTCGGACGTGGGGATGGGCTGGGCAGCCCTTGCCGCGATGGCTTCCTCGGCGACAGCTGCCTCGACAGCACTGTCGTTGGGTGGCCTCTCAGCGGGCTCCTCGTCTCCTCGTGGCCACAGGACGGCCGTGATGACGGCACTCAAGACCAGGTAGCTGAAGGCCACCGCGGCGAAGGGCGCGAAGGCCATGAGCTCGGGAGTAAGGGCATTCCAGCTCTGCACGGGCAGCAGACCCGTGAGCTGACCTAGGAAGCCGACGATCTCGATCAGTCCTAGGCAGGTGCAGACGACTCCGACAGTCGTTGCGGCCTTGCGGCCGGCAACGGTGGGGAGGAGGAAGTGTGGGCGGTCCACGAGCGCAGCGACGGCCAGGACCAGCAGCGGCAGCAGACTCGTCAGGAGCAGGGTGGTGGCGGGGGTGTTGAACCAGAAGTCGGACCAGCGATAGGCGAGCAGCTCTCTTCCCGTCGTGGCTCGGGATCGAGCGGGCGGGCTGTCCCAGGAGCCGCTGAACGCTAGCCAGCCCAAGCCGATGGTCGCGGCTGTCGGCAGCGCCGCGGCAAGGACCAGCACCCACGCGACCCAGCCGTCACGGAGCCTGCGGTGATCCATGCGGTGACGCTACCCACGCGGTAGGGCTGGATGAGGATCGGACGAACAGAGCCACGGTCTCTACGGCGCGAGCATCAGCGTGAGCGCGCATGCCTAAGACCAGCGGTGTGACCGTGAACTTCCGGGCGCCTCAGCTAGAAGATCGCCAGGGGGTTCACCGGCACACCGGTGGCCCCGCGCAGCCGCGGCGGTGCGACGGTGAAGAGGAAGGCGTAGCGGTCGAGCTCGGCGCAGACCGCGGCCAGCTCCTCGACCTGCACGCCGTCGATCAGCGGCATCCCGAGGCGGGTCAGCCCGACCATGTGCAGGGGCATCGGAACCTCCGGGTCCATCGGCGGGAAGGTGTCGCCCACGTCCCCGGCGTACAGGGAGACATCGCGCCGGCGCATCCAGGTGACCGCGTCCATGGTCATGCCGGGCGTGGGGGTGTCCCCGTCCCAGGAGAACGTCCACCCGCTGCGCACGACTAGGGCGTCGCCGGGTTCCACGTGTACTCCGCTGCGCTGCTCTGCGGCGTCGAGGTCGGCGGCGGTGATAGGGTGGGCGGAGGGGAGTCGCCCTCCGGGGGCGAGGTCGAGGAGCACTCCCCGGGTGAGCAGCCCTTCGGCGAACGCCGTGGTGGAGCCGTGGAGGACGCCGCCCGCGGTCACGGCCTCGGTCAGGGGGCGGCCCGGGTAGACCAGGCCGTCCACCGGCATGTGCGCGAACGCGTCGAGGTGGGTCAGTGCGGGGTGGTGCGGGTTGAAGATGAGCAGTTCGGCCATGCCCATGGGTGGGGTGCCGGTGTACAGCAGAGCCTGCTGCACCGGCGAAGACGGCGGTGCCGGCGGTGCGAACGGCCCGCCGAGCATCGACGTCGGGTCCACAGGCATCCCCAACGGCACCCACCGTCCGGTGCGGGCCTCGGTGACGGCCCGCGCGCGGACCTCGTCGGTGATGAGGTTCAGGGTGCCGAGTTCGTCGTCGGCACCCCACCGGCCCCAGTTGCTGGGCAGCGTGCTGGCGTTGGGTTCGGTCACGGGGGGCATGGTCGTCACTCGCTTCGTCTGGCGTCTCTACGGAGGGCATAAGGAGCCTTATGCCCATCAGGGCACCTTACGCTCACCCCATGGCAACGGCATCTTCCGGCTGGAGCGGCGGCGACCCCGAGGCGTTCACCGCCCTGACCCTCGTCCGGGCCTCCCTGGCCCTGCGGCGGGTCTTCGTCGCCACCCTCGCCCCCCACGAGTTGACCCCGCAGCAGTTCAACGTGCTGCTGCACCTGGTCCAGGAGCCCGGCCGCAGCCAGGCCGACCTGGCTCGCGAGGTGATGGCCACCCCCCAGTCGGTGGGAGAACTGCTGCGGGCCATGGAGGAGGAGGGGATGGTCGAGCGCACACCCCCCGCCGGCCGCGGTCTGCCGTCCGCGGTCTACGCCACCGCGACCGGCCGCGCGCTCCTGGACGACGTCACCCCGTCCGTGCTGGCCGCCTTCGCCCCCGAGGCCCTCGGACTCGACCCGACCGCGTACGACCGGCTCAACCTCGACCTGCATTCGATCTTGTCGGCGCTTGAGACCTGAGCGAATATCCCGCGCTGTCGAGCAGATAACGCTCCTCCACGTCGTGCGATGGTCGGTGCACTCAGCTTGCGCCTGAACATCGGCATAAGCGCAAGATCATTCGGTGCTTGGGACGTCGGTTGACCGTAATCGGATCCGGGAGCTGATGTCCACGTCATGTGGCAGCGCCGCCAGCTCGCTCGCCTCACCGGGCACCCCCTGCGCCTGGGCGATGCCAGCCAGGTAGGCCCAGTGCAGCGCCACGCCCTCTTCGTAGGAGCGTCCTTCGAGTGGCTCGTTAGGCCCGACCACCGTGCGTGCGGTCTACGTCAGCGTCTCCACCGACTCATAGGACCAGATGCCGCTGGGGCCACTGCGGCCCAGCCGCGGTCGTCGAGCAAGGTCAGCCGCCGGCCACCGGAGAGCTCAAGCTCGTGCAGCGCCGAAACAGACGTCGATCGTTGTTGGACTCAGGTCCCGCCGACTCGTCGATGCCGATGGACGTGATCAGTCGCCTGACATCGCCCATGCCTGCAGCGCTACATAGCGGGGGCGTGCCGGCCGATATGCCATTGCTGCTCACTGGCGTCACCAGACGGACCTGAACCGCGCTACGACCAGGCGGGCCGCTGCCCCCGTTCATGGAGCGCAACGACCCGCGGGGCCGACTGTTGAACCTGGCGACACGCTCTGGGCTGAACAGCGCCACCCACCACACTCACGCGCGGGGTACACCCTCAGCTAGCACTTGATCACGTGACGTTGTTGACCAATCGAGTGGGCCGCGCATCCGCACCTCATTCACCCATTTACGGCGTTGCTGCCCTGCCTTGAACGCTCTCGGATCGCGCGATCTTGAAATACGTGCTCTCCTGGAGGTAAGGACGAAGCATTGCCCTAGCCCTGGGCGACACTCCCTCACTCTGCGATCGCTTGACGTCGCTGTTCATCCGCGTCGTTGGTAACTCGCCCACCACATGACACCGAAGGATCCACCATGGCCACGGCCAACTCTGCAGAGCTCAACCGCCGCGACACCCGCACCGCAGGCAAGGTCGGCCTCGGCCTGGCCGCCGCGGGCATCGTCGTCTTCAACGTCGCCCCCTTCCTGAACTGGGTGCACCTCGAAGACGCCGACTTCGACCGCGTCGGCTACGAGACCGACTCCCTCGTCCCCTTCATCGCCTACCTCGGCCTGGGCCTGCTCATCTCCATGGCCTACGCCGCCAAGCGCGCCCGCCGCGGGCAGCACCGCGGCCTGACCCTCACCTCGATGGCCGTCGCCCTCGCCGCGACCATCCAGTGCATCGCCTTCGCCCTGCACCCCATGGGCGGCCTCGAGCGCGGAGACTCGCTCAGCCCCGCGATCGGCGTCTACGTCGGCATCGTCGGAGCAGCTCTGTGGGCCATCGGCTCGGGCCTGCTGGCCAAGGAAGTCGAAGGCGACGACGAACACATGCTCGACGCCCGCGCCGACCACCGCTGAGCAACTCCTTCAGTACACCCGCTGCACTAGAACGCACGTCGGCCAGGCACCCCTCCAGGTGCCTGGCCGTCTGTCTTTGACACATCACGACCGATCTCGGGTCAGACAAGGCTTAGCGCCCGAGCCCGCGCGGAAGGTCTGCTGCTGTGCGTGCGGGAACTCGTCGGGGTGCGTTTGCACGGCGCCCAGGACGAGGGGGTACCCGCGTGGTTGCGGGTTCAGCGCCGACGCGCGCCGACCGCGTGCCGGTCCTGGGCCAGCTGGATGGCCTCGGCCGCGGCGAGGACCTCGGCCTCCCAGGCCCGGTACTCACTCGCGCTGATCCCGTGCAGCTCGCCCAGCTCCGCCAGCGGGCACTCCTCGCGGATGCCGGCGAGGACGACGGCCAGCTTCTCGCGGGCCGTGATCGGCCGGGCGCCGCGGCGGCGGGTCAGGACGGCCGCGGCCAGGACCATGGCGGCCCCGACGAGGACGACGTCCTTGAGGACGTACTGGGCCTCCAACGTCGGGGCGTGGTGGGGGCCGGCGAAGAGGCGGTGCGGCAGCAGGAGGACCGGCGAGAGGATGCCCGCCAGCTCCGGGACCAGCAGGAGGAGACCGGGGACCAGCATCCTGCCGCCGATCAGCAGGCAGGCGCCGATGACGCACTCCAGGGCGGCCACCCCCACCAGGGCCACGTGGTCGGGGACCAGCCCGAAGGTCAGCAGCCGCGTCGTGGTCACCGCGAGGTCCTGCGCGGGGCTCACGCCCGGGAAGAACTTCAGCACCCCGAAGCCGAGGAAGACGGCGCCCATC
>Ga0160428_1001723_pt1 | contig 15355 bp, 16 predicted proteins | sample SolpanmetagenomM_FD_108198 | JGI IMG/M metagenome (GOLD analysis project Ga0160428, IMG submission 108198) | Solar panel surface microbial communities from Lawrence Berkeley National Laboratory, California, USA - M | ecosystem: Engineered > Built environment > Solar panel > Unclassified ... | reverse complement strand
GTGCGAGCTGGTCTCTGATCCAGTACCAGAAGTGCGCGCATCCATGCTCTATGCTATGTCTACATTTATAGGGACTACCGACCTCACTCCAGAAATCATGGCTATCGAGGAGGAAGTTGCCATGCGTCTGTTGACTGCAAGCAAGGATTCATGTGTAATTGTGAGGAAGGAATTGACTGTCTTCTTCTCTGTATGGACACGCCGCCATATGAACCGGATAATCGTGGCTGCTGTGGAGCAGCTGTACGAAGAAATCTACGAACAACTACTACAAATACAGCAGGAAGTTGAAGACAACGAAACTTCTGAGCAGGATGCGGTGAGCAATGGCCAGTTGCGAGGAAGCAAGTCTGAAGTTGTGCTAGCTGGCTCGAGCTCCACAGCAACCACAGGCACAAGGGATAGTCCTTCGCACAGCTTTGAGCGTGGTGCAGCACGCAGTATGTCTGGTACGACGTTCGGTGGCGAGAGCTTTGCGTATGATGATCATCTGAGTGTCGACAGTCGACAGCTTGTAAAGAGAGTGGCTAAACAGTCACTTGCGAGTGAGACGCCTTATATGGCCGTTTGGCTTCATATTTTGATCCTCGCACTTGACGCGGACATCCAAGTCTCACGCAATGCTGCAACCATTGTCCACGCTGTTATCTTAGCTGTTCTAGCAGAGCCGGCATTATCTCATTTTGCTGAAGATATGATTGACGTCTACAGTGAGTTTACTGCCGACCTGGAACTTCCCGAGCTCCCAAAGCCTACGGTAATTCCCAAGCCTCAGACGCCAGCGCCCATCACGCCAGCTGCTTCTGATGCGCCAAAGGGAGACGGCTATTTATCCATTGGTATGAGGAGGACTGCGAGTGTCGCAGCTACACTGGCGAACCTCGCATTCGGTCTGCCATCTGCAACGGACGGCCCGACATCCCCTCCAAAGACTGTCGCAAAGCTCAATGGTTCAAATCGTCAATCGACCACGGCAAAGTCCTTTGGAGATCTTACAAAGGTCGTCGAAGATAATGCGCATATCGCCAATTATCGCAGAGTCAAGTTTCCTTATCCCAAATGGTGGAAGGCCAGTCAGGAAAAGATCGAGATCAAGATTCCATTGAAGAGCGACTTCTTCGATTATGCTCTGGAATATTACAAGGAGCATCAGATGAAGCACGTTGAAGAAGACGAACCCGGTAGCAAAATATACAACGAGAGACTGTGGCGAAGAAACAGGAATGAGAAGATATTAGAGGAGACCCAGAATCAGAAGGAGGTCGCTGGAACGAGCCGCTGGGATCAGCATTCTGGATATTTCAATAATGGCTTCCAGCCGTCAGTGATGACCTTTCACCAATATGAGAATCATATCGTCATTGCTGACGACTATGACACGATTCGGTAAGTCATACACGTTCGCTCTATCATAATATGCTAAGTTTGAACAGTGTTTGGGACTGGGAACGGCAAAAGCCACTTAATCGATTTTCTAATGGAAACGCTATTGGTAGTCGAATCAATGAAATGCGTTTGATCAACGAAGACGATGAGGCTTTGTTGATGATTGCTTCGTCGGACGGGTCCATTAAGATTTTCCAAGATTATGAATCACGACAAACTACTTCTCTTCTAACTGCATTCAACTCTACGACTCGGCCTGAAGCGCATTCAATGGATTTTTCTCTTTCCATGGACTGGCTACAAACTCGTGGAGAGATTCTTACTGCTGGAGATTCCAAGAGCATTCGTGTTTGGAGTGCTCATACCGAGTTGCTCAGTAATGTAAGTGCTAAACATGTTTATCTCCTTCGATCAAGCACTAACAGTACATCACAGGAAATCCGTACGCTCTCCAGTACTAGGGTCACTTCCATCACGTCCGACCAGGTTCAAGGTAATCTGATTTGTGCTGGCTTCGAAGATGGTGCAGTCCGGGTCTATGATCAGCGAGAGCATCGGTTGAAAGCCACTGTCCGAAGCTGGCGTGAACACAACAGCCCTATTCTCAATCTTCACATGCAACGTGGTGGGATACGTGAGCTGGTTAGCTGTTCGCAGAACGGCACCGTCAAGCTCTGGGATGCACTAAGCGACACTTCAATCCACACTGTTCGTGCTACGCAGCAGACAGCTGTATCGTTCAGTGTTCACGAGCATGCGCCGGTCTTTGCTGTCGGTACTTCGAAGCATAAAATCAGGGTTTTCAACACAGATGGGGAGACTTTGAGTACGTTTGAACCATTGGAAACTGTTCGCCCACAACAGAAGAGGACGAATCCGATTGCGGCTGTTGCGTTCCATCCGCATAGGATGATGCTGGCGGCTTCGTCGAGGGAGGACAACTTCGTGTCCTTGTATACCTGCCAAGGTTTGAAGAGCTTGAAGTGAGCTATTGAGGACGGGGTGTGTGGTGCCGGTGTGGTAACATAGTGGAGAGGTTGAATGCTCGCATCCTGATCGGCCTCTCATAGCTGATGATGGTTTTCTTTTTCTTGTTTGTATTTTTGCATGGTAATGGTGTCATTAATGGTAGGAAAGGCAGAGTAACCTACGGGTCAGCATGGCATGGGCATAGGCATAGAAATGATGGTGCCCTGGGCACACATGATGGTAGGAAGTGTATAGCAATAGTTGTTGCTCAATGAAGCAAACTCGTATTTACATGGCGGCAGAGAGCCGAGAGAAGCCGACGTCGGCAGCACCTTCCTGATATGGATTAGCTCAAGCCGAGCGATTAAGTCAGCTCGAATCAAAATCCCAACCACTTTACACCATTCCAGTCAAGTTTGTCGCCGCGCTGGGTTCCATTGCGTGTGAATATAACTGGATACAGCCGGTGAGTCCGATGCCTTTTCCTTGATGTGATTCGATACCGACAGCGCTTGCTCGGGCGCACTCTATCGCTCTTGCCCTCTTGGCTCATTGCCTTTGGCGCGCTCGAGGATCTGGGGGGAGGCCTGTATGTTTCATGCTGTCATGTCAGTCGGTCTTGAGCATGCCATCCACATGGCATGCTACCACTGTCGGCTTCCAAGCTGATGCGCTTCGGCGATGCGGTCGGTCGTTTGGCATGATCCTCCTCGTTGATCATGCACGGCCTCTGCCTTGTCGGAGGAGGCTGAATGCGCGATTGAGTGCAATCGGCTTTCCAATGCACGTCATGTTTCGGTTTTCAACATTTCGTTATCGAATCTTTGTTTTCAACCTCGTGCACTCTTGTTCTTCATGGGAGTGACAATAGTTACTTTGCTAATACCATCTTGCAGCCATACACAAGCAGCATCGATATCAACCTCGCCGTCGCATTAGACGTTGTCGTCATTTCTCGACTGCCGGAACCTGCAGCAATTCCTTCCTGACGTGCGACTCACATCAAGACTTCGACAAAGTATTCAGCGGATCGCCGAAGACAACACCATCTTCTGCAGCTTGCGATCTTGAAGATACGACGTGTTGAACGCGTCCGACGCGCAAAGTAGGTTCGTCCTTTGCAATGCGCTCTGCGACCATACAGCACAAAAATGATGACTCCATATCGCCGATGTCAATCAACATGCGACTACTCCTTAGGCGAACTTACTAACCATTGCGCTTCTAGGCGATAACAGATACCCTCTCCCATCCATACCGATAAGATCTACTCTTCAAATAACTGTCTTCATATATTCCTATTCTGCTTCACGACGTCCTCGTTATCAACCACCTCTTCTCAGTTACGGCGCATTAGTACTCAACAGTGGTCCCTTCTCAAAAGGCCGTGCACGCTCCCAACTGTGACTATTCTCAACACTGGGAGATCTGAGTAGACAGACACAAGATGGAGGGTTATCAGCAGTACCAAAACCACCCCGTCCAGAGACCGATAGCGTACGGTGATCAGGCACAACCGACAAACCCATCACAATCAATGACTTCACCGCGACAACAGGTACATCCGCAAATGACGAACATGTATGCGCAACAACCTCCAATTAACCCAGGTACGGGTTATACGCCACATTATCAGCAGAATGGTTATGGTCTTCCTCCAATGCAATATCCTATGCAGGGGCCTCGAGTCAATCAGCCAACACATTATGGAATCGCAAACACACAAGCTGCAGCTGCAGCGATGAACAGTGCAGTTACAGGAACAAGCTACTATGGAATGAACGACCCCAACTTTGTAAATCAACCGAGGGGTAGTATCAGTGGTGCTGGAGACGGCCGCGGTGTATCTGGATCACCACGTACGGCCGCTCCATTACAAATGCAGCAGAACGTTGGCCCTCCACAAGCATATGGCGGACGTCGCATGAGCAGAGCCGCACAAAACCAGCAAATGCATGCACAACAACAACAACCTATGCCACAACCTTCTCACACAAATATGCCACCACCATTGCCACCACAAACTCAAACTATCGAGCCACCGCCTGGAGCAGCTGAAGATTCACCTTTATACGTCAACGCGAAGCAGTTCCATCGTATCCTGAAACGTCGCGTGGCGCGGCAGAAACTCGAGGAACAACTTCGACTCTCATCAAAGACACGAAAACCATACCTTCACGAATCTCGACACAATCATGCTATGCGTCGGCCAAGAGGTCCTGGAGGACGTTTCCTGACCGCAGACGAGGTCACAGCGATGGAGAAAGCTGAAGCCGAAGGAAAAGATCCAGCAGAGTTTGTGGCTTCGCTAGGTCCGGCGAAGAAACGCAAGGCGAATGATTCTGATGATGGTGGTGGTGGTGGTGGGAAATCGACGAAGAAGTCGAAGAAGAATAGAAGTACGCCTGATTCGGGAGAGTCTGGATGAATTGCTGCTTTGACATTGACATCTTATGATATTATGATCTGTATGGCCTTTTTTACTTTCTTTATGATTATTTTGTTAGGGTTTGAGGTGGTGGGATGTCATAGGAGAGTGTAGTTGAGGATGGACTCACTCTTCAGATTCAGATTGACGACGGAAGTTACTTCATATTCGGGTACTTAGCTTTAGCTGCTTCTGGAACGACGAAGGTACCACAGACTTACTTTATCTCGCTGATCGAAAATCATCTCGCTGATTGAAGCTCATCTCGTAATTGCTTCCTGTGAAGTTACGAGGGACCTTTAGCCATATATCCATCATCTCCTGAATTGTCCGACTGTCGAGTATGTCCAAAGTCCAGACGGGATGTCTCAGCTTTGTTTCAGCACAAGTTCATACCCTGCAGGATCCTACCAAGCTCATCGATTTTTCGCCGCTACTGAACACCCAGGCATATCACGAATCAAACGGCTACAGCTTAAGCTATACAACTCAACCTGACAGACTGTAACTGCCTTCACACGACGAGCAAGAGTACAAGCAAAACCGACACAATGGCACAATTCCGAGCTAAAGTCCTCGATCTCGGCGGTTATGCCAATACTCGCATCGTTAGAGATCACACGAAACGCAAGATTGTCGAACAGTTTGAAGCTGAGCGGTATGTCCTCGTGCTATCCAACCCAAATCGCCAACATTACCACAACCATCACAAGACAAGCCCGTCACAAATCTTCCCGTCACACCATACAACCACCAGCTCTACACTCTACCACAACCAACACTCATACCACAACGTCCCTAGCTTTATTGATGCAGATACTAACTGATCATATCACAACAGTCAAGGCCTCCGCTACCTCATCCGCAACACCCAACTCCCGCAACGCACCCGTGCCCAAGCACAACTCAAACTCAGTCAAATGCATGCGTATACTCGGCCGACACAGATTAGGAATAGGTGTATTGAGGGAGGGAAAGCGAGGGGGATTTTTAGAGAGTTTAGGATGAGTCGGGTGAGTTTCTTTTTTGTTTGTTTACTCTTGCGAGGGATGGAGTGGTGGTGGTGGTGGAGAGGGGAGAGGGGAGACCAGGAGGAAATGGTGAGGATGTCGAGATGGCGTATCGGTGAGGATATCGGACATGCTTGGGATGGCAAGAAGGTAGTGGAGGAACAAGGACGCTGCTTTATGGGAAGAGGGACGCTGGCTCAGGGAGGAGCCGTTTCAGGACGAGGCGAAGCGATGTCTGCATGATCAGGAACGACACAATAAACTCAAGAGTCAGAACAAGTCAGCTAACATTCTCTTTCTTCTCTCTTTCTAGTTCAACTTCCGCATGCACGCAATGGCTGGAGAACTACCAGGTGTAAGGAAAGCCGTGTGGTAATTATTTGAGGATTCAAAGCAATGATAAGATTATATGACGAGGTTTTGCATGAATGGTTGTATATACGTATGTATATAGTGTGGTGGGCAGAGCATTTCATGGCGTTTGGGATTACATTACATATGATAAGGCACACAACATAAGAGTTATTGTGCGCATGTCCAATGCTGTTCCTGTCTGAGCTATAATCGTGCAAATGCCATATGATTTTAGATTGACATCTTCACCTGACTTCTTTGTGCAATTCATCATCATCATGTCGAGCCATCGCATTGACAACAATCGTCAAAATGTGAGAGGACTGTGAATTACAACCATCATCACTTCGAAAGTGAAAGTAAACACAAAGCGCTAATGCACGTCAGTAGCTCTCGCATTTGAGGTGACACAAGGGGTTGTTCGTCACTTCCTCAAGTGAACGCAAACGACGGAAATCTGCATATTTAAGCTGTCTGACCTTCTTCATTTCTCTTCTTCTTCTTCTTCTTCTTCTTCTTCTTCTTGATCCAGTTCTTCTAGCCCCATCGTCCTTTGCTCTGTCGTTTAATGTTGAGTTTGTGATAATCTTGCTTCACGACTGAGAGTTCTGTGCCTTCCTTGCGTTTGACTATATCTACTACTTTGAACTTCAGCCAAACATCAGAAACGCCAAACGAACGACTTCACTTCCTTTACAGATCTTCTCACTCAGCAGCTACATCTAGCTAACGTACAAGATCCGAAAACACCTCCGCCTCGGTGTGTTTTCAACCATCGTCATCCGATAGACAAACACCAACAATGTTCCGTCGCCTCCCCAATCAGCTCCCCCAAGACGCCAACTATCCTTCCAACCTCCGCAAGCTCGGTCTCTTCATCAATGAGAGTCATCAGTTGAAGCAGAGCGACCATCCCGAAGATGCTTACCGCTTCGCTGTCACTACGAATAACCGCTACAATGAAGTTCGCGAGGAAGCTGTCAACATCTGCCTCCGCGAGGAGCTTGCCAACCGTCTCTCGAAGCTGGGTGTGAAAAGATTGTGGCTGCCTTCGTTGACAAACGAGCGGCCAAAAGTCGACGATGGACCGACAATGCCTATCTTCGCTACAGAACTAAAGGAGCTGAAGAAGGCCAAGCGAGTCGTGGTCGTGGTAGGAAAGTTGACGGAGGATCTGGGAATCTGGGACTGGAAAAGCACTCGAGGTGAGCCGGGCCTTGAAGCTGGGACAGTCGTTGGTTTCGTCAAGGATATGATGGCGCGCTCATTTCCTTCCGTTGGTGAAGTGGATGAGACAGAGAAGGAGACTACTGCATTCATCATGCCAAATCCGGGACAGCTTCTCTACTCTTACAAGCACAACCGTGCAATGACTCTGGACTCTTGGTCTGCATTGCCTAGACCTTCGGCTCTTCACATGGCGCCATTGATAGATGAGAAGATGAATCGCATCGAGGGAAGTGAGGCGGCTGAGAAGCATTTGACCCATGTCTTTGAGAAGATCGTGGCAAACGAGGCTTTCGTGAGCAAAGATGCAGAAGTGTTCTTACTAGGCTTGAATGATGGCGCTGATCAGCTGGTGAAGATGTTGGAGGAGAACTGTAAGCTGTTTGAATCTTTCACTCCTGTTGCTTGCAGCTAACACTTTGGTAATCAGGGACAACATACAGCACGAAGCTCAAGGTCGCCGGCGTTGCCTTCATCAACCCACTACCCCTGTACATGCACACAAGCCCGCTCGCTCTTGTCAACGCCGACTTCTTGTCATTCCTCGCCCAGCGTGGCCGTACTTGGTCGCTGTCCCGACATCCTCTCAACACAGCTTTGGCAAATACGACTACTGCAGACAAGCTTGCTGAGCTCAAAGCTGGCAATCTTGTGGATCTTACTGCTTTGAACGAGGAGATCCATCTCACGCCTGCAGTATCATGTGGTGCAGCAGTTGAGCCTGGCGATATGATGCCGACCATCTCGAGTGCAGTGCTAGACTGGTTTGAAGATGTTGCAGCTGGTGGTGTTGGGTATGCGAATGAGCCGCTGGAGATCTCAGAAGAGATACTTGAGGAGTTGCGGCTGGAGAATTGCGGTGATCAGGATGATGGTGTGTGGTCGTCTGAGGAGTTGACGACTTCGCCAGAGTAGGCGGATCCCTTCGAGATTGACACAAGTTCGCTGCAGGAAGCCAGTTGTGTCCAGGGTCAATCATACACACAAAGTGGCCGTATCCTCTACGTTGTCGTTCTTGTTATGCCAGAGCACGACGAATACCGGAACGACAAGTATTCAAGCACCATACAGTCTGCATCAGTGAAGACACTTCAACGGACGACCTCTCGTACGAATGCGAAACCTGCCACCAGGTGCTACAAACTGCTGCAACGTTCCAACAGCGCCAGTTCCCACTGCAGGATCCAGCCACAAGATCCTGACATCTCCCGCCGCATTCTTTTTGCACACTCTTGAGTTTGGTGTTGTTTCATTTTTTTCAGGCGACGGCGCATTCTCTCGCTTTCAAGCTTGGCTATTATTCGCCTCGGAAATTTTCTTGAGGAGACTGCTCCAGTACACCAGGGGTTACCTTGTCGTGGACTTCGACATCAACTTATCATCCGAGCACTCGCCACCCCGTCAGATATACTCTACATCCCACACTCCAGCTCTTTGCAATGGTTGCACCTGAGTCGTTTCTCGGTTTCGTTGCAGTGGTTAGGTTTACCACCGGCCTCACTTCTGCCATCTGTTCCCTGATACACCTATTGCGCTCCATCCACCAAGACCGCGAAAGAATAGAGGAGGATTGGATGGCCTCGGCCACTTGCTGAGGTGATACAAATTGGCAACCTGGTCGGTAGTTTTTCTTCACTTAGATTAGAAGTTTCCCACATCCTCAATCAAAAAAATCATCATCCTCATCATCCTCAACAGTAGCATTCCTCTTCCCCGTCCAAATGCCACCCCTCCCTCCATTGCCCTTGCCTTCCTCCTCTGTTCTCTTCTCCAACCTCACATCGCCCCTTTTAACCGCACCAACCTCAACAAGCACCTTTTCCAAATCCTCCACCGTCGTCCGTACCCCCCTCAACTCCCCAAGCGTGACAAGCTGTTTCCTTATCTCCCCATCCTTATACACCAACACCGTCGGCGTGTTCCGATCGGGATACCCTTCAATACAAAGATCCGCGCGCATCTGCCCAAACTTGACGTCGCCGAACCTCTTCGCCAATTCGCGCCATATGTTCACCAACACAGCCGACTCGGTATTCGTGCCCTGGCTTGACGTCAGGAGTACAAATACGAATGCTTTGGCGCTTTCTTCTGTGACTTCGCGCGTGAAATCGGGCTTTTGCAGGGGATATACGCTATTGTAGACTGAGGCCGTGCTGATTGTGGCGAGTTCGGAGATGCGTTTTTGGCGGTAGGACTCGAGGAAGTCGTCGTCTTCGATGTCTTCTAGTGCGTCGAGCTCGTCGAGGTTTTTGCCTTCGAGGCGGTTGTCGTGGGCTAGTTGGCGGGCTTGTTCGAGGGCTTCTTCGATTAGGGGGGTGGGCGAGGGGGGTTTCTCGGGGATTATGCCGTGTTTGCGGAGGATGTCGTTCCTGGTGGTGGGAGATTAGTTGGGTGGAGGGTGGAGGAGAGTGTGAAGGTGGGGAGGGTTCTCGTTTTGGTGCTGGAGAGGGAGGGAGGGAGGGGCACTAACCACTCAGTATCTTCTGATGTAGTGTTGCGGTTAGTCAGGGTGCAACGAAACGTGGACCGAAGATGAAACTTACCGTTCTCGTTCACCTCCACCTGGATTGCCGGCATGCCGTCCATTATGAGAGTGGAGGGGAAATATGCCTGTGCTTGTGCTTAAAATCTAGCACCTGTAGTCTTTAGAACCGCTATAGGAGTACGGTATAGGGAATTAACGCTGTGGTTTGGTCCTTTTTTCTTCCTTCGTGGTTTCTACTTTTTCTTTATGACGGGTTGCTACCTAGCCAATGAGGGATAGCGCAGCAATTTCTGATTTCTTTCTCTGTCTTTGTGAAAGATATAGCGTTACGAGTTTCAAAATCTGAAACACTTTGAAACCAATGGCAGTGTCACGTGCAAACCCCTTAGACCAACGTCAACCTGTTCGCAAGAGAAACAACAACATACATCTCGAATCTCGAACACTGCCGTCTTTGAGCTTTCTTGTCCTCTCTAATTCATCTTACTGTGCTTCAACCTCGCGTGTAGCCTGCTCACAAATCCTCACCATCTACATCCATCTCTCCGAACTGCCTCTTCCCCAAAGACGAACCACCAGGACTCATACCTGATTGTGGATAATAACAATCACCACAGTCGCGCGTAATCGGCTGATCAAATGTCCTATGGCAAGAGAGACGGTACTCAATAACGCCGCCTTCGAGGGGTACTTGTACTGACTACTACGATAGAGGACGCTGAGCAGTCAGTGGTGAAAGTCGACCGCATCTCAGTTTACCAAGAAGGTATGAAGCTGTCCTCATCGCCTGACAATGACCATCACGTACTGACAACCCCTGGCAGCACGCATATTCAAGACCTCCCCTGTATCGCCACGGAAATGTCGAATCCTCCTTACGAAGATCGTCCTGCTTCTTTCGACAGGCGAAAAGTTCCCGCGCAATGAAGCCACAGATCTGTTCTTTGGCATCTTGCAACTATTTCAAAACAAGGACCCTAGTCTGCGACAGATGATGTATTTGGCTTTCAAGGATTTGGTCGGCTCAGCGGATAGTGTCATTATGGCGACGAGTAGTATAATGAAGGATACTGCTGTTGGGAACGATGTGGTGTACAGACCAAATGCTATAAGAGCATTATGTCGAATCATCGACGTACGTTGTTTCGGCTCCCAGTCCACTGATATAGTGCTGATAATCTACTCCAGGGAAGCACAATAGCACAAATCGAACGTCTAATGAAAACAGCAATCGTCGACAAAACTCCCTCCGTCTCTTCTGCCGCTCTAGTCTCCTCATACCACCTACTCCCAATCGCTCGCGATGTCGTCCGCAGATGGCAAAGCGAAACACAAGAAGCTGCCTCATCTAGCAAGTCTTCTGGTGGGTTTCTTAGCTTTACTACAGGCCACAACCAAGCTGCGCTCGCTGCGTCAAACACAAACTACATGTCACAATATCACGCGGTTGGCTTGCTATATCAAATGCGGTCACACGACAGAATGGCTCTGGTCAAGATGGTACAGCAGTATGGTGCTGCTGGCGCAATGAAAAGTCCTGCTGCTATTGTTCTGCTGGTCAGATTAGCGGCAAAGCTGGCACAAGAAGATCCGAACTCCAGGAAGCCAATGATGGCATTGCTCGATGGCTGGTTAAGACATAAAAGTGAAATGGTCAATTTCGAAGCTGCAAAGGCAATCTGTGATATGCACGATGTGACAGATGCAGAGGTTGTACAGGCTATTCACACTCTTCAGCTCTTCCTGACATCTCCTCGCGCCATCACAAAGTTTGCAGCGATAAGAATACTCCACAACTTTGCATCATTCAAACCAGATGCTGTACGGTCGTGTAACCCGGATATTGAGTCGCTCATCTCTAATACCAACCGTTCAATCGCGACATTCGCTATTACTACACTGCTCAAAACAGGCAATGAGTCGAGTGTGGATAGATTGATGAAGCAGATCTCCGGTTTCATGGCTGATATTACTGATGAGTTCAAGGTCACGATTGTCGAAGCTATTAGGACACTATGTCTTAAGTTCCCCAGCAAACAAGCTGGTATGCTTTCATTCCTGAGTGGCATTCTTCGTGAAGAAGGTGGTTATGAGTTCAAGCGTAGTGTTGTGGAGAGTATGTTTGATCTGATCAAGTTTGTGCCCGAAAGCAAGGAAGATGGTAAGTCCTGTTACTTTGGAGTATTAGTTGGGGACGAAACTAATTCTCAAAACAGCACTTGCACATCTTTGTGAGTTCATCGAGGACTGCGAGTTTACGAAGCTCTCGATCCGTATCCTACATCTTATTGGAATGGAAGGACCAAAGACTGCGAACCCAACAAAGTATATCCGCTACATCTACAACCGTGTCGTTCTGGAGAACGCTTTAGTACGAGCTGCTGCAGTAACTGCATTGGCCAAGTTTGGTGTTGCACAGCAAAACCCAGAGGTCAAGCGCAGTGTCCACGTCCTGCTAACTCGTTGTTTGGATGATGTCGATGATGAAGTGCGCGACCGTGCAGCTTTGAATTTGAGGTTGATGGATGAGGACGACGAGCTAGCGAATAAGTTCGTTCGAAATGGTTTGCCGAAAGCTTCTTCCTCTCTTGCAAAGTTACGACTAACAAAGCCCAGACTCAATGTTCTCCCTTCCCATGCTCGAACATCAACTTGTCATGTACGTCACCTCCTCCGGCCGCGACAACTTTTCCACTCCATTCGACCTCTCCTCCGTCCCAATAGTCACACGCGAACAAGCCCACGCCGAAGAGCGCACCAAAAAACTCACAACCGCCCTTCCGACACTCAAAGCACCTTCCACCGGACCCAAGAAAACAGACGCTGCCCGCTCAACACAAGGCTCTGCTGAGTCCATCGCCGCCGCAACCGCTGCAGCTCAAAAGTACTCCGCTGCCCTCCAAGCAGTCCCCGAAATTGCTGCTTATGGCCAAGTCCTCAAATCATCACCCGTCGTCGAACTCACAGAAAGCGAAACAGAATACGTCGTCACGGCAATCAAACATGTTTTTGCCGGCGCAATCGTTTTGCAATTTGATGTCAAGAACACCCTCCCTGCTACGGTACTCCTCGATGTTAGCATCGTCTGTGTCCCTCAAGACGAAGAAGGTCAACTGGAAGAGGACTTCATAGTCCCCATCCCCCGTCTCGATACAGACGTCCCAGGCACTGCTTACGTTGTCTTCAAACGCACTGATGACTCTGCTGTGGCTGTCGCTGCAAGCTTCACCAACATCCTCAAGTTTACAAGCAAGGAAATCGATCCCGCCACCAATGAACCTGAAGAAGGAGATGGCTACGAAGACGAATATCAGGTCGAAGACCTCGACCTCACTGGCGCTGACTTTGTTGTTCCCGCATACGCTGGTAACTTCGATACCGTTTTTGCCGAGATATCTGCTGCGGGCGGCGATGAAGCAACGGAAACATTGCAACTCAGTGCTGTGAAAAGCCTGCCTGATGCTACGGAATCCCTCATCAAAGCGCTCGGAATGCAACCCCTCGAGGGATCGGAAACACCAAGCAATAATAGCACGCATGTCCTTAAGGTCTTGGGAAAGAGTGTTAAAGGTGGTAAGGTGGCAGGACTAGTGAGAATGGCGTATAGTGCAAAGAGTGGTGTGACGGTCAAGATTGTTGTGAGGAGTGAGGAAGATGGTATTGCGGGATTGGTTGTTGCTGCTGTTGCTTGAGGATGGGCATGAAAATATAGAGCGGAGATGGAGTTGGGTTGTTGTCGTTGGTAGTAGTGCTATGTAGGTATGTTTTACTCTGTTCGGAGGAGACGATGTGGAAAATGAACTGTTGACCGCCATCATGTTCCAATGGGACGTCAGCCTACAGTATGAGAGCTCTAGTCGCCCAGTCCTCTATAGGAATCTCTTTACCAGCATACTCCTCCCTCATACCCTCCAACATAATGACATATTCTAGCGTATCAAATCCACTAACCGTGACACTGACGCTACTCGGTAAATACGCAAACACTTCCAAAAGCTGTCTCACCTCACTCCGCATCTGATCCGACCGAAGCCGCTTGGCCCCGACTTTGCGCTGGTTTGTATTCAGCAGGGAAATCTCAAGTGACCTAATCGCACGACCCCTCAACAACGCCAGGCCAAAGGGCAGCAGCATGTCCTTCCAGCGCGTCGCATTGACAATGCCCGCCTCGCACTCGCCCCTGTTAACGGAGGAGAATGTGAGCTCGAGGTGGATGCGACGCAGTTTAAGTAGTGCAGGTATTGGTGGACTTAAGGATGATATTTTACCGAAGAGGATCCTGTCGGTGCCGGATTTCATGGTGGCGACTTGCGTGGTGCTGTAGAGGGTTTCTTGGGCTTCGGAGTGAATGAAGCGGCATGTTAGGAGAATGGAGATGGTGATTTGGCTACCTTTGCCGAATGTGGGCAGGGATTGGGAAGGGGGGGTGAGAATGGCTGTGTAGATGACATCGCGCAATTCTCGAGGTAGAGTGAAGAAGGTGGAAGCTTCGTGGCCTGTTTGAGATGTGCTTGCTGAATTGGTAGTCATTGAGAAGAGCTACCTTTTGTATGCTTTTAGTCTAGAGAGGTTGTCAGGCAATATCACGTCCGGATTAGTAATCAGCCCTGTCCTTGTTTAAAGTACGTCGCCATCACTCTATATCTGAAACAACAAACTCATCTCATCTCTGCGCTTTATATTCGCGTCTACAGTATAGGTTTTCGTGTTCTCCTCCTCCATCGCTTAGCACGTCAATATGTCAGAGAATACAATCCTCAAGGCAGACAAGGATTTCAGCAAGGATGTAGACAAGCTCATTCCAGAGGCTGAGAGTCTGGCATCATCGAACCTACAAGGCGCTATAGACAAGCTGTTAGTGCTCGAGAAACAGACCCGCCAGGTTAGTGTGTAGTCATCGTTGCGGAATACCAATGTGCTGACAGTTCTTCGTTCAGGCATCAGATCTCGCTTCCACATCACGCATCATCACCACCATTGTCACATTATGCAAGAACCAGAAAGACTGGGGCGCGCTCAACGAGCAAGTCCTGCTGCTATCGAAGAAACACGGTCAACTCAAACAGGCTACGACGAAAATGGTTCAGGTTGTGATGGGATTCCTTGAGGAGGCGCCAAGTATGGAGGTCAAACTCCAGACGATAGAGACGTTGCGAACAGTTACCGAGGGCAAGGTATGGCTGTGCGAGACTGTAGAATGTATGGAAGCAGAGCTAATGCAGCATTTAGATTTTCGTAGAGGTGGAAAGGGCTCGCGTGACCAAGATCCTGTCAAACATCAAGAAGGAGCAAGGAAACAAGAAAGCTGCAGCAGACATTCTGTGTGAACTGCAAGTCGAGACATTCGGTTCCATGTCAAGGAGAGAAAAGACCGAGTTCATCCTAGAGCAAGTAGCGCTTTGCATTGAGAATGACGACTGGACGCAAGCTGGTATACTCAGCCGCAAGATTGGCACGAAATTCTTCGCACGCAGGCCACCAAAGACAAAGGAACAG
>Ga0160428_1001720_pt1 | contig 15404 bp, 15 predicted proteins | sample SolpanmetagenomM_FD_108198 | JGI IMG/M metagenome (GOLD analysis project Ga0160428, IMG submission 108198) | Solar panel surface microbial communities from Lawrence Berkeley National Laboratory, California, USA - M | ecosystem: Engineered > Built environment > Solar panel > Unclassified ... | reverse complement strand
GGCGACTTCATCGGTAAGTGGGTCTCCCTCGTGGGCCCCGCCGCCGAGAAGGTCGGTGCCCAGAACGGCCCCGACTACCTGACCCGCCTCGAATACGCGATGGTCGGCCAGAGCCTCACGAACCTGATGACCTTCCCGTTCGTGCGCAAGCGGGTGGAGAGCGGGCAGCTGGCCCTGCACGGCGCCCATTTCGGCATTGCCCGCGGGGAGTTGCTCCTGCGCGACCCCGAGACCGGCGCGTTCAACCCGGCCATCGACGGCGAGGGCCGCAGGCTCGGCCCGACCTCGTCGATCGGCTGCTTCCAGAGCTGAGTCCAGGGGCCGACGGCATCCCCGCAGCGGACAAGGCCCCTCACCGAAAAAGGACGCCGTGCCCCAGGGGCGCGGCGTCCTTTCGCGTTGTGCTGGTGTGCCGGGCCCTCGGGCCCGGCATCCGTTTCTTGGCTCAGCGAGCGCCCGGAAGGCTCTGGGCCATCTGGTAATGGGACTGCAGCACCGGCAGGGCCTGCTCCGCATGTGCGCGCAGGGCCGGATTCGGGCCGGAGGCGGCATAGGAGCGGAACATGCCGATGGTCATCTCGTGTGACTGGACCTGCATGCGACCGTAGAGACGGTCGAAGCGCGGGCCGGCCGGCGTCTGGGACAACTCGGCCAGCATCGCCTGCTGCTGCGGGTTCGGCTGGATGATCGTGGTACCGGCGGTGGTGTCGACATCGCCGCGCACGGCCTGGCTACCGGTCGCCGCACCGCGAGCCGCGCCCGAACCGATGCCCTCGACGCCCCCGATGGGACCGCCACTCAGAGTGCCGCCCACCGCGCCGGCGGCAGCGCCCGTGGCCGCACCGACCGCACCACCCGCCACCGCGAGCGGGGCGGTGATCAGGCCGCCGAGGCCCTCGTTGCCGCGGACCGCGGCGTAGTTGTTCTCGCCACCGGCCAGGGCGACGTTGGCGGCGCGGTGGTCACGGATCGCCTCGCGTGCGAAGCGCAGCACCTGCGGGTTGCGGCTCTTGTTGATCGCGATCTGGCTCGACTGAATCTCGAAGGCGTTGGCCTGCATGGCGTCCATGCGGAAGTCGCCCATGCTCTGCGCGAAGGCGGGAGCGGACAGAACGGTCATCACGGCGGTGAGAGCGAGAGTCTTCTTGATCATGTGTTCCTCTAATCCAACGCGACAGTGCAGCCTGAATGCCCCAAGGCTATTCATTCCTGACGGAGGGCGTGCCTGTCATGGTTGGTGGGCCAACGACGCGGTTGCGATTGGGTTCCCAACTTACACGGGTTCTTTTCTCAGCTTTCCCCAAACGAAACTGATCTTCTAAATGGCCAAGCTTTCTGCTCGATTAGCCTGTTCGGCGCACCTCTTGCGTACCGATTCAAGCACCTCGTCCAAGCACCTCGGGAAAACGTCGGGCGGGCCCGGCCATCCTGTTTTCCAGGACCGCGTTTCGCACTAGCTTGGTCCCATCGTGCCGTTGCGAGGAAGGCTCCCGATGAAGACCCTGCTCGTTCCCGTCGCGTCCCATGACGCTCTGCCCTCGGTCTTCGAGACCGCGATCCTCACCGCCCGCCGGTTCGGCAGCCTCATCGAGGGCGTCTCCCTGCGGCCGGCCCTGGCGGAGTACGTTCCCGTCGACATGGTCGGGGGCATGACCTGGCTCCGTGACGAGGAGGCCGACAAGGTCGAAGCCGAGCGCGCCGGGCGGCAGTTCATCGACTTCATGACCCAGGCCGGCCTGCCGCTCGCGGCCGAGGGTCCGTGCAACCCGGAGGCCCTGGCCGCCGGCCCGCGCTACCGCTGGCGGGCCGACGTACCGGCCGGCGACGGCTTCCTGGGCCAGTACGCGCGCCTGTTCACCGCCACCGTGGTGGGCCGGCCCGGAACCGAGGACGGCGCCCCGCGCATGACCACCTTCGAGACCGCCCTGTTCGAGAGCGGACGGCCGATCCTGCTGGCGCCGCCGATCGCCCCCGCCACCCTCGGCGAGGCGATCCTGATCGCCTGGAACGGATCGACCGAGACGGCCCGCGCGGTGGCCTTCGCAATGCCGTTCCTGCGGCAGGCCAAGCGGATCCGCGTCATCAGCGTCGAGGGCGGGACGGTCCCGGGCCCGACGGCCGAGGAACTGGCGCGTGCCCTGGCCTGCGAGGGCATCAGCGCCGACTTCCGCGCCCATTCGGCCGGTCGGCGGACGCCCGGAGAGGTCTACCTCGCCGAGGCTGAAGCCTTCGGGTGCGACCTCCTCATCAAGGGCGCCTACACCCAGAGCCGCCTGCGACAGATGATCTTCGGTGGCCCGACGAGCCACCTCCTGGCCCATGCGGCGATCCCGATGCTGATGGCCCACTGACCTATCCGCATCGCGCGCAATTGACTTGCGCGCGCGGAAGATTGAGAGCACCGTCCCGGCGGCCGGTTCGAACCGGTTGCCAGGAATCCTCTGCATGAAGTCGCTGACTCTCGTCCTCGCCCTGTCCGGCCTCGCCCTCGGCCTTCCGGCCATGGCCGACTCCCCCGTCGTCCGCATCCGAGGCACGATCGAGGCGGTGGACGGCACCAGCGTCACCATCAAGCCGCGCATGGGCGCGCCGGTGCAGGTCAAGCTCGGCGACGGCGTTCGGGTCGCCACCGCCAATGCCGCCAAGATTAGCGACATTCAGCCCGACAGCTATATCGGGACCGCCGCCACGCCGCAGCCGGACGGAACCCTGAAGGCCCTCGAGGTCGCGGTGTTCGCGCCGAGCATGCGCGGAACCGGCGACGGCCACTACCCGTGGGATCTCGAGAAGGAGAACACCATGACCAACGGCGCGGTGGGCGCCCTCTCGGGGACCACCGACCGGACGATCCGGGTGACCTACAAGGGCGGCGAGAAGACCATCACCGTGCCGGAGGGCGTGCCGGTCGTGGCCCTGGCCCCCGGGGATGCCAGCAAGATCAAGCCGGGTGCCCGAATCGTGGCCTTCACCAAGGCGGATGCCGGCGGCGTCGCCGTGGCCGACCGGATGATCGTGGGCGAGAACGGCACCGTCCCGCCGATGTGAGCGGCGGCGGGCTCGGCCCCAACGCCCGAAGACGCCCGAAGACGCCCGGGAAACCGGGTCGGGCGGGCGCCCCGCGCCCGTCCACCAACACCCCAGGGAGAACGCCATGATGAAGACGCTGCTCACCGGCCTCACCGTCGGCCTCGCGCTCGCCACCGCACCGGCGCGCGCCGCCGACGTGGTGCGCTACCGCGGCACCATCGAGTCGGTCGATGGTTCGACCGTCACGATCAAGCCCCGCATGGGCGAGACCAAGACCGTCACCTTCGGGGACGACACCAAGCTGCTGGCAGCCAGCACCGGCAAGCTCTCCGACATCAAGTCCGAGAGCTACATCGGCACCGCCGCGATCCCGCAGCCCGACGGCACCCAGAAGGCCCTGCAGGTGACGGTGTTCGCCTCCTCCCTGCGCGGCACCGCCGACGGCCACTATCCGTGGGATCTCGGCTCCAACTCCACCATGACCAACGGCGCCATCGGCAGCCTCTCCGGCACCGAGGGCCGGACGATGCTGGTCAAGTATCAGGGCGGCGAGAAGAAGGTGATGGTGCCGGAGGACGTGCCGGTGACCCTCGTCGACCCGGGCGAGAAGAGCATCGTGGTGCCGGGCGCCAAGGTCGTGGCCTTCACCAAGGCGGGCCCCGACGGCAAACTCAACGCCGCCGTGCTGATCGTCGGCCGCAACGGCACCGTCCCGTCGATGTGATCCCCTCCCCGGCCCCTCCGCCGCAGCGGACGGGGCCGGGTTTTCCGTCCCGAGAACCCGAGGTCCCGTTGACGATCGTCCCCGAAACACCGTCGCGCCTCGTGGTGATTCACCCGCTCGTGGTGCGGATCACGCACTGGATCAACGCCGTCGCGGTGTTCTGCATGCTGTTCAGCGGCTGGGCGATCTACAACGCCTCGCCGCTCTTTCCCTTCGCGTTCCCGAAATGGGCGACTCTCGGCGGCTGGCTCGGCGGCGCCCTGGCCTGGCACTTCGCCGCCATGTGGCTCTTCGCATTCAACGGCCTCGCCTACCTGATCTACGGCCTCCTCGCCCGCCACTTCGCCACCACCTTCCTGCCCCTGACCCCAGGCGCGATCTGGCGCGATGCCCGGGCCGCCCTGAGGTTCCGCCTCGTTCACCGGATCGGCCGTTACAACGCGGTCCAGCGCCTCGCCTACGGGGTCGCGATCGCGCTCGGCCTCCTCCTGGTCGCCTCCGGATGTGCCCTGTGGAAGCCCGTGCAGTGGCAGGCCCTGGCGAACCTGTTCGGCGGCTACGAGTGGGCGCGGCGTGTGCATTTCGCCGCCATGGCGGGCCTGGGAGGCTTCATCCTGCTCCACCTCGCCCTGGTGGCCATCGTGCCCAGTACGCTGCTGGCGATGATCACCGGCCGCGCCCGCGTCACCGAGGAGACCGTTCGCTGATGCCCCGCGATCCCGACGACGCCGCCCGCCTCAAGGCCCTGCGCCGCGACCTCGCCCCCGACCTCGCGCGCCTGGAGCGCCGGATGGTGCTGCGCGGCGGCCTCTCCCTGGGTGCCCTGACCCTGCTCTCCGGCTGCGACCTCTCCACCGGCAGCAACGGCACCCTGGCGGACCGCGTCCTCTGGGCGATGTCGCGGGCCAATGACCGGGTCCAGCAATGGCTGTTCGATCCCGCGACCCTGGCCCCGACCTACCCGGCCTCGATGATCGACAGCCCGTTCCGCTTCAACGCCTTCTACCCGCCGGACAACATTCCGGAGATCGACGAGGCGACCTGGAAGCTCGAGGTCTCTGGCCTCGTCGCCGACAAGGCGCCCTGGACCCTGGCGAAGCTGCGGGCCCTGCCGCAGGAGAGCCAGATCACCCGCCACATCTGCATCGAGGGCTGGAGCCAGATCGGGCAGTGGAGCGGCGTGCCGCTGCGGACCCTCCTGGAGCGGAGCGGCGCCGACCTCACCGCCAAGTTTGTCGGCTTCAAGTGCGCCGACCGCTACTACGGCAGCCTCGACATGCCGAGCGCCCTGCACCCGCAGACGATCTTGGCCCTCGACTTCGCCGGCCAGCCCCTCGCGCCCGAGTACGGCTATCCCCTGCGGGTCCGGGTGCCGACGAAGCTCGGCTTCAAGAGCCCGAAGCACATCGCGGCGATCTTCGTGACCAACGACTATCCGGGCGGCTACTGGGAGGACCAGGGCTACAACTGGTTCAGCGGGATCTGAGCGCCCCGCCCCTCGCATCGGCCACGGTTCCGTTCTACATCGCCTGGCGATGAGCACAGACTTCGCCCTCGACCCGCAGCTGGCCGCCGACACCGTGCACGTGGGCGACCTCGCCCTGTGCAGCGTCCTCCTCATGGACGATGCCCGCTTCCCCTGGTTGATCCTCGTCCCGCGCCGGGCCGGCGCCAGCGAGATCACCGATCTCGCCCCAGCGGATGCGCAGGCGCTGATGGACGAGCTGCGGATCGCCACCGGCGTGATGCTGACCCTGGCCAAGCCCGACAAGGTCAATGTCGCGGCGCTCGGCAACGTCGTCTCCCAACTCCACGTGCACGTGATCGGGCGCTTCCGCTCCGATCCGGCCTGGCCGAAGCCGGTCTGGGGCCTCGGCACCGCCACCCCCTACCCGCACCACGCCCGCGCCCAGATGATCGAGCGCATCGGCGCCCTGTTCGCGGCGGCTTGAGGCGATGGCCGATCCCTTGGGCCAGCTCGGCTACGTCCAGAGCCGCCTCGTTCGCCACTCCGCCGAGAGCGCATCCGCGATCCCCGCGCTCGATGCGCCCGGCGCCCGCATCGTCGTCCTGGCGGGCGACCGCGTCGTGCTCGTGGGCGATACGGCGCTCCTGGCGCCGGATGCGGCCGCCCGCACGGGCACGCGCAGCCTGACACTCTATCTCGGGCGCCTCGACGGCAACCCGGTCTTCGCTGCCGCCGTGCCGGCGGAGCTGGCAGAGGGCCTTGATGCCGATCCGGGATTCCGCACCAACGATCTGCGCAGCCTCGCGGGCGAGGGGCGGATCGCACCGCATGAACTCGGGCTCCTCGCCACGGCGAAGTCCCTGCTCGGCTGGCATGCGCGCCACGGCTTCTGCGCCCATTGCGGGAACCCGACCACCCTCGCGGCCGGCGGCTATCGCCGCGAATGCACGGCCTGCGGGACGCACCATTTCCCCCGCACCGACCCCGTGGTGATCATGCTGATCACCCGGGGGGATTCCTGCCTGCTTGGCCGCTCGCCGCGCTTCAACGAGGGCATGTATTCCTGCCTCGCCGGCTTCCTGGAGCCCGGCGAGACCGTCGAGGACGCCGTGCGGCGCGAGACCTTCGAGGAGGTCGGCCTGACCATCGGCGCGGTGCGCTACCACGCCTCGCAGCCCTGGCCGTTCCCGTCTTCGCTGATGATCGGCTGCGTGGCCGAGAGCCTCGACGCGGCCATCACCCTCGATCCGGAGGAACTCGCCGACGCGCAATGGTTCTCGCGCGACACCGTCGCGGCGATGCTCGAAGGCCGCCATCCCGACGGCCTGACCACGCCGCCGCCCCTGGCGATCGCCAACCTGCTGATGCGGGCCTTCGTCGAGGGGCGGGCCTGAAGTCCCTCCCCGTCCGGCTTACCCCAGGACCCGGATCGGCGCTCCGTCGAGGAAGGCCCGGATGTCCTCCACGATCTCGGGGAAGTAGGTGCGGTAGTTCCGCTCCGTGACGTAGCCGAGATGGGGCGTCGCCAGCACGTTGGACAAGGCGCGCCAAGGGGAGTCCGGCGGCAGCGGCTCCGTCTCGAACACGTCGAGGCCGGCACCGGCGATCCGGTTCTCGGCGAGGGCCGCCAGGAGCGCGGCCTCGTCCACGATCGCCGCACGCGAGGTGTTGATCAGGAAGGCGTCGGGCCGCATCCGGCGCAGCGCCGCGTCGTCGACGAGGCCGCGGGTGCGTTCTCCGAGAACGAGGTGGATCGAGACGACGTGGCTCGCCGCCAACAGCGCCTCCAGGGAGGGCGCGAGGGCGACCCCCTCGGCCGCAGCCCGCTCGCGCGTGAGATTGGGGCTCCAGGCGCTGACCTCCATGCCGAAGGCCTGGCCGATCCGGGCGACGCGGGCGCCCGTCTTGCCGAGACCGAGGAGGCCGAGACGGCGACCGGCCAGATCGCTGCCGACGCTGACCTGCCAGGGGCCGCCCGTCCGCAGGGCCTGCACCTCCGGCACGAGGTGGCGGGCGAGCCCGAGGATCAGCGCCCAGGTCAGTTCCACTGGCGGCTCGGGGTGGCTGGCGGTGCCGCAGACCGTGACACCGTGCGCCTGCGCGGCGGCCAGGTCGATCGACAGGTTGCGCATCCCGCTGGTGAGAAGGAGCCGCAGCCGCGGCAGGCGTGCGAACAGCTCGGCCGGGAACGGCGTGCGCTCGCGCATCATCACGACGATCTCGCAATCCTGGATCGCGTCGACGAGCGCGTCCCGCGTTGCGAAGGTGGTGCGCAGGTCGCGCAGGGTGATCCGGTCCGCCAAACCCGACCAATCCGCCATCGTCGGGCCGACGCCCTGGTAATCGTCGAGGATCGCGCAGGTGAGCATGGGACATCCTGTCTGGGGAGGACCGGGCTAGCGCAGGCCGAACAGCTTGGCCAGAGGCCTTCGGGACTTTGACTCACCGGCACGAAACCGGCACCCCGGGATCTGAAACGATCACGATTCGTTCTCGACTGCAGACGGGTGCAGCGGAGCCGGGAGCCAGATGGGGTCGACATCCGAACCGCCCGCCTATGCCGAGCTCGCCGTCACCACGAACTTCTCGTTCCTGCACGGAGCCTCGCATCCCGGCGAGATGGTGGGTCAGGCCGCCGAGCTCGGGCTCCACGCCATCGGCATCGCCGACCGCAACACCCTGGCGGGGGTGGTGCGGGGCCACGCGGAGGCGAAGCGGCGAGCCGCCGCCGGCGAACCCGGTATCCGCTTCCTGCCCGGCGTACGCCTCGTGACGGAGGAAGGCTTCGAGGCCCTGGCCTACCCGATGGATCGGGCCGCCTACGGCCGCCTGTGCCGGCTCCTGACCCTCGGCAACCGCCGTTCCGAGAAGGGCCGGTGCCGCTTCGGCTTCGACGAATTCCTGGCGGCCAGCGCGGGACAGATGCTGATCGCGATTCCCCCGGAAGAGCTTGCTGGAGAGGACTTTGCGGGAAGGGATCTCGTGGGAAGAGATCTCGCGGGGATGCACCCGTTCCTGAGCCGGCTCGCGGCCCTGGTCGCGCAGGCTCCTGGCCGGGTCACCCTGGCGGGGAGCCACCGGCGGCGCGGCGACGAGCGCCGCCGCCTCGGTCGCCTGGCCGCCTGGGGCGAACGCCTGGGTGCCCCCCTGGTGGCAGTCTCGGACGCGCTCTACCACCACCCGGACAGGCGGTCCCTGCAGGACATCGTCGCCTGCATCCGCGAGGGCTGTACCCTGGCGGCCGCGGGCTACCGCCTGGAAGCCAATGCGGAGCGCCACCTGCGGCCCGCGGCCGAGATGGCGCGCCTCTTCGCCGACCATCCCGAGGCCCTGGCCCGCACCATCGAGATCGCCGAGACCTGCAGCTTCTCCCTCGACGAACTGACCTACGAATACCCTGACGAGCCGGTGCCGCCGGGCTTCACCGCACAGGCCTATCTCACCGACCAGGTGTTGAAGCGCGCCCGGTGGCGCTATCCGGACGGCATTCCCGAACAAATCGTGAACACAATCCAGGAGGAGCTGCGTCTCATCGAGAAGATGGACTACGCGCGCTACTTCCTCACCCTGTTCGACATCGTCGAGTTCGCCCGCAAGCGGGGCATCCTGTGCCAGGGGCGCGGCTCGGCAGCCAATTCCGTGGTTTGCTACTGCCTCGGCATCACGGCGGTCGACCCCACCGAGATCCGCCTGCTCTTCGCCCGCTTCATCTCGGAGAACCGGGCGGAGCCCCCCGACATCGACGTGGATTTCGAGCACGAGCGCCGCGAGGAGGTGATCCAGTACCTCTACGATCGCTACGGCCGCGACCGCGCCGCGATCTGCGCCACGGTGATCCACTACCGTCCGCGCAGCGCCATCCGGGAAGTCGGCAAGGTCCTGGGGTTGCCCCCCGACATCACCGGCGTGATGGCCGACACGGTCTGGGGCTCCTGGGGCAAGGACCTGCCCGACGCCCATATCCGGCAGGCGGGCCTCGACCCGGACAACGCGTCGATCCGGCAGGCGCTGGAACTCGCCCACGCACTGATCGGCTTCCCGCGCCACCTGTCCCAGCACGTGGGCGGCTTCGTGCTGACCCGCGGGCGCCTCGACGAGACCGTGCCGGTGGGCAACGCCGCCATGGCGGACCGCACCTTCATCGAGTGGGACAAGGACGACATCGACGTGCTCGGCCTGATGAAGGTCGACGTGCTCGCGCTCGGCATGCTGAGCTGCCTGCGCCGGGGCGTGGACTTCCTGCGGCAGGATTACGGGCACGATTATCCGACGCTCGCCGACCTGCCGCGCGAGGACGAGGCCACCTACGCGATGCTGGCCAAGGCCGATTCCGTCGGCGTGTTCCAGGTCGAGAGCCGGGCACAGATGTCGATGCTGCCGCGCCTGAAGCCGCGGGAGTTCTACGATCTCGTGGTGCAGGTGGCGATCGTCCGGCCCGGACCGATCCAGGGCGACATGGTCCACCCCTATCTGCGCCGTCGCCAGGGGCTGGAGCCCGTCAGCTACCCCTCCCCCCATCCCGATCACGGCCCCCAGGACGAGCTCGAGAGCGTGCTCAGGCGGACCTACGGCGTGCCCCTGTTCCAGGAGCACGCGATGCAGATCGCGATCACCGCCGCCGGTTTCCAGCCGCACGAGGCCGACGGCCTGCGCCGGGCCATGGCCACCTTCCGGCACAACGGCCAGATCGTGAACTTCCGCACCAAGTTCGTCGAGGGCATGGTCACACGCGGCTACCCGCGCGACTTCACCGAGCGCTGCTTCAAGCAGATCGAGGGCTTCTCCACCTACGGCTTCCCGGAAAGCCATGCGGCGAGCTTCGCCCTGCTGGTCTACGCCTCCGCCTGGATGAAGTGCCGCCACCCGGACGTCTTCCTCGCCGCCATCCTCAACTCCCAGCCGATGGGCTTCTACCAGCCGGCGCAGCTCGTGCGCGACGCCCGCGCCCACGGGGTCGAGGTCCGCGGCGTCGACGTGAATGCCAGCGCCTGGGACTGCACCCTCGAGCCGGCCCTGGAGCCCCCGCCGCCCGGCGTCCCGCGGCGCTTCGCCGTGCGCCTCGGCCTGCGCCAGGTGAGCGGCGTGCCGCAGGCCGCCATGCACCGCCTCGTCGCTCTGCGGGGCAACGGCTATGCCAGCATCGAGGGTCTGCAGGCGGCCCTCGCCCTGCCTCGCAACGCCCTGGAACGGCTGGCCGAGGCGGACGCGTTCCGCTCCCTCGACCTCGATCGCCGGGCCGCCCTCTGGGCAGTGCGGACCCTGGAAGGCACCTCGGCCCGCAAGGCGGCCCTGCGGAACGACGGCGATCGGCGGACGCATCTCCTCGACACGCCGATGCCGCTCTTCGCCTTCCATGCCGATGATGGTCTGTTCCGGGCCGAACCCGCCGTGGCCCTGCCCGCCATGGCGGCCTCGGAGCACGTGGCGGAGGACTACGCCGCCACGGGCCTCTCCCTGAAGGGCCATCCGGTGGCGTTCTTCCGGACCAGGCTCGCCCGGATCGGCGCGATCCCCGCCCGCGACCACCACGACGCGGCCCGCGTGGCGAACAATGCCCGCGTCACCGTGGCAGGCCTCGTCCTCACCCGGCAGCGGCCCGGCACGGCGCGCGGCACCGTGTTCCTGACCCTGGAGGACGAGACCGGGATCGCCAACGTCATCGTCTGGCGCGACGTGTTCGAGGCCCATCGGGCGACCGCCATGGGCGCCCGCTTCCTGGCGGTGCGCGGCCGGGTCCAGCGCCAGGGCCTCGTGGTGCACCTCCTGGCCGAGCAGTTCCGCGATCTCTCGTCCGCCTTGCGCGATCTGCGCGCCGGAGGCCTGCGGCTACCGCCCGAGACCACCGATTTCGGCACCCCGGAGGATCGACGCATTTACCGCAGCCGCGATTTTCATTGAGGCTGAATCGCGGCCGCGGGCCCGACCCGCTGGCCACACGACCCGCCCAAGACTAGAGCTATTCCAAACCTCGACGAGACCCACGACGCTGTCCCACTCATCGACACACGCCCCCTGGTGGAGAGGCTGGCAGGTCGTGCATGCGACCGAGCGCCTGCGCGCGCGCCCTTGGCTGGGCGAGGGAGCCGCCCTGACGGCGTCGGCCCTCGCCCTCGGCCTGCGCTTCGCCCTGGACGACATCCTGCCGCCGGGCTTTCCCTACCTGACGTTCTTCCCGGCCGTGATCCTCACGACCTTCTTCTTCGGCCTGCGACCGGGCATCACCTGCGCGACCCTGAGCGGGTTCGCCGCCTGGTACTTCTTCATCCCGCCCGTCAGCAGCTTCATCATCGACGGGCCGACCGCCCTGGCCCTGGGCTTCTACGTCTTCATCGTCGCGGTCGATATCGCGCTGATCCACGTCATGCATCGGGCGGGCGAGCGGCTGCGCACCGAGCGCCAGGTCTCGGCGGGGCTCTACGAGCAGCAGCGCACGATGTTCCAGGAGCTGCAGCACCGGGTCGCCAACAACATGCAGTTCGTGGCCGCCCTCCTGACCCTGCAGAAGCGCAAGGTCGGCAACGATCCGAACGCGGCGCTCACCGCCCTCGACGAGGCACGGGTGCGGTTGGAGACGATCTCGCGCATCCATCGGCGCCTGTACGACCCGAGCAGCATCGAGCGCCCGGTGGGGCAGTACCTCAGGGAACTCTGCACCGACCTCCTCGATGCCACGGGCGCGCAGAACATCGTCTGCCTCGTCGACACGCCGCCCCTGCGGTTCGACCTCACCCAGCTCACCACCCTGTCGCTCCTCGTGGTCGAGGTGGTGACCAACGCCCTCAAGCATGCCTTCCCGGACGGGCGGCGGGGCACCATCACGATCCAGCTCGAGCGGCTCGATGCGGAGCGCCTGCAGCTCGTCATCTCGGATGACGGGCGCGGCATGCCCGCGGATTTCGACCCGGACGCGACGCGCAGCCTCGGCTTCCGCATCGCGCAGGGCCTTGCGGGACAGCTCGGCGGACAGCTCAGCTACAGCAACGAGGGCGGCACGGTGGTCCGCCTCGCCTTCACGCCCTGAGGGGGCTCACCTCCCCGGACAGCCCGATCATGCGACTGCGCAGCGCCCTCCTCCCCCTCCTCCTCGGCGCGAGCCTGCTCGGACCCGGCCTCGCGCGGGCCGACGAGTGCGACGGCCTCGCCGCCCGGATCGCGAGTGCCATGGGCGGAAAGGTCGGCCGGCGCACCGGCCCCAGCATCGACCTGCGGGTTCCCGGCGGCCTGAAGCTCGACCTGACCTGCCGGGCCGAACCCATCGTGCAAGCGGCCTCCTCCGACCCCACACCCTCGGACGCCTACTTCGCCGACCTCGCCCTGGCGGCCGAGATCGTGGTCGGCGAGAGCGCCGGCGCGGTCCAGGCCGCCATCGCCACGGCGCACGCCACCGCCCTCAGAGAACGGCGCAAATCCTTCATCCAGCAGAACGGCTGGTCGGCGAGCTGCTACACCGACGCCAGCGGCTCGATCCGCACCCTGTGCTCGGTGGGGCGGATCCCGCCGGGCTAGCAGGCTCCATTTTCGGAGGTGCGGATCCCTCCGGATCCGCGCCTCGTCGCACCCTGGAGCGAATCAGTACTCGATCACGTCTTCCAGGGCGTAGTGCTTCACCGTCTTCCGGTTGGCGATGAGCTCGTCGATGGTGGGCTCGCCCTTCATGGCGCGGCCGATCGCGAGCTTCGTCGCCTCGTAGTTGGTGCGGTAGAGATCCTTGCGGTCGAGGTTCGGGTCGGATCCGCAGCGCTCGTCCAGCCAGATCATGATGATCATGCAGAGCTCGTCGAGCCCGTCCTTGGGCAGGACGCCCTCGATCACGCAGTCGATGATGGCGTCCCCCGTGGCGGCCTGGACGACACCGCCGAGCAATTCGGCATACTCGGCCGTATGGATCGTGACCTTCGTCGTCATGATCGTGGCCGGGCGCACGAGCTGGTTGAGGTCGCGCACCACGAACATCCGGGTGTGGCCCTGAACCTGCCCCATCATGCCGGCGAAGGCCTGGCCCGCCGGGCCGCGGGTGGAGCCGATCAGCACCTCCGGCATCGCGTCGGTGTACTGCCCCTCGGCGGCGAGCACGGTCGCCTCGCCGGTACGGAACCAGATCTCGGACATGGGGTCTTCCTTCCCTGAATGATCGCCGGGCCCCGGGGGCCGGGATGGGTCGGGGCGCACAAACACCAGGGGGTGGCACGGCGTCAATCGCCGGCCGGATCTTCCGGCCCCTGGCCTCACGCCATCGGATCGGTCATGCAGAGGCACTTGCGCAGGATCCATTGCGCAGAAGTGATAGTGCAGGAATGCCGGCGGCCGGGAGGGTCGAGGGTACGGAGAGGCGGAAAGCCCATGAGCGGAGAACGGGACTGGAGCATCGCGGTGGCGGCCGCACCGGACGGGGTTCGGATCGAGATCGGCCTGCCCGGCCTGAACGGCGCACCCGTCACGGCGATCCTTGCCCTCGACCGGGAGGAGGCCCGTACCCTGGCGCGGGCGCTGCTGGCGGCCTCCGGGGACGCGATGGAGCGCACGTTTCCGCGCGCCTCCGGCTCGGGCGAGCGTTAGAGGCCGACGCGATTGCTGCGGCCCGGCAGGGTCTGCACCTTGGCGTCGCGGGGCTCGATCGGCGCCGCGCAGGTGTAGGTGAATTCGGTCTGCAGATCGGTGAACACGGTCTCGCCGCGGACCCGGCAATCCTCGCGCCCCGTCTCGTTCAGGTAGGTACGCGCCGCCTCGCGGAAGCGCTTGACCCGGGTCAGGGCCGGATCACCGCCGGCGAGCGCATCGTCGAGGCCGCAGCCCGTGGTCTCCCGCAGGGCGTTGGAGACGATCAGCATCTTGCGGACCCGGCGCTGGTCGTAGACCTCGTAGGGATCCTTGCAGCCGATCGTGACCACCTGGGGCGGCAGGCTGACATAGGTCTTGGAGATGTACGCGAAGCCCGTGCAGCCCGAGGCGACGAGCCCGAACGCAACGGTGGCGACGAGGGAGCCGGTGAGCCGGTACACGATCGGGGCGCCCTTCAGCTGGTCTCGGGCCATGGTTGAGCCGGGCAGGCATTGAAGCGCAGGCACGCCCACGGTCAAGCCTTCCCCGGCCACACTCCAGCGGTTTCGGTCGCGCCGTCGCCACCCCGCCGGGGGACGCGGCGACGCTGAAGTCCTACTCGGCGGCCGCGGCGAGGTAGCGGGCCGGATCGTAGTTCAGGATCGGGCCGAGCCAGCGCTCCACCTCCCGCAGATCCATGCCCTTGCGAAGGGCGTAATCCTCGACCTGGTCGCGCTCCACCTTGGCGACGCCGAAGTAATGCGATTCCGGGTGGGCGATGTAGAGGCCCGAGACCGAGGAGCCCGGCCACATGGCGTAGGACTCGGTGAGCTTCACACCGATGCGCGGCTCGGCCTTGAGCAGGTCGAACAGCGTGACTTTCTCAGTGTGGTCGGGCTGCGAGGGATAGCCGGGGGCGGGACGGATGCCGGCATATTCCTCGCGCACGAGGTCTTCCGGCGCGAAGGTCTCGTCGGCGGCGTAGCCCCAGAACTCGCGGCGAACCCGCTCGTGCATGCGCTCGGCCAGGGCCTCGGCGATGCGGTCGGCCAGCGCCTTGACCAGGATCGAGCGGTAATCGTCGTTGGCCCGCTCGAAGCGCTCGGCGATCCGCACCTCCTCCAGGCCCGCCGTGACCACGAAGCCGCCGACGTAATCGGCGATGCCGGTCTCGGCCGGCGCGACGAAGTCGGACAGGCAGGTGTTGGCGCGCCCGTCGCGCTTCGTCAGCTGCTGGCGCAGGCCGAAGAAGGTCGCGAGTTTTTCCGACCGGCTCTCACCGGTGAACAGCGTGATGTCGTCGCCCACGCTGTTGGCCGGCCAGAAACCGATGATGGCCTTCGGGTTGAACCAGCGCTCGGCGACGATCTGCTTCAGCATCTCCTGCGCGTCGTCGAAGAGGGCTTTCGCCGCCGGCCCCTGCGCCGGGTCCTCGAAGATCGCCGGGTAGCGGCCCTTGAACTCGTAGGTCTGCAGGAACGGCGTCCAGTCGATGTAGGGCACCAAGTCGGCGACCTCGTAGGAGCTGTAGACCCGCACGCCGGTGAAGCTCGGCTTCTTCGGCTGGTAGCCCGACCAGTCGATCCGGAACGGGTTGGCGCGGGCCTTCGCCAGCGGCAGACGCTGCTTGTCGAGCTCGGAGCGGGC
>Ga0160428_1001719_pt1 | contig 15409 bp, 16 predicted proteins | sample SolpanmetagenomM_FD_108198 | JGI IMG/M metagenome (GOLD analysis project Ga0160428, IMG submission 108198) | Solar panel surface microbial communities from Lawrence Berkeley National Laboratory, California, USA - M | ecosystem: Engineered > Built environment > Solar panel > Unclassified ... | reverse complement strand
TGTTGCGTGCCGTCAATTTGTAATGAAATGTCTCCCCTTGTTCGAACGATAATATTATTAGGCGCCCTAATCATATTTTCCTAGATTGAACATTGTACAAAGCATGAGCTCATCTTTCTCATGTGTTCTCTATAAGAATGTATTTGCAGTGCTGAGTATGCCTGCGGGTTTTTCGATCATGCCGTACCAATATAGCGATTTTCCAAGTTCTAGCTTCTGCTAACTATGAAGATATGTTCCTTCACTGCACCAATGTAACCTCGGCTTCCTTACTACTCCTGCTCAGACGAACAAGCTAGCTCATTACGTTATAATTCTTCTTGGCCAATTATGTTCTTGGCCGCCGTTATCATCGATTATAAAACTTCATAGCTAACAGGAACTACAATGTACATCTACAAAGAGACTTGTATCTTTGTCCTTTTGAGTTGATACTGTTGTGTATATTCCCCAGTCCTGAGCATCGTACATATTGTACACTCTTCAACTCTTCCCTCCTCCTCCTCCTCCTCATTACCCGCTCTTTCTGTGGTTTCTTCTCCTCTCCCCCCCCCCAACGCGTTTTTGCTTCTCCCAAGTTTCTTCGCTCGATCGAATCTATCAGTCCTCCCTCTCACCCTCCTCCCTCTCCCCTCCTCCCCTCTCATACTCCACCTCACCCGCTCCCTCCAAAATGCCGCCGCCCCGCCAATTCGGCATCCCCCCCTCCAAGCGCACCGGTGGATCAACACACCACACAACCGCACCACACACAAAAACAACAAAAACAACAACAACAACAACAACATACACATCAGACACAACAATAGCAGACGCACTCGCACTCGCACAGCAAAAGCAAGAAATAGAAGAGAAAATGGGGTACAGCGAAATAACACATGAAACACGCGGTAAAAAGGGGTGGTTGGTGAATATGGATGAAACAAGAGTGTTGAAGGAACAAGTGTATAATGCAATCGTGTTTTATTTCTTGTCGGAGGCGGGGGAAACATTCAAGGCAACAGTCATGAATGAATGCTACTTTATCATCGCTGCAGAGGTAAGAAAGACATACTGTGTCAGGAAAGTCACGGAGATCGAGTCGATCAAAGCGGATCTGCCTTCGCGCCAGGAGCGAGGCCAGTGATCAGTGAAATCGACAATCTACAAAGGTTGGCGGAAGTTGCGCACATGTTCACTACTAGTACATCATAGATTCGTATCACACTCATAGTTCAGCTGATGATGCTTGACTTAACGATCACGTGGTCTACATGGCATGACTGCGACTTTGTCACATTACTACCTTCCAGTCTATCGATAGCGCGCTTGACATTCTGTAGGAAAGCGTAACAAAAGGCGCTGACATTGCTCCTAGATCGGGTACGAAACCGAAGTCGAGGAGTTCCTGCGGCGGAAGTTTGAGAATTCCATCGTTCGGTCTGAAAGGATTATCAAACAAGATCTGGATATGGTAAAAGAACAACGAAGTTCGACTCGAAGACTGAAACTCAAGACTTTGTAGCCCAATCACTTGCTAGACGCCGCTCGAATGTTCATAAAGCTTATTTTCAAAAACTCAGAGGATATGACTGCGGTCAAGCGGGCAGTACAAACTGCAGTCAAGCGTAATCAGCTGCGAAGAAAAGGCGAAAGTTGTTACTTCGAGCCGATGTAAATGAGATGCTGCCTCTCCATGTCAGCAACATGCTTACTGCCATTTTGATTTAGATTAGAGCATAATATAGCCATGTCCGACGATGAAAACACTGCCAGCAAGCGAAACGATCCCCTAGATGCGATTGTAGATATCAGAGAGTATGATGTGCCGTACATTGCTCGTGTATGCATGGATCAAGGTAACGTGTACTCCACCTGAGCCTATTGATCTAATTATCTTCAGGTTATAGAGTTGGTCTGTGGTACGATGTAGAAGAAGCTGAAGGAGTAGTCAATGTCGTTCGCAATCACTCTATGATCAGACGTGGTGAGCCTGTAGTATTGGCTTTCGACATCGAGACCACCAAGTTGCCTCTGAAGTTTCCAGATGCTACGACAGATCAAATCATGATGATATCTTACATGATCGACGGACAGGTATGTCACCTTCAGAGTCTCGTTTTATTGACTCATCAGAAGTACAGGGTTATCTGATCACCAATCGTGAAATTGTTTCCGAAGATATAGAAGACTTCGATTACAATCCTTCCGATGAGTATCAAGGGCCTTTCATAATATTCAATGAGAGCAATGAAGTAATGGTATTCCTCTTGAACTTAGCGCAGGACTAATAGTTCTCAGAAAGCCTTGATAATGCGATTTTTTGAACACATTGTCGAGACTAAGCCGGCAATATTCGTGACCTACAACGGAGATTACTTCGATTGGCCATTTGTTGAGACGCGGGCCAAACAATACGATATCGACATGTTCCAGGAGATTGGATTCTACAAAAACGATCAAGACGAATATGAATCGTCCTTTGCTTCGCATATGGACTGCTTCAAATGGGTTAAACGAGATAGTTACCTGCCAGCAGGATCCCATGGCCTCAAGGCCGTCACACGATATAAGTTGGGCTATGATCCGCTTGAGCTAGATCCAGAAGATATGCTGAGGTTTGTGTTAATCTATAAATCCGGTATAATCAGACTGACTGGGTCGTAGATTCGCTAGTGAACATCCCTCTACCCTTGCAAGCTACTCCGTTTCGGATGCGGTTGCCACGTATTACCTATATATGAAATACGTGCATCCATTTACGTTTTCGTTATGTACAGTAATCCCGTTGAAACCAGATGATGTCCTGCGCAAAGGGTCTGGCACCCTATGTGAAATGCTGCTCATGGCTGAAGCATATGAAGGCAATATTATTATGCCCAATAAACACGTGGATGAGCCGAATAAAAAGTATGGGATTCATGCCCTCCACAGCGAGACTTATGTAGGAGGTCACGTCGAAGCTCTAGAAAGTGGGGTGTTTCGAAGTGACATAGCTACAAAGTTCGTGCTAGATCCCGGAGCCTTCCAAGAGTTGATTGACGAAGTCGACGCAGCTCTGCAATTTGCGATCACAAAAGAAGGCAAAATACCTTTAGATGATATCGTTGATTATGATGAAGTCAAATCACAAGTTGTAGACGCACTGATCAATTTACGCGATACACCTACACGATTGGAAAAGCCTTTGATTTATCATTTGGATGTTGCTGCTATGTATCCCAATATCATCCTGACAAATCGACTCCAATCCCCGGCTCTGGTGAATGAGGCTACTTGTGCAGCTTGTGACTTCTATAGACCAGGAGCTGATTGTCAGCGCGAACTGCAATGGCAATGGCGTGGAGAATATTGGCCTACGGACAGAGGCGAATATAACATGATTCAGGCCCAATTAGAAGCTGAGACCTTTCCACCGAAAGCTCCCGGGGAGCCCAAAAGACGGTTCACTGATCTTAGTTTGGGTGATCAGCAGACGCAGCTGAACAAAAGGTTGGGAGAATACAGTCGCAAAGTTTACAAAAAGACATTTGAGACAAAGGTTGAACTTCGTACCTCGGTCGTTTGCATGAGGGAGAATCCCTTCTACGTAGAGACTGTGAAGAAGTTTCGAGATAGAAGGTACGAGTACAAGACTGCCCTCAAGAAGTGGAAGAAAACATTGGACCAAGCAAGCGATCTGACCTCTCAAACTGAAGCGAAGAGCATGATAGTGCTCTACGATTCTCTGCAGACAGCGCACAAATGTATTCTCAACTCCTTCTACGGTTATATGATGCGAAAAGGATCAAGATGGTATTCAATGGAGATGGCAGGGATCGTTTGTTGGACCGGCGCTAATATTATCCGAATGGCTAGAGAACTGGTAGAACGGGTTGGTCGTCCATTGGAACTTGACACCGATGGTATATGGTGTATTCTACCTGCAACCTTTCCAGAGACTTTCGAATTTACCCGGAAGAGTGGCGGCAAATATTCGTTGTCATATCCGGGGATAATGCTCAATCACCGAGTACATGCCGAATTCACCAATCATCAATATCAAGATCTGATTGATGATGAGAAGAGGATTTACTCGGTACGCTCAGAGAACTCGATATTCTTTGAAGTCGACGGACCTTATCTCGCAATGATTCTACCTGCTTCGAAGGAAGAAGACAAATTACTCAAGAAGCGATACGCTGTGTTTAATGACGACAAAACCCTTGCCGAGTTGAAAGGGTTCGAAGTCAAGCGTCGAGGTGAATTGAAGCTTATCAAGACGTTTCAGTCACAGATCTTCTCTGTATTTCTGGAAGGAAGCAACCTCGAAGAATGTTACGCTGCTGTAGCCAAAGTCGCCAATCACTATCTGGATATTTTAGAGAACAAAGGCACCAGTCTCGAAGATGACGAATTGGTGGATCTCATCTCAGAAAACAGATCGATGTCTAAAAGTTTGGAAGACTATGGAGGTCAGAAGTCAACATCAATCTCTACTGCGAAAAGGTTAGCAGAATTCCTCGGTGATCAAATGGTCAAAGACAAGGGACTGAACTGTAAGTTCATCGTTTCAGCCAAACCGATCGGAGCACCAGTCACGGAGAGAGCCGTTCCCATCGCGATATTCTCCGCTGAAACATCGATGCGGAATAGCTATTTGCGAAAATGGCTAAATGACTCGAATCTTCAATCGTTTGAATTACGTCATATCATCGATTGGGCTTATTACTGGGAGCGATTTTCGTCGGTGATCCAGAAATTGATCACAATTCCAGCCGCACTTCAAAAAGTCAAAAACCCTGTGCCTAGAGTTCATCATCCCGATTGGCTGCGAACAAGATTGAATAAACAGGGGGAGAAATACAAACAGCATAATATCGCAAATATGTTCGCAAATGGAGTAGCAAAAGCTCAAAGGATCAAGGACTTCGAAGATGAGGCTGGCATCAATCGAGATTCAACTCCTGCTCCTGAAATACCTGCCGTTACGGAAGCGTTGGAAGAAATGGTCATTCAGGAGCCCGCGATGGAGTCTATCACCCCTCATATTGACTATGTAAAATGGCTCGAAATGCAACGTCCAAAATGGAGAGCCAAGAGGAAGGAGGCTATAATGAATAATCGTGCTGCTCTGATGTCTAAAAGTGCAAATCGCTCTGGAGCTGCAGCCGCGTCTTCTCAGCTATTTAAGAGCTCCAAAGCTGATACGTGGGAAACGATACAGATAGTACAGACGTCTCCAGACTTGTATACTATATGGGGTCTGATGAACGATGTTATGCAACCTATCAAATTAGAAATACCGAGAGTCTTATACGTTAATAGTTATCAAGCAGTCACAGAACAAGATGTGACTATGCAGTACAAGCAGGTACAGAAGATACTACCCAGATCCCATGTCAAACATCACTTATACGAATATACAATGAGAGAAAGCACCTTTCTAGCCAATCCGCGGCATATAAAAGTGTTGAAGGAACATCCAAGGGTGGCTGGGATATATGGGTTACATACATCACCCCTAGAAAGGATTTTGTTATCGATAGGGTGCGTGAATACCTTGAAACGAAGTCTTCACGGAAAACCTTTACACATGAATGCTCAACTTGATACATTTGAGCTGGATCATCTCGCTAAGCTTGACTGTAAAAGTTATCTTGAGCACAGCCGCATACATTATAACTATATTTTTCATGCACATTCGGGGGATCGACATATGCTAGGTGTTTGGTTTACTGCAACCTCGAAAGCCAAAATCATAGTCCAGCAGATAGCTGGTCTGGATCAGCTCCCAAATTTGACGACCTTATATCAAGACATGTATTCTCAGATACAAGAACTTCAGCCTGAGGAGATCGCTACGAAGACCCGGTACTTCCCTTACGAGGAAATGTACGAATTTGATATCAGTATCGTTCGTGACGAAGCTTCATTGTACAGGCGTCTAAACAAGATCATTGCCGATTACGCTGGTGAAAGGCGAGGGCCGACTTCGCTGATATTTCAGGCGTCAAACCCGGAGGTGCTGATCAATGCTGCTCCTAGACTTGCGGAGTTTCCATATCTCCAGGTGCCATATCACCAGAATGATGACACTTTTCCCGCTCTTGATTGGCAGCGTGCTCTCACAAGCAAGATGTTTCATAATTTCTCAGTGGTAGGAGATGTTCTCTCGGAGATGATACAGATGTGCAGATATGCGGATCTGCCGATTGGAAATTTGGGCACTGATTCGCCTGTGCATATGATAGATCTAATATACTCGAAAGCTCTGGTTGAGCAGAACTTCCTGTTGTGGCAGTCCAGCTCCAATAAGCCCGATTTGGGTGGAAAAGAAGAAGATGAATGCAAGAGTATTTTGGATGATATCGAGCTGCCGAGCGTGAATATACCTGGTGGATATAGCACAGTCTCCATTGAGATTGCCATCGAACATCTGACAGTCAATACTATTGTATGTTCACAATATTTGACTGAAGTCGAAGGAAGTCTGGCGACCTTTGGAGTTGATGCAGTTCAATTCTCGATGGATGACCATATAGCTGGCACTGCTGCAGTGATTGCCCAATCTGACAATGATGCCTTTTGTCCAGGAGCATTCCGGTGTCTCAAACAAGTCGTACAGAAGCTGCTTAGAGAATCAGTTGGCGGCAATATGGTGTCTGTAACCTTGCTGACCCATCTGAATCGTTGGCTCAAATCTCCCAAAGCCAAACTGTACGATCCTGCTCTTTGTGTCTTGATACATAATATGAACGTCAAAATATGGAGAGCTCTGCTACAAGAACTGAAAAAGCTGGGTTCCAGAGTAATCTTCGCTGACTTCAACAAGATCTTGATGCTCACCACGAAGACGACCACCGAGAATGCCCGAGCGTATAATGACTACTTGCTCAGAACGCTGAAAGGTCATCGCCTTTTTCAATTACTTAATTTACGAGAGATTGAATTATGGGAGCATTTATTATGGATGGACACTTGGAATCGTTGTGGTATCAGAGCATCGCTGGATGCACCAGAAGAAGAAGATGCACCTCCATCACTCTCATACGAGTGGAATATCCAAACTTACTTGCCGCCGGCGATACAGAAATCTTTTCAAGCAGTGATCGGTCAATTCGTGATGTTGATATATAATTACAAAAAACGGATACGAACAGAGCAAACTACTCAAGAGAGGATCTCCATGAAGGTATCGAACAAGGAGCAGGAAACAATATTCGTGCGTAATCTGTTACAGCACGAGCTAGCGAAGAATCTGATTGAGAAGATACCACAAATGCGCTCTCGTCTTGATGCGATGCGTCGAAGTACTGATAAGACTAGAAGATTAGATGCACAATTCCCCATATTACCTGGCTCACATCTGCCTTTCGATGATCCCGCCCTGGAATTCATCAAGATGATATGCCATGTTTTAAGTTTGACACCAGATGCAGGGGAAGAAGCGATCCGTCTTCGAAGGCAGCTACTCAACCAGTGTCAAGTCAAAGAGTTCTCAAAGGAAGCACAATTTCGAAATCCTTGCCAGACATTGGTGTTACAAGATGTGATATGCTCATATTGCAACAATTCGACTGATTTCGATCTGTGTCGAGATCTTCGATTACTGAAGAAGCCGCGCGATCCAAATGATCCCCTGGAAGGTGAAGTACTGGAGGAGTGGACCTGCGTGGTATGTGGCAATGAATATGCTCGCGGTGCGGTTGAAGCGAATCTGATTGACTTGTTGCGTCGTCGTCTTGTGACCTATCAATTACAAGATCTGAGTTGTCCGAAATGCAAACGTACGAAAGGTGAGCATATGAGCGGTACCTGTATCAAATGTTCAGTGGAATACGAGCCAACTCTGAAAGTGCACCAAGTTCTGAAATATCTGAGCACGTTTGAGCAGCTGGCGACGTATTATGAGATGGAGGGGTTGGGTGAATATGCAGCGTGGGTGAGACAGGGTATTATTGTTGCACCGACATAAATGTATTATAGTATATATAAAGACTTTTCCAGATTATGCCACTTGTGGAGCTATTGCTTTGTTTGTCCATATTCGATTTGGTTACTATTTCCGCAGGTCTCGGTCTGAGTCCCCTCAGTCTCGGGTCTCGTTGATCTTTCGCCTTTAACGCCCACCTTGTTGACAACCAAGCGCATACAAAGCGCAACAACGATAACCGCTCTCCACTCTACAGCACAAAATACTCTCTAACGCGTCTCTGAAACATGTACAGTCAAGACGTGGCCGATCATCCGTTATCACCTTCGCCCACTGATGGAATTACGGCATTAGCGTGGTCACCCGTTAGTGAGCATATTGCAGTCGCATCGTGGGATGGACAGGTGCGCGTATATGAAATCGCTGGTATACCCATTCTCACTATACAATGAAGAAGAGCAAATACTCCAACTCTACTGCCTACAGACACTGATTGGCTCAATATAGCATCCGCAGGAATGACAGCACAATCAAGACCACTACTCTCATACGCGCATGACGCACCAATACTAGACCTCACATTCACAAGACAAGGAAACAAAATAGTCACGGGAGGAACTGATAATAATGTTAAAGTGTACGACGTCACAACACAGCAGCCACCGCAAATAATAGGGAAACATGACGCACCGGTGAAGTGTGTAAAAGTCATGGACGAGAATGTGATCGTCACAGCGAGTTGGGACAAAACGATACGGGTAGGCTATATACGAAAATCGAATACATCACACCTACGGGCCATGAGATCATTCTGGGCAGCCGGCTAAGCCTGAATGTATTGAACAATCTGCATTTGATCGAGCAATGTGTATAGGCGCATGCTAACGTCCGAATTAGTACTGGGACTTACGAACTCCTGGAAATCCGATCGCTACCTTACAGCTTCCAGAAAGAGCGTATGCGATGGATATAAATCACCCAGTATTGACCGTTGCATGTGCTGATAGAAAAATATGTATTGTCCATCTCGGCCAGCCGCAGGTGATATACAAGGTAGCCCGACATCGGCGTGCGATTGAGCTGTACTCACACATAGCAGACTTTAGAATCGTCGCTCAAATGGCAATCACGAGCTATAGTTAACAGCTTCGATCAAAAAGGATTTTGCATATCCTCTATTGAGGGAAGGATAGCACTTATGATTTTCAACGATACAAAACCAGTCAGGTAGCATTTAGATCCTCTCGCTATGGCTCAAGCTGAAGATCGTATAGCGAACCCTTCTCCTTCAAATGCCATAGAGTAGACAAAGACCAACAGAACAGGCCGATATACCGCCAGAAATATACCCCGTAAATTGCTTGACGATACATCCGAGTCAAGGAACGATCGTGTCTGGTGGAGGAGACGGTACATTAGCGATATGGGACGTCGAGAAACGAGGCAAATGCAAAAGTTGGGATAAATTAGGAAGACCCATAACCGCAGCACAATTCAATCGTGATGGTCGGTTGCTCGCATACTCGCTTAGTTATGATTGGGGCAAGGTAGATTCTGATCGGCGAGACAGTAAGCCATTTTTCACTAACCAAATAAGTAGGGCTATAGCGGTCGTGTCGCTGGTCAGGAAGATACGGTGATGATCAAAACGGTACATCCGGATGCGGTCGCCAAAAAGAAAGCATAAGCAGCACACATCCGTAGGAGGAACAAATGATGTCAGCGTCAAACATGCTTCGATACAAGGTGAAGATCGGGCTGCAGTGCAGGTCAATTAGGAGATCCGCAGATTACAGCTGATGCGACGTATACTAAGCTACATATACAATATTACGCAAATTGTAGTATAGATTCAATGAACATTGAGTCAAGAGAACTTAGATTTCGATGCGAATGCATCGCATGTATGGATTCGTATAGATAGATTGCAAATAGAATGTCAGGATATATATTGCATGGGCTGTCTGAGGATTGGTGATTATAGTTCCGATCTACAGTATCTTTGCGAAATGGAGAAGTGCATATATCTGCGGTAACGTATTGTACATCTATCCGATCTCTTCTTTTTAATGCCGCTATGATGTCTGCTTTCCTTGTTTTCTTTCTATTTGCTTGTCTATTTTCTATGATTTGCGTGTGCTTGTGCGTGTGCCCATTGCATTAGCATATAGAATGGAATGCCTACAGCTACGATCCATGGTGCAGTTTGTGCAGTTCGTCTGAATACTTTTTGTGGTCCATCTGTGAATGTTCCAGCGAATGCTCGTAGTCTCCATGGTGATAATGAGTATTGTGTTTGTCCTCTAATTTTAGGTCCATGTCCTACTGGCCATGTGAATTCAACTGCGGGCTTTGGTTCTGGTGCGTGACCCATCTTTGCGATTGACAAGGAAGTGGGATGTGATGTGATGAATGTGTAGAGGGAAAGTGAAGAGTGAGGAGTGAAGATGACAAACAAAAAAAGAAGACGGAGAAGATCGAGAAAATGATCAAGTCAAGCGAGAAGTGAGACCAGTCTCAAAAATCAGACCGGCAGTCGGGAACTCATGATGATCTTTACTTGACATGAGCAGAGCCATCCTCTGCGCTAAGAGACTAATGCGAACTGTACAAACCTGTAGTCTACGGGCATAATGTAGCAAAAAGGGTCATCCGGTGATCTATTTACTCGAGAAATACTTCTCACATCTAAGAGAGTGTAGTGCCAGGTGTAGGTAATCCACCATATCCAGAACAGGCAGCAACAGGAGTACGCTTCCGACTAGGACAATAAATAGACGGAGCACTATTGCGACGTTGATTACTGAAACGAGACATCTTCATCTTCTCCTTTTCACAGATCTTTAGATAAAGTGAACTAGTATTCGCTTTCCAGCCTTTCGTTACGATCGCACCAAAGTCGGCGAATATCTTAGCAGGAATGTTGAGGCGATGTTCGATAACATTGAGAAATTCCAGTTCCAGACGGGATATTTCCAATGGAGACAAGCCAGTGATAGTGCCCCAGGCGCGATTCGAATATGACTTGTCGTTAAGGTATTTATTAGCGAGAATCAATGATATGAGCAATCCTCTCCGGGGACATGCAAGTGGATACGCCATCGTAACAATAATGTCGGGACGCATAATATGGATATCTTCTGAGTGATTGATAGCGGGGTAATCGTTGGTTGGACTAATGACGGACTGCAAGGTGATGAGTTCTGAAAGATTGCCAACTTCGTATTGTTCGTGCAAGTGAGATTCGGCATAATCAATATGCAACGAACTTTCCTGCTTCTGTAGATTACTCTGGTGAAAGCTCCTACGCAACCGCAGTATGTAAAGCATTGCAAGATAGAGAGTCGGTAACGGAGTATGTGATCGAGACAGAACCGTCTTAATAAATGTTAGAAGGGGCATTTGTGTCGGTTGCTCCAAGGATTCCGTGCCATCACCATGAGGCCACACCGTCAGTAGCAGGGTATGTACGAACTCTGAGGAGAACACATTCAGTTCATCTATTACGCGGTCATAAGGTAATGGATCCAACGTCTTCGTATTGGTGCATTACTTTTGATCAGGATTCCGCTTACCGATTACATGCTGAGTGATCTCATTAGCTTTTGCTGCTTCTTCCAGTACTTTTCTCCGGTCTGCAAGTTCTGCCAGTTCGGCTGCCGTGCATTGTGGAAATACTCTCAATCTCTTCTGATATGGGTTGGCTTCGATTGTCTTTACTTTCGATTCTGGTTTCTTCTTTTGCGTGCATTTCCGCTTCGCCTTGGTAGCTGCGATTGTGGATGTTGTATTATCTCGTTTCCGCTTTGTGTTTATTTCATTATATGTCATATCTGATTAGCTTTGCTTGCCTGAATTTGGTCTGTTTGGTGATTGCTCCCTGGTTCTGGCTGATTCCCCGATGCTCTCGCCGCTTGTGATTGGCCGTACTGTATGCGTACTCCTCCGGCTTTACTGACCGTATCCTATTTCTCCTTGCGCGTGTGTTTGCTGTATTCGAGTTGATCAAGTAATAAGAGGCGTGAGAGACTTGCAAGCCAACGAGCGATCCAAGTTCGAAAAACAATCAATTAGATGCAATAACTGGAAACTTTATCACCTTGACAGGATCTTTGTTTTGTATCGGCTGAAGCGATGAGAGTGTGGATCTACAGAGTGCAAAGGTTTAATCAATCCCCCGTAATGAAACAATTTGAATGGCACCAACCTCGTTTTCTCGCTCCCCAAAAAAAAATTAAAAAAAAAAACAAGGGGGAAAAAAGGGGAAAAAGTGGGATAGAAGATGAAAAAAATGCGTATATGAAATGAAAAAGGTGGTGATTGATGGGGAGACAGTGGGTGGGATCTGGGGTGGTGAGGAGAATGAAGTGCAGGGGTTGAGATGGGGTTGAGGTAATCAGAAGAAGATTGCAAGGGAAATGATGTACAACTTAGACTGCTTACTGCAAGGGAGTTCAGATGCTTTTGATTAGTCGCCCGTCAGGTCGATCACCACTTCTTTAGCTTTTTCCTCGAGTTTCCTTTGCTTTGCCTGGCGCAAGCCGTCCTCCCCCTCCTCAGGTTTGATAGCTTGCTGGGCACCTTCTTCTTCCTCCCGCGAAATTCTCTTACAGCCGGTCTCCACTGCCAAACCGGTCTGGGTGTCAGTAAATTGTACCACATCAGCGCCTTCATTGACTGTATGCTCAGCTATTGGAGCCTGTCTCTCGTAAGGTATATACTCTTCTGCTTGAAGCCAGTCCCGAGATCGATAATGGAAGATAAAGGAGAATTTTGTGCCGTACAGAGATGCCATGCATCGAGGTGTAGTCTTCTCCGTGGTAGGTTTTATTATTCCCTCAATGGCATGTTTGATCATTCCTTTCTTCGATTTTTCGTCGAAGACGTTCTTGTTGAAGTTAAAATACGGCGCCGGGCCCGGCGGTAGAGTTGTGAATCTGGCTGGAGACACTTCCACCCTTATAGTGCCAAGATTGTTTATGAGGTCGCCATCTGTGGTCGCCAAACTTTTGTCGTCTGTTATATCATTATCCTCGAAAGTAAAGAAGATTTTTTTCCGTTCGCCTGGACGCATATAGTAATGTCTGGCTGTCGGAACAGGCTGCAGTGGATTTGAGTTAAGAGCGAATGCACCTGTGAGTTGTCCGTCTATAAAGTATTTTACTTGGTATGAGAGATGTGGTTTCTGTACTGTAAGCTATATGTAATCCAAATTACTAAAGGTATCTTTGATGAGTCGCAGGTCTGTTAAGGACACTCTAACACTTCCAATACTTGCACAAATATCGATACTATACAATAGCTATATTATGTACTGATCTATACGCATACCCTGATGTCAAACTGTCTTCCCTTTACGCTTTCCACGTAGCATCGTATAGAGCTATCTTTTTCGTTTACACGCTCGTCGTACTCTGTCAACGGCGCCGATGGTCCAGGCGTATCAGGATTGTAGGTATGTATATGTGCTAGAATCTCCTTGTATTTCATACTATGAGATTGTAATGTGTAGTCAGATGCTTTGATGATCACAAACTACGGGAAGTGGTGACAAAAAGGGAAATTGCCAACGAAGGCAACAAAGCGGAAGACACGGCTGAAAAAGTCGAGACAGCGTACTGTCAGATGCAGCAAATCCAAAAGCAGTAGATAAAATGTTAGTTTACTCATCGGTGAGATCAATTGTAGTTTGTTCTGCAGCCACCTCAACGTTGTTCGTGCGAGTTGCGTTTCTAAGTGGTTCCTGCTCAACTTCGACTTGTTCGGCTGTAACACCAGGACCATGGGGAGGAACCAAAACTTCTATCGAATCATCCTCCTCATCCAACGAAATAACATTGTTCTCAGCCGCCTGATTGTTTCTCTGCAGAGAGTTCTTGAAATTCTCTACTTTGATTTTGATCTCTTCAACGGGGATATTAGGATAAGAAGCACGGATAGCCGTCTCGATTGGATCATTCAGCCCATTTGGTGGTGTAGCGGACTCATCGGCAACGTATTCAATGAAGTCTTCAGCTTGGAGCCACTTCTTTGATCGATATGCAAAAATAAAGTTAATGGGAGCAGATAAGGCACCATGCCGATAACCCATGCTCATTGTATCTTCTGAGGGTCTGATTGTTCCTCCTAGTGCATGGTCTATTAGCCCTTTCTTTGTCTTCTCATCGAAAACGTTTCGATTGTAGCTATAGCATGAAGAGCGTCGCATCCGACTAGGAGTATAAATTGTTTTGCGCAGCTGAATTTCAATCTTTCCCAAACTTGATATAAGATGCGCATCTGTTATAGCTAGAGTCTGATCATCTGTTGTGCTATTCTTTTCGAATCTAAAATACATTTTTTTGCCCTCACAAGGTTTAAAGTCTGTGTAACGTTTCCTTATTCTGCCAGGTTTCGTTGGCTGACCATTCATGGCTCGTCGCTTCACAAGTTGTCCATCAATCAAAACACGCGCCGAATAAGAAGTGAGTCCGTCGATGTCAAACTACATTCAATCAGAAATTAGTGGTAAATATGTAATTTATGAACGGGATATATTGAGTCTTGGAGCAAGCAGAATTTGGTGAGAGCACTGACCTCTATGCTGAAGTGTTTGCCTTCATCGCTCTGTATAAAACATTTCTTTGTCTTTCCTGAGCTAAAGAACAAATTTTCGTCTTTCGTTATTTCTTCTTCCTGCTCACCATACTCTTCAAGCTTCGTACGAGGAACGCTCGGGTCATCAAGGTTATACGTGCGAATGTTGACTTCCACACCGTCGAGTTTCATGCTAAATCAAGTAGGTCTTGTAGAAGAAGAGGATAACGTGAAAATTGTTTCTTCGAGATGCAATTTTTGGGGAGGTGATTTCGCAAGGTGCGATTCCGTTCTCGTGGCAGTCGCGAAGCGAGACTAGAAGAGCCTCAAGTCCAGACCGTCCATCTACTCACAATATATAGCATAGCACTGCTCGCTTCATGCTACGTCGCGCTAGAATTTATCTTTTACATAGAAGGTATTGAAGAATGCCAAGTCGTGGTCAGGAGTATAAAGTTCCTACTAGAAGACGAGTTATCATAAGCGGAACTGGTGAAGTCATCACAGCGCCTACTTGTCTGTTTACTATAGATGGGGTATATGTACAATGCTCGAGCGGATATTCTAGTCGTCTGTTAGATCGATTGTCTCGGGCTCCCCATTCGATTCATCTATTCGTCTACGTTTCGACTCTCTCAAGAGTTCGTTCTTGCTTTCAATTTGTTCGACAGAAACATTCGAGGTTGAGTGTATAGGGTTCGACGTCCCATTTTCCACATTTCCTCTCTCAGTAGATCTGATTGCATTATTCCGTAACACAGAATTATCCATTCGTAAGAACTCTTTGTATTTTTCAACTTTGATCTTGATGTTTTCGAGGGACATATCTGGATGAGTTGCACGTATAACTGCCTCGATCGGGTCGACTTGATTTGTAGGTGCTGCATTCTCATTATTGACCGTCTCATATTCAATATATTCTTCAGCCTGAAGCCACTT
>Ga0160428_1001718_pt1 | contig 15424 bp, 11 predicted proteins | sample SolpanmetagenomM_FD_108198 | JGI IMG/M metagenome (GOLD analysis project Ga0160428, IMG submission 108198) | Solar panel surface microbial communities from Lawrence Berkeley National Laboratory, California, USA - M | ecosystem: Engineered > Built environment > Solar panel > Unclassified ... | reverse complement strand
TGTGTCACCCTACTTCCTACAGGTGATAAAAGGGATTTGCCGTCTGGTGTGAAACAAAGATTTCCCCGCCTATATACTGTTCCCAGCAAGTTTGAGAACTAAGTGAAGTAATTGTCAGATGAGGGGATGCTTCTCGAAGTGAAGCGACGCACCCACCTTGAAATCTATTTTCATTCTTCCTTATATCCAGTGACTCATCCTTCCAATATCAATTTCTTCTTGAAAATCAGCATACAAGTGATTACTATCTTTACCACAGCATATAGTAAATTTTCTAGATGGCCGCAATAAAAATAATGGCTCTGTCCGGAAGTTCGGAAAGTGTTCCGGCTAAACTGACCGGGAACCCAGATACTAGCACGACCGCAACTTTGGGAAGCACTTTCCCGCTTGGTGTCCCAAACGCTCGAGCCAAGCTGCGATCCAGATCTCTTGATTTTGGTAAGTCGCTCTCCTGATCATAGACCGTACACTATTTCACTCATCATTGAGATTGTCTTTGAATTCAACTAATCTCAACCTCAAGGTCATCTTCTTGGATCTATAATCATTACGAACGAGTTGAAACACCTCGCCATGGCCGATTCAAACTCATTGATTGGCATTGCCAATGTAAGTCTCCTATTACCGCGATATATATGCAACGTGACTAACGCATGCTTTAGCTGCCTAATCAACGGTATGATAAGATGACTGTGCAGTGGAATGCAATGGGATTAACATGTCGACAGTCATAAAATTGTTGCCAAACGTGGTGCAAACTTTACGATAATGGTTAGATATTACACTCAGTCACTATAAACAGCAAATTGTATTGATACGCTTGTCAGGTTGCTGGCGAATCAGGCTTGGGGAAGACGACATTCATCAACACACTCTTCTCGACTACAATCAAGAATGTTGCAGATCATCGTCGAAGGCACAACAAACAGATTGACAAGACGGTCGAGATTGAAATTACAAAGGCTGAGTTGGAAGAAAAGTTCTTCAAAGGTGTCTTTACATCTGATCTACGGGATATTTTGGATGTTGACTGACATGGTGCTAGTCCGTCTAACTGTCATAGACACACCTGGATTCGGTGATTATGTCAATAATCGCGATTCATGGCAACCAATCGTGGAATTCCTGGATGATCAACACGAGTCTTATATGTTGCAGGAGCAGCAACCACGCCGAGACGATAAGATCGATTTGCGCGTTCATGTCTGCCTTTACTTCATCCGCCCAACTGGTACAGGTCTCAAACCACTCGATATTGAAGTTATGAAGCGTTTATGTACAAGAGTCAACCTTATTCCAGTCATTGCAAAGGCCGACACATTGACACCATCGGATTTACAGAAATTCAAGTTTATGATTCGTCAGATTATCGATGCTCAGGGTATAAAAGTCTACAGCCCACCGCTCGAAGAAGATGATGAACAAACGGCAAGAAGTACACGGGAACTTATACAAGCAATGCCATACTCTGTAATTGGTTCAGAGAAAGATGTCATCACCCCCGACGGTCGTACCGTCAAAGGACGTCAATACTTATGGGGTGTCGCCGAAGTCGAAAACGAAGAACATTGCGATTTCCGAAAACTTCGATCGATCGTGATCAGAACTCATATGTTGGACTTGATTCAAACTACCGAAGAAACACATTATGAAACTTACAGAGCACAACAGATGGAAACACGTAAATTTGGCGAGGCTCGTCCGAGAAAACTGGATAATCCTAAATTCAAAGAGGAAGAAGAAGCGTTGAGAAAGAGGTTCACAGAACAGGTCAAGGTTGAAGAGCAGAGGTTTCGCGCGTGGGAGCAGAAATTGATCAGTGAAAGGGATCGACTCAACAAGGATCTTGAACAGTCCCACCAGGCCATCAAGGTACTCGAGGCTGAAGTTGAACCCCCTTCTAGTAGTGGCACTCGCTCAGGTCGCCGTTGAGATGTTAGAAGACGGTTCTCGTGTCAGCATGATATATTAATTCGATGTTATTCCTTTTTGATGAGATTCTTATGATGTGATAGTTACATGATAGTTGATAATATCCATGGTTTATAATTAGTAATAGTCCCAAAATCCATACAACTTGACAAAATCTTGATGAGATATATATCACAATGTGGTGGGATTTTGTGATTTCAAGACTCCCGCGCCTCGGCTCGTATAGCTCAGTCATGTCTAACAGTAGACCAAGTCTCAATACATATCTTGCCTTGGCTAAAGACCGATGGCAGAATATACAAAACGCTGCACGAGTAGCGTCAACTACGAATGAGAAAAACCATGAACACATATATTTCGTCACTGGAAATGAATCTGCAGGTAAGTTTTGCTTTGCAGGTCTAGCACGCGCATATTCAGTTGCAAGTACTTATACGTCAAGTCTCACAGATCTAGATTCACTGACAAGCGCCATTCTATATGGCTATCTCGAATACATCCACACCTCGACCCTTTATATTCCCATAGCAAATATCCCACGCGAAGACATCAAACTTCGCCTGGAACTTCTTGTAGCCTTTCACGCAGCAGGCATCATACCATACAAACCCCCTCCGGGCGAACGCTTAGCCACTTTGACTGATGCCGAACTTGAACCATTACAATCCCACGCCGCCACTCTTTCACAATACTTCACTTCTCTAGATGACCTGCTCGAGAATGGAATATTCGATTACGTGCAGCCTTCGAATACGACTTGGGTTTTAGTAGATCACAACGCCTCCCAACTCGATCTAGGCCGTGTTTTCGCAGGACGGGTAAAGGGCATCATCGACCATCATCGAGATGAAGGCTTCAGTCCCGACGCGAAACCACGGATCATCCACACTTGTGGGAGTTGTATGAGTCTTGTAGTCCACCGGTTCGACAAGAAGTTCAAGAATGGGAAATGGAACGGACGGCTGTGGGATGAAAAGTCGGCGACGTTCGCAATGGGTGCGATTTTGATCGATACCAGGAACATGAAGGCGAGTGACCCGGCAAAATTGACGAAGTGGGACAGAAACGCTATGGAAGTGTTGATGAAGGAGAATGGATGGGATGTAGACAGAAGAGATGCATTCTATAACGAGCTGGCGAGTTACAAGGGGTATATAGATGCTTTGAGCGTTGATGAACTACTGAGAAAGGATTATAAACCTGTTGATGAGCAGAATCATAGGATTGGCACGTCGGTTGTTCAGCAGAGCGTTGATTGGTTAAGTAGACATCACGCACGACTAAGTAGTTTAGAAAACCAAGAAGAAGAAGTATTGCTGAGCAAGTTGGCAGAGCAATGTCTGCACTTTGCTAGAGTAAGAGCTCTTGAGTTGGAGGTTGTCATGGGAGATTACTATGTTGATGAAACGAGAAAGGAGTTTAAACGGACAATGATGCTTGTACCTAATGGAGATATTGGACGAAGAGCAGTTGATTTGTTCGAAGAGTTGTTTACAGATAAATTGGAATTACGGAACAAGAGGAGTGATATGGATTCAGCCGGAGTGAATTATGTAGTCTGGGACACCAAGTCTCAAGGAGCTGGTCGGAAGGTCACGAAAGATCTGTTAGTTACAGCAATGCGAAAAGCATTAGAAGAATAATCTAGCAATAACGAAAAAATATCAAAATAATTATGCATGCATAATTTTGTAAATCACGTGTATCAGACTCGAGTCCGCTGCGTAACATGAGCAGCAAATACTTGTAAAATCATTTCATAGTTTCTTCCACGAATGTAACAAAACAATGGTTGTGGCCGTGTGGCCTGTCAAATTCTGTCCCATGAAACATTGCCTTTCACAAAAGTTTCACAGTGATGAATATACAGTATACTTTTATGGATAAACTGGATAAACTGATATACGGTTTTTGATGCGTTGTCCGACAGGTCAAAAAAGTGGATCAAACGAACCATAAGTCGTCGAGTACTGCCAGCAATGCGTGTCAATGTTGAGTTTCCGCTTGATTTTTTCTGGAAAGTTCGCGCGCGGAAATGAGCCAGCAAATTAATGATCAGCAAGCTCAGCACCAGCATTATTATCCCTCTTTGGTCCTGTTTTGGTTTGATGATACAGGTACCACCGCGTCCGTTTATGATTGGCATATTTAGGGATTTGATTCATTATTTAGGAAAACGCAAGTAACAATTTCTATTTGATTTGTTTACACGCAACATATATTGGAGAAGTAGGTCTATGATCGTCAGATCATGATGAAATATAGAAATAATTTCATGTATGGATGTAATTTGATGTACTTTTGTTGGAATTTTTGCAATGGATAATGTTTCCATACCGGAATTGGCAAATGTGGTCCGGCAACAACGAGATTATAAAACTAGACTTCATGACCTTCGACAGCGTCTCAAGGGACTGACAGCAGCATGTGGACTCCAAAATCATGCAATTATTTCACGTTCGAACACGCAAAACTTTCTTGCAGAATGTATCAGAACTGGCAACAAGTCCGATTTCCGGACGTCTTTCGATGCTCTCAGGGGTTTGAACCAAGCAATTGCGGATCTAATCAAGGACTCGAGGCGTATTGGCGGAGGCGACACTGATGTGGTGCATGATGCGGGATCTAAGAATTACTTTCAATGCATCTCCAAATCGTCCCAAAGTTCTATTCTGGATTTCCTAAGCGATATTGTGGTAAACAAAGAATTCTTTGTGAGTCGCTTAGCAGCGCTTGATGAGAGTCAACTGGCAGCCTTGTGTGTTCCACGAACGGAGCTACATAACAATCTTTCGAGGGATCCATCTATAGTAAACAGATCACCAAGTTCGATTACAGGGTCTGGTAGTCCTCTCGTGAAGAATTTTGATGCAGCTCTCGAGCACACTCCACTATCGCTACTGCTGAATATTTCTGGCTTCCACCACTCGGCCAAATCCACTTTGAATAGCTCTTCTGCAGTTGAATTGTGGTCTGACATATGTGCCCGACTGTTGACCGAAAACAAAACAGGATGTGAGAAGTTCGTACTCTCGGTGGTCGACGCGATGACCTTTGAAACGACTTCGACCGGAAAGAGGGCTCTTGAGACTTGGTTCAAAGAAGCCCTGAGGGATGGTCAATTCCTACTGCCAAAATCGGATTATGCTCGGCAGATGAGCATGCGACAATCTACCCAAGCACAATACATGGAACAGGTCTCGAAGTTCTATGCAAACGCATCTCGTAAGTTGATTGCGTTGTTGAAGAATAATGCACAGACAAAAATCATTCCATCTACGACACTTGAGCTGTGTCAAGCTATCGTGGATAAGCTTAGCAACGCGGGCGAGGCAAAGTCTCGATCAGGCTGTTTCTTCTTCCTAGCGCAATGGTTATTCTCTAAGTTTCTTCCAGACCACATCATTACTCCTGAAGTAAGTCCGTGTTAGCGTTCCGTCCAAGTATAGATCTGACGTGAAGCTAGAGTAAATCGTACATGTTGGACGATTTCTTTTCCGAGACATCGCGTGCCCGTATACTGCGAGAAAGTATTGTTACGGCCCAAAAGCTTGTAATTGATGTGACATATTCACGGTAAGCTGCAGTTTCAGCGTACAATCGTTCCATATAGTCTGACTCCCAACCAGCAAAACCCGAGATGTTATCGAACCAGCGCGACGAAGTGACATTGAGGGTTTGGCTGCACTCTTCAAACCAGCAACTAATGGATCAATCAGACTCATGCCTTCCCCAGGACAATCATCTACAACCACTGTTCCTGTCAGACAATCCTTTACCCTCAGCAGACACGATATTATCACCTTGATTGATGCTATATTTCCAGTTGACAAGACATTGCGCAAGATTGACAGTAGTTCGAAAAAGAACCTAGACACGTCACGTCCAGAGTCGTTGCACAGAGCTTATCAGGAGATTGCACAGCTTGGCCATGGGAAAAACCCTGTTTCAACATCTGAGTGGACTTTGATGCAAGTAATCGACAGTCGTGTCGTTGCTTCGGGGCTTGATTCAGACAGTATGGATGAAGCCTCAGGTATATCGAGTTTGGAAGACCTGACTGACATGTCCAAATCGACACATTTCGAGACTGATTACACCAATATTCGCCAGGTATGCTTGCAAGTGCTATCACGGATCATACCACAGGACAATCCATTCGGACCCATCACTCCGGCACCAGGACGTAGCAGAAGTACTGTTAACAACAATCCATTCCGAAACAACAACCCATATCGCCAAAGTCTGTCCAGAGAGGGCGGCATCCACAACATCGCATGGGCTCTAGAAGCAGTCGATAGTAATGTTTCTCGGACAGAAATGCCGTCTTCGTTATTGCATTTACTTGAGATTGGAGTCAAGTCTGCTGAAGAAAGTGAGGATTACAGCTTAGCCTTGATTTATGGACGAATAACGGGTAAAGTCAGAAGTATGTGCCTTAACGACCCACATTCACAAACTTCTCTAGTCCGTTGCTTCATCAATGATGTTCGAATAGCTCTGAATAACGAAATCCGAGCGTCCAAAGAGTTGGAACAGTTGCTGCAAAGTTTGGAACGACGAACTCTGGAACTTCAGCCGATTCTGCAGAGCATAATTGCCAGCGCAAATAAATCAAGAGTCAAACTGTGGTACTGTTCAGATGTACGTAACGCTGCACCGTTTGCGGACCTCAATAAAATAGCCGTTGCAATCCAGAGTTTGACAAGCAAGACGACTGTAGTGAATCCAAGAGTGGAAACCCCAGTGTTGAGACACAAAGGAGCATTAAAATCCAAGGCTGTCGAGTCTATGAAGGGTTCCGATGCTTCCATCTTGGAAATTCTAGTTACGGACCCGAAATATCGCCTGTCAAATAAATTGACTGATGAACAAGTAGAAATTGTTCAAACCTGGATGCAAAGCTCAAGTATAGAGAATCTATGCTCTGGTGAGGAAACAATTCACCGAGTTTTATGCGAGATTGCAAAGTTTTTGAACCGGACCATCTCGTCAGACCCTATGATAAGTCCAGTGTTGTGGGGTAGTGAACTATTCTATAAAGATCGACTCGAAGGTGAACATGAGGCATGGCAATTGGAGATCGATCAGAATGACAGTCGCGAAAGTCTAGGCTTCTACTCGTCCAGACCAAGTTCCACGACAACAGAGTTTCTATATGGCGATTTCCAATCTAGACATGGACGGACTTCTGAAACGATGATTGCAGCATTTCCTGGTCCAAAGACACCATCTCCAAGTATAGATATGCGTAGTCAAACCCCAATCGCACGGCCATCGTCAAATATGTGGTCACCGATAAGCGGACGACCTCAATCACCGTATAGCAATATAAGTTCACCTAGTAGGGCATGGTCTCCACTATTATTACGTCAAACAATGTCCAGAGAGACGTTTCCTGCCACAAACAAGGTTAGGAATCTGTTGACGGAGCTTAAACAGCAAGTTATGGGTCTTGTCATCAGTGATGTGCTTTATGACACGATGCCGAACGGAAGTGAAACCGATAGATTACTTTCACAAATGTCTGACAACAAAAGCAGTCAAGATATATCACAGTCTGTTTCTGTGCTGTCCCTTGACTCTTCTTCGGTTCTAGACATTAATGCTGCAAAACGACGATTAGTACAACGATTTGAACTTACAGCTAACCCTTTTGCAAAATTGAAGTTGTTATATGCGATAGAGAAATTGATACTTTCTGCTGACATGGAAGAAGCGCATGGAAAGGATGTTGATACTCCGAAGATAGATGTGTTGAATACAAGGCTGGAAACGTCTCTTCTTATGGGTCGATCAGGTGGAGAGCTTCGTAGATCTGTCACCATGTTTCAGGCTCTCTTTCATGACGTAAACACGCGACCACGAAATCTTTTCCGGGATTTTCAGACCATTGCATCAATGATTCCTACTCAAATACTCGACGATACAGCACCAGGACGAGCGTTTTGGGCTGCTTCTATTGCAGTCATAAGTTTGAAACAAGAAATGTCCCAATCCTTTGTCCAAGCAGCAAATACAATCATCGCTGTGAATGCTCCTGCTTTAAATAGTCCGCGCACTTCACAAGTACTAGCATCTTTCGCAACGATAACTCAGTTTGATGATCCGACCAATGAAAATCCTTTCCTTGAGGTATTTCGTTTGCTTGGTTCGGCAGCTGTACAATCACATCCTGCCGCCCAGCGTGAATTGGCGACTTTATATCTCACTCAGCCGGATGTGATTCCACGTATTCTTTATCCTTTTGCTCGTTGTCAAGTCGTATTTGATTCTGACCCCAAGATCAATACCACAAGACCATCGATAGAAGTTAACGTAAAGACTGTGACTTCTGGAAGTAATAACGATGCTAAGAAAAGTGGATCCGGAAAATCAGCAAAAGCAAAGGTCATGTCAGAAGGGAGAAGGAACGTTTTAGAAAAGGATAAATCTGATAGAAGGACCAGTGTTCTTGTAGGTGGGAGCGAAGGAAATGGAAATAGTAGAATCGATAAAGAAACTATATGTGTAGCGCTACATTGGATGGAACTTGCTGCAAAGGGGGGTGATGTACTTGCAAAGGAGTTTTTGAATGCTCAAACATGATTGAATAGAAATAAAATCTCTTGAAACATCACATGTAGTTGTTATAAAGCGGTACTCTATATTTTAAGGCTATATATTACGATCTAGCACTAGTGAGAATGTTATTATGTGAAGATTGAACATAATTACTCATAAAATGATAAAATGGTCATCTGGGTCGACCCCTCGCTATAATGATTTCTTATCAAACTTCCACGCATGTCATACTAGAATTGTCGAATTAAACCATCTGCGCGTATTACTATTCGGCATGAGTCATGCAAATGAACCGGAAGCATTACCATATTCCTCTGAAGTCATCTTCGAACATGGCAAACTAGTCGTACGACGCTCAATTATCGTTGATTCATTCATCAATGCCCGAATGCGTTACGCTGTCGAATACCAATATCAGCAACAAAAACAGTACGATGCGCATAAAAGACGCCCTGAAGACTTTTTCAGGCGGGCAAATCTGACGGAGTGGCGCGAACATGAATACCATGCGAAAGACGATGTCATTAGTCGGATTTATGATCTGATCGAATTGAATTGGCTAGCCGAAGCAATGCGAGGTGTCACGGATCCTGCCGCCTGCCAATCACCGTTAGGGTGTACTATACTCTTCCCTTCCCCAGAATTATCCGCCAGATTGACCGAAAAGCTATGGACCATACTACGTAGCCACGTGGCATCGAACAAATCTGACCCAGCTGTACAGCACAGGGTTTTCGTCGAAATTTTCGAAATGCTTTTATCGTTATCGTTATCCTTTCACCGTGAGTATTTCACGACTGTAGCTGCGATTTGGCTTCTTTGCCGGGGAAGTTTTTGTAACTGGTGGTCCCATTTTAAACCCATGCCTGACTGGCACGGAGGGACCGGAAACGCTCATGAAGCGCCAGATACGACTGATCATTCGGAAAAAGGACCGCTCGAGCATCTGGAAAAGTTGCGGCAAGAATGGGATGAGGATAGTGTCACAGAAGATAAGTCTGATAAACTTCACTTCGCGCGACGCTCCTCCGACTTCTTTCACTTCCATAGTATTGAACAGTGGCATGGACGTACCTATGGTATCGACTTGATCACCGATGTTCTTACACTTGTCGAAGCTGAATGGTGGACTCGATCCTGCACACCGCACCGTCACTACATAAATCTGCGATTAAACCAGAGGGGCAGTGGGGTGTCACATGTGTTGCTTCTAGTCCCTTCAAAAGACCATGACACTGATTTTATCTCGAAAATGATCGTTGCTCTACAAGTGCAGGAAATGCCTGACTCGAGGGAAGATAAGCATAGCGAAGCATATCGATCTGCTTTGTTAACCTATATTGGCAAAGCTATATACACCATGCACACCTGCCTTTCGAATTTTATCGAAGCTCTTGTGGACACCAAGTCTCGTCTTTATTATGAAACGCTCCTCTCGATCTGGAACACTACAGACCCTTATTTGATTGAAGCATGCCTGTTCGCGCGTTTGATGCGACGCGAGACGGAAATATGCCTATGGACTAAGCATGACCGGCACCATTGGGTTTTGCCCTTGCCTGGTCCTGCTGTGAAATCTCGTTGATCATCAAAAACGATGCTAGGAACTTCTGGATTTACACCTTGCATACGGATGACTTCTTTTCGCATTGTACGCTTACGGGAACGCTATCTCAAAAATGTATTTGAAGCATAGCTTTTGTCAAAAACATGCATTAACACTTAGGAGTCGACTCTGTCTAATACATTTCATTCGCCCTGATCTATATATATGGGCATACTACTACTTAATCATCATACAGCTACCTAATCATTCTTTATAGAGGAATCACGGACTCTTCCCCGGTCTTACAATCATACTTGCCTATTCCAATTATTCCTTTTTGTTTAGTTTAGTCTTCCCCCTTTCCCCTTCCCTTTTCCTTTTCTTTTCCTATTCCTTCCCCGCCCCGTCATGAACGTTACGTGCGACGTGAAATGAAGTAAAGTCGAGTGTCTTGATCCCGTATAAAACTACAAAATAAGGTGTAGTTAAAAACATACTGTACCACATGTATGTTCTATAAATAGATAAAGCGTACTCCACTTTAGAATTGGCAATCTTAGCACTAGTGGAATTTCAATGATCAATAACATGTACAGTGGTAGACTCTTGTTGTTTGTGTTGGAATTACTATCAGTCACAATGTATCGTCCAGCAGATTTATAACTTGGTCGAACTAAGCTGGCTGGATTTGCTCAAGCTAGGGATCGTGCATCGAAGGCCCCCATATATATTGGGAACAGATTATATATCTTTCCCCTCCTTAAAAGCATGCGACGACTTAACTCATGGGCTAATGGCCGTACTAAGGAGACACCTGCATTCTGACAGATTCGATGTAGAAAAACAGAATGAGGTATTCGAAGAAATCTTGGAGGTATTTGCATCGTTATTGGCTCTTGGAGGGTATTGTTTAATGGCTGCTACGATTTGGCCGACTTGCTGGCCCAACTTTGCTAGATGGTGGATGGATGCCCCCATGAGAACGACTCAAGAATACAAAGCGCCCAAAGATGAGAAAGAAGTTGTAGATACGACTGCTTGTTTGGAGGGAAAAGCCGTCGAGGACGCGGAAAAGTTGCGGTCTGAATGGGTTCAAGAAGTTGTCATGAGCCATGGTTTGTCCAACTACACACGGCGATCTTCGGACTTGTTCAAATTCCACAATGTTGACCAGTGGTAGGAGTATCATGGCAGTCCAGACTTTATCACGGATTTCTTTTCGTACATGGAAGCTGAATGGTGGACTCGAATCCTCACACCGGATCGCCATTACATAAGCCTGCGAATAAATGGCGAGGACGAGTTTCCACTGCGGCTCATGTTGCCTTCAGTGCTACATGAGATTGAGCTTATACACAGGCTGATAGGGGCTCTGAAAGACTTGCATGCACCCAAGGATTTCGCACACCGAGTGGACTTTTTGCCCTTCGTGTACGACGCCTTTGAAAGAATAAGACACGAGATCGAAAGCTTCACCAATTTCTTGATGCCGGGTCCATTCGCCAAAATAAATATTCAGATTGAGAATTCGCTCTATTACTATCACACGATCCTGCTGATGATGCGAACTACAAGACATCATGCATTTAAAGAATGCTTTGCTGAGCGCTTGGCGCGATGTAGAACCAAGGCTATCCCATGGGATCCCCGAAAACGTATGCGCATCGCCGTACCTGGTCCTGCGGAAACGCTTCCTTGACTATAAACATGACGTCAGAGGCCGTGGGATTCACACCTTGTATACGGACGTGTTCTTTTCCATGCTGCACGTTGTGCATTCATAGATATAATAGTCGAAGCATAGATTACATCAAAAGCATGCATAAACACTTGTATAAACTATTCTGTTCGTTGTACATTTCATTCTACCCTGTTAATCACACTTGTCCATCCTAATTATTGGTTTTTGTTTGGTTACCTAATCCACTACATTTTCATTTCTATACTACTGCCCTATGCGTCGACTCAAGCACTCTCTTCCTTCATCGCGAACTCTGTTGTTTCCTCTGTTCTCCCTTTCCATCCCCTCATAAGCAATGCAAGAATGGGTGAAATGAAATTGAACGTCTCGAATTCGTATATCACTTGATAAGCTGTATCAGACAAGTCAAGTATATAAATCTTGACAAAGGTGAATCGAGTCAGTTCAGTACACTAATAACAATAATATACAAAAACCTATATACATTTGCCTTACGAATGATAACAATCATAATATCTCACAAGAGGTTAGATTGTCCATGAAAATCCTCTCTGTTCTTTGACCGTCTCAGCTTGACTTGTCAAAACGCTCATGAATTTCCTATCTTCTTCACTTCCTCGCAATACCCCGTTCTTACTCTCTACGCAATCGCGTCCTACATTCTTGACGGGATATAACAGCATAGGCGGGAGACATATTCTCCCTTGACCTCCGATAGAGACATGTACATCATCTTTCGTCTTGCGTTTATTTTCAGCCTTGGCCATCTCCTCGTCGAACAACTCGTATACATCGTCTGCCACGTCTAATTTCCCTTCTTCGAAAGCTTTGTCCCCGACATTACCGAGAATATCCCTCGCGTTCAAGCCCAGCCATCTTCTATATAACCGTTCTGCAAAGTCGCCTTTCCGCGACCAGCTCCATCCGTTAAACTGAGCCTCGCGGTCGGGATTATATGGACTATCGTCTCCTTGCGCCCAAGAAGCTGATTTGTTCCCCTCGGCATTGAACGTGGCGTCGAGGAGCCAGATAGGCCATTTCCGATCGAGCCAGATGGGATGAGGAGCATATACTGCTTTTAGACCGTGATGGAAGGCGATTGTTGCAGGCCACATGTCGGGATGCATAGTGAATCCAGCACGGTTTTCTAAATGCATTGCATGGAGGAGGGTTTTACTAAATCGCATCACTGGACTGAATGTAGTGCGACGAGGTATTCTATGAACATCATCGCTAGTGAATTTACTCTTGGTCGAATCAAATACTTGATCTCGATGAGGCCATTGAGTGTCTTCCGGGTTCCATATCGGTGAAAAGGTAATCAAATCAGCTTCTACATCGACTCCCCATTCAAACTTATCTTCTTCGTAAGATAGTGGAGGCACAGGACCCATCACCGATACTATTTCAGAATGATATGGCTGAGGACCCCAAATAGGTTTCACATGTCCCTCTGTAGTGGCGTTTGTAACAGCGGCATCAGTATCGGCAAGAAAAGACGCAAAATTGCCATACTCTCTTGTGAAGTAGAACCGTGAATTACGTTCCCATAGATTCTTACGAGGCATACTTCTCGCAAAGCCTGCGGTCTTTTCTAGAAATTCATAGTGATTACCTGTATATCGCGTGTTAATGTCCCAGCTCCATATGTATTCGAATTCGGGTTGAAGTTTGCTAAACCACTGCAGAGGTAGATGCTGATGCCAATGTAAATCGTTACATTTCTTGACATTCGGGTACCATTCTTTGCATAACTTGTCTGTCCATATAATACTCACGTCACGAAGCTCTGGAGGGACAACTTGATTTAATAGACCTTCTTGTGCACTTGCAGAATTATAGATATCGATAATCGCATCTTTTAGCGAGATCAAAATGAACACTTTATATTCTGCACCGGAATGCAATGATAACTCGGTAATTAGAGCTCGAATGACATGCATATCGTTCTCAGAGTACTTATGATCACTTGCCACTCGTATTAGTAAGGCATTTCTATGGTGATAGTTAGATTGATCGGCATGATCTTCTTCACCAGCTGACTCTATAGATTCAACCTGATTAAGATCCGCTGATACCGGCCTTGATCTTGTCGAATTTGTCCGTGGTGCTGCCAACGCACGGTATCTATGTCTGTTGAGCTCAAAACATTGATTCTCTAACTGACCCCATCGCTGCTCCTCCCAACTCGGCTGTGACTTTGGACTTGTCCAGCCATTCACGGGTTTTATCACATGCTGTCCGTAACCAAAAAATCCTAGTCGGTTATAACGATCGAGACAGATATCATCACTAGTGCCTAGGATCGAGGCACTACCTACATCTGCTAATGGGAGTTTCAATGTAGCATCTTGATATACTCTGATGAAATCGTCTAGACTCTTATTCAAATCAAGACCTCGAGCACTTTGACACGAAACGACTTCTCCTTTCCGAGACCCGTCTGAAGATTTATAGTTTGGATAAGGGACGTACGGAGCAGGATTAAGTCCTTTATCACGAAGGTCATTTACACCATTTTTCAAGTAAAAGTCCAACTCCCTAGTTCGCAATTAATTCATTTCTAATTCAAATGATTGTAGACATCTTACCAGTCCAAACCCTCCCATCGATTCGGATCGTACGACTTTTGCCTATAACTTTCGTATGATGGCCAATGGTCAACACTGCCACTTGCTGACCATTTCGTCAACTGCGAGGTCAAGTTTTTCAAATCCTCTGGCCTAATGTGCTTTATTGGTACCACCTCGTCAAGTTTGTATTTTGGAACATCTCCTTCTTTGGCTTGGGGTGTAATCACAGTCTCGGCCTTTTCTGATTTCAAAAAAACATTCTTTGCTAGATGGATATCATTCTGTATTACCAATGTTTCCTTGCCCAAATCGACGTCTGGTCTAAAGCCTGCTGTACTTGAGCCATCACCGCCATTGCCAAGTATGGTTTTTTGCGATCTGACATACGATAATACAGAATTGTCTCGTAAGAGTGTTTGACGAAAGCTTAGAAGCAAGAGTACTAACACAACCCCTACCAATAACCATTGACGTCTGTAAGATCGGGATTGGACATAAATCATGTTCTTGATTATTCCACGGGAGCTCTAATGCTGGATTGTCGACATTTCAGATAGGAATAGCTTCATTGTTTCCATAATTTAGCAGTGACACTGCACCCAGTATGTAATTTTAGGGTAAAGATTAGCAGAGGTGAGGAAGATTGAGATCGCATAACATGACAATTCTAAATATTATGAAAGACACAAAAGGAATTGATGACTAGCACTATGGACCAGTTCATCGCAATCGTTAATTTACTTGCCATGCATACAGGAGAAACTCAAACGCTTCAATTCCTTTCGTTATCTGTCATGCACTGTACAGTCGCGCAGCACAAGTTAGTTGCTTGTACATGACTATACTGTAGTTATACCGAGTGAGAATGTCTTGTGAGTCATATCGCACGCTTTCATTTGAAAACAGAAACATACAGTTAGAGATCTAGCATCATAATGCCGAACAACATTGGTAGAAATACGATGACATACAAGGCATAGCTTTGAAAATTTCTAGAACAGAGGAGAGAGCTTGGAGCATACAAGTCACAAAAGATTAATTGACGATCATGGTGTTGGAGAATATATATTATATCAAGACAACTCTAATCTAAGGTAACAAGAG
>Ga0160428_1001717_pt1 | contig 15427 bp, 19 predicted proteins | sample SolpanmetagenomM_FD_108198 | JGI IMG/M metagenome (GOLD analysis project Ga0160428, IMG submission 108198) | Solar panel surface microbial communities from Lawrence Berkeley National Laboratory, California, USA - M | ecosystem: Engineered > Built environment > Solar panel > Unclassified ... | reverse complement strand
GAAGGTCGTGTCGGAGCTGCGCAGCCAGTCCTCCAGCGCCCGCACCGGACAGGCGGTGGCCGCGGCCGCCTGGGTCAGCGCCACGGTCCGGGTTGGGGCGGGCGCGTCCGACCGGCTTCTGAGCTGCAGCACCACGCCGGCCGCGGTGAAGGGGACGTCCTCGGCCTCGAGCGCCAGCAGGAACAGCCGCGGCACAATCTCTCCCCGGTTGGGGGCCGTGCTGGCGTCCAGCTGCGCCGTGCGGGACGAGGCGGCAGTCCTGGGCCGCCGAGGGGGCGTTGGATGGCTGCTGCCAGCAGGAGGAGGGCACGATCCCGCAGGCCGGCCAGGTCGCGCGGACACGGGGCGGCGATCCGCACCAGGCTGGCCGCCCGTGGCGTCGGGTCTGGCCCGTCGGTGACGGTCGGCTTGGCCACGGCCCGCAGTGCCTTGCGGCTGGCCGCGTCGAGCTGGGGCGGGGACAGGCCGGCCTGGCGATGCATGGCGCGGATCGCGGCGCGACGCCGACCGAGCGTGCCGCGGCTGAGTCCGGGTATGGCGGCGAGCAGGTAGGCAGCCAGGGTATCGACGGTGGTGGGCAGGAAAGATCGCTTCTGCGCTCGGCACCAGGCGACGGTCACGTCCGTCAACGTGGTGGAAATTGCGGTGTAGTTGAGGTGGCCAGGGATCAGGCGGCCACGGTGGCAATCTGGGGTGGAACGGCGTCGATCAGGGGCGGTGTAAGTTCGGCCTTGACCTCGGTCTGCATGTAGCGGTGCTGGAGCTGCCACTCGTCGTTGGCCTCCAGCAGCACCGCGCCGATCAGCCGCATGATGGCGCCCTCGTTGGGAAAGATGCCGACCACGTCGGCCCGGCGTTTCACCTCCTTGTTCAACCGCTCCAGCGGATTCGTCGAATGCAGCTTGGCCCGGTGCGATGCGGGGAAGTCCATGTGCGCCAGCACGTCGGCCTCGCTCTCGTCGATGAACGCGCCGAGCTTCGGCCACTTGCCCCGGAGCTGGTCGGCGACGTGGCGCAGCGTCTGGCTGGCAGACGCACGGTCAGCCTGGATGAACGCCTGGCGCAGCGCGGCGGACACCATGTTTTGCTGCGCTTTCGGGACGTAGGACTGTGCGTTGCGCATGAAATGCACGCGGCACCTTTGCCACGTGGCGCTGAGCACCTTGCTGATGGCGGTCTTGAGACCCTCGTGCGCGTCCGAGATCACCAGCTTGGTGCCGCGCAGGCCACGACGCACCAGGCTCTTCACAAACGTCGCCCAGAAGGTCTCCGCCTCTGACGGCCCGATATGCAGGCCCACGATCTCCCGCTTGCCCTCCGTGTTGACCGCCACGGCGATTATCGCAGCGACGCTGGTGATGCGCCCGCCCTCGCGCTGCTTGAGGTAAGTGGCATCCAGCCATAGGTAGGGCCAGTCGCCGACCAGCGGGCGATCCAGAAAGGCGTTCACCCGGTCGTCGATGTCCTTGCACAACTTGGACACCGTGCTCTTGCTGATGCCTGCCAGCGCCATCGCCTGCACCAGGTCATCCACGCGCCGGGTCGACACACCGCCGATCCAGGCCTCTTGGATCACGGCCACCAGGGCTTTCTCTGACGTGCGGCGCGGCTCCAAGAACGGCGGAAAGTAGCTGCCCTGCCGCAGCTTGGGGATGCGCAGCTGCAGGCTGCCCAGGCGTGTATCCAGCGTGCGGTCGCGGTAGCCGTTGCGATAGGTCGTGCGCTCGCCGCTGCGCTCGTGCCGCCCGGCGCCGATCAGGCCGTCCACGTCCGTTTCCATCAGCAACTGTATCACGGCCTCCGCCACGGAACGCAGAAAGTCGCCATCTCCGGCTTTGGCCATCAGCTCGGCCAGCGGTAGTCTGTCCTCGGTCATCGGGTCCTCGTCGGTTCGGGTTAGAGCCTCGCAACTCCACCTTAGCCAGCCGATCCGATGGCCACCTCCGCCTACACCATTTCGATTAGCGAAATTCCACCACCAGCGCGGACGATACCCAGGCGGGACGAAGGCCTCCCATTGACTGTGGTGCATGGATCCCTGCCGCGCTGGCTGAAGTAGGATGGTGCGGGCCGTTCCCCGTCATGGTCCGGGGTGGGTTAGCGTGCCGTTCAAAGCCAATGCCGAGTGTCGCCATGACATCCCGAAGCAGCGGCATCGCGCGACGAACTCTGCGGCCTACGACGCGGCCCTCCGGCAACGTGGCAGCCTGACGGTCTGGTTTACCGACGCAGCCATCGCGGCCTGGAGGGCTGAACCCCGAACCACACGCTGCGATCGGTCTTCCGCTTGGCCTTACGTCAGACCGAAGGGCTGATCGGCTCCATCATTGCCCTACTCGGTCTCGACCTTGCCGTGCCGGACCATACAACCTTGAGCCGCCGGGCCGAGAGCTTGGACGTGGTTCAGCCCCGACCAGGCCCCGGTCCCGTGCACCTGCTGGTGGACAGCACAGGGCTCAAGCTCTGCGGGTCTGGCGAATGGCTACTCGAGAAGCACGGCACGAAAACCCGGCGGTCGTGGCCCAAGCTGCACGTTGCCGTAGACGCCGACACCGGACAGATCGCGGCGACGGCGTTGACCACCAGCGATGTCACTGATGCCTCGCAGGTCACTGACTTGCTCGATCAGGTGGATGGCCCGATCGCGTCGTTCACCGCCGACGGTGCTTACGATCAGGACGGCGTTTATGGCCAGGTCGCGGGCCGCCACCCCGAGGCGTCCGTCGTCGTCCCGCCACGCTCCGGCAGCGTGCCAAGCGAAACGGCTCAGACAGCGCCGACGATGCGAGACCGCCATTTGAAGATGATTACCGAACGTGGCCGCATGGCTTGGCAAGAGACTTCTGGCTACAACTGGCGGGCTCTGTTTGAGGCGGACATCAGCCGTTTTAAGCGGATTATTGGCGATGGCCTACGAGCACGCACCGATTGTCGTGGAGCGACCGAGGTCGCGATTGCCATGAGCGCACTGAACCGGATGCTCAAACTCGGGCATCCAGAGTATGTCCGCCTCCCGTAACCGTTGGCGTGAGGTGGCCCAACTACGACCGCCTACCGACCCATGCAACACAGTCCCGCAAAGCGGGAAACATTCCGCCCGATACCTCCGCTACCTGTCGGCTACCGACCTCGCTGCACTCCCGATCCGGCCTGAACGGCACGTCACAACGTCCATCACCACCATCCGTGTCACCGTTACATGCGCAGTCGCCAGAACCCTTCAACGCTGTCCATGTTGTCAGCAGCAAACCCAATCTTATTTTATGCCACAGTAACACTAAGCGCGAACACGAACCGAGCCTCTATATACGATTAAGGACATTAACATACGCAATAATTGCAGACCTGGCTGACAAGGCTCCTGGCACAATAATGTGGAATCCGTCACCTCTGATGCGGCTCGATGACGAGGATAGCGAGGTGCCTGTGAGGACGGCAGTTCGCCAGCAAACGTTGCAGCCTACGGCAATACTCGCTGATCTCTGATGTCGATTGGCCGCGCACCAACGCTGCCCCCTCACCCATCGTCGGCACGGGGATGACGACCTACTGCTCGCGGGCCTTGGGCTGGCCGACGTTCCGTTCACACGAATGGTCACATAAAGCATTGTTCTATGACGGTTTCTAACTCGCTCTATCTTGAGACCCGTGCCCTTGTTCAAGAATTCTGTGATCCTGATCCGGAGTATTGAAGTGTCATGTAGAACAACGTCTAGCCGACATCGGCTGACGATCTGCGCAATTTTTCTGGCTGTCTTAGTAGGGCCGCGACCGAGGCTTGCGGCCCAGCCGGCACTACCGACATCCATTCCGCAGGCGATTGTCTGGGCATTCGATGCGTTGTTTCACGGTCCCCATACCGCTGCCCGTGCGGTTCACGCCAACGGAATCGTGCTGTCTGGCGATTTCATACCGTCATCAGAGGCCCCTCAGATCAGTCGGGCGCCTCATCTGCTTGGCAGCGCTGTTCCGGTTATCGTCCGGTTCTCCAACTTCGCCGCCATTCCTGGATTGCCGGACGGGGCACCGGAGGCTAGCCCGCGGGGCATGGCCATCAAGTTCATGCTGCCGAATGGTGGGGACACTGACATCGTAGCGCACTCTTACAATGGTTTTCCCGCGGCCACCCCTGCTGCATTCCTGAACTTTCTGCAAGCGTTGCCGAATCCTGACGGGCTAGCAAGCCTAGAAGCCAGTCTGCCGGCAGTGCATGCGTTCCTGGCCGACCTAAAACCCGCACCCGTCAGCTATGCGACCGAGCAGTTCTTCGGCGTGACGGCGTTCCAATTTACAAATTCAGCCGACATCTCCCACTTCGGCCGCTACCAAATAGTTCCGCTGGCCGGCACGCGGCACTTGACTGTGGCGCAGGCAGCCGCACAGCCGCCAACCTATTTATACGACGAACTGTCGACGCGCTTGGTGTCAGGTCCCGTACGCTTCCAGCTTCTGCTACAAGTAGCCGAGGATAAGGACGACGTCACTGACGGTTCAACCCGTTGGCCAAGCGATCGAACGCTAGTGTCCTTGGGCACTTTGACCCTGCGCAGTCTCACGCTGAATAATGCCGAGGTGGAACGAGACCTTCGCTTCGTGCCAACCAACCTCGTTTCCGGCATCTCACCCAGCAAGGATCCCATGCTGTTGGCCCGTACACAGGCCTACCGGATTTCCGCCGAGCGTCGCAGCGGTGGGGAGTAATAATTAATGCCACTCGATGCTGTAGGAGAATACCAGTGAACATCCAGTTGCGTTTGGCTGCTTTGGCTATTTTCACTTTCCCATTCACAGCACTCGCTGTTTTGCCCGTGAACGTAATCCAGAAAGGCAAAATCTTTTCTGTCGAGACCATCACCCTTACACCGGGTCAAGTGGTCAGGTTCGAAAACCAGGACAGCTTCCCGCATCAGATCAATGTGAGCGGGCCTGGAAAGGCGTTCGATTCGGACCTGCAAGATGCAGGCCAGCTTATCGACGTTCCTTTCCCCTCCATTGGTCGTTTCGATGTGCGATGCGGTATCCATCCCCGCATGCGCATGACAGTGAGTGTAGAGGCAGGTCGTGAGCGAAACTGAGGTCAGCATTCTCCGGAAGGACTAGCCCGTGTCGATCCGCCTAAAGATCCTGATGGGTTGCCTGTGTCTGACATTTATCACTGTCAGCCTCGGCCTTTATATGCAGGTCGCTCAGCGGCAGCTAGGGCATGTGGCCACTCAAATCTACGACGATACTGTTATGGCTATAAGCTATCTCCGTTCGGCTCAGAATGGCCTGGGCCCAATCGAGCGGGAATTACTTCGAACATCTGCCAAGGGCGGCGACCGACCGAATGTGAAGCAGCTGTTGCAGGACGTGGCCGGCGATCTACAGGTGGCGAAGAGCCGAGCCATGTCGCCCGCGGGCAAAGAAGCCGCAGATATTGTATCTGACCGATTGGCAGAGCTTGCCAGGCCTTCACCGGATAAGGTGGTGACCACTACACTGGCTGCACTGGACCAGGCCCATGAAGCTTTCGACAGCGCGGTTGAAGTGTATGCTGCTGACGGCTATCGATACCGGCGCAGGGTCGGCAATTTGGTGGATTTGGCAACTCAACGAACCAGAATTGCAATCGGCTTCGCGATCATTGCGGCACTTGGCATTACGTTCGTCCTCAGCCGCTCTATCATCCCGGCCCTGCAAGACGCCGTTCGATTGGCACAATCTATCGCGGCCGGGCGACTGGATAACCCTATTGTCGTGCATGGCCGTAGCGAGCCGGCCCGGCTACTACAGGCGCTTGGCACGATGCAGACGGCGATCGGCGACCAGCTACAGCGCATCGAGACACTTTTGGATGCGCAACAATACACCCACACAAACGAATTAGAAGACCAGCACAGCAAGCTTGAAGCTGCCTTGGACAGCATGGGACAGGGATTGTGTCTGTTTGGTCCAGACAATCGGCTGGTTGTTGCCAACAAGCGGTTTGTCGAAATGTTCGGAGCCACCTGCCTGGGAAGCTTGCCTGATGACATGCTCCAAGTCGGCATAGATCCGGTTCTGCTGGCCAGCCTTGCCGACGAACGGAGCATTACTGGATCGCATACCCTAGGCAATGGCCTGACAATAGCTGTTTCTCGCCGCCGTGTGGAGCGGGGTGGATGGGTGGTCACGTTCGATGACGTGACTGAGCAGCGCGTTGCTGCCGCCAAGCTGGTCCACATGGCGCGCCACGATGTCCTGACCGGCCTCCCCAATCGCCTGCTCCTCAGTGAACACATGCCGGCAGCATTGGCCCGTGCTCGGCGTTCCGGCGGCCTGGCTGTGCTCTGCCTGGATCTAGATCGCTTCAAAATTGTGAATGACACCCTGGGGCATGGTGCCGGAGATTTACTATTGCAGGCGGTGTCCGATCGTCTCGTCAATTGCATGCGTGAAACTGACCTAATCGCGCGATTGGGTGGCGATGAGTTCGCCGTCGTACAGGAACCCTGCGTTGAGGCAGCAGACGCGTTTGTTCTGGCCAATCGCATCATTGAGGCACTAGCTCACCCATTCGACATTGACGGCCAGCAAGTAATTATTGGCACCAGCGTCGGCGTGGCCCTGTTCGATGGCACGGCCACAAGCCCGGAAGCTTTGTTGAAGTGCGCTGACCTGGCACTCTATCGCGCTAAAGCCGATAGAAGCGGGTCGTTCCGCGTGTTCGAAGACGGCATGGATAGTGAGTTGTTAGCCCGGAGGGAACTGGAGCTAGACCTCCGTAAAGCATTACGCTGTGGCGAATTCGAGGTGTTCTATCAGCCACTGATGGCTGCGACTGAAGGAATCGTCGGGTTCGAGGCATTGATCAGGTGGCACCATCCCGTGAAAGGTTTGATCAATCCGGCTACATTTATCTCGATTGCGGAAGAGACTGGCCTGATTGGCGCCATAGGTGACTGGGTGCTTCGACAAGCGACAGCCGACGCTGCTTCATGGCCAGCTTCGCTCAAGGTCGCTGTAAATCTGTCGCCCATTCAGTTCAAAGAAAAAAATCTTGTCGGCCAGGTGAAGGCGGCGCTTGCCGCTTCGGGCCTGCGAGCCGATCGGTTAGAATTAGAGATCACTGAGTCGGTGCTGATGCAAGAAGACATGGCTGCACTCGAAATGTTGCACAAACTTCGTGCTTTAGGCGTACGCATCGCTATGGATGATTTTGGTACAGGCTACTCGTCACTCAGCTATCTACGCAGGTTTCCGTTTGACAAGATCAAGATTGATCAGAGTTTCGTTCGTAACATGAATGACAGCAACGACTGTTTGGCCATCATTAAGGCAGTCATCGGCCTGGGCCGCTCGTTAAACATAGCTGTCAACGCTGAAGGCGTCGAAAATGCGGAACAATTAGCGGCGCTACGCAGCGAAGGCTGTAGCGAGATGCAAGGTTATTTGTTCAGCAAGCCGCAACCTGCGGCATCTATTCCAGGGCTGTTGTTGCACTTCGGGCTTGCCGAGACTTCAACCAGCTTATGCCGTGTTTCTGAAGGTATAACCCGGAAGGACTTCGGTGCATGGACCTGAGTACGAACGCGCTCGCAACCTAGCTGTCTGGTTGCGGAGCATTGTTGGAACCCTGTAGGTTTGGCCATCGCAGACTATGCCGACCGCTTCGAACGCCTGCCGCGTTGTGCGACGACGGAGATAGCCAGTGCTCCATATCCATCCGAACGCCCGAACTACCCCTGCCGTCCGTGCGGAGATCGCACGCTCCACCGAGCCCAGCACCGCCGTAGCGCGCCGCTCCGGCATCAGTGCCGAGACCGTGCGCAAGTGGCGCAAACGCGGCGCAGCAGACTACCTGGATCGTTCCGCACAAACGCACCGCCTGCCATGGAAGGCCACCGAGGAGGAACGCGCCGTGGTCTACGCCCTGCGCCGCGCCACCAACTTCCCCCTCGACGACCTCACCTTCATCGTGCGCCACTTCCTGCCACACCTTAACCGCGACAGCATTTGTAACTGCAACGGCTTTTATGCAAGGTCGCCCAAACTGACAGGCCCTGAGTTTAAGGAAGCTGATCCGATCATCTTGCCATCCAACCAAACTTCGATCATGGCGCTGCCTGGCAGCATCTTCCCTGCCAGACTTAAGGCTTCTTGATCATTGTCAAGTATAATGCGATGGCCGTTTGATCTTTCGCCGGTGCTGCTGATGGCATCGAAGCGGTAAATAGGCATGTAAAGTTCCTCACCCTTTTAGGCAACAGTGCACTTATACCATGTGTGGACATCGGGTAATCGCGGCCGTCGGCGTGAGGCGCCCATAGTGCCGTGATCCGAGCGAAGGCACGGCGATCCGCATAGCGGAGATCGCACGATGATCCGATTTGTTGGTTTGGACGTGTCGCAGAAGCTGACTTCGATCTGCGTGGTCGACGAGACAGGTCGAAGACTGTGGCGTGGTCAGTGCTCGACCGACCCGGAGCAGCTCGCTCGGATCGTGACCGGGCACGCGGGAAAAGACGCTCAAGTCGGGCTCGAGACCGGCCCGATGACACCGTGGCTTTCGCCGGTGGCATCACCGGGAGCACATGCCCATGCGCGAGATCGAGCGGCGGACAGGCCTGTCGCGGAACACCATCCGCAAATACCTGCGGTCCAACACCGTTGAAGTAAAATTCAATGTGCTGGAGCGTCCGAGCCGCCTGGACCCATATGCCGATATGATGACGGCGTGGCTGCGAGTGGAGGCGGGCAAAGGTCGCAAGGTGCGTCGAAATGCGCGGCGGCTCCATGCCGACCTGATGATCCTGGACTACGATGGCTCCTACGCCCGGGTCGCTGCCTTCATCCGCCAGTGGCGGGCAAAGCGTGAGATCGCGCAACGGACAACCGGGCGGGGCGTGTTCGTGCCGCTCGCTTTTCAGCCTGGCGAGGCGTTCCAGTTCGACTGGAGCGAGGACTGGGTGATGGTCGCGGGCAAGCGGGTCAAGCTGCAGGCAGCCCACACCAAGCGGTCGCACAGCAAGGCGTTCGTGATCCGGGCCTACCGGCTGCAAACCCACGAGATGCTGTTCGACGCTCTGGCCGAGGCGTTCCGCGTGTTAGGTGTTTAGTCCTGGAGTGTGGTGTGACGGGTTAACCTTGAACCGGTCTGGTTCTCTGGTCCACGCTTGGCAGGTAAACTCGTAGGGGGTGAGGCCGCGCAAAGCCTTGAGCCGGCGGGCGTGGTTGTAGGCATCCAGGAAGAGCCGGACGTGCCTGCGCAACTCGTCATGGCTAGCGTAATGGTATCGCCGCACGGTGGCGTCCTTCAGTGTCCGGTTCATGCGTTCGACCTGACCGTTGGTCCAGGGATGGTAGGGCCTGGTCAGTCTTTGCTCGATGCCGTGCTTTTCGCAGGCATAGCTGAATGCGTGGCGGCGTCCTGTGCGTTCTCGCTGACGGTCGATCCAGGACGTTGGGGTGTCTTCTCCTCCGCACGCTTCCGGACCGGTACGGGCGAACTGGACGCCATTGTCGGTCAGCACGGTATGGATCCTGTAAGGCACGGCCTCGACAAGGGCGTGCAGGAAGTCGGCTGCGATCTGGCGTGTTGCTTTCTCGTGCAGCTGGGCAAAGGCAAGCTTGCTGGTGCGGTCGATGGCCACGAACAAGTGCAGCTTGCCCTGCTCGGTGCGGACTCCTGCGATGTCGATGTGGAAGTAGCCGATCGAGTAGGCTTTGAAGCGCTTCTTGCCGGGGCCGTCGCTCCCAGCAATGGGCAGGCGGGAGATACCATGACGCTGCAGGCAGCGATGCAGGCTGGAGCGGGTCAGTCCGGGGATACTAGGCTGCAGCGCATACAGGCAGTCATCGAGTGACAGCAGGGTATGACGGCGAAAGGCGACGACCATGGCCTCCTGCTCGATGGTGAGCACGGTTGAGGTGATCTGCTTGGGACCCATGCGGGCGTCGGCGAAGGTTTCGCGCTTGCGCCACTTCTGAACGGTGGTGGCGCTGATCCCGTGCCGACGGGCGAGGGCTCTTACGCTCGCTTCACTCCGCTGAATGGCGCGACGGATTGCCTCTGTCGTTGTGGCGCTGCCGTGGAGAACCTGGCCCATAGCTCATTCCTCGCTGCCTGTCGGCTTAGTGTGTCACCACACCTCGGGACTGAACACCTCTCATGTTCGCCACTTCAAGCTGCAGGCATGGTGAATCTCTACCCGTTTGATGAGCTGTTCAGCATGGCCGCCGCTGAGTAAGGCAGGAGGCACGATCATGAAACGACGGTTGATCATGCTCTGATACGCGGGTTGGTTACCGCCGGACCGGTGATGCGTCGCGGAGCGACCTCTGTCTAGAAAACCAGCGTCGGATAGGATCCAGCTGTCGGTGTTTTCGAGGGTTCTCCTGGCCGTGACCGTGCCTCCAGCCTTGCTCAGCCTTGGATGCATTTAACGCTCAATAATCTCCGTGCTGCGGTATTCACCCAACGCGCCTGGATCAGGTGCTGGCGAGCGGGACATCTTTGGCGATCGCCCACATGAACCCAGCCAACTCGCGAGCGATCGCCGTGCTCACGACATTCGCCGACTTGCCCGAAAGAGCAAGCTTGCGATATCGCCCGCACAAGCGGGTTTGCGCTTTCCACGCTGTCTCGCGGATCGACGCTGCCAGACCCTCCTGCCGCAACAACAGGTTCCGACTGATCCGGGCTGGAAACCGATAGGTCCACGCAGCCTCGATCAGCATGCGACGTCCTGCGCCGTTTCCAGCCTTCGTGATGCTTCCTTGGCGGCGCTTGCTGCCGCTGGAGTGTTCGGACGGCACCAGGCCTAGATACGCCATCAGCTGACGTGGATTAGCAAAGCGCGTCATGTCGCCAAGCTCGGCCACCAGGGTTGCTGCTGCTACCAGAGCAACGCCACGCAGGGATTGCAGAGCCCGAACGACTGGCCCAAGCGACCAGTGCGCCAGTGCAGCCTCGATATGAGCTTCGAGACGATCGCGTCGAGCTGTCGCGGCCTCGATCACCGCAATGCAATCTTCCAGAACAAACTAATGCGCGGGCTGTTCGAACCGTAGCTCTGCCAGCCAGCGCCGGCGCAGCAGCGTCCAGGCTGGCCGGTTGTAGTGCTGGCCGTGGCGCAGCAGAAATCCAGACAGTTGTTGGCGGGCCTGTCGCAGGCTACGTACCGCTGCCAGTCGAGCCCGTACCAGATCACGGACGGCCTCGTGTGCCTGATCGGGTATCCAGACTGCCGTCAGCTCGCCAGCGCGATGCAACTTGGCGAGATTGATCGCATCCCGACGGTCGGTCTTGATCCGGTCTCCCGCCTTGATCGGGATCAGCGAGGGAGCGACAACGATGCACTCGTGCCCTGCCGCACTCAGTTGTCGCTGGATGCCGTATCCACACGGTCCAGCTTCATAGCAAAACTTCAAATCGCAGCTGTCACGTCCAAGATTACCCACCAGTTTGGTCAGTGCTGCCGGCGTGTTGGCAATTTTGCCATGGTCTCGCACCTCACCCCGCTTGCCCTCGTCTGCAAGCGCCACCGTAATTGTCTCTTTGTGAACATCCAGGCCCACGTAAATGATACGCTTCTCCATGGCTCGTCTCCCTATGCATGAGGCTCTGCACCGAACTATCCAGCGCAACCCTCGAAAACCTGCATATTGTGAGACGGGTCACTCCCTCTCAGGCGAACATTTGGTCTAGCATTATCGGCTTTAGATCTTTTGACGGTAAAATTCAGGTCAAGTTCCCATCTGTGTGTTTCTTCGACAATGCACTCGATCTCGTTCACAGGCGTCTTGCGCTGTTGCTGAGCAGGGGCGGGAGGAGACTCCGGTCGAGGGCCAGGGCCGCCGATGCCCGGACCCGCATGTCCTGGAGGGCGACTATGGGCAACCTGCCGTTTCTGAATCGTTGGACGGTCTGGCATAATTCAACCAAGGACTGCGTGACCGGTAACGACCAGACGAAGCGGAATTTCAGTGGAAGGATCAACCACTGGAGGTCTTTCGGGCTCACCCGGTAGGTTGGATTCTATGGGATCGTAGGCGGGACTTGGCGGCACCTCGGGACCAGCGGGAGGACCGGAGCACCAGGCGGACTCAACGGAGGAGCTTGACCGGATGGGATCGGCGCCTGCGTTTGCCCGATCATTTTCTCGACAATTCGCTGCGTCGACTCGTTGCCTAGTGCCCCAATTTGAACCACGACTGCGTAGTTACTAAGCCACAGATCTCGCTGCAGCTCAGCAATTCGGCGTCCAACATCCATGATGACGGACGAATTGTCCTGTGCAAGCTTGTTGTCCGGGTACTGCCCCAACGTTTTTGCTAGACAGGAGTGGAGGGTCGACAGGTAGAACGGCGGAATGCCATATAAGATCTGTCGTATCTCCATGGAACACTGTAGGAGAACTGAAATGTTTGTCGAGCTACTTCCGGCAGCCTTGCGATAAACCTCGAGCAGTTGATCGCTAGCTTGAGCTGTGCGCTTTATTTGCTCCTGACCGACTTCCAATATTGGCAGGCCAAGCTTGATAAGCTCGCGCATCGCCTCTGCAAAGGTCGCGTAAGCATTCGAGGTTGAGGAATTCACGTCCTTCGAGAGTTTCCGAACTGGATCACTCACTCTACTCTCCAATATCAAACCTGAGCCTGACTAGAAGACACTAAGGCACCTGTTAACGACTGCGCCGTATGATATCAGACAATCAACGCAGATTCCATCTCGCGACGTTTGCACGCGCGTCCAGACCTTTTTATGGAACTAAAATTCTGGGATGAGGCACGCACCAGAGCTTTCGCTGACGTTCCTCAACCAGGGTCAGGACTTGGTATCACCGTCAGGAGGTGACGGTGACTGCGATGCAGATTGCCGACATGCTCGGCTTCCTGCAGCTGCGTCAGGATCTTACGGGCCCGCGGCAGCAGATCGGCACCCTCCTCGGTGAGCGCGACGCTGCGGATCGAACGCCGGAACAGCGGCACTCCGAGATGCCGCTCGAGCCCGGCGATCATCCGCGTGACCGCGAGCGGCGTCATGCCGAGATGCCGCGCGGCCCGGGCGAAACTATCCCGCTCGGCCACGGCGACGAAGATAGTGAAGGCCGCGAACCGGTCCATGCCATTATTCCTGAAAGTGGAATTCAGAACTGCCAACTCTTCGGATTATCTTCTTTGGTTGAAGCAGCCACGTTGACGGTATGCAAAGCGCTTATTTCCATTAGCTGTTCGGCGAGGCGTCCCGTGCGCTTCAGGTTGAAGCCGGCTCGTGGGCCAATTACGCGCGGCGGGAGGCGTCCTCGCCCGGTGATCGCGATGCGCTGACCGACCGGGAGCTGGACTTCCCGGGCGCCCGGAACAGCATCTACCTGGCCAGTGTCACCGCCGAGGGCTGGTCCTCTGTGCAGCATCCCGGCGGGCGGGCCGGGTTTATCCAGTCACTCGGTGATAACCGGATCGGCTTCGGAGACTATCCGGGCAACCGCGCCGAACTAGCGGCGATGTATGACCCCGTGCACCTTGATCCCAGCGTGACGATCGAGTTCCCGCCGAGTCCGATGCGGGATGGGTCACCGCTTCGGCCCTTCATCTGCACGATGCCCGGCGACGCTCGCCTGGAATTCGCGACCACCGACGGCTGAGGCGGCCAGGGATGCCCCGCGACCTTCGTCCTGATCCGGTGCCTCGCCCCGCGCCCGGTCTCGCCGGAGTGCCAGGGTTCCGGCGGTGGTGTCTGGCGCTCGACGGCGGCCGGCGTCTGCGCAGTATCCACCCGGTGAGGGCCGCCTCGGCGTGAGTCGCTCGCCACCTTAACTTTGTGGTTAAGGCGGCGATTGAGGTGGCGGGATGGACGGGGTGGTGGAGGTCATTACCGGGCGGGAGCGGCGTCGGAGCACGCCGTTCAAGCTGCGCGTGGTGGCCGAGTTGCAGGAGCCGGGTGCCCAGGTGCTTACGGTGGTGGACCGCCGGGCACCTGGTCAATCTCTGGGCCTACAGGTGCAAGGTGCGGATCGACTTCTCGCGGCCGGGCAAGCCGACCGACAACGGGTTCATAGAAACGTTCAACGGCTCCCTGCGACACGAGTGCCTGAACCTGCACTGGTTCGAAACCATGGCCGAAGCCCGGAGCCTGATCGAGGCCTGGCGACGGGACTACAACGAGAGCCGGCCTCACATGGCCCTTGGCCATCGAACGCCGCAGGAATATCGTTTACTGATGGGCGGTTCACCCCATAAGACCGTCCCCGCGGCCGTCGAAGGCTAACGCTGGATCTGGACCCCCAAGCCCAAGCACTTCACTGTGCAGCCGATCTCACATTATCGGCGGCACACTCCTTGGGGGGCAGGCCAGCGGGATCGGCGATGCCATACGGCCGTGTCGGCGACCTTCCTGGCGGGGCTCGAGCTCGCCCGAGAGGGTGCAGCGACCCTGGTTCAGGCAACGGCCTGGCGGGCAATCCAGATTGGCCGGCCGAGCGCGGCTACAGCGGATCAGCCCTGATCGATTGAACGCCGGTCTGATCGACTTGCCCGCGATAACCGGAACGTCACCCACCTTAGCAACGAGCGGAAGGACCCGTTGTCAGCAACCAACCCGCCGTAGAAATGAATCGTAAGCTCAACTCCGCAAACGCAGAGTTTTGTGAAAAATCAACACTATCATGAACAGATCGTGTCTTTTCAATTTAGGATAGTAGCGTTACGGATGAACTAGCATAAAACGCGCACCAATGCACTGGTTGGGATCAATATGAACTATTTCGTAGATGTAATCGATGGAGTTTTGACGCATATAGGAGATGACGAAAGCGCCATAAGCTCGCTTAGTATGGCAAAGCAGGAGGCGATCGAGACCTTATCGCAGTTGATGCGTTGTAAAATCGACAACTTTGACGAGGGTAACATAGTTGTCTGCGTTCGAGACAATAAGGGCAAGAAAGTATTTAAACTAAAAGTGAACGCCGCAGTATTGTAAGAGCGAAGCGCCGTTTTTTAAGATGGCTTAAAATCTTTTAGAATACACTGACGGTGTTGAGAGGTTTGAAAATGGCCGCACCGCCGGTAATTGCAGGCTTGGCGGTAGAGTGGGCTAGCCCCAATACTGTTCACTTTTCGATCTGGATAGCGGCGTTGAAGTCGACGCGCTTGGTTGGCTGTGGTGTGCGAGGGCGCAACGGATAGCCGGGTGGGTTCAACCGGTCGTCGCAACGGCTCGGGCGAGGGTAGCCCCTGGTGTCCGACGGCAACGTCGGTCGCTAAGGTCAAGCGCGCGTGGTGGGCCAGTTCCGTGCCGCGGTCCCAGGTCAGCGATGCCATCAGCCCCTCCGGCAGCCGGTGTATCTGGCTGATCAGAGCGTCCACCACGGTGCTGCTGTCCTTGCCACCGACCTGGACGAGCATGACAAACCGCGACTGCCGCTCGACCAAGGTGGCGACATGACTGTTCTGGGCACCTGAG
>Ga0160428_1001716_pt1 | contig 15443 bp, 12 predicted proteins | sample SolpanmetagenomM_FD_108198 | JGI IMG/M metagenome (GOLD analysis project Ga0160428, IMG submission 108198) | Solar panel surface microbial communities from Lawrence Berkeley National Laboratory, California, USA - M | ecosystem: Engineered > Built environment > Solar panel > Unclassified ... | reverse complement strand
GGCCAGCAGAACCTGGCTTTCGGGCTGAAACTCGTGGGGCTGGGCGGCGGCCTGGGTCAGGTTCAGCAAGCCGTCTTCCACGCTGCCGCGCAGGCCCAGCAGCCGCAGCAGCCAGTGGTAGCCATCGGGCAGCGAGCCAATGCCAAACTGGCACAAGCCCAGCGTTTTACGCAAGGGCAGGTAGTCCGGATAGCGCTGGGCGGCGGCCTGCACCAGCAGGGCCGTCTGGCGCAGGTTCCAGGCCCCGCGCACCTCGTGGTGAAAGGCCAGCTGGGCCAGCGCCTGATGCAGCCGGATTTCCACCTGCGCGTAGTCGCGCAAGGCCGAAGCCGGCGCCTCGGCCAGCGCGGCCAGGCGTGTTTCGTGAGCCGCCTCGGTGGCCGCGTAGCGCCCGGCATCTTGGCCGATGAGCAGCTCGACAAAATCGGCACAGTCGGCTACGAGTAGCGTGCCGGGCGCGCGGGGCGGCTCGGGGGCCAGCAGCTGGCGGCAGGCGCCGAGCCGCAGCTTCAGCAGCTCAGCGTAAGCGCGGCGGGCGGTGGGCGAGAGCACCGGGGCGGCGGCTTCGGAAGATTCCCGTTGGAGCACAGTGAGCGGCGCACCAGCGGCGCCGAGGGCCAGCAGCCCCGCTACCGCGCTTAGCGCCCCTCGGTGAAATGTCCTGCGTACCGCTGCGGCAACTTCCAGCACGAAAATCAAAAGCTATAAAAAAAGGAACGACCGTAGCCGTTCCTTTTCCTGAATTCAAAAACCAAACGGCACTAAGCGTTCACGGCGGCGCGGCCTTCCACATCGGCCAAAATACGGCCGCAGTGCTCGCACACGATGATTTTCTTGTGCGAAATAATGTCGGCCTGGCGCTGCGGGGGCACCGTGTTGAAGCAGCCGCCGCAGGCGTCGCGGCGCACCAGCACCACCGCCAGGCGGTTGCGCATGTTGCTCCGGATGCGGTCGTAGGCCGTCAGCAGGCGGTTTTCGACGGGCTGCACGGCGGTTTCGCGCTCGGTCACGAGCTGCTTTTCCTCGGCTTCGTTCTCGGCCACGATGGTGTCGAGCTCGCCCTTTTTGGTGTCGAGGTCCTTGCGGCGCTCGTCGAGGCGCAGGCGCGTCACGTTGGCTTCCGTATTGCGCTGGTCGATGAGGTACTGGGCCTCCTTGATTTTCTTGTCCGAAATCTGAATTTCGAGGCGTTGCAGCTCCACTTCCTTGGCAATCGCCTCGTACTCGCGGTTGTTGCGCACGTTGGTTTGCTGCTCTTCGTAGCGCTTAATGAGGCCCTCGGCCTCTTTAGTAGCGGCTTTGCGCTGCTTAATCTGGTCTTGCAGGCCGCTGATTTCTTCGTCGAAACGCTTCACGCGGGCTTCGTAGCCGGCAATCTCATCTTCGAGGTCGCGCACTTCCTCGGGCAGGTCGCCACGCACGCGGCGGATTTCATCCAGCTGCGAATCAATGCGTTGCAGGTTGAGCAAAGCTTCGAGCTTGGCGGAAATGGGCGCGTCGGCCGGATTTGCCACGGCGGCAGAATTAGCAGTCATACTGAACGGGATTCGTGGGGGTTTCAGCGAATAAGACCGCAAAAGTACTGCCGAATGTTCCCAGCAGCAAATCCCGGAAAATCTCGCTCGTAAACTGCTCGCTCTCAAAGTGGCCCACATCGCAGAGCATTAGCCGGCCTTCGGGGGCAAAAAACTCGTGGTATTTCACGTCGCCGGTCACGTAGGCATCGGCCCCGGCCGCCACGGCCGCGCCGGTCAGAAAGCTGCCCGCCCCGCCGCACAGCGCCACTTTCTTAATGTCGTTTTCAAAGGCCGTGTGCTTGACTACGGGCACGCCCAGCGCCGTTTTGAGCAGCTGGCGGAAGGCGGCCGGGCGTAGCGCCTCGGGCAGCTCGCCCACCATGCCGGCCCCCACGTCCTGGTGCTCGTTTTCGAGCTTCACCAGCTCGTAGGCCACTTCTTCGTAGGGGTGGGCCTGGCGCAGGGCGGCCAGCACGGCCGCCTGCCGGTGCAGCGGCAGCAGCACTTCCAGGCGCATTTCGGCCACGGTTTCGGGCTGATTTGCGGTGCCGATGGCCGGCTGGGTACCCGCGCCCGGCGTAAACGTGCCGGTGCCTGCCTGGCGGAAGCTACAATCCTTGTAGTCGCCCACCTGGCCGGCGCCGGCAGCGTAGAGGGCGGCCAGCACGCGGCCGGCCACGTCGGCGGCCTGGTCCTCGGGGCGGTGGGGCACGTAGGTGGTGAGGCGGGCCAGCGTACCGGTTTTGGGGGCCAAAATGCGCAGGTTGACGAGGCCCAGCTTTTCGGCCAGCTTGGCATTTACACCCTGGCGCACGTGGTCGAGGTTGGTGTGGGCGGCGTAGATGGCCACGTCGGCCCGAAGCGCGGCCATGATGGTTTGCTCGACCAAGCCCTTGCCGGTGAGACGCTTGAGGGGCCGGAAAATAACCGGGTGGTGGCACAGTACCAGGTTGCAGCCGCGCCGCGCCGCCTCGGCCACCACGGCGGGCGTGCAGTCGAGGGCCAGCAGTACACCGGTTATCTCGGCATCGGGCAGGCCGCATTGCAGGCCGGCGTTGTCGTAGCTTTCCTGGTAGGCGAGGGGGGCGGCGGCTTCGAGCAGCCGGGCCAGGTCTTGAACGGTGGGCACGGGAGGGAATTTGGAATGAAGAATTTAGAATTGGGTAAGGCAAGGCATAAAGCTGACTGAAGGGTCAATTCTTCATGCCTAATTCCTAATTCTCAAGCAGGCCGCCCAGTACCTCCACGTACTTAGCCACGTTGGCGGCCAGCTCCTTGCGGCGATACTGCATGAGGTAGCGCGGGTGGTCGAGCACTTCGATGCGTTGAAACAAGCCCAACTCGTCGTTGAGCTTGTGCAAAAACTCGCCGTTGCGGCGGCCCAGGCTCACGGCCACGTCGCGGCGCAGGTCGAGCTGCTCTACCTGCTCGCTCATCGAGCGTAGCATGTCGGGCCAGAGGGCTTTGGTGAGGGCGGGCGCGTCGTAGTAGTTGTAGTTTTTGCCCTGGTAAGTCAGCTCCAGCGGGTAGACCGAGCTGAGGAAAAAATGCTGGTAGAACTCGGCCGGGCCACCCAGCGCGGCAATAAACTCATACACGAACTCGCTCGACAGCTCGCGGCGCTGCCGGGGCAGCTCGTGGGCGATGCCGCAAATGTCGGTGAGGGCCACCGGGTCGGTGAAGGCCACGCCGGTGCGCCCGCCGCCGAAGCGGCCGGGGTTGATGCCGAAGATGCCGACGCGCTGATTTTCACCGGCGTAGTAGCGGTTAGCAAACGTTTTGAGGATGGTGCGCACGGCCGGTTCGTGGAACGCGTTGCGCACTTCGACCATGCCCGGCAGCGGCAGGGGCGGCAGCGGGAAGGTCGAAAGCAGCTTCAGGAGGCGGTCGGGGAAGTAGGGCATGGCGCAAAGGTGGGGCCGGCGGCCGACCTTTGCCGGATGCTTCCTCCCTGGCTGGCCTGGCTGCTGCTTCCGTTTTCGTGGCTTTACGCTGCCGTGCTGGCCGGGCGCAACTGGCTCTATGACCACGGCTGGAAGCGCTCAGCCCCCGGCCGGGTACCGCTGCTGGCCGTGGGCAACCTGCGGGTGGGCGGCACCGGCAAAACGCCCCACGTGGCCTGGCTTGTCGAGGAGTTGCTGCGCCAGGGCCAGCACCCGGCCATCCTGAGCCGGGGCTACGGCCGCCAGACTACCGGCCCGCGCCTGGCCACGGCCGTCGACTCGGCGGCCACCGTGGGCGACGAGCCGTGGCAGTATTTCGAGCAGTTCGGGCCGCAGGGCGTGCCGGTGGCCGTGGCCGAAAACCGCCAGCTCGGGCTGGATTTGCTGCGCCAGCAGCACCCCGCGCTCACGGCCGTGGTGCTCGACGATGCCTACCAGCACCGCCGCGTGCAGCCCACGCTCAACATCCTGCTCACCGAGCTGGCACGGCCATTCTACCACGACTTCGTGCTGCCCGCCGGCCGCCTGCGCGAAAGCCGCGCCGGGGCGGCCCGCGCCGATATCATTATTATAACCAAGTGCCCGCCCGACCTGCCCGCCGCGGCGCGGGCCACCGCCGATACGCAGGCCCGGCGCTACGCCCGGCCCGGCGTATCGGTGCTGTTTTCGGCCTATGCCTACGCGCCGCCGGCGCCGCTCACGGCCGCCGCGCGGGCGCTGGGCGCCCCCCGGCCGGGCCAGCCGGCGCTGCTGCTCACGGGCATTGCGCAGCCGGGGCCGCTGCGCACCTACTTGCTGGAAGAGGGGTATGCTCTAGAAAATGAATTCATTTTTCCCGACCACCACGCGTTTACGGTGACCGACTTAGCGGCCGTGCGAGCCCGGTGGCGGGCCGGGCAGGTGATTTTTACTACCGAAAAAGATGCTACCCGCCTGCGGGCGCCCGCCCTGGCGGCGGCCCTGGCCGGGCTGCCCGTGTACACGATTTCGGTGCGCGTGGCGTTGCTGGGCGCGGGGGCGGCGCAGCTGGCGGCGGCGGTGGCTGCTGCTACTGCGCCGGCCGGGCGCTAGTACCTTTACCCGTTGAGCCGGGCGCGCTGGGTGCGCCGGCTCTTCCAAACTGAGTGTTTTTCCCCGCATGGTTTCTATTACCTCCGCTGGCCGCTGGCTGACGCTCGTGCTCACGCTGCTGCTGGGCGGCGCCCTGGCCGGCCACGCCCAGATTGTCGATGACTCGACCAAGGTGCTCTACGGCCCCAAGACGACCCGCGTCATCTACGAGGCCGAGGTTCGGCGCGACTCGGTGGGCGGCACGCCCATCGACACGGCTCTGACTAAGTGGCCGCAGGCGCGTTTCTGGGCCCACGACTCTACTTTTCAGCAGGATATCGGCATCCTGGGCGGGGCCTCGCGGCCGCTGCTCTACGCGCCTAATTACCAGCTGGGGGCCCGCTTCGGGCGCAATGTGTTTGACCGCAATACCCGCGATGCGAGCGAGGTGCCGTACTACGACAGCCGCTCGCCCTATTCGTTTTTTCGCTACATCCAAAGCTCCTCGGGCGAGCAGGTATTTGAAATCAACTACAGCCGCTCGCTGGGCAAGCAATTCAGCGTCGGTATTAATTACGAGCGCATTGCGGCCAACCGGGTGCTGTCGGCCAGCACGGCCACGGCCCAGGTCGAGCACAATAATTTTATCGTTTACGGCCGCTACCAGAGTGAGAGCGGGCGCTACCACCTGCTCACCAATTACTCGGCCAGCCGGCAGGCCACCCGCGAGTTGGGTGGTATCTGGCTCACCACCGGGCAGCGCATCGCGCTGGGGCAGCTGCCCACGCCCAACCCCATTCCGGCCAACACGGTGTATGCCGACTCGCTTTTTCGCTACGGCGACGAGCGCGTGTACTTGACGGGTGCCACCAACATCGACGACCGCGACCAGCTGCACCTGCTCCAGACCTACCGCCTGCTCGACCGGGCTTTCACGGCCTACCACGTGTTTGATGCGCGGCGGCAGTACAACGGCTACACCGATACCGCCCTGCCGCGCGATGCCAGCGGCAACCTGCTCTTTTACCCGCAGGCGGCTTCCTTTCCGCGCACCGGCACCTTGCGTAACAACACGGCCACCGACGACCGCGCCACCTACCGCCAGGTCGAAAATACCTTTGGCCTGCTTGGCCGCACTGACCGCATCGAGTACAACGTGTACGCCCGCTACCGCAACGCCTGGCTGTCGCAGCTCACTACGCCGCTCGGTCGCTCGGGCGCCGGCCTGCGGCTGGTGAATGTAGGCCGCGCCCCCGACGACACTACCGGCGTGAAGCCGCACTACTTCGGGCAGCTGTTTTTGGGCGGCACGGCCTCGTTTAACTACCGCACCATCTACGCCGTGGAGGTGTCGGGCGAGTACCTGCCGCTCGACAATGGCAGCCCCAAAGTGGTGGGCAACGGCGCCGAGTACTGGCTGCGCGGGCGCATCCGCACCGGCCCGCTCTCGGCCGAGGTGCTGCTCAACTCGTACTCGCCCACGCTCACCCAGCGGGTATTTGTGGGCAATAACTACGTGTGGAGCAACCTCAAGGACGACTGGCAGAGCACTTTTGCCAACACTACTACCCAGCAGCTGTCGGTGCGCTTGCAGCAGCGCCTGCCCCTGCTCGCCGACCACGCCATCGAGCTGCGGGCCACGGGCGTCAACCTGGCCAACCTCGTGTACTACAACCAGCAGGGCGTGCCGGCCCAGCTCGCGGCCAATAAGCAGCTGCTCATCGGCTTCGTGCGCCACCGCTTCCGGGTGGGCAGCGTGTATTTCGACAACCAGGCCACCTACACGGCCGGCGCCGATAGCACCAACCAGGGCCTGCGCATTCCGGCGCTCGTCACCGAGTCGCGGGTGTATTACCAGCGCCGCGTGTTTGGCCACGCGCTGCTGGCCCAGGTGGGCGGCGAGCTGTATTACCAGTCGCGCTTCAAAGCCTACAGCTACGCGCCCAGCACCCAGCAGTTTTACGTGCAGGACCACTTCACGCTGGGCAACTACGCGGTGGCCAATTTCTTCGTGGCCGCCGACATCAGCTCGGCCTCCATCTTCCTCAAAGTGGCCTACCTCAACCAGGGCCTGACCGGCTACAACGGCTACTTCACCACGCCGTACTACTCGGGCTACCCGCGCCGCTTCCAGTTTGGGGTGCGCTGGCGCTTCTTCAGCTAATACCTTAGTGATGAAAGAAAAAACAATTCTTAAGCTCAAGCTTAATACGGACCCGCGCTGGGTGGACCTGGCCAGCAAAAACCTGGAAGAGATTCTCATCGACCACGCCTACTGCGAGCAGAAGGCCGCCAGCACCGGCATCTCGCTCATCGTGCACTACCCCGAAAAAGAGCGCCTGGTAGACGAGCTGACCGCCCTCGTGGCCGAGGAGTGGGAGCACTTCGACCGCGTGATTAAGGAGCTGCGCAAGCGCAACCTGCCCCTGGGCCGCCCCCGCCGCGACGAGTACGTGGTGCAGCTCATGGCCCACGTGCGCAAGGGCGGCCCCCGCGAGCGCCAGCTCATGGACCAGCTCCTCGTGTCGTCGCTCATCGAGGCGCGCTCCTGCGAGCGCTTCAAGCTGCTCTGGCTGCACCTGCAAGACCGCGACCCCGAGCTGAGCCAGTTTTATTACGAGCTGATGGCCAGCGAGGCCGGCCACTTCGTGAGCTACGTGGACCTGGCCAAGGAGTACTGCGACCCCGCCGAAGTAGACGCCCGCTTGCAGGAGCTGCTCAAAATCGAGGGTGAAATCATCGTCAACCTACCCGTGCGCGATGACCGGATGCACTAGTTCGGAAGCTAAATCAAGAACGTCACGCTGAACGCAGGGAAGCATCTTGCACGCACTGTTGAACGAATAGGTTAGTGCGGCACGCGAGAGGCTTCCCTGCGTTCAACATGACGACAAAAATGCCGTTTTACTTATGTCTGCCCTGACTATAGAAATTCCCAACCTCGCCGCCCTGCCCGCCGCCGCCCGGCAACTGGCTAATGCCCTCGCCGCCTCGGGCCAAACCATCATCTGCTTCGAGGGCGAGATGGGCGCCGGCAAAACCACGCTCATCCGGGCCCTGTGCGCCGAGTTGGGGGTCGAGGACGAGGTGAGCAGTCCCACTTTCGCCCTCGTCAATGAGTACCGCGACGGCCGGGGCCAACCCATCTACCACTTCGATTTTTACCGCATCGACTCCGAAGAAGAAGCCGCCCGCCTGGGCACTGCCGAGTACTTCGATTCGGGGTATCTTTGCTTAGTCGAGTGGCCCAGCCGCGTAGCCGGCCTGCTGCCCCCGCAGCGTCTGCTGGCCGCGCTGGCCGTTACCGGCCCCGAATCAAGACAATTATCAATTAGTAATGAAGAATGAGGAATAAAGAAGTAGAAAATGAAGTAATGGCCGGCACATTTCTTCCTTCCTAATTCTTAATTTCCCATTACCCAACTTATGGCCGAACAGCTACCCTCCGGCTTTGGCGCCCTGGCTACGAGCCGCGCCTACTTCACCCAGGAGTCGATGCTGGCCGTGGAAACGCGCAAGCGCAAGCTTTTCATCGGCCTGCCCAAGGAAACGTCCTTGCAGGAAAACCGCCTCGGCCTCACGCCCGAAGCCGTGCTGCACCTCGTAACCGAGGGCCACGAAGTGATGCTGGAAAGCGGGGCCGGCGAGCCCAGCAAGTACTCCGACCACGACTACTCGGAGGCCGGCGCCACCATTGCCTACTCTACGGAGGAGGTGTACAAGGCCGACATCATCCTGAAAGTGGCCCCGCCCGTGATGGAGGAAATAGAGTTGATGCGCCCCGGCCAGACGCTTATTTCGGCCCTGCAAATGGGCACCATGACGCCCGAGTTTATCAACGCCCTGGCCCGCAAGAAAGTCAATGCCATTGGCTTTGAGCTGATAAAGGACCCCAGCGGCGCCCGCCCCGTGGTGCGCGCCATGAGCGAAATCGCCGGCTCTACCGTGATGCTGGTGGCCGCCGAGTACCTGGCCCGCTCCAACGAGGGCAAGGGCATCATCTTGGGGGGCATTACGGGCGTGCCGCCGTCGCAGGTCGTCATTCTGGGCGCGGGCACCGTGGCCGAGTACGCCGCCCGCGCCGCGCTGGGCCTGGGCGCCGAGGTCAAAGTATTTGACAACCACCTCTATAAGCTGCGCCGCCTTAAGCACAACCTGGGCGCGCAGCTCTACACCAGTACCCTCGACACCTTTGCCCTAAGCCAGCAGATTCGGCGGGCCGACGTGGTGATTGGCGCCCTGGCCGTGGAGGAAGGCCGCATCCCCTTCATGGTGCCCGAGCAGATGGTGGCCAGCATGGCCGCCGGCTCCATCATCATCGACATCAGCATCGACCAGGGTGGCTGCTTTGAAACCAGCGAGCTGACCACGCACAGCAAGCCGGTCTTTCGCAAGTACGACGTGGTGCACTACTGCGTGCCCAACATCGCCTCGCGCGTGCCGCGCACCGCCACCAACGCGCTCAGCAACATCTTCACGCCCATCCTGCAAGACATTAGCCAGCAGGGTGGTATCAACGAGGCGCTGTTCACCAACGAGCACTTCCGCTCCGGCGTGTACGTCTACAAAGGCTCGCTCACGAATGCGGCCATCGCCAAGAAATTCAACATGCGCTATAAGGAGCTGGGACTGCTGATTGCGGTGCGGAATTAACAAATGGCGGGCCTATAGCAAGGCCCGCCACAGTAGGCGCAGAACAAGCAAAGCCACTATTACGAAGCAGCCGAGTTGCTTCGTAATAGTGGCTTTTTTCGGGGTCGCTACGTGACGAATTGCTTCCAGTTGCGGTAAAAAGAATCCACGCCAGGCGTTATCAGGCTCCGATAAAACCCATACTTCTTGGCAGTCTTTGCAAAGAAATGCGGCACTCGCCTGCCTTAATTTTGGCACTGAAACGGCGGTAAGCTGCTCGGCTGTCAACTTATGGGTTAAGTCCTTATCAAAGGCTTCGAAGCTCACCGCCGAAGAGAAGCTGTAAATAGGCTTTAGAGAGCAGTTAGAAGCCATAAACGTAGGTAAACTAGCCCATCAACAGCACCCGCCATGCGTCGGCCACTTTCCCCTCGGCTAGCCACTGCCGGGCCAGCAGCGTCAGCTGCTTTTGCTGCTCGGCAGCGTCGGCGTGGTGCTTGTGAAGCAGGTAAGCCACCATCGGTTCGGACTTAATTGCCTCGACTTGGGCGGGGGTGGGCAGGGCGGCGCGCTCGGTGTTGGCTAGCTTGGCCAGGTCGTTGCCGGTGAGCAGGTCGCTGTGGCGCAGGTGCGCGGGCAACTCGTCGAATCCTATCCCTAGCTGGCGGTTGGGGCGGCCCACGGCAAATAGATTTTCGGGGCGCAGGCGGCTGTACCAGTCGCCGCCGAGGCGCGACACGGCCTCGAACTTGTGCGGGTCGATGCCGGGTCGGCCATCGAGCAAAATATCCTCCCGAAAGTGGGCCTGCACCACGCGGCACAGCACTAGGTTGCCGTGGCCGGGACCCTCGCCGAGGGCGATAATCTGCTCGACCACGCACTCAAATGCCGCCGGGCACTCGGCCACGCGCGGCGGCCGCACCTGGCTCGACCGGGCTTCGGTGAGGCCAGCCTTGGCAAACTCGTTGACGCCGGCCGGGTACTCGGCGCTGGCCAGCGAAAGCTGCTCGACCAGGGCGTAGTCGCAGATATTGATGACCACCTCGGGCACCTCGCGTACGTTGCGCAGCGTATCTTTTTCCGAGTTGTCGCGGCCCCGGCTCGTGGGCGAAAACGCCAGCATCGGCGGGTTCTGGCTCACGATGGTGAAGAAGCTGTAGGGGCTCAGGTTTACGTTACCCTCGGCCGAAATAGTGCTGGCGAAGGCGATGGGCCGCGGGGCCACGGCGCCGATGAGGTACTGATAAAAATCGGCCGCCGACAGGTCGGTGGGGGAGATGGCGCGTGTAGTAGAGGCAGGCATGGAAAAGCAGCGAATAAGCCGCCCAAAGCTACGGCCGGGGTTGGGGTAGCTTGCCTGGCCAGGCCCCGGCCTGCCCGATAAGCGACTGATTAGGCGCGGGCTCCAGCCATTTCTTGCTAAAGCACTATACATTTGCGGGCTACCCTCGCCGTTGCTGCCAGCGGCCCATCCCACCCGCGCCATGACTGCCCCCGCCTGCCCCAAATGCGACTCCAAGGAAGCCACCAAGAGCGGCGTAGTCAATGAGCGCCAGCGCTTTCGCTGCAAAGGCTGCGGCTACCACTACACCGTGGCCAAGGTGGGCCGCGAGGTGAATCCATATTATGTGGTGAAAGCCTTGCAGCTCTACATCGAGGGCGTGAGCTACCGCGAAATCGAGCGCCTGCTGGGCGTGAGCCACGTGAGCGTGATGAACTGGGTGAAGAAATACGGCGTGAAAGCCCCGCGCCAGACCGATTACCACCCCACGTACAAAATACTTAACCAAAAGGAGTTAGCCGAGTTTTTTCAAAAGCCCGAGAACCTGAAAAGCGCCGGCCTGGTCGTGACCGAACTGGGCGACAAGTACATGATGATTCGCTGGGAGCGCTTTCGGGCCGGCTAGCTATAGCACTGAGCACGGCCGGCCCCCGCCGGCGCATTATCGAAAAAAAAGCTGCTACTTAGCCGGCCCAACTGCCGGCCCCCGGGCCCGGGGCTACGGCCACGCTGCCAAGGGCTTACCGCTGGTTTATTTCTCACTTTTCCACTTTTCGCATGCACTCCCCCCAACCCGCGCTTACCCCGGCCGAGCGGCCGCCGGTGGGCCTGTTCAGCGCCATCGTTATTGTGGCGGCGCTCGGCTACTTCGTCGATATCTACGACCTGGTGCTGTTCAGCATTATCCGGGTGAAAAGCCTGAATGGTATCGGCATCACCGACCCCACGGCCGTGACCGACCAGGGCCTGAACCTGCTGAGTATGCAAATGTGGGGTATGTTGCTGGGGGGCATTTTGTGGGGCGTGCTGGGCGATAAGCGCGGCCGGCTGTCGGTACTGTTCGGCTCCATTCTGCTCTATTCGCTGGCCAACATTGCCAATGGCTTTGTGCAAACCATCGAGCAATACGGCTGGCTGCGCCTGATTGCGGGCGTGGGCCTGGCCGGCGAACTGGGCGCGGGCATCACGCTGGTGGCCGAAACGCTGCCCAAGGAAAAACGCGGCTACGGCACCATGATTGTGGCCTCGGTGGGCGTGAGCGGCGCCATGGTGGCCTACCTGGTGGGCCAGCAGTTTGGCTGGCGCAATGCCTACTTCATCGGCGGGGCGCTGGGCCTGGGGCTGCTGGCGCTGCGGGCCGGGGTGTTCGAGTCGGGCATGTTTGAGAGCGCCAAGAAATCGGATGTGTCGCGGGGTAACTTCCTGAGTCTCTTTAGCAACGGCCCGCGCTTTTACAAGTACCTGCGCTGCCTGCTGGTGGGCACGCCGTTCTGGTACCTGGTGGGCATTCTCATCACGTTTGCGCCCGAGTTTGGCAAGCAGTTCGGGCTGCAAGGGCCCGTGACGGGCGGCCTCAGCATCTTCTGGTGCTACTTCGGCCTTACGCTGGGCGACTTCACGAGCGGCGGCCTGAGCCAGGTATTCCGGAGCCGCAACAAGACGCTGCAAGTCTTCATCATCTCGTCGGCCTGCACGGTGGCCGCCTACCTGTTTGCCCTCAACGGGGCCAGCACCTCGGTTTTCTACTTCGTGTGCTTTATGATAGGCTTCACGGGCGGCTTCTGGGCCTTGTTTGTGACGGTGGCCGCCGAGCAGTTTGGCACCAACGTGCGCTCCACGGTGGCCACCACGGCCCCCAATTTTGCGCGCGGCGCCACCGTCATCATCGCCCCAGTCTACAAGATGCTCAAGGCTAATCCCTCGCTGGGCATGGTGGGCGCGGCCGGTATCATTGGGGCGGTGCTGCTGGCCCTGGCCCTGTTCAGCGCCAGCACCCTGCCCGAAACCTACGGCAAAGACTTGGATTACGTGGAGTAGCTAAGGCATTCGTCCCGAACTACTTGCCTGGGGCAGCTTCCGCGCGGAAGCTGCCCCTTTGTTTTGGCCCCCGACCCAATAGGAAAGAAATTCAAAGGGCTTTTTCTCGCTAAACTGCTATAGGTTTGCTTATCTGCTATCGTTTTGAGGTGCGTTTTCCGAAAAAGTCGCTTTAAGGCGCGGCTAGGCCCAAAATGAGTGCCTGGCCCGTGATAGTTAGCCCGGTAGCGCCCAGCCGACCGAGGCCAGGCGCCCGCCGCAGTCGGCTGGGCTGCCCTGGCACGGGCTGGCTGGTCAGGTTCTCAAAGCTATAGGCAGTTAGCAAAACGACCGCACGCCTACACCAACCGCTGGCCCGCTAGTGCTACTTAGCCGAACCAAACCGGCGCCGTGGCCTGGGGCCCGCGCCGCCAGCCTGTTTTCCCACCCTTCACTCTTCAGCTTTATGCGTACTAAACGCTACGCCCTAACCCTGAGTACCTTGCTGCTGGCCGGGGCCGGCTCAGCCTACGGGCAGATTACGCCGCCCGCTGCCGGCGCATCGCCGGTGCCCGCCGCGCCGGCCCCGCCGCCTACGCCCGTAGCCCCGGCCAAGTCGGTGCCTTACGGCGCGGGCATGAAGGTCAACCTCTCGCCCGACGGCTCGAAGTACCTGCGCTTTATCGGCTGGGCGCAGTTTTGGGCGCAGTACAACGAGAACAACAGCAACACCCTGCGCAACGGCGTTGCCAAGAGCGACCAGACGGCATTCAGCATCCGGCGCGCGCGCCTCATCACGCTGGCCCAGCTCAACCCCCGGTTCTTGATGATACTGGACATGGGCATGGAAAACCAGTCGGCCGTGAGCGGCAGCTTCCCCAACGACCCCAACGGCCCCGGCAAGCGGGCCCCGTTCTACATTCACGAGGCAGTGGGTGAGTATAAAATTAATAAATACTTGAACATTGGTGCTGGCTTGAATTACCAGACCGGTATTTCGCGCATGACGGCGGCCAGCACGGCCAACATGCTGGCCTACGATATTCCGGTGGTCAACTTCCCGACCCTCGACCAGACCGACCAGTTTGGCTTTTTTCTGGGTGCCTATGCCAAGGGCCGCATCGGCGGCTTCGACTACCGCATGGCCATCGACGACGCCTTCACCCCTAGCCAGACGGCGGCTACGGCCGTGCCCTCGGGCCTGCGTACCAACGTGGCGGCCTTCAACCCACGCAACGCCAACAAAATCTATCAGGGCTATTTCGACTACGAGTTTCTGGATAAGGAAGCCAATCTGCTGCCCTTTACCACGGGCTCGTACCTGGGCACCAAGCGTGTGTTCAACATCGGCGCCGGCTTTCATTACAATGCGGACGGGGCTTACTACCGCACGGCCGCTTACCCAACCACGCCGCCCGCCGACCCTTTCGCTACGACTACCCTGCACGATATTAAGCTCTTCGGGGCCGACGTGTTTTATGATACCCCGCTGGATACGGCTTCCAACACGGCCGTTACCTTCTACGGCGTGTACTACAACTACAATTTCGGCCCCAACTACGTGCGCAATGCCGGCGTGATAAACCCCGGCACCGGCGTCAGCAGCGGCCTCGGCACCCTGGCCGGCAACGCGCTGCCGCTCATCGGCACCGGCAACACGTTTTATGGCCAGCTGGGCCTGCTGCTGCCCAAAAACCTGCTCGGCCCCAAGGCCAAGCTCCAGCCCTATGTGGCCTACCTGCACAACAACCTCGAAGGCCTGCGCAACCCCGACGGCACCATCAAGGGCGTGAACGTGTACGACGCCGGCCTCAACCTGTACCTCGACGGCCACAACGCCAAGTTTACGCTCAACTACCGCGCCCGCCCCGACTTCTCGGACCAGACCTTCCTGCCCGCCAACAACGGCCAGGCCACCGTCAACAGCATCAACTACCGCCCCGAAGTAACGCTGCAAGCGCAGGTGTATTTGTAAGGGTTAAGTATCAATGGTTAATGATTGATTGCTGTCGGTTAGCCATTAATCATTGATAATTAACCATTAACCGTTAAAATTCTTTCCCACCCAACTCTCTTATGGAACAAAGCTTGAACCCCAACGCCTACGGCGCGGCCGTGGATGCGCCGGCGGCGCACGACAACAACCAGGTCGATTCGAAAACCATCTGGCAGGTCATCACGGCCTCGTCGGTGGGCACGGTCATCGAGTGGTACGATTTCTACATCTTTGGCTCGCTGGCGGCCATCATCGGGCCGGTGCTGTTTGGGCAGTCCGGCGACCTCACCAAGTCCTTGCTGGGGGCGCTGGCCATTTTTGGGGCGGGCTTCGTGGTGCGGCCGTTCGGGGCCGTGTTCTTCGGCCGCATCGGCGATATGATTGGGCGCAAGTACACCTTTCTGGTCACGCTGCTCATCATGGGCGGGGCCACGTTCGTGACGGGCCTCATCCCGAGCTACGATTCCATCGGCATCGCGGCGCCGGTTATCGTCGTGATACTGCGCCTGTTGCAGGGCCTGGCCCTGGGCGGCGAGTACGGTGGCGCGGCCACCTACGTGGCTGAATATGCGCCGGATAAGCAGCGCGGCTACTACACCAGCTTCATCCAGATTACGGCCACCGGCGGGCTCATTCTCAGCATCACCGTCATCCTCATCACCCGCAAGCTCATGGGCGAGCCCGCCTTCAAGGAGTGGGGCTGGCGCATTCCGTTCCTGCTCTCGGGCTTCCTGGTTATCGCCTCGTACTTCATCCGCAAGCGCCTGCACGAGTCGCCGCTGTTTGCCAAGGCTAAGGCCACCGGCACCACCAGCAAGAGCCCGCTGCGCGACTCGTTCGTGAACCCCGTTAACCGCCGCCTCGTGCTCATCGCCCTCTTTGGCGTGACTATGGGCCAGGGCGTTATCTTCTACACCAGCCAGTTTCAGGCCTTCACCTTCATGAATGCCACGCTCAAGCTCGACACCGTGCATTCGAGCATCATCATGGTGGTGTCGATGCTGCTG
>Ga0160428_1001715_pt1 | contig 15456 bp, 8 predicted proteins | sample SolpanmetagenomM_FD_108198 | JGI IMG/M metagenome (GOLD analysis project Ga0160428, IMG submission 108198) | Solar panel surface microbial communities from Lawrence Berkeley National Laboratory, California, USA - M | ecosystem: Engineered > Built environment > Solar panel > Unclassified ... | reverse complement strand
GCGGCCGTGATGGGCTGCTACGCCCTCTCGGACCAGGACGACTGGTGGAAAATCGACCGCAGCCGGATGTTCGGCGACGCGGGCTCGGACGATGCCTGGAAGGGCAACGCCATTGCCGGCGACCAGCGCGAGTTTGGCGACTTCGCCCGCTTCTTCTGGTTACCGAACAACGAGTGGTTTGATAACCGCTATACGTTTATCTACCAAGCCATTGGCAACTGCAACGCCGCGCTGGTAGGCATCGACAAGGCACCCATCGACGCCACGCTGAAGCAGCAGCTGATGGGCGAGCTGAAGTTCATTCGCGCCTACAACTACTTCGAGCTGGTGAAGGGCTACGGCGGGGTGCCGCTGGTGCTCACGCCGGTGTCGCCGGCCGAGGCAATTGCGATTCCACGCGCCACGGCGGCCGCCTGCTACGCGCAGATTATCAAGGATTTTCAGGATGCCGCCGCCGTGCTGCCCGAGAAGAACGCCCGCGCCAGCGCCGACAAGGGCCGCGCCACCAAGGGTGCCGCCAACGGCTACCTAGCTAAAGCCTACCTCTTTACCGAGCAGTGGGCCCTGGCCCAGGCAGCCGCCGAAACGGTTATCAACTCGGGCCAGTACAACCTGAACGACGAGTTCAGCCGCGTCTGGAACGTGAGCAACCCCAACGGCAACGAGTCGATTTTTGAGCTCAACTACAACGCCGACCAGACCTTCAACCTCGGCACCTACCTCACGGTGGTGATGCGCAGCCGCGCCGACGGTGGCTGGGGCTTCAACACGCCGAGCAGCAACCTGGAGCAAGCCTTCGGCAACGACCCGCGCCGCCAGTGGACCATCATCAAGCAGGGCGACAACGTGGGGGCCAAAACGGCTAGCTTCGACTACTCGAACTACGACACCAAGCTCTCGGAGAACGAGTCGGGCCGCATCAGCCGCAAGATGTTCCTGCCCCTGGCCGACCGCCCCGCCAACGAGGGCAACCACTCGCCGCTCAACCGCATCGAAATGCGCTACCCCGACCTGCTGCTGATGCACGCCGAGGCCTCGAACAAGCTCGGCCAAGACAGCAAAGCCCTGGTTTCGCTGAACCTGGTGCGCGCCCGCGCCAACCGCCTGAGCCCCGGCACGGTGCTGCCCCGCACCAGCACCGGCGCGCAGTTGCTGAGCGACATCTGGCTGGAGCGCCGCCTGGAGCTGGCCATGGAAGGCCACCGCTACTACGACCTCGTGCGCCAGAAGCGCCTGGTGGAGGTGATAACGGCCTTTAATAAGTCGCAGGCCAGCAACACCGACCCCTACGACGGCGGCAAAACCAAGCCCCTGGTATCGGCCACCAACAACCTGTTCCCGATTCCGACGCCCCAGATTCAGCTTTCGGGCGGCGTGGTGACGCAGAACCCCGGCTACTAGCCTACGCATTATTCCTGCTACCTGATAAAGTGGCGCTGGCACGACTCGCTGTGCCAGCGCCCTTTGTGTGTATTGCCCTCGCTAGCTGGTCCGTAAAAGGGCCTTAACCCCCTTGAAAATGCCTTATTCTACAAGCACTAGCCGCGCCGCGCTGGCCGCCGCTGCCCTCGCCGCGCTGAGTGCCGCTGCCCCCCGCCCGGCGCGGGCGCAGCAGTACCAGCCCTCGGCTACCGGCCTCACGCTGACTACCGACTCGCTGACGGTGCGCGTGCAGTTTTATACCCCCGACATCGTGCGGGTGCTGAAATTTCCGAAGGGCACCCCCAGCCAGCACACCAGCCTGGTGGTGCTGCCAGCGCCCGCCCCCGGCAAGCTGCGCTACCAAGCTAAAGGTGGCGTGGTGCAGGTGGCTAGTCCCACCACCCAGGTGCGGGTAAACCAGCGCACGGGCCAGGTGAGCTTCTTCACGGGGCAGGGCCAGCCGCTGGCTGGCGAGCAGCCCGGCAGCCTGCGCTTCCGGCCCAAAACCGACCTGGGCACCGCTACCTACCGCGTGCGGCAGGCCTTCCGGCTAGCCCCCGGCGAGGCCATCTACGGCCTAGGGCAGCACCAGGACGGCCACCTCAACTACCGCGCCCAGCAGGTGCTGCTGAAGCAGCGCAACATGGACATTGCCGTGCCGGTACTGCACTCGGGCCGCGGCTACGGGGTATTCTGGGACAACTACTCGACCACCCAGTTTGCCGATTCTGAGCAGGGCGCGGCCTTCGACTCAGAGGTGGGCGACTGCGTGGATTACTACCTGCTGAACGGCCACGGCACGGCCGACGGCGTGGTGGCGCGCTACCGCCAGCTCACGGGCCAGGCGCCGCTGTTTCCGCGCTGGGCGCTGGGCTTTTGGCAAAGCAAGGAGCGCTACCGCAGCCAGGATGAGACGGTGGGCGTGGTGGAAAAATACCGCAGCCTGGGCGTACCCCTCGACGGCATTGTGCAGGACTGGCAGTACTGGGGCGAGAACAACGACCTCTGGAACTCGACCGAGTTTGGCAACCCGCGCTTTCCCGACCCTGCGGGCATGGTGCGCCGGGTGCACGCGCTGCACGCCCACCAGATTATCTCGGTGTGGCCTTCGTTTGGGCAGAAAACGAAGATTTTCCGCGACTTGCAGCGCGACAGCCTGCTCTTCGACTTCATTACCTGGCCCCGCACGCCGCACGTGCGCGTGTACGATGCCTTTGCGCCGAAGGCCCGCGACATCTATTGGAACTACCTGAACAAGAATATCTTCAGCCTGGGCATGGACGGCTGGTGGCTGGACGCCACCGAGCCCGACCAGCTTCAGCCCTTCGACACCGACGATGACAACCGCACGCCGCTGGGTAGCCTGCGGCGGGTGCGCAACGCCTTCCCGCTCGTTACCACCCAGGGCGTGTACCAGCACCAGCGCGCCACCACCAGCGACAAGCGCGTGTTCATCCTCACGCGCTCGGCCTTTGCCGGGCAGCAGCGCAACGGCACCATGCTGTGGTCGGGCGACGTGGACTCGCGCTGGGACGTGCTGGCCAAGCAAATACCGGCCGCCCTCAACCTGGGCCTGGCCGGCCTGCCCTACTGGAACAGCGACATCGGCGGCTTTTTCCCCTCGGGCCAGTACCCCAAGGGCGTGCAGGACCCCGCCTTTTGGGAGCTGTTTGTGCGCTGGCAGCAATTTGCGGCCTTCACGCCCATGATGCGCGCCCACGGCGAGTACACGCCCCGCGAGATTTACCAGTTTGGCCAGAAAGGCACCTGGGCCTACGATGCGCTGGAGAAATTCATCCACCTGCGCTACCGCTTGCAGCCCTATTTGTACTCGAATACTTGGGGCGTGACCAGCCGGGCCGGCACGCTGATGCGCGCCCTGCCGATGGATTTTCCGCACGACCCCCAGGTGACGGATATGGGCTCGGAGTACCTGTTTGGGCCGGCGCTGCTGGTGCGGCCCGTCACGGAGTCGCAGTACGTGGGGCGGCCCGACAAAAACGTGCCCGGCACCCCCGATTTTACCCAAACCAAAGCCACCGCCGTGTATCTGCCGGCCGGCGCCCAATGGGTTGATTTCTGGACCGGCGAGCGCCAGGCGGGCGGCCAAACCGTGCAGCGCGCCACCCCCATCGACATGCTGCCGCTCTACGTGCGGGCCGGCTCGGTGCTGCCGCTGGGCCCCCGGCAGCAGTACACCGGCGAAAAGGCCGACGCCCCGCTGGAGCTGCGCGTGTACCCCGGCGCCGACGGCGAGTTCACGCTCTACGAGGACGAAAACGACAATTACAACTACGAAAAGGGGGCCTACGCCACCATCCGGCTGCGCTGGAACGATAAAAACCGCACCCTCACCCTGGAGCCGCGCGCCGGCACTTTCCCCGGCATGCCGGCCAGCCGCACCTTCCGGGTGGTGCTGGTAGATGCCCAGCACGGCACCGGGCTGGGCGACGAAAACGCCCCGGCCCAGGCCGTCACCTACACCGGCAAGCAGCTGGCGGTAAAGCTATAAGCACCAGCTGCCGGGCCGGGCGGTGGTCTGCGTAGCCGCCTCACATTACTCCTTCTACTAACGCCTTCATGTTTTCATTTCCATTCTCTACCAACTGGCGCGCGGCCCTCGGCCCTGGCCTCGTGGCCGCCGCGCTGCTGGCTAGCCCCGCCCGCGCCCAGCAGGCCCCGGCCGTGACCACGGTGCGCATCGACGCCACCAAAACCCACCAGACCATCGCCAACTTCGCCGCCTCCGATGCCTGGGCCGGCCAGTTTGTGGGCCTGTGGCCGGCGGCCAAAAAAGAAGCCATTGCCGACCTGCTCTTCAGCACCGCGGCGGGCCCCGGCGGGCAGCCTACTGGCATCGGCCTCTCGATGTGGCGCGTGAACCTGGGCGCGGGCAGCGCCGAGCAGGGCGAGGCCAGCGGCATCAAGGACGAGTGGCGCCGCGCCGAGTCGTTTCTGACGCCTGCCGGCACCTACGACTGGAACCGGCTGGCCGGCCAGCGCTGGTTTATGGAAGCCGCCAAAAAGCGCGGCGTGACGCAGTTTCTGGGTTTCCTGAATAGCCCGCCCGTGGCGCTGACCCGCAACGGCAAAGCCTACGCCACCGCCAAGCAGCCCACCCTGACCCCCGAGAAATTCGGGCCCCTGGCCGACTACTGCGCCCGCATCATCGAGGGCGTACGCCAGAAAACCGGCATCACGTTCACCTACCTCAGCCCCGTGAACGAGCCGCAGTGGGACTGGAGCGACGGCGGCCAGGAGGGCACGCCCTTCCAGAATACCGACATCGCGGGCATTACTAAAGCTATGAGCGCTAGCCTGGTAAAAGCCAAGCTGCCCACCCAGTTGCTGCTCACCGAAGCCGGCAAGCTCGACTACCTCTTCAACGCCGCCGACAAGCCCGGCCAGGGCGACCAGATAGCCACCTTCTTCGGCGACAAGGCCGCGCCGACCTACGTGGGCGGGCTGCCCAAAGTGGCGCCCATCATTGCCGGGCACAGCTACTTCACCACCTCACCCCAGGCGCAGGCCGTGGCCACGCGCCAGCAATTGGCAGCCAAGGTGGCCAGCGTGCCAGGGCTGGGCTTCTGGCAGTCGGAATACTGCATTTTGGGCGATAACGCGGGCGAAATCAACGGCGGGCCGCGCGACCTGGGCATGGCCCCGGCCCTGTACCTGGCCCGCGTCATCCACACTGATTTGACGGTGGCCAACGCCGCCGCCTGGCAGTGGTGGCTGGCCATCTCGCCCTACGACTACAAAGACGGCCTCGTGTACGTCGATAAAAACAAGACCGACGGCCAGTTTTACCCCAGCAAGATGCTGTGGGCGCTGGGCAACTACAGCCGCTTCGTGCGCCCCGGCGCCGTGCGCGTGGCCGCCGAGCTAGCCGCCGCGGGCGGGGTCAGCCCGCTGGTTTCGGCCTACCGCAGCGCCGACGGCAAGCAGCTGATAACGGTCGTCGTCAACGACTCCGACGCCCCCGCCAGCTTGCGCCTGGAGCTTGCCGGGCGCCGGCTCGGGGCCAGCCAGCCCTACGCCACCTCGGCCGCCGGCGACTTGCGGCCCGGCGCGCCCGTGCCCCCCGGCCAGCCACTGCCGGTAGCGCCGCGCTCCATCACCACGGTGGTAAGCGCGCTGCGCTAACCTCTCCCCTTTTCCTATCACTTTTCCTTTCCCACCCTATGCGCCTCACGCATTATTGCCTGTCGCTGCTGGCGGGCGGCCTGCTGCTCTTCGGCCGGCCCGCCCTGGCCCAGCAAAAGCCGCTGCCCCCGCGCCGCACCAACGTGCCCACGGATTCCATTCGCCTCAGCGACCCGTTTATTCTGGCCGACCAGCGCACGCACACCTACTACATGACCGGTACCGGCGGCCTGCTCTGGCAAAGCAAAGACCTCAAGCGCTGGGATGGCCCCACCCAGGTAGCTCAGCCCGACCCCAGCTCCTGGATGGGCCTGAACCCCCAGATTTGGGCCGCCGAAATTCACGCGTATAAGGGCAAGTACTACTACTTCGCCACCTTCACCAACCGCGCCCTCAAGATTGACGCCGACAAGGGCGGCACCCTGGAGCGCCGCGCCGTGCACGTGCTGGTGAGCGACCAGCCCGCTGGCCCCTACCGGCCTATGCGCGACGAAACGTACCTGCCGGCCAACAAATCGACGCTCGACGGCACGTTCTGGCTTGAGAACAAGCAGCCCTACCTGCTCTACTGCCACGAGTGGGTGCAGAACCAAGACGGCACGGTGGAGAAAATCGCCCTCAAGCCCGACCTCAGCGGTACCACTGGCCCTAGCCAGGTGCTGTTCCGGGCCAGCGCCTCGCCCTGGAGCCGCGAAAACCCGTGCACCGGCCCCGCCCGGCCCAATAAGGTGACCGACGGCCCCTGGGTATTCCGCACCAAAACCGGCAAGCTCGGCATGCTCTGGACCAGCTGGATTTACGACGTGTACACCCAGGGCGTGGCCTACTCGGCCAGCGGCACCCTGGCCGGCCCCTGGACGCAGGAGCCCACTCCCATCACGCCGCCCAACTACGGCCACGGCATGCTATTTCGCACCTTCGAGGGCCAGGACTTGCTGGTGCTGCACAGCCACGAAGACCGCAGTGGCAACTACCACCGCGTACCGCATTTTTTCGAAGCCGATTTATCGGGCGACAAGCTGGTGATTGGCAAGCCTTACCGTCCGTAACCTATGGCTAGCTCCTTTTCCACCCGCCAGATTCTGGCTTTGCTCAGCGTCTGCTGGCTGGCGCTGGTCCTTCCCGCCCAGGCCCAGCGCCAACAGGTTTTATTCAACGACAACTGGAAATTTCACCTCGGCGACGCGCCCGGCAGCGAGCGCCCCGCGGCTGACGACCACGCCTGGCGCGCCGTGACCCTGCCTCACGACTGGAGCATCGAAGGCCCCTTCAGCGAGCAGTGGGCCAGCGCCACCGGCTACCTGCCGGGCGGCCTGGGCTGGTACCGCAAGGCGTTTGCGCTGCCCGCCGGCTACCGCGGCAAGCAGGTGTTCATCTACTTCGATGGGGTGTATAAAAACAGCGAGGTGTGGCTGAATGGCCACTTTCTGGGCAAGCGGCCCAGCGGCTTCGCCTCGTTTCAGTACGAACTAACGCCTTATTTAGCCGCCAAAGGCCCCAATGTGCTGGCCGTGAAAGTAGACCACCGCGAGGTGGCTGACTCACGCTGGTACACCGGCTCGGGCATCTACCGCAACGTGTATTTGCTGGCTACCGCGCCGGTGCACGTGCAGCAGTGGGGCGTGGCCTTCACCACGCCGCAGGTCTCGAAAAGCGCGGCCACGGGCAAGGTTGCGGTGAGCCTGACCAATGCCAGCGCCAAGGCGGCGGCCGTCACGGTCATCAGCACGCTGCTCGATGCGCGCGGGCAGGCCGTGGCCACCGCTAGGCAGGTGGTGAATATTAAGTCCAAGGCCAACGTCACGGCCAGCCTCACGCTGCCCATTAAGAACCCCGCCCTGTGGTCGGCCGAGCAGCCCAACCTGTACCGGCTGCGCGTGAGCCTGGCCGTGCTAGGCCAGCCCACCGACGAGGTGACCGAGGAAGTGGGCGTGCGCAGCCTGCGCTTCGATGCCGATAAGGGCTTCTTTCTCAACGAGCAGCCCACCAAGCTCCGGGGCGTGTGCATTCACGACGATGCGGGCGCGCTGGGCGTGGCCGTGCCGCCCGAGGTGTGGGAGCGCCGCCTCAAAGCGCTGAAGGAAGTGGGTTGTAACTCGCTGCGCATGAGCCACAACCCGCACGCCGACTACCTCTACCGCCTCTGCGACCGGCTAGGCTTCCTGGTGATGGACGAGGCCTTCGACGAGTGGGAGCGCGGCAAAAACAAGTGGGTGGCCGGCTGGAACGTGGGCACCCCCAGCCAGCACGGCGCGCACGAGTACTTCAAGGAGTGGGCCGACCGCGACCTGCGCGACATGGTGCTGCGCAACCGCAACCGCCCCAGCGTTATTATGTGGAGCATCGGCAACGAAATCGACTACCCCAACGACCCCTATACCCACGAGGTGCTCAACACCGGCCGCAACCCCCAGATTTACGGCAAAGGCTACCTGCCCAGCCACCCGCCCGCCAGCGAGATGGGCCCGCTGGCCCGCCGCTTGGTGGCCGTGGCTAAGCAAGCCGACGCTTCGCGCACCATCACGGCCGCGCTGGCCGGCGTGGTTATGTCGAATTTCACCGACTATCCCGCCGCCCTCGACCTTGTGGGCTACAACTACCAGGAATTCCGCTACCCCGAAGACCACAAGCAGTACCCCCAGCGCATCATCTACGGCAGCGAAAACGGCATGGCGCCCAGCGCCTGGGCCGCCGTGGATAGCAACGCCTACGTATCGGCCCAGTACCTCTGGACCGGCATCGACTACCTCGGCGAGGCCGGCAAGTGGCCCCAGCGCAGCAACGGCGCCGGCCTGCTGGATATGGCCGGTTTCCCCAAGCCCGAGTACTACCTGCGCCAGAGCCTGTGGACCAGCGCGCCCATGCTGTACCTGGCCACCGCCGAGGCGCCGGCCGCCGGCGCGCCTGGCCGCCTGCCCCGCACCGCCCCCACCTGGAACTGGCCCGCTGCCAGCCAGGTGCGCATAACGGCTATCACCACCAACGAGGCTACCGAGTTGCTGCTCAATGGCCAGTCGCTGGGCCGCAAAAACGGGCGCCAGCCCACCTGGGACGTACCCTACGCCGCCGGTGAGCTGCGCGCCCGCGGCTACCGCCAGGGCCAGGTAGTGAGCGAAACCACCCTGCGCACCACCGGCGCGCCCGCCGCCCTGCGCGCCACGCCCGACCGCCCCACCCTAGCGGCCAACGCCCGCGGGCTAGCCCAAATCGAAGTGCAGGTAGTGGACAAAGACGGCCTCCCGGTAACGACGGCGACCAACGAAATCACGGTGGCGCTGAGCGGCCCCGCCCGCCTGCTGGGCATCGAGAGCGGCGACCTGGCTAGCCACGAGCCCTACGCCGCGCCCCGGCACCGCGCCTACCAGGGCCGGCTGCTGCTCTACGTGCAGGCCACCGGGGCCGGGGCTATTCGGGTGGCGCTGACTGCGCCCGGCCTGGCTAACCAGACCGTAGCGCTACGCGCCGAATAGACGCGGGCCAGCCTATTCTGCGGCTAGCTGCATTTTCTCACTAAAGACAAAAGGCCAACCCCTGCGGGTTGGCCTTTTGTCGTAGGTCGTAGCTGTTATATCGGCAGCCTACTTTTTGCCCGCCAGAATCTCGTCCACAATCAGCGGGTCGAGCAGCGTGGTGGTATCGCCGAGGTTGGCGGTTTCGCCCTCGGCTACCTTGCGCAGGATACGGCGCATGATTTTACCCGAGCGGGTTTTGGGCAAGCCGCTTACTAGCTGAATTTTATCGGGCTTGGCGATGCGGCCGATGGCGGCCACCACGGCCTCGATGATGCTGGCCTCGGTTTTCTGCATGTCGAGGTCGGTGGTGGGCAGGCCGTTCTGGCAAATGACGTAGGCGTAGATGCCCTGGCCCTTCACGTCGTGCGGGTAGCCCACCACGGCGCTTTCCACCACGTACTCGCTCTGGTTGATAGCGTTTTCGATTTCGGCGGTGCCGAAGCGGTGGCCGCTCACATTTATCACGTCATCGACGCGGCCGATGATGCGGTAGAGGCCGTTTTCGTCGCGCCGGGCGCCGTCGCCGGTGAAGTAGTAGCCGGGATAGGGCTGAAAATACGTCTGGCGGGCGCGCTCGTGGTCGCCCCAGGTGGTGCGAATGACGCCCGGCCAGCTGGCCTTGATGGCTAGGTAGCCTTCCTGGTCGTTACCCTCAATTTCGCTGCCGTCCTGGTTGAGTAGCACGGGCTGCACGCCGGGCAGCGGCAGGCCGGCCCTGGCGGGCACGCTGGGCGTGATGCCGGCCAGGGCCGAAATCATGATGCCGCCGGTTTCGGTCTGCCACCACGTGTCCACGATGGGGCAGCGGCCCTTGCCCACGTGCTGGTCGTACCAGTGCCAGGCTTCCTCATTAATGGGCTCGCCCACCGACCCCAGCACCCGCAGGCTGTTGAGCGAATAGGCCAGCACGTGGTCCACGGACTGCGCCATGAGCGAGCGAATGGCCGTGGGCGCGGTGTAAAAGGCCGTGACGTGGTGCTTATCAATCACTTCCCAAAACCGGCCCGGCGACGGGTACGTGGGCACGCCCTCAAACAAGAGCGTGGTGCTGCCCGCCAGCAGCGGCCCGTAGAGGCCGTAAGTGTGGCCCGTGACCCAGCCGATGTCGGCGGTGCACCAGTACACGTCGTTTTCCTCGATTTGAAACACGTTGCGGAACGTGTAGTCGGCCCATACCATGTAGCCGGCCTGGGTGTGCACCACGCCCTTGGGCTTGCCGGTGCTGCCCGAGGTGTAGAGAATGAACAGCGGGTCTTCGGCCTGCATTTCCTCGGCGGGGCATTCTTTAGATACTTCCTTTACCTCCTCGTGGTACCATACATCGCGGCCCTCGGTCCACTGCACGGGCCAGCCGGTGTGTTCAAGTACGATGACCTTCTGCACGCTGGGGCAGCTGGCCAGGGCCTCATCCACCACGCTCTTCACGGGTATTTGCTTGGCGCCACGGTTCAGGCCGTCGGCCGTGATGACGCAGGTGGCCTGGGCGTCATTCACGCGGTCGGCAATGGCCACGGCCGAGAAGCCGGCAAACACCACCGAATGCACCGCCCCGATGCGGGCGCAGGCCAGCACGGCCACGGCCAGCGCGGGTATCATGGGCACGTAGAGGGCCACGCGGTCGCCCTTTTTCACCCCATTCTTTTTCAGCACGTTGGCAAATTGGCACACCTGCTCGTGCAGCTCGCGGTAGGTGAGGCGCAGGTGCCGGGTCTTGGGGTCGTTGGGCTCGAAGATGATGGCCAGCTTGTTGGCCCGCTGCTCGAGGTGGCGGTCGAGGCAGTTCTCGGTAATATTGAGGCTAGCCCCCTCGTACCAGGTGCTGGTGCCGGCCGGCGAAAACTCGCCGCCGCGCACGGTGTCCCACTTTTTGCGCCAGGTAAAGGGCTCGGCCACGGCGGCCCAGAAGGCGTCGGGGTCGTCAACGGATTGCTGATAATCAGCGTGGTATTCTTCGAGAGTGCGCGTGCGAATGGCGGACATTTTTCGGGGAATTAGGAATGTAGAATGAGAAATTAAAAGCGTTTAGCTCGCAATGACAAACGCCTGTTTTACTTGCTTATCTCTTCCAGCAGCTCGCGCACCTTTTGCATGAGCTGGCGGGTACTGAAGGGCTTGGGAATGTAGAGGTCGGCGCCCGCGTCGTAGCCTTTTTGTACGTCGGCGGGCTGGCTTTTAGCCGAGAGGAAAATGACTTTGGTGGCGGCGCGGGACGGGTTTTGGCGCAGCTGGCGGCACACCTGGTAGCCATCTACGTCGGGCATCATCACGTCGAGCAGCACGAGGTCGTAGGGCGTTTGGGCCAGGGCGGCCAGGGCTTCGGTGCCGTTGCGGGCGATGCCCACCTGGTAGCCGTTTTTACGCATCAAAAACTCCAGGGACATGACGATATTAGGCTCATCATCAACGAGTAGGATGGCGGGCGTATTCATAGCTGAAAGGAAGAAGAAAAGGGAGCCGCCGCCCGCGTGGGCCCGGCCAGCGGCAGCTCGATAAAGAAGCGGGCGCCCTGCCCGGGGGCACTCTCGACCCAGATGCGGCCCTGGTGCAGCTCCACTATTTTCTTGGTAATGGCCAGCCCCAGGCCCGAGCCTTCGGGCTTGCGCATGGTCTGGTTCTGGGCCTGAAAAAACTTGTCAAATATCTGGTGCTGCTCGGCCAGGGCAATGCCCTTGCCGTTGTCTTCCACGCACAGCAGCAGGGCATCGGCGGCGGGCCAGGCCAGCACCGCGATGCGGCCGGGGCGGCCGGGCTGGCTGGCCTTGATGGCGTTGGAGAGCAGGTTGATGAGCACCTGCATGAGGCGGTCGCGGTCGGCGGGCAGGGGTGGCAGGCCGGCGGGCACCTCCACGCGCAGCTCGGTACCGCGCTCGCGGGCCAGCTGGGCCACGGCCTCGGCGGCCTCGTGCGCCACCTCGGCCAGGCTCAGGGGCGTGCGGTCGAGGCTGGCCTGGCCGCTTTCAAATTTCTCTAAATCAAGCACCAACGAGATGAGACGGGTGAGGCGCTCGGCCTCGCGGCCGATGGTGAGCTGGAAGCGCTCGCGCTCTTCGGCCTCCAAATCGGGGTTGTCGGCCAGAATTTCGGCCAGCGCCCGGATGCTGGTGAGCGGTGTACGCAGCTCGTGCGTCACGGTGTAGAGAAACTCGTCCTTCTGCATATCCAGAATTTGCAACTGGTCGTAGGCCTGGCGCAGCTCGTCGGTGAGGCGCTGGAGCTGGCGGCTTTGCTTTTGCAACTGGCGGTTGGCTTCGAGCAGCTGCTGGCTTTCCTTAAGAATACCCACCACGCTATCGTAGCTGATTTCTTCGGCCCCCGCCACCGAGGCCAGCAGCATGCGCGCCGAAGCCGGGCCGAGGGTGCCGGCCAGCAGCTTTTCGGCGTAGGTGAGCAGGCGCGGGTCGGCGGCGGTAAAATGGGGAGGTGGGGAGGTGGTGAGTTGGTGAGCTGCTGGTTGCGCAGTGCCGGTGGGAGAAGCCGTCTCCGAATTGATAGCTGCTGACTGATAACTGTTAACTGGTAAGGCGTCGGGGAAGCGCTCGGCGAAGGCCCGCAGGGCCTGGTTGGTGCGCTTCTTTCCCAGGAAGCCGAGCAGCAGGGTGCGCACGTCGGGCAGCGGCGTGTGGCCCTGCCAGCCAGTCACTTCCTCAGCCAGGCTGCGGCGGCGGAAAACGTCCACGAATACGTCGGCCTGCCGCAGCTCAAGCGCGGTGGGCGGCCAGGCCAGCGAGAGACCCACGTAGAGGCCGATGTTGAAAAACCAGCTCCAGAACAAGCCGTGCGATAGATAGTCGAGGCCATCGAGGCCGAAGAGCCCGCCCGGCCGCAGCCAGGCCAGCCCCCCCACCCCGTCGCTGAGCACGCTCACCGGCAGGCGGCCCGGCCCCACCAGCGTGGGCAGCACCAGCGTAAAAAACCACATCCCGAAGCCCGCCAGCAGCCCCAGCGTGGCCCCGCGCCGGGTGCCGCCTTTCCAGTAGAGCCCACCCAGCACGGCGGGTAGGAACTGCGCCACCGCCGCGAACGATACCAGCCCGGTGTTCACCAGCGGCAGCTGCCGGCCCACGCCGGCGTAGTAGCCGTAGGCCAGGGCCAGCACCAGCACCACGGCCAGCCGCCGGCTCAGCAGGGCCACGCGGCCCAGGTAGGCAAACCAGCGCCGCTGGCCCTCGGGCCGGGCGGCGGGCACGCGCACCAGCAGCGGCATGAGCAGGTGGTTGCTCATCATCACGCTCAGGGCGATGGTTTCGACGATAATCATGCTGCTGGCCGCCGACAAGCCGCCCAGGTACGTGAGCAGGGCCAGCCACGAGTGGCCGGCGGCCAGCGGCAGGGCCAGCACGAAGGTGTCGGCATCGAAGCCCCGGCCGCCCAGCCGCAGCACGCCGCCGAAGGCGATGGGCAGCACGAACACATTGATAACGAGCAGGTAGAGCGGAAACAGCCACATGGCCTTGCGCAGGTGGTCCTCATCCACGTTCTCGACCACGGCCACCTGAAACTGGCGCGGCAGCAGCAGCACCGCCGACATGCTGAGCACGAGTAGCGTGAGCCACTCGGCCCCGGTGGTGCCCGCACTTTTGAACGTGAACAGCTGGCGCAAGGCCGGCACGGCCGCCGCCTGGTCAAACACATCGGCAAAGCCGCCGAACAGCCCGAACGTGACGAAGCCGCCCAGCAGCAGGAAGGCCAGCAGCTTCACGAGGCTTTCGAGGGCCACGGCCAGCACCACGCCCTCGTGCCGCTCGGTGGCCTCCACCGAGCGCACCCCGAAAAAGATGGTGAACACCGCCAGCGTGCCCGCCGCAAACAGCGCCGCGCCGCTGGCCCCCGCCCCCGGGCTGCCGCCCGTGAGAACCACGAAGGAGTTGGCAATCGCCTTGATTTGCAGCGCGATGTAGGGCACTACGCCCAGCACGCATACGCTCGTCACGAGTGCCCCCAGCGACGCGCTTTTGCCGTAGCGGGCCGAGATGAAATCGGCGATGGAGGTGAGCCGCTGCTGCCGGCACACCCGGATTATCTTGCGCAGCACCAGCCACCACGCGGGCGCTAGCAGCCCGGGCCCCAGGTAAATGCCCACGAAGCTCAGCCCCTGCGCTGCTGCCCGCCCCACCGAGCCGTAGTAGGCCCAGGCCGTGCAGTACACGGCCATGCTCAGGGCATACACGTAGGGATTGGCCACCAGGCTCTTGCGCGCGGCGGAGCGCCGCTCGGCGGCGTAGGCAACGCCGAAAAGCAGGGCCAGGTAGCCGAAGGAAAACGCAATAACGAGCAGCTTATTCATGTAAGCAGTGGGCAATGAGCAAAAAGAACGTCATGCTGAACGCAATGAAGCAGCTCGCTCGCCTCGTTGAACGATTTAATTACTGCTGCATGCGAGCTGCTTCACTGCGTTCAGCATGACGTTCTTTTTGCCTGTTTTTTCCATCTTCTTTTTTTCGCACCAGCCAGCCGGTGAGGGCAATAAGGGCCAGCCAGGCCAGCAGCACGTAGAGATAAAGCACTGGCACGCCGGCCACCCGGTCGTCGTGGTCGAAGGCGCCGAGCAGCGGGTAGGTGAGTAGCAGGGCGAAGAGGCCAGCCACAAACAGCAGGCGCTGGCTGCGCTGCCGGGAAGTATCGGGCGGAAGGGATTCGGGCATTATCGAGGCGGGGCGGGCGGGCCGCCCAATTTAGCGCAAAAACCCGCCCGGCGGGGCGCCTGACGGGTTTTTGCCTGCTTTGCAAGTGCTTGGCCTAGCTGTCCATCAGCTTCACGTTGCGCACGTCTTTCATCAGGGCCATGCCTACGAAGAAGCAGATGAGCGCCGTGACCACCGGGTAAATGAGGCCGACAATGCTACTGTGCTCCTTGGCAAACGTGCCGGCCGGCTGGGCCGCCGCCCACACGCCGATGGACGTAGCCACGAGCGGCACAAAGCCGCCAAAGATGCCATTGCCAATGTGATAGGGCACCGAGAGTGAGGTGTAGCGCACGCTGGTCGGGAACAGTTCGACGAGGTAGGCGGCGATGGGGCCGTACACCATCGTCACGAAAAGCACGAGGCAGAACACGAGCGCAATCATGGCCGGGATATTCGGGTTGAGGGCTTTCATGACGGCGGGCACAGCTTTGCCAGCGGCGTCCACGGTGGCGGGCGTAACCTCGGTGATGGGGCCGGCAAAGGCTTGCAGGCCGTGGAAGAGCGGCATGGTGAAGAGCGCGCCGCAAATCATGCCCGTCATGATGATGCGCTTGCGGCCGATGCGGTCAGAAAGCGAGCCGAAGTACACGAACAGCGGCGTGGCCAGCAGCATCGACACCACCATGATGATGCTCGAATGCACGGTGTCGAGCTTGAGCGTGGCATTCATGAAGGTGAAGGCCTGAAACTGG
>Ga0160428_1001713_pt1 | contig 15463 bp, 15 predicted proteins | sample SolpanmetagenomM_FD_108198 | JGI IMG/M metagenome (GOLD analysis project Ga0160428, IMG submission 108198) | Solar panel surface microbial communities from Lawrence Berkeley National Laboratory, California, USA - M | ecosystem: Engineered > Built environment > Solar panel > Unclassified ... | reverse complement strand
TTTGGTGAGCACAAGCTCAACAATCTTGCTGATTTCTGAAGTCACTTGAATCGTGCTTTTTGTCAACTGTGTGTTGACATCAATAAGCTGTCGTAAGTTGAGAAGGAGTTGTTGTTTCTCGATGAAGTCCCACTCTAATTCGGAGTTAGCCTCGTTGCCTGATTCATCTGTTGTAGTAGTTTTCACATCTGTAACGCTTGCGTCCCGGTTCATACTACGGTAGTAGGGTGTTGATTTATTTTTAGAAATGTAACGACTCCTGGTGCTTTTGAGCCAGACCATGATTTATGTATGTGTGTGTGTGTCTTGTGTGTGTGTGTGTATGTGATGTGTTGAGAGGAAAGAAAGAAGGAAGTGAGAGTAGTTCTTATAGGATCCTGACAAAAGGAAAAAGGTGACGTAGTAAGCAAGGAGAAAGGTTCTCAAAAAAAGAAAAAGGTGACGTAATAAGCAAGGAGAAGGGTTCTCAAAAAAAGAAAAAGGTGACGTAGTAAGCAAGGAGAAGGGTTCCCAAGAAGGAAAAAAGGTGACGTAGCAAAGCAGCAATCATCAAGAAAATAACTGTACTCAAACAAAATCAAAGATCAATCCATATCTCAAGTTCTAAGATCTTCTATCCTTCTCCTTTTTGTCTGTCAGCAGCTTTTTAAGCTTTAGCTTTTACAAATCTCATAGACTTTTGGTCATCGATTCAAAAAATAAAATAATAATAAAACATCAACCCGACGACAAACGCTAAACATGTTTCGTTTGTTTCGTTGGTCTACGCCAACTACAGAAGGAACTCGATTACTACCTTGTGAAGTTTGGATTGATATCACCAGAAAAGGCACTATGCAACTACTTTAGTGATTTCGCATCAGTCGCCGATGAATATTGTGACCCCGAATTCCGATACATGGTTACGCAGAGAGCAGATTCCGAGATGTGATTACGCAAAGAGCAAAGGAACTACACTTGAATGATCTCCTTAAAGGTGATGGAAGATTTTTATGAGGACCATGTGAATGTGTATCAGGTACACGAAGAAAAAAAGATGCACAATCTGAAAGGTTTAGCTTTTAACAGAAGTTTGATCATCGATTAGAAAAAAATCTCTGAATTTTAATCAGAAATGAACTTTAATATCATTTCACATCAGTCTGAATGCAATCCTTTGGTTGGAGCAAGGCTTGAGCCTTTCCAAAGTCTGGTCATTGAGCAGAAAAAAAAATATACTGGACTACGATTATCGATGCCGAGGGAAAAAGGAGGAAACGTTCATAAAAAATTGAAATCTTTCATCAAAATGCTGATCATGATTTCGAAAAAATATTGAAGTCGATCTTTGATGAAACAGAGTGAAACAAAGATTGATTCGATTGGAGAAAGGTCATTGAATATATTTCTTTTCCTCCTTTTAGCTTTTGCGGACCTTTGATCTTCAATATACTCAAAAACAAATTACATCATTTGAACCCCTTCATCTCGACTTTCCATTTAGAGAAAGGGCATAAATATCTTTTCACTTTGATGCTGCAGCTTTTCATAAATCTCATAGACTTCGAACATCGACTCTAAAAAGAATATTCAAACTCTCAATCAACGAACGAACGAAGTACATCAGTTTGAATTCAAGTCGAAAGTCGTTAGACTTTAAAGACAAAATCTTCTACAGCACAGTTCTGTTTGTGTGATTGGAGGAATAAGAAAATTTTGCTCATGAAATATACTAATTGATTATTCTGTCTTGATGAGATGAATACTCTTCGCCATAACTTTGACAGCTATGTTAGGAACTGAAACTTCACGTTTCGACCTTCTGGTCATTCGAACATATGAATCGTTTTGACTGCGGTCCGAAAATGCTCTTCTGATCGCTCTGAAAGACTCATTCACTCCCGGTAGACCATACGCTTGAAAAGAAGGGGTGGAAACCTTTGTCAAACCAGATTCGACCTCAATACTGGTATCGTCTTCAGAAACAACAATATAACTATCTTTGTCCCAATCTATAATTCCTTCCTCTTCATTCTCAAAATCAATAGTTATGTCATAAAATAACGTCAAATGCTTACCCTTGATAATAAAAAGCTCCTCCTCTCCACAATGCAAGTATAGTGAAATATCCTCGCCGCTATGCCTATTAAGTTGAACTTCTGTTGAGTGTACCATATTTATGTTGTGGATACTTTTATCAATCTTTCTTATTCAGTATGAGTTTTTTTTAATGTCAATGTCAAAGGAATAGAAAAGGTTAAGAACGCAGTTTGTCAAAACATCCATCCAATCTAAAGTAGGTCACAGAATTTCTTATATCTTGTTTGCACCTAGACTCAGTAAAGTCAAACAAAATTCAAAAAGTCAAACAGAATCAAAGTCAAGTCGAATTCATATATCAAACCTTCTCCGCTTTTTTCCCGCAGCTTAAAGCTTCAGCTTTCATAGAAATTCAGATCTCAGTGATGAACTCGATTCATTATATCAGTTCGAATCCGATCTGAAGTTTTCAAGTTGGAGAAAATACGAAGTATCTGCAGCTTTTTTTACAAGTCTCATAGACTTCCATTAACAAACCTGATCTCAGAAGGCATTTTGTGAAACAAACGCAAGAATCCTCCTACTTTCGATTAGCCTTCTTCAATGAATGATGGATCGGAGGAGGAAACGGGCGTGTCAAGGTATTTCTGTTTCTTTGCCAGCATATTCGTTAAATTATACCAACCTTTGGTGTGATCTTGTCGACAAGTGGTGGCTAGGTCAATACAAAGTTCATCAATCACTGCTGGCCTTTCACCATCTTCTAATTTTTGTTCCCAATATTTTGCAAGTTTTTCATAGTCAGGAGAAGACCAATCGCTATTTAATCTATCATTGTTTAGTGCCTCAATGAAGCGAAGACTGATCACTTTGACGAGATTGATCCAGGTCGCTTCATCTTGCATAGGAGTCCATTGACGCATGGTGATTCCTTTTGTAGAAGATGGAACTCCAAACAATTTTCGATTTCCATCACAAGGTTTTACATCTCCAATCGACCAAGCCTTGAGAGATCCGCCATTGCCTTTGTACAGTGGATTGGAAGCCAACACTTCTGGTGTGATGGCAACTTCATCTTTGCTTATCAGCATATTGAAGAAGGCAACAATACAATTATTGATGTGACTATCCATATACTCCTTGTCGTTGGCTTGTTTTGCTTTATCTTTGGCATTTCCTTTCCATTTTGGTCTACTGTTTCCAACGAAATCTTTCAGCGCCTCTAGATCATATTTCTGAATTTTTTGTTCAAGATGCTGAATCGTTCTATACTCTTTCATGATGAATTCTTGTACATCTTGAGCGGTCTTGTATCCTTTGTCACAGAGTATCTCCAATACTTCGAGTATTTGTTTCTTTTCTTTTGTCGTGCATTCATGTAGGAATGGTGTTGATAACCAATCTGAGAAATCTTGTTTGATGACTATATTGTTATTGATGGTGTTATTGTGATTGTTGATCGTATTATTATTATTATTATTGTTATTGATGGTGTTATGATTCCCATGGACAGTAATGTTCACAAGTGATTTCTTCAGAGCCCTTGCACTGTTCCTCGCACATATATTATTCTTGTTGTGTACATAAAAAGCTTGCTTTCTACTGTATACAGTGTTGCAATCCGGACATAGACGAGGATATAAAGGCATAATAATGAATAATGAAGATCGAAAGAGTCTGATGTTATTATATACAAAGTAACAGCAGAAACAAACAGTACCAAATGCGATTCGCGTAGTTTGTCTTCACGAAAAAATAAGATTACCTAATGACGAAAAAGGTAATAGCAATCATATGCGAATAACTTTCCTTAAGTAACCAGAAAGAACTGGCTGGTAACTCAATTTCACCCAATATCTTCGGTGTGAGTAACCAGGTAACCAGCAGAAATCACAATTTGGGTGAATTTCTCTTTTCCAAAAAAATGAAGATTTGAAGAACACATCAGAAATAATCAAAGATCGAAGATCAAAGACTTTTTGATATGCTCTCATGAACAATAAATGAATATTTGACATCATAATCTTCATCAAGAACACAAGATCATTCAATCGAATCTGAAGGATTATGAAAGAAAGAAGCTACCAAAATATTCTTTTCCATTTTCTTCTTCTGCAAGAATCTGGACGACTGAGTAATAAAGAATTATATGGACAACTGCGTTTTGTTTCTGTGCTAAAACAAAAAGTCGGTCAGCAAAGAATAAGATGACAAATCTCTATCCACGTACTTGTATGGATTGCGCCACTGTATACGGTAGCAAACAAGCTTTTTATTTACACAACAAGAATAATATATGTGCGAGGAACAGTGCAAGGGCTCTTAAAAGATCACTTGTGGAGAACACTGTAAACGAAAATCTCGGCACAATCAACAACAATAATACCATCAATAACAATACCATCATACAAAATGACCAACATAAATTAGTTGAGCAGGTCAAAATGCTGACTAAAGAGGTTAATCGATTGAAAGTCGAATATCATGCGGGACCGCTGCCTGCCGGCGGTATCTATATAATACAAACTGGCATGTGTTTTGCGCTCGACAACAATGTATACAAAATCGGATCGACAGGAGCAGGGTTTTCGAAAAGATTCAGTCAATACGAAAAAGGTGCTAAGGAGATCTGCTTTCAACTTTGTGATAAGTTTCAATCCAAGGAGTCGCAACTACTTGGTTTGTTCAGAGATCAGTTCACTCAGCGAAAAGATTTTGGGACGGAATTCTTTGAGGGAGATATTGTAGCTATGACCAAAACGTTCAATAAACTTCTATTGGAAATTGAAACGCAGTCACAGTAGCAATCTAGATCGACAAAAGTGCAGAACTAAAACTTTTAAAGAACTTGACAAAAAAAAGTTTCAACATAAGATAGTAAAGACCTAAGAGCGATTACAAATATATATATATAAAAATGTCTGATGATTTCGCAAAGATGAGTCTTCTCCTTCAACAGATAAAGGTTGATGACGTATCCCATGCAGACCCGAAGTTCGCAAAGTTTATGGATGCTCTCCACGAAGCAGATCCAGCATCAAAGAAATTAATGCATAACAAGATCATAGCTCGTTCCAAAATAGCCGATAGAGCTCGGGCACTTCGGAATACCGATTTGAAGAAAGCAAATAAAAGTTGTAAAGCACTGATTTCATTGGAAGATTTGTGTAAAATGTTATGGGAGCACGAAACGTTGTATAATTATGATCCCAGTACTGAAAAAGCGAAATTATTTGTGGAGAAGATACAGTGCTGTGCCGAAAAAACTATCAGTGACTTTATAATATACATGGGTAAATATGGTAAGATCATCCCTATTACAACTCCCGGCGACTTTGAATAAAAAGAAAACGTTTCAACATCTTTCCTTCTTATATTTCAATCTTTAGAGATATTTGTATGTATCACACCAAACTAATTTGGTTTAGGCGCGTTATTCTTCTTTTTATTTCGTAAGGAAAGTTAGCAGCTTGACCGTAAAAAGTTGAAAGCAATGGCTACAAACGAGTAATGCAATGTTGCCTATGTTTATATATACGTTTTTATGTTTTATATGTTTGACTGCGACCTTTTCGTTGCAATGAGATATTGGATATTCGTGTACTCTTCATGTAAAGGTTTCAACACCTTCAGAGTTGCAAGTTTGTTCTTTATCCATACTTTTCGGCAACTCATGCCAAAGGCTTTATCCCCTTTCCAATTCTGTAACTCATCAATTTGTTTCTGTTCTCTGCCAACCTTCTCTTCATAAGGAGCTATCTTCATTCTGAGTTCCTCTGAAAACAATTCTAGCGCATTTATCGAGCTATTGATGTCGTAAGAAGGAGGCTGTCGAACAAGCTCATTTACCACGAAACGATGATACCAGGCCGCAGAGATTGCGGGGTCGTTATGTAAGCTTACATCCGTCCAATTATGCAAACGACCAACCGGATAATCTTCTGGTATACAGGCTAGAGCACTTAACCAAATTCGTTTGTTCTTCCGTATCATTGGTCCACAACGACCCAACGAACAGTAATCATGAAGAATCAAATGAGCAGTCCGTTCACTGTTGCGAAGTCGAGCACTTAAATATTCCACATTCGAAGGTTTGATGACGACTAGCAGCCAACCAATATCCTCGTCGTCTAGCCAGTCGGATTGGAGACGCTGCCTGAGTAAAAATGAATCACTTCCAAAAACGCTGGCTGTAGTTAAAGCTTGATCCTTAGCACAAGTCTGACCCCAACCCAATAGTCTCCGGACATCCTCCATAGGCATATCGTGCGTAAAACAAGTTCGATGTAGTGCACACGCAATCTTTCGAAGATTCAGGTCACTCTCAGCAACAGTAAAGGTGATTCTTTGCGGAAAGGTCTAATGCATAAATTAGAGTAAGCTCGTAAACCATAGGACTTCAACTTACAAAACGCTCAATAGGACGATAGAGAGCAAGGCGAGGACCGAAAATCGATTGCATGGCAGGAGTGTCTCGTAACGCATAGCAAAAAAGCGCATCCTCATCATTGTTGGCTGCTTTGTGTGTCGATATATGTCTATATATGAGATAAATGAGTAGGTTCGTACGATCCGTGGATAATGGTAATGTCATCGGTGTTTATGAGAATGGTGAATATATTTGATGTATCGCAAGAATCGAATATACGAAGATATGTTGAGTGTAAGAGTGTAAGAGTGTAAGAATGTGAGAGTGTAAGAAAGAGATATGTTAAGTGTAAGTAAGAGTGTAAGAAAGAGAAATGGAAACGGAAGAGGCAAGTACAATTTTCACAAGTTACTCTAACAAGGGTACAAGGGTACAAAGGGTATCCTAATAAGGAAAACAAGGAAAACAAGGGTACAAAGGGTCTCCTAATAAGGAAAACAAGGGTAACAAGGGTAACAAAGTACAGCTGCTTTATGATTATATCTCTCTCCCTCCTCCATCGAATAGATTACGTATACATCAGTTCAAATTTGATCGAAGCTATCATGTCTTTGTCGTATCTAGCTTCAATCGATGCAGTTAGTCTACATGCAACACACTCTAATGGATCGACTCGAAGGTTTTTTGTAAAAACATCAGTTTCGATGTCATACTATACTGCAAAGAAAAAGAGAACCACTAGACAGAAATCTTTTCTCTTGAAAATTTCAGATTGCAAGTATACATGCATAAGATCCTCCAAGAGGAAGCAATGAAAAAATATAAAAAAGTTTGGTCGTATATATAAAAGATAAAAATTGCAATAATGAGTATCCATGATTTTGTGCTCTATGGAATAGACGTGTTTCCATTCCTCTGTTGGGGCGTTTCCATTTTGATATTGATCATCGCTTTTATCCTTTCAGTAACCACAACTATTGATCGATCGGTTATCACGGATATGTTCATCTCAGTTCCTTGTCTGTTCGGTGTTGGTATTCTATCACTTCTCGTCACATTGCCCCTGAGGAACTGGTACGAAAATAAATTTATTCACTATGCTTGAATGCAACGCGAAATTTGTGTAGTATGAAAAACATTTCACCAAAGGATATAATAAGTCTCGTCTGTTTCCGACGAAAAGATAATTATCTTGCTCATATGCAGTCAAATCTAAAATCATAGCTGAACTGTGTTATTTATGATGATTCACTCTAACATCATATCTACGGGGAGTACGCGACGTAGCACGATCGGGGTCAAAAGATCAGATCGAGAAACGTCACACTTTACTGGTCAAACCCCAATGGTCGCGTTGGCGAGACCAACTGTTATATCTGTTGCATTCATCATTCGAGATTCATTTGCATTTCTGTCTGATGGAAAACCGATCAAGTCCGGTTTTTTTAGAGACTGGCTGAAAAGAGCAGGACGACCAAGACCGAGTAACATCTGACGACACAAATAAATCATGTTCCGACTTGCATTCAAGTCACGGTTCCAGATTATTAGACAGTTGGTGCACCTTCTAACAAAATGTTTTTGAGCCGGACGCGAACGAGTAAAGTCGAATTGACGTGGGTCATATTTGCTGCCAAGAGAAACGAGTTTCCGATCATGTTGGCAGCTACTACAAACTTGGGATGTGTTGTATTCGCGAGTCATCAAGAGATGTGCGTTGTGTACTTTTTCCAGTCGATGTTTGATCCAATTACCCTTCAATGATGGTGCATACCCTTTGTTGTTATGGCAATAACTGGCATCTCCATAAGCAAAGATGGTGTTTTCTTTTTGACCATCTATCATTGACAAACAAAATTGGTCTAATGTTTTTTGCTTGTGAATATAACTCCTCCATCGCTTTTTCCGAGTCCGGTGATATAACTCTAATTCAAAAAGAAGATTCATCTTGTCTTTGTTATCCAGCAGATATTGCAAGTAGAACAGGGTATGAGCACTATCGTACGTTTTACTCGTTTCCATTTTCAATAAGAATGGGTAGATATGTAAGCGTTGGAGCTGTTTCACCTTCCAATTTCTTCGTTCTACAAATTTACAGTCTCTGTAGTATCGTTTGTTGGTCAAAACATACCGATTTCCTGCCTCATCGGATGCCGAAAGTAAATCCTTACGTCCCGGATCACAGCCAACAATCCGAGCATTTGCTTCATTCGGAACAGCGGCAAGCTTTGCTTCATAACATTGTTGCTTTGCTTCCCTCTTTTGTTCTTCTGACTTTTTCTCTTTCTGAACTTTATTCCACTGGAAAAGAACAACCGAGCAACCAACTCCATCGGTTTTGATCATACAATTGAATCGTTTCTGATCACTAAAATATTTGTTTTTTATATTGGTATATTGCTTCCATCGATCTTCGCGTAATGTCCCGAATTCTGTGATTGTCATCCGTTTCCCATTGGCAGTGCTAGGAAGATCATTTTTAAGAAGGTAATACAGTGTGTCCGTATCAACAGTGATATATTTCGCATTCGTTGTATACTGAGGAGCCAGATTGTATAGTTTAAGGCCCCAACAAGTGAATAGGTGATTGAGATGATACATCTGTTGTAATTTGCGTGATGATGTGGAAGCATGTTCCATCCATATTCCGACAAGCTTTGGAAATGCCGCGATACTTTGTTCCGGATTCTCCATGATCCAAGCAACAAGCTTCCCGACACCTTTTCTTCCTATGCCTTTCATGACGAGGATGTGTTTCATCCAATTTCGATGCATCTTGTCGTAGACAGTGTCCAAGTGCACTTGCATATTAACGACGTATTCCTGTGAAAAGATAGTATTGATCTGGGATATAACACCTTTTTCTAACTCTGGAATTGTCGTCCGTATGTCATCAAGAGACTTTTTCAAGTCTTCATCTTTGATATTTCTTGTGAAGATTTGTCGAATCCATTTATCGCTGAAAACGTCTGGTAGTTCGAGTTTTTGTTCGATGCACCGTTGCAGATGATAGTTGAGAATTCTCGTTGCATAGAACGCGTTTTTAGTGATCATTGCGACTTGCTGATGGATCCGATCAATAAGCGTTTCGCCATTGCGAAATTTGTGTCGAGTGAATGTATTAAGTCCTTGCTTGTACACAAGAATCTGTTTCTTTAGATAAACATCCGCACCTTCACTTTCATCAAGATCTGGTTTCTTTGCACCTTGTCGCGGCTTATATAGATCGCAGCTTGCGGATGATGTTCGGCTGTGTCCTTGTTTTCCACACGCTTTACAAACAATAGACTGTGCTGCTGTACCATGTTCTTCCTCTTTTCTGTCGTGTGATGTTGCTGCGTCCTGTTGTTTTTTCTTTTTCTTCATCGATGTATTTGCCTAAAGTAACGAAAAAGGAAGAATCTATTCACTATTTATGAGCAAAAATATGATTCTGCAGATCGAAATCACGTGTGGTTTAGATGATTTGTTTCCTTCTTTTGGGAGAATACAAATGGGGGAGTTCTACCTACTTCTGATATTTTTCCAGAGTATATTACTATAACTGTGACGTATTGCGAATTGCTGGAGTAGAATGAAAAAAGTTTCACAAATCATAGAATAAGTGTCGTCTATCCTAATTGACGTGAAAAAAATAAAACCTTTCGTATGTTTCTAGATCTGACGTTATATGAGCAAGAGTACCAAGACTGGTTTGCATCAAACGTGGAAGAGATCAAACTGCATCTCTACGAATTGTACAAACGATTTCATTCCAAAAAGAAACAAACGAATCGTAGAAAGATTGATCTTTTGCAATCACTTACTCCAAAGATTGGCAACATAGTCCATGATTTGCTTGAACCACAAATTGAATCACACCTTATACAAAAGCTGAGAAATGACAATGACCGGTTCAAGACAGAAGAGCTGCAAAATCTCGAATTTGAACGTCGAAAACAGCAATTAGAGATCGAAAAAATACAACAAAACTGCGATTTCGAGCTGCGTCAAATACAAAAAGAGAAAGATGATTCAGCTCTAAGGGTCAGCGATGAGATTGAGCGCGAGAGACAAATGATGAAAGAAACCTGCATGCTTGAGAGCGAACGGCAAAACAATGTGTACTGTGAGCAAATAAGAAGAACGCAAGAACGGAATGATCAGTTGGAAAAAGAGATGGTGATTCTCCAGAATCGACTAGAACAAGTCAAATTGGAAACGAAAAATCAAATCAATGAGGAAAAATTGATCGCATTTGAAAACCACATGGCAAACAATGAACGTACCGCCGCAGAGTACCAAGAAAAAATTGGGTCTTTTTTACAACGATACATGACATCGCAACCAGCGATCAAAGGCAAAGAAGCTGAACAAGGATACGAGAACATGTTAAATTCTCTGTTTCCAAGTGGCGAGATCAGAAGATTGGCTAAGGAGAACCATAGTTGTGACTTGGAGCTCACACTACATAAACCTGAAATACATATACTGTTTGAAATCAAGAACTACCAGAATAATGTCCCAAAATCACAGATAGAGAAATTTCATCATGATCTTCGAAACAAGAAAGCGCACGGAATCATGATCAGTGTTGAATCCGGTATCGCTCTGAGAACGAATTTCCAGGTTGAATTGATCACGATACAAGAAAATGAAGATGAGAATGGCAACCCTATCTCCAAACAGATCATAGCTTTATATCTTCCTCAACATCAAAACAACCAAGAATCTATCCTTACAGCCGTCAATATAATCACTTCACTGTCGGAATGGATCGAAAAATTGAACGCGAACGGAGAAAAAACTGAAAAGTCTTTCAGTCTGACAACATTCCAAAAGATTACTGAAACAATACAGACTCTGCAGATGTCTTATTTCACAGCAAAACAATCACTCGATAAGGCCAAAGCAGTTCTTGATGATCAGAATATTCATCAGTTGCGAACATTACTTGAGATCGACAAGAGTGATATGAATATCGGTGCAGTTTCGAATCGCACCAAATTGCATCAAACCAAATTGAAGTAGCAGTAATCTTATCTATTTAGTCAGAGAATCGAGCGTCATTCGATCAATCCATCTCCGTGAGCTGTTTCAGCGTTTCGGTCTGTTGAATACCAAGTTGAGGTATGATTTCGGGCATGAGATCTAGTATTGTTTTATCTTCCGTTTTGCCATTGATCGCCCACACTCCACCTTTGACATATTCGACTTGTGGTTTGGAGAAGTGCATTAATTCTCCATTTTCTTTGAACATAACCGTACTTTCTACGTTGTGAATCTTGTGTGCATTGAGCTTTTTCAAACATGTAGTCAGTTTTTTGTCTTCGGTTACTTTTGGTACAAGACTTTTTTTCTGATTAGTTCTCCGTGGAGTTCCTTTGCCTCCTAATCGTTGCATAGCTTGCATGGATTGCAATCGAGCCAATTTCTCGTGATTCATTATAGATGATTGACTTGGAAGAGTTGTATTCGTTGGACTTTTGTCACGAGAAGGGAAGAAGAGAAAGCTAACATTGATTGCGAGATGAGCAACCGATTTTTTTTGCTCTGCAGGAATGTAAAACCAAAAGACACGAAATGCCTCCATTCGTGCAGATCTGTCCGAAAGAAAAACAACTGATACAAGCATTGTCACAACTTTTCAAACAACGTAATATCACTTGTTTGCTGCAGCATAGTGATCAGATCACGAATGGTGATGTGCATATTGGTGAGATCAAAAACACTCAAAAACAGACTCATTTTTGTTTGGAACGGAAAACCATATCAGATTTGCGCGCTTCCATAGTGGATGGAAGATATAAACAGCAGACATCGAGACTGGACGCACTCAGAAAATCTGATTCTTCACCTGTTTTAGGAGTTGGTTATATCGTTGAGCAAGTAGACAAGACAAAATGTCAGGAGACGGATCTAGAACAAATATTCTTCAGTATTCGTTATAAGCATTTAATGATATTAAAACTGACAAAGAATATGGAAGAAACTTGTCAATTTATTCTCTCTCTAGCAATGAAAGTAAGCAGTTACATTTCTCATCATAGCTTGCCTGAGGAAGCTTCGAGTCTGATTGGGCTTCCAACCAAAAAAGATCATAAAGAAATCAAAAACGCATCTATTTTCCTTAAACAATTGAATCTTGTACTTCCGTTGCAAAAGGCAATTGTTGTAGCCAGTCAGTATAAATCTATGCGCGATCTCCAATCGGCTTGGTATGCTCATGAAGAAAAGAATCAAGACCCTCGACTTTTGCTTGTTGGTATGAAAGACAAGAGTGGGAAAAATGGAATTGGCAGAACCCTTTCTGACAAAGTCTATGATGCTTTTTATATGTCACGTTTTACATCCGCGAAAACATAACATTATTCTATTACTTTTCGGAAATTGATACCATTTTCGCGCAATCTTTGCATGAATGCGTCCGCACTACTTTTAGCACGAGCTTTCTTCTCCCGTTGCAATACTCTCTTTTCTCGTTTCTTGATTTGTTTTTGCAAAATTTGTTGTTCCTCATTGGCCAAATCTCTCATCTGGCTGTCTGCGGCTTCAATGAAAAAGGAGCAAGAAGCTGGGTCTCGATAGTGTGAGCGTTGTTCATAGATTACGTGAGTCAACATTCGTTCGACGCCATATCTTTTACTCAAAATCTCCTTTGAGATGGAGATTGATTTGCCGCTTACTTGTTTGACGATCTCATTCTGCCATTGATCGATCTCCCTTTTATCAAAATTTTTTGAATGAATGAATGGTCGTGTTGTTTGTGCTAGTTCGGGTCGTACAATCAGTATGTAAAGATATTCTAGACAATTGGGTAAGAGGTTTTCGTGAACGTAAAATACGTCATCCGCACAATAGATATCCGCTTCGATCTTAGCGAAATATGTCTTCATGGCTGTGATGTGGGATTCCGCATCGAGATCTGGGTTGCCCATGATAGCTAATATGAGCCAATCGAGACGAAAAAAAACGAGATCATTGAGCACAAAATATTTGAGCAATAAGCCAGAATTGGTGACTACTGTTTCAACTCGATCGATGTCAACCGTTTCTGTATATGCCATTACGAATCGTCTCAATATGTCTATTGAAGAGGACAAAAGAAAAAAAAGAACTGACAAAAAGTTGAGAGTCTTGGACTGCAGATGCATTTTAGCTGCAGCAACGTTCAGATGCTCAGATCAAAGATTTCCGACCACTCTGACTGGCTGGATGGAGGCGCAGGAGGCATTTGTCTATTCGCCTCGTATCTCTGAAGTTCTTCCCTTAAATGTAAAACTTCGTGAATCAATCTAGCATTCAATCTTCGCAACGACGATATTTCATCAGATAGCTCAACATTCCTCATGGTTTTCTGGGTCAAAGGATGATGTTTCTTCTCTTTCACAACGATAGCGTTCGCTAACAACGACAAAAACAGAAAAAGGAGATGAACGCGCATGTTTTATTTCTAGATAACTTGCATCGAAAATATTGCGAAAATACAATGCGTAACGGAAATTTGTTCTAGGATTTCAGTCATCCAATGAAGAGCAACGCAGAGCTGTCGAGATTGTCTCTTGTTCTTCTTCGCTCGTTTCTTTTTCATAGTCATATTCATATTCGCTTTCGTCCACTACACCCGTCTTTTCGTTGATAGTCTCTGTTTTTGCGAGCAAATATTTTCCGTACTTGGTCAAAGGCAAGTCTTTCATCTCTTGTTGATATGGTTCATTGATGGTGTCAACCCAATTGTAAGACTTATATTCACCTTCCAGCCCTTGTAGTTGTAACTTGCAAAGTTCCATCATATTTTGTACACTGTCCTTGGTTAGATGGTACGTATATTGGCGAACACCTTTGATTCTTTTGCCTTCTGTCGATTCTAGCACAAGACCACAGCGAGAGAACATCGCTGTAACAGCAGCAACAGTTTGTTTACGATTCCACGACACTCCTTCTTTTGGACCTGAATTGGATTCAAGGCCCCAAAGTAGTCTACTTTCCTTGTAATTTCGAAAGAAACTTGCTGTTGACAAAAGTTCCAAGTTCATCTCGAATCGCTTGTGATAATCCATGAAATGATCGAATCCCATCAGGTTAGTCACTTCGATGATATCCGCAACCTTTGCTATCAAGGAGTCTTTCTCGAAATGACCGGATGCATGGAGGTTATCAAAGGGTCGAAGTAAACCCAAAAAAATGGTTCGACGTGAACAAGATAACTCGGTTCCCCATTCCTTAAGAAATCCTTCATCAACCCAACTGAGTTTAAAATAATCCATGTAACAATAGCAATAATGCTGCCATTTGTCGACTTCGGAGGCATTATCTTCAGAAATAAGTCTCTCCAAATGATCTTTTTCTTTCGTGTCATAGCCCGAGAACAGCAACAGTTTGCTCTTTTTGAGATTCGTGGGAGCATTGCGAATGAGCGGATCCAGATTCTTTCGCTTGATGAGGCGAATCTTCACTGTATGTCCGAGTTCTGTTGCAAGTCGAGTAAATTCAGAGAGAAAACGACGTTGTCCGTTAATGATACGTGTTGAGTTTTGCGCGAGAATAGTGAGTAAAGGCCAATCATCGACACAAAGTGTAATCCGGTGATTTTCATCCAGTTTGTATTTGGCGACGCCAGAACTGAGCAACCACGCCGTCACTTCCTCCAAATCGTTCGATAATTCTGTATCAGTCACCCTTTCACGAATCCAGCTAGCGTACTCGATCATTCTTGCCGTAGTCATGTTGGATTTAGTTGGCGGAAATAACGATACTCCTTTACCGACCATCACTAGAACGTTGGGGTCGCAATCCTCGTTCCTTATTTATACTTAGACGTTTTTCATTTCATAAAAAGTTTACGGTTTCCGTTTACCTGTCGCGACCGTTCATTTGAATTACCGAGGCGGGTGTACCGGAAGATCCGCAAACATATATATATGCGTGATCAAAGTGTTTTACCGTAAAATCAACTCCCTGAAAGAAAAGTTAGATTACTACCATAAGTCCACAAATTTATTTTATATAGAAAGAAACTTTTTGGGAGATTTGGATAGATACATAAAAAACACTTACGGACTCTACGGAAGCTGTATAAATCAAAAGTCTAGCTTT